>Ga0326513_10000560_pt1 | contig 31779 bp, 45 predicted proteins | sample 2_2465_0518_D_FD_203654 | JGI IMG/M metagenome (GOLD analysis project Ga0326513, IMG submission 203654) | Bovine rumen microbial communities from UC Davis, California, United States - 2_2465_0518 | ecosystem: Host-associated > Mammals > Digestive system > Stomach > Rumen | place: USA...
CGAGCGGTGGGCTCGGCTTCCGGCGAAGCATTCAACATTCCTTGGCCCCTACCATATCCGCGACTGTTGACCAATATCATTTACGCTGATGCCGTTCCCTCGCGCCCGGTTACACCGTACATGCGAAGCTCGAATGTTGTTCATGTCAAGCTCTTCGCCGCCCCTGGACAAAGGGACAACATGATCGCCTTCCCAAGCGTTCGGAGCGGAGCTGGGCTTTAAGAAATAATCAATCGGCTGTCCGCAGATCCAGCAGACTGCATTTGCCTTCTTGTCTCTTGCGAATGCCATCGGCCTGATCTTCCGGCTATACCGGGTAGACCTTCTTATCCCGGCCATGCTATCACCTGCCCCTCCCCCATCTGCCTGCTGCCATGTGTTTGATACCCCCTTATTGTTGACACCCCGGGGGAGCATAAAAAAAGCAGAGACGATAATCTCCGCTTTTCTTACCCTGTCATTATCTCACAGATTTTTTTCCCCGGTGTTGCAATATTTCAGAAATTGCTTTCGGAATCTGAAAAGGATTTTTCCCGATTCCTTCCGCCGGCAGATGGATGATTTCCCAATCGTGGCCCAGCATAGCCTGAATCCGTGCATCACGCTGCAAGGACTTCTCTCGGCTGGTATGATAGAGAGATCCGTCAACCTCAATAATTATCTTTTGCTTTGACAAACAGAAGTCCACCGTCAACGCCCCGACCCTTTGCTGTGGTATGATGCTATATCCAGAGTAAATCAGGACGATCGCCGCCATCGCTTCCGGAATGCTTCCGTACTTCTCGGCCCTTGTCTCTGCAATCTTAATAGCCCGGTCAAAATCAAGATCAGGCGCGATTGCCTTCAGCCTTTCCACGGCCTTGTCAAAACGCTGTTCTTTTGGAGATCTAATGGAAGCATACGCATCTTCAAAGACTGCTCTTGCTTTGGCTGCCTGCACCTTCTTACAGTAATCGCAAAGATAAACCTTTTCGGGATCATACCTTCCTTTCGGAACGATCCTGCCGCACTTTGCGCATGGTATCATATAGCGCGTATGTCTGCGCTCATACTTCATGTATTTCTGAATCTCAATTCCGTCACGCTCCGCATACAAATCAGAATCACATATCATATCAATCCCTGCCTTTCCGCAAGGTTATAAATCATCCGCGATTTGTACCTGGCATAAGTCGAGCGATCAGCGTCCAGAGGGAATGCCGTACGGTAGAGGATATTCCGCCACACGCCTTGCTGATACTCTCGCGGGATCATCGCCATTTCCTTGTCAACCATATCCACGATCCGGAGCAGATCAAGCCTGCGCTGGACCTTGTTGAACACGCCATCAGGAGACGGTGATCCGTGCGGCATTCCGTCACCAATCGTGGAGCCGGATTCCTCAATGATTGCTTCTGCTTCGGACTTCAAGCGATAGTAGTCCCGAATCTGCCAAAGCACTTGATGATACACGGCATCTGGGAGAACATATTTGCCTTTCGTCCGTCTGTAATCTCTCATAGGTCATCACTCCTTTCGGAATATTCTTTCGCGGTCATTCAATCCTCTCCTTCTTGTGTCTCAAACAATGACATCTGATTGTCATAATGATCTCCGCCAAAACAATCTTCGGCTTCGCAACATTGCGTCCTTTCGTTGTTGTGAATGCAAGTATCGCATAGGCATTGATCCGGCGGAGTATCAATTTCCCAAACCCACATTGTCATTCCGAAACCTCGCTTTCTGCCATCTTCGCACCGCACATCGGGCAAAACTTCATCCTTTTTGCGCAACCATGTTCTCCTTCGCCGCAAACAGAACACTCGCTCCAAATTATTTCCCCCGTTGATACCGCTTTGGTATATATCCACTTCCCCGACTTCTGCTTTGGCGTGACGGGTGACAAGGTTTCATAGCACTCCTTCAACAATGCCTTGTAAGTCTCGACCGTTCTTTCTTCGTCCATGAATTTGTCAGTAGTGTCGAGGGTATCAAGAACCGCTTGTCTGCTGATACAATCACCCATTTTCGCTTTCCTCCATCTTCGCTCCGCAATACGGGCAATAGCGTTCCGTTCCGAAAAATGCAAAGAAACCACATTCTGAACATTCGTAACGATAGGTTTCATTGCCAAAAGAATCCGTTTCTGTCACCACCTTAATCCAATGCCCCATTTTCTGCTTCGGAGTAACGGGAGGTAATGCTTTAACTACCAATTCTTCAAACGATATAAAATCATCTATCACACTTGTGCTTTGCGCTTTCTCAATATAGTTGTCTACTTCGTTAATAACAGCCTGTCTGCTGATCGCGTCCTCGCAAGGCTCTGCGGATAAGGATTTGATTGCCATATCAAAAGCACTTTTGTTCTCATGCAAGGCTGTTTTTCTCTCATACCGCAAAGCCCTGATTGCTTCTTCTCTGGTCATTCTTTTATCCTCGCAATCTTCCGCATCATCCGGCTCTTCCTCAAAAACGCAATTCCATGTTTGACAATGTCCGTCAGCATGAAACACGCAGACATCACAGGGCCTGTCTGTCAGACACTTCAATATTGCATCTCTCGTCATTTGAATCTCCTTTCTCCGCTTCTCCGCGATTGTATCGGTGTAGCAATTCGTCCATTTGCTCCGCAGGAATCTCTTTCTTCAGAAATTCGAGAAACAGAAGATCTGCGAATGAATCACGGATCGTCTGTGCTTCGGCCTGCTGGAGCCGATACGGGCCGTTGATCTCGAAGCTCCAATTCTTTAGGTTCGTGAGAATGTCGATTAGTCGCATTTTTGCTCCTTTCTATCCGAACAATCCGTCATATCGTCCGCAATAGCTCGTCTTGCTCGTCTTAAAATAGCCGGATTGCTTCGTGTCAAAAATCACATCGCATTGACCTTTTACGCCCCATCCGGCAGGTGGCTGATCTTCTTCCGGCAGTCGCGTCCAATGACGGCATAGCTCACAACGATCTTTATCCATCCATTCCGGCGTGGAATATGGTTTGCCGTAGCGGTCATAGGTTACGGATGAGATCGCTTCAGTCAGGGTTATTTGTCCGTCCATTGAATCACCCCCTCAATTCAACCGAAGCAGAGGACATTTCTCGCAGTAATTGTTCATCATCCATTCGTTTGCTTCGTCAGGATCTTTGTGCATCTCCAATGAAAGCTCCGGATATTTGCAGTAGTTGTCACATATCTCTCCGCAGATGTCCTCAATCTGTTGCGTGATAGTCTTGATCTCGCTCATGTAAAATCTCCTCCACATATTCGGGCAGCGTACTCAAATCATCCGCCACCTTTTCAACGCTCCATCCGGCATTTGTCAGCGCATGGATCCGACCGACATCTAGATACCTCTTCTGAACGGGAATCCAGCCGGATTTGTATTTCTTCTGCCCCTCAACAGTAGGCCGTCCGCGCTTGCCAACCTCAATCCCGTGGCTCCGTTTGTATCGTGTGACATTCGTCTGCATCGTGCGGAGCTTGTACGGCAGGCCCAGCGCGTCCATCGCCTGTTCCGTGGTCAGTCCTTCTTTCATCAGGTCAATGACCTTGACGACATCATCTATTGATATTGTTCGTGGATGCGCCATGAGCCACCTCCTCCACATAATCAAGGAATCCGTGCGCCAGGTTCTTCGCAAGGGCGTGGAGCTGCTTGTTGTCCTCGTACCTGTGCGCCAGCTCCGTCAGATCATGGGTAAGTGCCGACCAATAATCTGCACCGGAGCGCGGATCGTAATACTTCTCCACGATCCCGAACAGCTCCCCGAAGAACTCCCATTCGCTTGTACCTTTGTCAAATCTCCCCATTCATATATTCCTCCAATATGTTCCGCGCGGATTCCCATCCATAACAGCACTCTGCCTTGTATCCCATTGCGGAAAGGTCCTTCAGCCATCTTTTCTGCTCCTGGCTCAATTTCCCTCTTTCGGTTTTCAACTCAATGTATAGGCCATGATAGCCGTGCATCGGGATCGGGAGACACAGATCCGGCACTCCCTTCTTGCATCCCATCTGCCGATTCCGAACGACCCACGCTTGCCCTCCGGTCGTCTCGTTGGGGATATGGTACAAAAACTGCCCCCATGCGAACTGCCTGCACCACTGAATGAGCTGCTTCTGGTGCCAATCTTCCGAGTTACTTTTTCGAGTTACTGTTTCGTTTTTCATTGGATTTTGCCTTCCGCGCCATTTTATATACAGGGGTTATCCCCTTTACGGGGTAACTTCATCCCCGTAAGGGGTAACACCATGTATATGGGTTTTTGTTTTCTAGTTACCCCGAGTTACGAGTTACTATATATATAAGGGTTTTGTCACTCGGAACTCGGGAATTGTTTTCCCCAGATGAATGTTCTCCCGCGCGTGTATCTGTGCCATGTTTCGCCCTTGTAGATGATCGTGTCATCCTCCCGCAGGTGGACCAGCTTCTCACTGCCTATGGTTGCGACCTCATAATTGGATTCCTTTGAAAACTTCTTCTTTGCGTTCTGCTCCGATATACCAACGGCTTCAAGCGTCACTGCCGTATCGCCGGATACCTGTGCGCATTCCAGAAGCTCCTGCACGGTCTCAAACCAATCCGTCTTTCCCTTCTGGTCACCGGCAACACCGCGTCCTGAATCTGACGAATCAGCATATGGAGCCGCGCCGAGATAATTATTTGAATCCCTCCTGTGTACCGGATGATCAAACCAAACGCGAAACGGCTGCATCGGTGCGAACTCTCGCAGAGTGGAGCTGATCTCGAAACCGGAAAGCACCGAGCAGGCTTCTGGGAACTCCTTTCGATAACCGGAATCAAAACCATCTGCTCTGACCTCTCGCAGATCGAGGATCGCATCAGGATCGCGGGCAAAGACACCGGAGCCGGACGACCTGTCAGCAGCATTGGCATACTTACCCGCCGCGCCCTTCGAGTGGTGGTGGCAATAGATCATTGCGACACCGACTTCGGTGGCCACCTTGTCAAAGTAGGAACAGAACTCGCTCATTTCGGTCGCGCTGTTTTCGTCACCCGTGATGACCTTGTAGATCGGATCCACGATGATCGCGATGTAGCCTTTGGACTTAAACCTGCGGATCATGACCGGAGCCAGCTTATTCATAGGAACGGAATGCCCGCGCAGGTTCCAGACCGTAATATTTGAAATGTTGCGAGGCGGGATCCCGAGCTTTTCATAGATCTCTCTGAATCTGTCAAAACACGATGCCTCGTCAAGCTCCAGGTTCACATAGCAGACACGCCCCTGCTTGCATGGGATCCCGATCCACTCGATCCCTTCCGCGAATGATACGGCAAGATTCATAAGAAGGAAGCTCTTCCCGGCCTTACTAGGACCTGCAAGGAGCAATTTGTGACCTGCTCTCAAAATGCCGGGGATCAGCTCTTCTTTGAGTGGTGGAAGGTTATTCCACACCTCCGCCATATTGGTTTCGGTCGGAAGGTCGTCTGCCTGCTCCTGTCTCCACTCGATCCACGCCTGGTATGAAGGAGCGCCGATTGATCTGGCGACAATGTATTGCCATCGGTCCCCGCGCTTCACGCCCGGAAGCCTGCTGAATCTGCTCTCGTTCTTGTCCTGTCCGTCCGGCTTAAATCCTGACTTCTCCGCAAAGTCGTATATGTCGCGGACCCGTTCTTTGTATTGGGCCTCATTTTCCGCGTCCACTTTCACGATTGCGTGAAGTGACTTTCCGCCGGAGCTGATCACAAAAACACACGGAAGATTCATGGCCTTGATCAGTGCGTATTGCTGTTCCAGCGGGATGGTGTCTGATTCGAGCAGGCAATACTTCCTTCTTATTACATTGGAATTGTTTTCGCCCTTGCCATCCAGCGGATTGAATCGGACATATGCTCCGGCGTTCTGATCGAGCGTCCCCAGCGCCATTTCTATGGAACTTGACCGGAGCTTTGAGATAATATCTCCGGCTGTTCTGCGATACTGCGTGTCCGTTGGCTTATACTTGCCGTCCTTGTCCTGCCTGAACCGAATGCAGTATCCGACAAAATCATCAGGCTCGAATAAGGTAGTGAAGTATTCGAGCATTTCGCCGCGTGCATCGTATTGTCCGGTCACCTGCGGGATCTTTTCTCTCGACACGAAGGACGGATCCACATGGTAATCATCCAGGAGCAGATTTGTCAGATCGAAATCGTTATCCATGCCCGATGGCGGATTGTATCCGTATTTGGTGGCCAGATGGTAGAGCGTGCCGCCGGTGATCTCATCGGAATCAAAGGACTTCCACCGCTTTGCGCAGTCTCCGCTCTGGAACTTGTTCGATCCCATGCTCCAGGATTCCCATACGCTTAAATCCGCTCCTTCGTGCTTTAGAGCCATTCCCACCTTGATCCAATCGTCATAATCGTCCGGTGGGATGTACGATAATAATTCTGAAATATCAATCATGTAGCCTCCACCTCTGCCAGCCGACTGCTGCCAATGCAGCGATCTTCTGCTGTGCCTGCTCAAAGCTCCAATCTATCGGGTCATATCCTAGACGCTTAAGAGCACGCATCTGTTTTATTGTTGCCTTTCCTGCGTTTGCTCTGCTTATCAGCTTGTCAAGGATTGCATTCGCATACCCCTTTGTTATTCCGTCAGCATCCACGCCGAAATTGTTCAGTGCTCTGATCTGCGCTTCGCTTGCATCGGATTCTTCCCATGCAAAGGTAGGCTCATAATCAGCAAGCCCGATGTCGTCCAGGATGGCGAAGATCTCCAGCGGATTGACAAGGGTTGCCTTTTTGCGTGCCTGTTTTGCGAGTGCTTCGGCCAATGCTCTCCGTCTGGCATCTTCTGCGTCCGATACGGCATCGAACAGATCAATTTCATCCTCTTCTGATGCCTGCACTACCTTCTCGATGTCATCGGGGTTGTCAGATGCAAGAGACGCAGGCTTGCAGAGATTGTGCTTTTTGCAGAGCCATAAGAAATCAAGGATAAGCAGATCCTTTTTCCCGGGGAATAACCTTGTGCCGCGACCGACCATCTGACAATATAAGGACCTGATCTTCGTAGGCCGAAGCACCACCACGCAATCGCAGGACGGACAATCCCACCCTTCTGTGAGCAGCATGGCGTTACACAGGACGGCTCCCTTGCCGGCCTTGTCGAACCATTCGAGGACTTCCTTCCGATCAGAACTGTTGCCGTTTACTTCCCGCGCTCCCGGGATCATCCCCGCGAGTTCTTGCGCGATTGAGATCAGCGGACAGAAGATCACGGTTTTTCTATCGTATGCGTGTTCAACGACCGCTTCCGCGATCTGGGGAAGGTATGGTTGCAGAGCCTCGGCAACGGATTCAAGCTGGAAATCACCGACCGACACCTTGACCTCATTCATGTCGATCTGGAGCGGAACCGTTCTTGCGTTGATCTTGCACAGATACCCTTCCGAAACGGCCTGTTTCAATCCGTACTCGTAAGCGATGCCGTCAAAATATCTCGCGAGGCTTTTCTTGTCTCCGCGATCCGGTGTAGCAGTCACGCCCAGCACCTTTGCATCGGGGAATTGATTCAGCACAGTCTGATAACTGTCAGAAATGGCATGATGTGCTTCATCCACGATAACCGTTTGAAACTGTCCGGAATAATCTCTGCGCATCATGGTCTGCACGGATCCAACCGTCACCTGCCGGATGTCCGTTTCCTGCGCTTTGATTTTTCCGGGTGTTTCGCCAAACATGGCAAAATACTTGTCTCTTGCCTGTTCGATCAGCTCTTCTCTGTGTGCAAGAATGAGCGTTTTCCCGGTTCGCTGATGTGCGATGGTGTTAAATACTACCGTCTTTCCGCATCCGGTCGGAAGGACCAGGAGCTCCCGATCCCATTCCGACCATTTGCTGTTGATCGCTTCGACCGCTGCCTTCTGGTATGGTCTTAACTCCACGGCAGCTCCTTTGCTGCTTCGTCAGAGATTTCCACGAAGCCCTTTCCGCAATCCCACTGCGCCCACTCCGCATCGTTAAGGCAAACCTTCGGGGCCTTTGACGGAGCATAGAATGTGCTTACATTGTTATAAGTGTTGCCGTTGCTCCCCTCTCTGTGCGTAATCTCACAGATCCCGGTCTTTCCGTCCATGTCGAGCAGGTTGATCGGGACCTTGCCGACCTCCGGCGTAAGCCCGATGGCATTGGTAAACTGCCGAATGATAAAGAGCACCTTCTGATAAACATTCAGCTTGTTTTTGACGATCACCGTGCAAAGCGTACCCGTTTCGTCCGTGTAGGGGATCTCCAGCTCCGCAGTGACCACCTGCGTGTTGGGCGGGATCTTCTCAGAATCTCCGGAATAGTAATCTACGGAGTGACTGCGCACCATAAAGCGATAGGTCCCTTCCTCCAGAAGTACATACGAACCGTCCTCCAGCATCAGGTGTTCAAGGTTAAGTTGTTCTGCCATTATTTGTTCTCCTCCTTATATTTTTTCTGGCATTCCAGGCAAAGAGCTTTTCCTGTGTGCTCTTTTGCCAATGTTGCAAGTTCCTTTGCTGACTTACCGGCAGCAGGCTTGATGATCTTGTGGCATTCTTCACAGATCAGATCATCCCCCGGAAGGGACGACATAACGCGGACCGCATCGACCACGTCACCGAACGCGGAAACCTTCTTCACGTTGAGCTGGATCCTCTTCCCAACCCACTCTTCGATATAGGCCGTGCCGTAGAGCTTCTGAATGGTCTTGCAGTTTGTCTTGTTCAGGATCAGCGGCTTCACATCTTCGGAAAAATGCGCCACGATGCACTCCTCCTTGCTGCCGGTCTGATTCTGAACCATTTCCACGCCAACATTGCTGATCGTTACGATCTTGATCTCTCCGGGATCGAACGCATACGCGCCGAGATAATCCGGATTTGTCAGCTTCTTCCAATGTGTCAAATTAGGCTCCATACATTGTCACCTCCTCGTATCCGGGCCATTCATTCTTTGTCTTGCACTTGTGATACAGATCCAGCAGATCCCGATAGATCTCCACGCCATCATCGATCCAGCCGGGATCACACCGATAAATGCGGACGGCATAAGGAGCCGTTTTTTCCTGCGCGACAAACGCGAAGCCGAACTCCTGAAGCCGTGCCTGGAGCAGTCCTTCGCGGTACATGGCCGCCTGGAGCTGATACCCGTACTTCCTTGCGTCTCTCTCGAATGCTCCGTTTTCGCAGGAGCTTGTGGTCTTGTAATCAACGATCACGCCATCGCCAATCACATCGGGACGGCACTTGCATTCTTCTCCCGTTGTCGGGTCCGTCCAAACAATAGGGACCTCGTGCTCTCCCTTGAGCAGTGCGAGTGCTTCCGGATGGGCTTTGATAGCCTCGACCATGCCCGCGATGGTGTCGCCATCTTCCTGCGAAAGAACATTCTTCCCGGATGCCAACAGCGCCTCCCATTCTTCTTTTCCTGCTTTTGTCCGCTTGTCGATCTTCGGAGCGATGATGTACTCGTCTTTGAATCGTTCCGGCTCCAGGATTGCCATGTGAACCGCGATCCCAAACAGCAGGGCCGGTGTCGGTTCTTCCGGATGCTCTACTGCATACTTGTAATGCGCAGGACTTTTTCTCAATTCCCACAGCGCAGACCTGCGAAGCGCAGGGATGGTGCTATAATCACTGTCCGTCATCCGTCTCCACCTCCATTTCTTCCGGCTTCCATCCAATCGCCTGCGCGACCTCGCTGCCGATTCCGTACTCAATCCACTTGTGGTTCTGATCGAAGTTGCCCTGCAAAACGATAATCACCGCGCCCAGCTTCTCGCGGAGCTGACGGATCTGGTGGGCCTGCCGCTCGTTATCGCGGATCAGATCCTCAAAGTGCTTCGCCGTCAGCGTGACGACTTCATCTCTTCCATACTGTGTGTAATCACCCATTTAATTCTCCTCCTTACTCTCTGTTGGTTGCGGAACGATGCACCACGGCAACGGCTTGACATTCTGCATCGCTCTCAAAGCTTCTCCGACTTTTGTGGCAATTCCGTCCGGAATATGAACCCTGCTGCCGTTCCGCGAGCTTGCGATGACTGCCGTGCCGAGCGCCCAATCCTTCTCCGGATGACCGCTGACGATTCCGGCGATGTGATTCTTCTCGCAGTTTTGCGGAAATTTGCGGACGAACATCATTAAACCGAAGTAGTCCCGATTGAGGTCTCCGCGGCATCTGGTAAAGAACTTCGGCTCCACAAAAGCGACATCGTCCATGCTTTTCACGCCCAATTCTTCGAGAATGCAATCATCCACGGACTGACCAGGATGCGGAATGATGCCGGAAATGTGACCGCTTTCCAAAATGCTCCATAACATTGTTCAATCTCCCTTCTTTGTGCTGAAATAGTGGCTCCCGATCGGCAGGAAGTCCTCTCCGTACTTGCTATAATCGTGTAGCTGGAAATAGATCATGTCGTCCGGATATAGCTCCGGGACTTTGCAGTAGATGTCAATCGCTTCGTAGCATTCCGCCGTTGGCTTTCCGTTGTCTGCTGTGCTGAATTGATTGGGGGAATAAATCACCTCTGAAATGCTCATGTCATAGATCCGCGCTCGATTGAAAATCGTTGCAACAACTGCGACTTTCCCGACCATCGGCTCTCCGTTGGCTTCGCTCATGACCACGCGAGCGATCAGATCTCGATTCTCCTGATTGATTTCAACGAGCTGGTCAATCGGTGTGCTTACTTCTGCTTCAACGGGCATCGGAACTCTGATTGCGGACACGCCCAGCATGAACGCCATTACAACCGCATTAAACCTCTGCATATCTGTCCTCCATCGTCTTCCCCAAATAGCAAATCAGCCCGCCGAAACAGATAACCCCGACCGGAACGAGCGCAGACGCTGCTTCGCAACCCAATCCGATGAACGCGATACACGCGCCAACGCATTCAACGCCGAACCAAAATTTTTTCATCCTCTCCACCTTTCTCCGAAATATTCTTCGATTTTCAGCAAATCTCTGACCTTCATTTCATGACTGCCTGCGATGATATTTGAGACAGTCTGCTGACAAACTCCCAGATAATCCGCCAATTCCTTCTGCGACACTCTCCGCGTCCTCATCATTCCGGCGATCCATACACGGATTGATTTCAGATCGTTGCCGACTGTGTCTAAATTTGACCTTGCCATTTACTCCTCCTCCTCGTCTTCCATGAAGAGATCCATAGAGACATTCAGAGCCTTGCAGATCTTGTGATACTCAATGACATCTATTTTTCTTTCGCCCTGGCAGATTGCGGAAATGACAGTATCGGAAAGCCCTGTCTTCTGTGCTAGAAATGTCTGCTTGATCCCGTTGTCCGTCAGGTACTGTTTGATTTTCTTGCCGACCATTGGAACCTCCTTTCTATGATTTTTTCATAGTCCGATAGTAAAAAAAATATGGTGGTGCGCACCTGTGACCTATGATTTTTTCATACCTCACATTCAAAATGATACTATGAAAATTTCATATGTCAATAATTTTTTATGAAAATCTCATAGTTTTTTATAGGAAATCCGAAAATAGAGTGTTATAGTGAGGATGAAGGAGGAGAAAACAATGACGGAATATGATTTGATGATACGGGACAACATACGGGAGACATTGATCAAATGCAGGACGGAAAAGGGTATTTCACAGGCCGAATTATCAAAGGTTATCGGGGTACCAACGCCGACAATCGCATCCTGGGAGCAGGGCGTTTCCCTTCCGAATCTGCAAACGCTCTACAAATTGGCGAAATTCTATCTTAAATCAATGGATTATATGTATGGAGAGGAGAAGACGGATGATGAACCTATTCAAGAAAAAATCGAAAAAAGAGCCAGCGTTGAATCCTACCAAAACGCTGACATTCACCAATAGCAAGGGATTCAAAGGATTCAAACGCCTGCAAGTAGTTTCTCACGGAATTGTCGAGGATCCCGTGACAATGCCAGACACGGACGGGAAAGAGATCCGCATAGATCTGAAATGGTCCGGCTCCGGTGATCCGTTCTGTGATGTCTTTCTCGCCGGAGAGCGTGTAGGCTGCCTATTCAATGAAAATGTTATTCCGATAAACGAACAGAACATTGACGGAGCGCACCTGGATTATGATCTCCGGCACGGAGCAAACGAAGATCATTATCATCCGCGCCTGTTCATCCACATCGCGGAATGAGAGCGCCCCCTGCACTTGCCGGGAGTGCAGAGGGCTTGTAGGGGGAGATCTCAACATATAGTCGATTTCCGCTTATATTGTACCATATATGGGGGAAAATACAAAAATGAACATTACGCGTACAGAATCAGGAAAATATAAAATCCGTGAAATGAAGCACGGACGGACATATTCAAAGACAGTCGATCACAGGCCCACGCAGAGAGAAGCACGGGAGATCATGGACGAAATGCAGAATCAGGAGCCGATCTTGCAGAAGAAGGTGACGGTCGCGGAAGCGTGGGAAGCGTTCCGATCCGCAAAAGGGAAGGTTTTGTCTCCGTCCACGCTCAAAGGATACAGAACGTGTTTCAATGCTCTGCCGGAATGGTTTCGGACGATCCCAATCACGGAGATCCGCAGGCAGCAGCTCCAGAAGCTCATAAATGATTATTCGGAAGATCATTCTCCGAAGTCATGCCGGAACCTCTGCGGATTCGTTTCCGCGCTGCTATCATTTTTCGAAGTCAAAACACCCTCTGTAAAGCTCCCACAGGCTCAACAAGCCCCTGTTTATATTCCAAGCAGGGAAGATGTCACGAAACTTCTAAAAGCCGTTTCTGGGACGAAATACGAGGTTCCAATCCGTCTCGGTGCGTATGGCCTGCGCCGATCCGAAATAATGGCGCTCACTCTGGACGATTTGTCCGCGGACAATGTGCTGACGATCAACAAGGCCCTCGTTGAATCCGAACACGGATCAGTCCTCAAAGGAACGAAAACAACAAAGAGTGCCCGTACAATCGTTTTAACACCCCAATTAGGCGATTTAATCCGTCAGCAAGGATTTATCTATGACGGAAGCGCAAGCCGCCTTACAATGGCTCTGACGGCGTTTGAGGACATAGCAGGCATACCACACTTCCCGTTGCACAAATTGAGACACTTCTTCGCAAGCTATCTCCACGATCTGGGATTCAGCGAAGCGCAGATCAAAGAAGCTGGCGGATGGTCGGACGCGTCTCATGTGATGAAACAGATCTATACCCATGCGATGCAGATGGAGCAGGCGAAGGTTGACATCGCGCAGAGGATCGGAGAACTCTGACACGGATCTGTCCGCAAATAGGTCTCCGAGACCATTTCTAGGACAAGTTGCCAGCAAGTTGCCAGCAAGTTGCCAGCAAGTTACCAGCAAGTTGCAACATCGTTTCGATCCTTTTCGATGACTTTCGATCAGGACAAATCCAGGACAAATTCCAGGACAAATTCCGGACAAATTTTTCTACCACGCCACATGGTAAACGCCCAAAAATCGTTAGTAAGCCAATCCGCAAAAATGCCGAAAATAAAACCCCGGAGAGCCTTGAAATAGCGTCTCCGGGGCATTTCTGCGGACATAGCGAGAGGGGGACTTGAACCCCTTATCTTTGCCAAATAAACGGCGTATTTCCGCCATTCTTCAATTTTCAGGACAAATTCAGGACAAATTATTTCAGGACTTCCTTCATCATCGCGTAAGACTTCGGCCCGTATATCCCATCGGGGACCAGCTCCGTCATACGCTGGAAGGAAATGAGCGCGGATTCCGTAGCTGGCCCGAAACGGCCATCGGTGGCAATTGCATATCCGCACTTTTGCAGATTGCTCTGGAGAATAATCACTTCCGATCCCCTATTCCCTCTGCGAAGTGTCGGGAGCGCGATCATGTGCGTCTCCGACTGTGGGCCGTACCATTCGGACATATCCACTCTGCCGGGTATTCCCGTGACGGATTCTTTGGACGAGAATTGCCAGCCGTCCATATTGCCGGAATAGGTGCATTTTTTGGCGTACTGCGCCACCCAATGCGGATATTTGAGCAATCTGGAATCGTCAAGCCTATCCTTAAACCATGATGTCGAAGCATATACTCCGGCGTTGTATCCGTAGACCTTCATCCCTTCGAGAAATTCAATCAGATAAGTCGTTTTGTCGGCCTTGCTCAAATTGTCGGAGCGACCGAGACCGAGCGGATGGGATTTCTCGGAATCCGCGAAGATGGGAAAGCTGATGTCCTCTCCGGCGATGAGATTCGCCACGAAGCCGGATTCCTCTCTTGCTTCGGAAATGCTGACCGCAGTCGGAAAGAAGTAAACGCCCCACGGGATTTGGTATAGCTTGCACATCTTCTTGAAGTGGCGGAATTTCTTATCTTCAACGAGAGTGCCGGATTTTCCGTAACCGCGATACCCGCACCGCAGAATCACTCCGTCCACTTCCAGCTTGACCATTTCCCAAGAAGTAGGAAAAGAGTTGTGCTGACTTAAATCAATGACTTTCCGCATTTTTGCCCTCCTCTTCGCTCGGTGTAGCCGCGTCTCCAATGTCCTCAACCTTTTTTAGGAAGAAGTAGACGATCTTCCGCAGAAATCCAGGAAGGGGAACGCCTACTTCATCAAGATTTTCCAAAATGCTGATTAGCTCATTGAACACCAGCCACGATGCCACGCAGATCGCCACGACCACTGGAACGGAAAAATCGGGAGAGATAGCGTGTCCGGCATATTCGATCATCAGATCGACGAACCAGCCGACCACGACCAAAAGCCATTGACCAACTTTTTTTGCGATCCCACGGATCCCGATGTCCGATGATACTTTTTCTTTCCGCGATAATGCTGCCATGATTCCCGTGAAGTAGTCGATGATATTGCAGGCCACGAGCAAATAGACGGGAATCGCAAGAACGCCGAGCCACGCCGTAAGCGCGGAAAATGCGCCGACAATAGCAACTTTAATTGATTTCTCCATCGGATTTTCCCTCCCAAATATCATCCCAATCATCGTCAAAATCTTCCATCGGCAAGGTTTCATTTGTTCTCCTTTGCTTACGATATGGTCATATATATTGCCCTGCAATCCTTGTCATAAAAAGTTGCATTTTGAATGTATAAAATTGGATATCCTGTTGAATCAACCTGTGCGAGACTCACAAAGCCAGATGTTTGCGCCATGATGTACCAACCATCATCCGGCAATTTTACCTGTACGCTTAAAAGAACAGACCTACTAACCCTAGAATCGGTATTCCAAGTCGCTGACGCTGTATTTGGTGCGGTATGCCCATATAGAATCCATAAATTCTGTATAGCCAATCCATCCAACGCATCTTCCACGCTCCCCGAACCATAAGTCACATTCGCTGACGGATAACTCGCAGGTGTCGTAGATATTTTCGTAACATCATTCACGGCATCATCAGTCACCACTGCATCGACAAACTGCATCTTCGCTCTCTGCGTCATGTCCGTCCCTGATGCGTTGACGATGGTGTGACCGCCAGAGCCGGAACCGCCTGCTATTGCTTGCTCAATCGCATCTAACCCTTGTGCAAGGACATCTGCGACATTCCTAGACGGGCTTTCCGTGGTATTCAGGCTTTCATCTTTCGCTATCGGATCAAATTGTGTAGCCATTTCGCTCTCCTTCCTTATTGTCCGTCATCATAGACCTGACATAATTCCCCATTCACAACGGCGAACCATGCCAAACTAATCACATTACTCGTTATATCAATGCCATCGCCCGCGGAATAAGACGAACCGCCACCGCTGGGAGCGTAGACATCCTGACTTGCTCCGTTGATCTCGATCTCCGCGATCTTCGTGCCTGAGCCTTGAATCTGCGTCCATGTCACAGAATCACCACTTCCCCCGCCTGCGCTCCAATAGGTCGCACCCGTTCCGTCAGTCGTCAGCACCTGACCTTGCGCACCCCACGAAGGATCTCCGTCACCATCTAACGGCAACGGAGCCTTTCGATTGAGCAGATTCACGATCCGGCTAATCACTTTTGATGATCCGGTATAGTTGAAAGTTTTCATAAATTACCACTCCTTCACCACATTCCCAGCGCTGTCCTGCATATAAAGATTATCCACATAGACGCAACGCTGCGCATTGCTGTTAACGCTTGCATTATATGTCGTGCCGATTAAATATTGTCTATCCGCAGGCCCTAAATCAGATGCGGAAAAATCGACATAATTGCGAGGTTTCGACAGACGGTAAGCATCCGGAACAGACGAAAAGTGGAGCATTAGGTCAAAAGTTGATGCACGGATTCCGTCAACGGTTTCAGGGGTATAGGTGTTAATGTCCGAAACATTCATCCATACCCTGAAATAATCTGCCTCTTCGTTCCAGCGAATATCCCCCGCGTCAGGAGACACAGGAACATCCAAATACGCAGGAAGGGCGACAGATCCGATGACCGTATGCCCGTTCATATTCAACTTATAACAATTCGTTGCGCAATACGTGTGGGGAGTGTTAAACCCGGTTATTCTGCAAATGTACAACACCAAACAATTAGCAACCTTGTCATGATACAAGCCGTATTTAAAATCATCCCTAGACCTGTAAGCAAGCGAATCAATGCTCGACAGATCATACCAATTATGTTGCCCGTTGATGTAAGTGTGCATGATCTTCGGCACACCATAGCCGACAAAGAAATACGAATCACCATTTTCAAGCCTGCATGAAGTACTCGCCCACGAATACCCGGTAGACGCGCCAAAGCCCAAGTCAAACAGATCAATATAAGCGGGAACTACACTCCCGGTTTTTGTGTCAACGTAGCCATATCGGAACTTCGATGAATCATCCGCGGGAGTATCTACGAACGGATGAATATCTCCTTTGTAAACTCCTTTTGCAACGACCCCAACTTGGTATGATAATCCACCTCCTCCCGAATAACTTCCGATGTCTGTCTCTGAAATATCACCTTCCTCGGAATTGCCGATAACATAGTGGAATGTTCTCTCTCCGTTCGCATAAGACGAGTAAATATATCCACCCTTTGCGCCGTCAATCATTGTATACGATTCGGGAGATGAAGCTGGAGAGGAATTTGCCTGCACATCACGGCCCTCGTATGTAACGCTAGGATTGTGCCAAGAAACAAACTCATGGTCGTTGCAAATCAAGTCTGCGTTGCTTATGCTCCGGACCGTTTCTTTGTTTCCGTTTTCGTCCCACAGTCGCAGAGACTGATCGTAGAAATAAACCTTGCACCCGTCATACGGCGCATAAACTACCTCAATAGGATAAATTGCACTTTTATCTTCGTAGTTTACCTCCACATCCATCTCGCCGCGTTCATCCAATATGGTTCCGTCTGCCGGATCAGTAGTCCATCCCGCAAGTTGGGAAATAATCGTCCCGTTGTTATTGATTCCGCGCACATTCCAATCAGAGGTATCAAGCGTTTCGCCAATTCGGAAGACCGCGCGACCATTTGTGACGGAAATTGCTTTCAGATAGACCTCAAATGTGATTCCATATCCCCACAGACTTTCGTGTACATCATTCTCGTTAATCTCGCCATCGCCGCCATTCAGCTCTAATTTGACGGTGTAATTGTGCGCTCCGACCGTCAGATCTTTCAGCGAATAATCAAAATTGATCGTGTCCGTTCCTTCATCCACAATAAATTCGGGATAAAGATCACCGATCTCGATTCCGTCAAGATAAAGAATCGCCCGCGCTACAATGTCGCCAATCGTGAACACATCGCCCGTTTCCGTTTCCGTGGCTTCCGTGGTCATCAGGATCTGTGTGCTGACAATGGTCAGATTCACGGAATCCGTCACCTCAAACGGATAATCAATCACAGTCACTTCGGATCCATCGCCCAGCGTAACGGATTCAGCATTCCGAACCACCATCACTTGCTTCCCCTGCGAGGTCACAGACGAATTGATCCCGTCCATGCGCTTGTCCGTTGCGCTTTTCGCGCTTGCTTCTGCCGGATTCTTCCCACCGCAGGCGAGCTTATAGGCTGCATTGTAAGTGTAGGTGAACGATGTCACCGCGCCTTTCTTCAATCCGCCCGTGATCCCGCCCGTGAAAGTCAGGACATCGCCCAAATCGAAAATCGGACATCCCGTGAGATTGACATCGAACGGCGTATAATTGACTTCCTGCAAAGCCGTCAGAATGTCATTCATCGCGTCATCGCGATCCTCTGCCGTGCCAATTTGCAGATACGGATTCTGCCCTAATTCGTAAGACAGTCCGTTGTTCGGCGTGACATGGTAGGAATAAGACTTCTCCATCGGCTTGCAGTCAAGCCAAATCTCCGTGATCCGTGTCGTGAAGTCCTTGAAACTCGCTCCTTCGTGTCTGTGTTCATCGTCAAAGGTATAATCCGACGCACTCTTGAACGGCACAAGGACGAGCTTTCCTTCTCTGTTAATCGTGGCGTTGCAAGCGAGCGTCTGCGCCATCCAGGAGAGCATATCGCGGTAAGTCGTAATATCATTGTCAGAGAACAGATCCCAGCCGTTCCCACTATTCGGGAGCGCGGCAACCTCCATCCGCGTCATTCCAAACTCAACGCCGACCTTGTGACAGATCATCTGGAGCATATCGTAAGTCGTCCGTCCAACAACGACAGAAGTCGCACCTTCCACGCCAGCACCGCCGCCTGCTCCGCGGTAAGTCGTGCAGTACTTGTCAAACTTCGCCATGTTGTCATACGCTTTGACAGTCACCCCGCTTGCGCTGATCGTGGCTTCTGCGACCGTGAACACACCGAGCGGAACATCTTCCCAGCCGTTCTCCGTCTTCAGCGAGAAAACAGGCGTGATAACCTTCCCCTGCCATTCGCCCGGATTGACGGACACATTCCGGAAAGTCGCGCTTAATTCCGTGATATAAACTTGCCCGATCTGGATCTCCTGCTCTGAACAGAGCCGAGCATTTATAGAAAAAGACCCCGCCAATATATTAGCGGGGCCGAAAGATGCGCTTCCGATGGTGCCGCTCACCTTGTGGCGCTGCACCGGGGAATCCATTTGTGCTATAAATTCTGGGGATACACTATACATAAGATGCCTCCATCAGGCGGATTCGAGGTCTACCAACTTAAAGCTGAAAGAGTAGTATCTGTGATCGCTGTCCTCTGAGATCAAAGATGTGCTATAAGATCCCGGATCGATATACATCGTGTGCGTCACCTGCGCAGATGTAGTCTCATTCCAAACCGTCACGGTAACGGAATCCGCCTGCACGGCTGCATCCAGGATGATCTTCTCCGCTTCGGTTCCCGTGTAGGACACGCTCAGACCATAAATCCCGGTGCGGAGCACAAGACGGTTTTTTGTGCCTGCTTCCGTCTTAAAGATCTGCTCTTCTGATCCGAGCGTTTCCTGATAGGAATCCTTCGTCAGCTCGAGCGTACTCGTGTCAATTTTCAAGATAATCTTATCGCTCATCGTCCGCCGCTCCTATAATTTGCCCTTTGCGTCGCTCTCACGACCTGCTCATCAATCTTTTCCTGTCCGATATAGATCGGGATCACCATATCACCGGCAAGCCCCTCCAGCGCCCCTCTGAGCGCGGAAATCATATCCCCACCGGCAGCAGGCGCTTCCAGCATGAAAGCCCCGCCGATGTCGAGAGAACTCTCGAGTTGGCTTGTGATCACGCCTTCATTGTCACGGATTCCCTTCGCAAAGAGCTCCATCATGTCCGGCGCGTAGGTGTGGAAGTTGGAAAGAGGGCCTTTTGACGGTTCAGAGAAGCCGAGGAAGTCCTTCACGGACTGCGCAACGTTCTTGATCGTGTCTTTCAGGTGCTCCCACTTTTCCTTTATGCCGCCGATGAAGTTGTCAATCAGATCCTTGCCCCAATTCTTTGCGTCTTGCACCTTCTGCGAGAAACCATCCTTGACGCTCTCCACGATCTTCGCACCGGTCTCGATAATCTTTCCAAAGAGATTCACGATGCCCTCGATCATCATAAGGATCAATTGCGTTGCCGCTTCGAGCAGTTTCGGAGCGTTCTCGATGATCGCTTCGACCAGCTTGATCACGATCTCCGGACCTTTCTCAATCAGTCTCGGGAGCGCATTTATAAGACCTTGCGCGAGTCCAATAATGAGCTGGATTCCGGCATCGATCAGAAGGTCGATATTGTCAATCAAAGCCTCCACGATGAAAATGATCGTGTCTACAATCGTCGGGATCAGCTCCGGGAGCGCTTCTGCAATTCCCAAAGCAATCTCAATGATGATCTGCGTCGCCGCTTCCAATAGTGCCGGAAGGTTGTCAATGATAGCCTGCACGATCTCCATCAGAAGCGGGACTGCCGTATCAATCAGCAGGGGAAGGTTGTCGATGATCGCCTGCACAAGTGCCTCAATGATCCCGACACCGACCTCTAACATCTGCGGCAGGATTGTCATCAGGTTATCGACAAAACCTTTGATCCCTTCCGTGATCATTCCCAGACCGCCATCGGTGTCACCGCTTACGATGCCGGTGATTCCATCCATGATGGTCGTCAGGGACGGTAGAAATTCCGACATCATATTGTTTTTCAGACCGCTCAGGCTGGTCGTCATGTTTTGCAGGCTGTCCTGGAATGCCGCGCTTGATTTGACGGCTTCATCGCCCATAACGCCGCCGAGGTCGTGCGCCTGCTGGATCATGTTTGCCGTGTCTTCTGCGGAAGTGTTCAGCAGTGCGCCCATTTCCTGCGCTGACCGTCCGAGCAGATCCTGAGCGAGTGCCGCCCGTTCTGCTCCTTCGGGCATACCTTGCAGGGCCGTGACAACCTTTGCCAGAGCGAGGTCGGAATCCTGGGACATCTCATGAATTTCGGCCATAGAAAAGCCCAAATCCGTGAGCGGTCCTAAGCTGTCATACGCGCCCGCGTAGAGATCCTCATACTGCGCATTATATTCATCCAAAGAAATCGTGCCGGCTTCAAGCTGATCATCCAGCGCCGCTTCCGCTGCAAGTGTCTCGTTGATCACGGATCCAGCGTCGGCCATTGTGTTGTTCAGCACCTTCATGCCGCCCTTAAGGGAGTCGATGGAAGTGCCGGAATGCTGCAAAACGAAATCCCATTCCTGATATGCTTCCGCGGACAGGCCGAGCTTCTGGCTTTGTTTGTCGATCTCGTCGCCATAAGACGCGACATCACCGGCAGCGGAGACGAGCGCTTTTCCGCCAGCGACGGCAGCAGTCCCGACAGCCGCAACAGCCGCGCCAGCCGTGGCAAGCCCACCTTTCAGCGCGGAGGAAAAAGAAGATCCGGCTCTCTTACCAGCGGAACCACCGGCAGAGTCCGCCGCCGCGCCGAGCTCGTCAGATATTGTTTTCTGTGCTCCCTCCATCGAGGGGATGATCGTCACTGTCGCCCGTGCGACTTCCGGTGCATTTCCTGCCATGTTCTGCCCTCTTTTTCTCAAAAAAGGCGATCAGCTCGTCATGCGAGACTGCACCTTTTCCGATTTTCCTAACGTTCTCCGGCTCCTTCTGCCCTGGTCTCGGGTACGGCTTCGGTCTCTTCTGCCGTTTGTGGGAGCCGACCGCCATCAGGTTGCTGTTGATCACAGCCAATATGTCATAAATGTCCGCGAGTATCGCATTCGTCTTTTGCCGAGTGCTCCACTCGTATACTTCGGGATTAAGCTCCCGCCGGATTGCTGATTCCGGTGGAAGATGAAAAATGAACGACTTAAGGGAGCGCCACGAAAGCACGCTCCCTATATCGTCCATAGTGTAAACAGTAGACATCAAGTCCGCTTCAAGTGCCTCACGGTGTTGGTCGATAAATTCCGCGAGGCTTAAGATTCCCCCATGTTGATACCTGATACTCTTTCGGTCTCATCACGCCACGCCTTCATGATCTGTGCGAGATTGTCGAAAGTGAGGCTATCAGCCACTTCTTTCGGCATGTGCTGGCCTAAGAAAGCGTAAATATCCTCGTCCGTGCGCAGTGCCTTGAGCTGCTTCACGGTCATCGCAGTACCTAACGGGATCATATACGACTCTTCCCCGATTCTGACCTCGAGGGAGTCGATTTGCTTCGGGTCTCTAAGTTCGACAACCATTTATGAACTCGCACCAAGTCCTTCGTCCACGATAATATCAAGGCTATTATCGAGGGCCGTGATAGTCGGAGTCCAATTGATACTACCGCCGGGAGCGAAGGTAACAGCCTCGACGGACTGAATCTGTCCCTTGCACATGATCGCGATCATGCTGTCGCCGTCCTTCATCAGGAACAGGAACTGCTCGGGATCGGGAAGATCGGAGCTGGAGACGGACGCTTTGATCAACTTTCCGTGTCCGCCTGCTGCCGGAGTAACGGTCACATTGTCCTTACCCAGAACAGTTTTCAGGGATTCCTCAGTGGTATCCATGATCGGAGCCTGGATCGTCTCGCTATGATCGGAAAGGATCACGCGCTTGAGCTGATTCGCCCAATTCTTCAGATTTTCCGTGGACTTATCCATCGTGAGGGTGATTCCGTCAGCGGTCACATCGCCAACGTGCTTCCATCCGGCTGCAAGAGCCTCTGCCGGGTAAGTAGGGAATGTCGTGCCGACCGGAGCATGATAAAACATACCCGTGGCAAGGCCAATGCCGAGTAAAACGTCAGACATTTCTTATACCTCCATAGTCGTTTCGTGAGCAACGACGATAAGCGTCGCGCTACACATAGCCAGGTCGGGCCGTGCCGGGTCGTTGCCCCAACTGCCGCCTGCGTTAATAGTTACATGTCGAAGAGCTGACGACTGATTCTTTGCGATGGTCTTGAGCAGTCCGACCGTCTTCCGGAGCAATTCATCCGCCGCAGCTTCGCTTTCCGCTCTCGCGTATAGCGTCACCATGAACGAATTGATTGTGTCCCGCTCCGTTCCGCCGATCTTCCTGATCTCAATGCTGGGGACGGTAAACTGCGCAGGGAGCGGACGACAGTACGCCGTCACATAGGGCATCAAAGCCTCCCTGATCTCGTTTTCTATGTCGATTGCAATAGGAATAATCATATTAAACCGCTCCCGAAAGTGCATTGTGTTCCGCTTCAGCCAGAGCCGCCGCGCGATCAATAGGCTGCACGAAGCCAACCCACCGACCGCCGCCAAAGCCACCGACCATCACGGTCTTCTTATAACCTTCGCTTTGCTCCTGCAAATTCCCATTTGCTCGCTCCTGAATGCCGGTCGCCGCCTCATCGACAAGCGCCCGAACACCGTCGGAAACGAGTATTTCATGGAATCCTTCGGAGAAAAATTCTATCTTGATCTGCTTTGCCATCAGCCGCTCCATCTCATCAGATTAAGCTGGATATGATCGAGACCTCCCGTAGCGGAAGGCCATTGTCTCGGGTCTCCGTTGATCGTGTAGGGTTTGCCCTTGTACTCGATCCGGTCGCCCGCGATTATATCCGCATCTTTTGGGACATACGCCGTCAGTCCGTCAGTCAGAGCCAAAACGCGACCATCTTCGGACAGTGATGTGTTCGCAGGCTGAACGGAACAGCCAGGGACATCTTTCCTCGTTACATGCTCCCAATCGGGAACAGTAGATCCGCGCTCGGTCTTTGTGCCGGGCCTGATTCTTGTGATGGTGTCTCTCCAAAAACTCAGCATATCAATACACCCCCTGCAACCTGTACGCGTTCAGGATTTCCTTTGCATAGTCCGAAAGGGCTCCTGCCTGTCCTCCCTGCGCCCAATTGTTGTTATAAGTGATCGATACTCCGCCAGATGCTTCCGATGTGACACCATAGCTCTGCGCCACTGCATGAGTGATCTGCGCCGTCGCAACATCTTTGATCGCTCCGGCCATGCTTTCAGACACACCGGCTGTGTATTTCACCTCAATCGGCGTATGGAGACCGATAAAAGCAAAATCCACTCCGAAAACACGGAGAAGGCCGGCGGGATCTACGGAAAATGTCTCAAAGGACACGCCGCCGATCTTAACGCTGGCCACCGCGCTCACAAATCTTGCCGGGAGCTGAATCTGCACATGGGAGCCGACTTTTGTCACCCGCCTGTCGAAAAACGTGGAATTGAACTCGCACGACATGGACGGGAAAAGATGCCATCCGCAATAATTCCGAATAGCCATTGACGCAGCACTAATCCCCGGAGCGATCCGTGTATCTCCGTCATATTTCGACGCAGTACGCGCATCGAACTCCGCATCCGTAAGAAGATCGGGAAGTCCCGCGTCGCTTTCGATGGAATAGCCCCAGGGTGTTAATGTAGCACTCATTTTGTGGTTCCTTTCTTCGCCTTGTTGGTAGGCGCTTTCGCTTTATTCGCGACCTTCTTTTCCTTCTGCTCGACTACGAGCTCGGGCTCTGGAGCCTTTGCAGGCTCCTCTGCCCTTACCTCAACAGCGCCCGCAGGAGCCGTTTTGTCGTCAAAGTAATGCTTCCGGCCGCGATACATGTAAACCTTCAGCATAAAGACCTCCTTACGAGCTGGAGGACACAGTACCGACCAGCACGAACGCATCGGGAACTCTGGTAGCGAGGACCATTCTCTCCTCGATGCGGACGGTCACGCGATTCTTGATGAAGTCGTCCTGATCGCTGTTGGAAACCTCAGCGCGGAGACCTTCGCCTGCCTTCGTGACAACAGAAGCGCCAGCCTTGAACGCGCCGACGATTGCAGCGCCCTCGGGAACTGCCTGAGACTCGACAACGTTCAGACCCCAGATGCGAGGATTTGCCGCGTATGCGCCGTTGCCATAGCTGCCGTAAGCAGGGCCGCCAAGCAGGTACTGAAGATTGCTGTCCTTAGTGAGGAGCAGGGCCTCAAGGTCAACAGGATTGATCAGGAGAGCATCGGGAGCATAACCGGTAGCGGTTCTGACTGCCTGCTTTGCCTTGAGAATGTTGTCGAAGGTAATGGTGCTCTGACCAGCCTGCACGCCGGCAGCGATCAGGGAATCGACCAGCTTCTCCTCAACAGCCTTGCGGAACTCATAGATTCCACGATTGCGCAGAGCAGTCTCCAGGAACGCCGCATCGCTCAGGAGCTCATCGGTCTCCTTCATGAATGCTGCAACCTTCTCGAGTGCTACGGTCTTTGCTTCATAGGGAATGTGAATCTGATTCTTTGCCGCGCCCTCGTTCACGACACCGATGGAGCCCTCGAGGTCGCCGGTCACGAAGTAGGTCAGAGCGTTGCCGCTGATGGTCTCAGCACCGAACAGGCTGCGCACAGTCAGCTCCGGCTGCGGATCAACCACATTCCTATCAGTGTCAGCGAAACGGGTATCACCCAACGCTTCATTATCGGTGTATGCCTTCATCTCGAAGGAACGGGAGCCCTTCTCGGTCTTCAGGTCTTCCAGGTGCAGATCAGTCATTTCATCCTCCTCGGCTTTCGCCTTCTCATCTTTTCCAATGTTCTCAAGCATCTTTTCAGCCTTCTCGGCCTTCTTCACAAGATCATCAAGTCTCTCGATCTCTTCCATGAGCTCCGTGCTGGACTTGATTGCTTCCTCGTTGCCTTCCTTGACGGATGCCTCAAGGCCCTTGAGCTCGGCTTTCTTTGCTTCAATCTGTTCTTTCAGGTTCATCGTGCTTCTTCCTCCTTAAGTTTCTGAATAAAATCAAGTACCTTTTCCGCTTCAGGATTGCTCCCCTTCTGATCCTCCCCCGCCGGGTTGTCTTTCGGTTCGTCCTCTCCGTCATCGGTGCTATCTAAAACGCCCTGCAAGAGCGTTATAGCCTGTTTGATCGCATCTTCGTCCTTCTTGCTGTTGCGTCTTCCGGACTTGACATCTACCACCTGCGCGTCGTCATTTGCAGGTACAGTCACACAAGAGATCTCAAACAGATCGAGCTCGCGCAGCTCGTTCGCCTTCGTTCCGTCCTCTAACGTGACCAGACCTTCCTCGAGCGTGTCATAAGCGAAAGAAAAACTGCGGAGCCGTCCGTCCTTGTAAAGCTCGCGGACTCTCTGCGCTTCTTCCGTAGCATCGAAATCTGCCACGAAATGCAATCCTTTGTCATCCTCGTCTGCCGTAGCCGTTCCGATGAAGGACTTCAGCTCGTTCATCTGATGCGCCCACAGAAGCGGAATGCCCACGCCACCATTCCAGCGGGTCTTCAAGGTGTTCGTGAACGCTCCCTGCTTCACAACGTCGCCATAACTGTCAGGACGACGGATCCATGTGCTCGCATAGCCTTCAATCTGTCCGTTGCCCTCGTCCTTGTATTTGACTTCAAAACTTTTGATTTTCATTTTTTACTCCTCCGTGATGATCACTTCCGTGGTGCAGTTACAGTAACAGCTTTCTTCCGGCTCCAGGTTGTCATCACCCGGCCAGAATGCTCCATTTGAGAAAGCCTCACCGACCGGAACAGTCTCGCCGTTCATCAGTGCGTGAGAGCTTCGCGGGTTGTCGCCCGTCACCCATACCTTCTCGATCTTCTTGTTGATTCCCTGCTGCTTTGCCTGCTCCGGTGCTTCGTGCATCGCCGCCCAGCCGACCACAGCAAGCGCGACATAATGTCCGAGTGCTTCCGACTGCGCATTTTCACGAACATCGAAAACATGCGCCGGCGTGCGCTCCTCATCCTCTTCCTCGTCTTCAGCCGCTTCGTCGATCACTTCCTGAAGTTTGCGCCGGGTGCTTTCGTTAATCGCCGCCGCGCGTCCTTCTGCGACTTTCCGAAGGTAGTTTCTTGTCTGCTCGGTGTCGTATTCCGATCCGATCAGCTTCGCCATGCTGGTCCCGTGTGCGTCTGCAACCTTCTGGATCAGTGGCTCGAGATCGTCCGCGAGCTCTTTGTCCCATCGCTTACCGTTCCACCAATCATCGGAATCTGCTCCGATCCGCGGGATCACGCTGTCGCCCTGACGCTTAAAGAACTTGCTCAAAACCTTTGCGATGCTCTCCTCTTCCCTCTGCGTGGCGCTTACCCGCGTCCGGGAGACATCTGCCTTCTTCCGCATCTTCAAAGGTGCGGGCTCCGTAGTCATCGGCTCCTGCTCGTCCATGTGCGTGTCCGTCGGGCTCGCCTGTCCGCCTTCGGTCACGTTCAGCGGGACGATCAGATCATCGCCACCCTCAAGCGGCGGGAGATTGTTGTCTGCTCTCGCTTCGTTCCTTGTCATCCACGGGCCGCCGACTGCACTCTGAAGGATAGACGCTCGCTCCTCAAAGGATCCCTTCAGCTTCTCGCGGAGATCAAACTCGACATAAGTCCGATCCGTAGCTCCGACCATCGGCAGCAGGAAAGCATTGATTCGCTGCTGGATCATCTGAATCACAGGCCCTAAGCACTCCGCATAAAGGGCTCGCGCGTTATCCTTGCTGCTCGCGTATGTCTGCGTGTCACTGTGCCATACAAGGGATGGATTGATCATGTACGCCGCCGCAACACTCTCGCGGGAGAGCTTGACCGATTCCGCCCATTGACTCTCTTTGAACGAAGTATTGAAGGGCTTGATCTCCATCCCGTCCTCCATGATCGGGATCGATCCTGCCTTGTCACCACCAGCGCCCCACGCTTCACGGAAAGCCTCTGCAAAAGTCCTCCGCGCGTTTTCGTCCCACGGTGCGACATCCTTCGGCCTTGTGATCTGCGCGTTTAATCTGCCGGAACTATGCCAAAGCTGTTTCCGGAAATTGCCCGCTTCGATCTGTTCCTGAAGCGTCTGACGCAGACCGCTGATCGGGGAGATATACCCTCCGGGATTTCCCGGGCTGTATGTTTTGAAGCAGACAAACTCCTCGCGCGGGATCTCCACGCACAGGCCATTCTTCGTTGATACCCGTATCGCGTCCGGCGCGTACCGAGTGCCGCCCACGGCCTCCAGCACCCATTCGGAAGGTATAATCCGCATTTGATAACCAGATGACGAGTCCGCATCGATGGCCACCCAAACATATACGCAACCAAAAACGTAATACTCAGTCGCAAGCGCTCGAATAAACTCATAAGCCGTCTGATCCCTGTTCGGAAGCCACAGAAGTCTGGCCGCAACAGAATCGCGGTCGCGTCTGCGGTCGTTTTCGCCGTCGCGCGTGTACGCCTTCAGCGGGAGCTGTGCGATACTATTTGATAGAAAATTGACCACCGCTTGCAGGTTGTCCTGCGTCTGATACAGTTTGCTCGCGGTATAATTCAGCACCTGCGTCGGAGCGTCGCTTCCAAGCGAGATCTGCACGACCGTCGGCCCGAAAAACGCCCGGAGCCTGTCCATAATTGAAGCCATCGCCTCATCCTCCTACTAAATTCCGCCGCTTAATCCAGGCGATCCGCGCGTCAATCGCTTCCTTCGCCCATTCGTGACGCATCTGCTCACGCATTCGCATCAGCGTTCCTACTTCCAGATAAAAGCCGGAGTCCCTTCTCACGTTTACCACTGAGGTCGTTGTGGAATTTTCACGCACAAGCCACTCATACAGATCATCATGGACGACTGCTGCCGTCTCGCAGACATCGCACTGCATGATATGCTGAAAACAATCATCCACGGACAGCCATTCCGGGAACTCCACACACTTTTCAGATCGGACGGCCTTCGTCCACGGCATCCCCCATTGAACCTCTTTGCAGATGTCCGCCGGAGTGATTGGGTCGGGGTAGCGGTCGTGATGTCTTCCGCGCATTCCCGTCGAAAGGGCCGTCTTTATGAAGTTGAAACGCACGATGTCAGGAAGGTTGTTCGCTTCCGCGCACTCTTTCAGCTTTTTCAGCGCGTCATCGTCAATCAAGATGTCATCGTCATCGAACCACAGCGTGTATGTATCGTCCGTGAAATGCTTCATCCCTTCGTTTCGCGCTCCGGCAGCATAGCCTTTGCGCTCCATGCGGATCAGCAAATCAGGATTCAAACTCTCCGCGACTTCGGGGGTCGTTCCATCCGTGCTCTGATCGTCAACAATGATCAGGTGATAATCATCGATACTTTGTCCGCGGATCGTCTCGACCATGCGCGGCAGGAACTCCTTGCCGTTATATGTCGGGATAATGATGCGGAAAAACCTCGCATCTGTTTTCTTAGCTTTCATAAACAGACCTTTCTGGGAAGATGTGCTCAAAACAATCCGCCAGCGCCTGACATGCCGCGGAATAGTGCTCCGCGTCCAGATCGCCAGCGTCATTTATACAAATCATGTCCGTCCCTCTCTCCGCCACGCTCCTGACCACCGGCCCGAAGTCGTTATTTATGCGGACATACTCGAAGGACGCGCCAAACGGTGCATACTCGCCTTTGTACATAGCGAAATAATTGTAAATATAGCCGGTCACGTTCTGCCTGGTGCGCTGGACCGTCACGGTGGAATCAATCCGATCCCCGCAAATCTGTCCGACTTCCTTCATGTGCCGCGTCAGAATCCCTTTCATGCAGTGCTGAGGCTTCAGGAGCGTCCATTTGTCCGTCCGCGGTACACCGGCGGCATCCGCAGCCAGGTCCATTCCGTTCCGGCAGCTCCGGCGGAAAATGTTCTGCACATGGTAATCCGACTCATCGAAAGACAAGCGCGGCCTTTCACCATCGAAAAACGCGCCCTCATCCATCGGACGAAGCGCGAAAAAATCATCATTCCCGTATACAAACCGATCAGACAGCCCATCGATTCGCCACATATCCGACTCAATCGCGGAGCTGGAGAACGTGGGCCGGTGTCTTGCCGGCATAAAGTCCTCATGCAGAACGATCCGCACCTTATCGCGGTTTACCCATTCGGGAACCTGCGACGGAGCACTCACGATCAGGACGATCCGATCAATGAACGGCATATTTACCGCAACAGATCGGAAAGCATATCGGAGAGTGCCGAAAGGTCGGAAGCGTGACACATCGATATTTTTCCCGATGGCCTTCTCATACTCCGCTTTCCAACAAGGATCTTCACCGTCAACAAAAGGGAGCACATAATCCATCATATAAACAGCACCCCCGCGCCCTGCGCATAAGAGGACTCATATATTTTCTTTTCAGACTTAATCCGCGTCGCCGCCGCAAACGCACAGAAACACGCGAACAGCGGAGCAATATCGTCCGGGCTCTTTGTGCGGTCAGGGAGCTCTACGCCGCCGCCAATATTCCGAAGCTGACAGGTCTTTGCCGGCGTATCAAGAACAGGCTGCGCAAGGTGATAAATCTTAATCCCTCTCCGCGGAGCTTCGCCGTCTTTCTGCGGTGCATGGATGGAGATTGCGTCATAAAAGCGCCCCCAGCCGTTCGTAAGCTCGCCGCCTTCGATTGCGATCCGCTCAACGTTCGGAAGAGTGCAGACCATTTCACCGAGTCCGGCAGCAGGCGCGCCCCTTGTCTGAAAAGCGACGCTCATTTTTCCGCGGACAGATCTTTCCCGGAACCAATCCACGACCCAATCCGTCCCGGGCCGCCTCGCTATAACCTCGATATGATAATTCCCGTCCTCGCGCATACCACAGACCGCGATGGAAGACCACCGCCTATCTGATGACAGATCAAGTCCGTAGAAAAGCGGGCTCTCCGGTGCGATTTGCGACTCCGTATCAAGCGCATTCTCCCATGCTCCGTCCGGGAATGGATTCGGAAGGATCGTCTCGACCTGCTGACACATACACTCTGAGCGGAACTTGTTTTCCGGGAAGGTCGATCTATTAGACAGGAGCGCCCGCTCTGTTAAATACCCATATCCTAAAGCAGGATTTGCCTGGGCGAGCGCTTCCATGTCGTCCGTCGCTGCTCCGTCCGGTGATGACCACTCAAACAGGCCAAGCGTTCCGTCGTTCTCTATGTCGCCGCCAAAATCTTCATGCTTCCCGAGTGCGCTGGATCTAATCTGCCGGAGCACAATGCTCGCAGGATCTCCCGCGTTGGAAAAGCAAAGCACCATGCCGTTCGGCTTCGCCACGGTAGACGCGACTGCTGCCGACCATGTTTCCCAATCTCGATGCTCGCGGAGCTCATCCAGCATGACCAAATCATTAGAATCGCCACGGCCTGCGCGTCTGGTGGGAGCCCCGACCTTATACTGTCGCAGCCCCTTCAGGATCAAGCGCTTGTTGCCGTTTGTCCGCGATACCCGATCAATGCTCTTCGAGAGCTCCGGGATGCTTTCCTGATCATTGATCACCGCTTCCCAAACCTCCTCCGCCTTATCAAGCGAAAGAGAAGTCCCGAAGATAGACTCAACGCCGAGCACGTTCATAAAAAAGGACGCAATCACTTCCGAGAGCACCGTCTTCCCGTTCTGACGAGCAACCTCGATCAGGACGGTGCGGAATCTGAACTTCCATTCCGTCATCAGATCTCCGACGATCTCCATCATGTGAATCAGCGCCCATTCCTGCCACGGATAGAGCGTCTTGTGCAGGATATTGTTGGCGTATTCTATCGCCGCATAGCCGAGAGATGTCTCCTCCGTCAATTCCCTCAGCGGTGGCGTATATAGCCGTGCTTCTGTTTTCCCTTTGATCATTTAGCGATCCGGAGCTTCTTCCGGAGCTCTTCAACCGATGAAACAGATTCCGGCGCGGGAGACTCTTCGCCGGCCAGATCGCGCTGGACCTTCACGATGTAACAATAGTCCTTGAACGCGGCCCGGATCTCCTGAGCGGCAGGATTGCCTTTGATCACCAGCTTCCCCTGCGTGCTGGTCACAATTTGACATGCAGGGATCGTCTCGTAGTCCTCCAGGTGATCCGTAATCCACTTCCGCATCGTCTGCTCGATCTTGTCGATGGTTTTGTCTTGTATCGTCTTTCCGTCCATTCTTGCACCTGCCTTTCGTGCGCCTTGCAATCAAGGCTCGGAAACGGCCAAGGCAAAACCGCTTTCGTGTTGCAATCACTATCCGAGCCCATATTGACCAACGCGGTCAAAATTTACCTCGTTTCTTTTCAGAGGGGGAAAAAAT
>Ga0326513_10000561_pt1 | contig 31738 bp, 50 predicted proteins | sample 2_2465_0518_D_FD_203654 | JGI IMG/M metagenome (GOLD analysis project Ga0326513, IMG submission 203654) | Bovine rumen microbial communities from UC Davis, California, United States - 2_2465_0518 | ecosystem: Host-associated > Mammals > Digestive system > Stomach > Rumen | place: USA...
GGTGACCACCTCCTCCGCGTTGCCGTCGGAGGCGTCCGGGCGTTTAATGGTTTGGGTGCTGTCGAGATTTACCCCGGCACCCGCGGGGCTGTTTGTGCTTACCTTGGTTTCTTGGTCGTAATGGTTGCAGCCGGTGGTGCGTGCGAACAAACCGCCCTCGCGGTCAGGTACAACGTCCACGCCCTCGCGGGTAGTGGCGGCTGCTGTGTTCTTGCTCCATCTCGCCTCGGCTCCCTTGCGGCCTGCCTCGGAGCGGGATGTAATCTCGTTGATCGTAGCGTCGTAAAGGTCACGGGCGCGCTCGGAGCGGCTGAAGTCGCCGGTCACAAGGGCATGGCGGAACGCGTATTCCTCGCGGCCAAGGGCCTCGAAGTCCACGCGGCCTTCCTCGTCGCGGAATCGCTCCGTCAGCGTCGCCAAGGAGTCAACCCATACCTTTACCCAGCGGACGCGCATCAGGCCTCCGCTGCGAATGTGCCGTTAATCTTGTCGAGGATGTTCCTGGCGGTGGCCGCGGTCTTTTCCGCACCGATTACCAGGAGTTCGTCAGCCCCTCCGTCCTTGAGTTCGGCGACCTGCTTGTCGTAGCGGTCTACCGAGGCCCTCATGATGTTGACGAGGAGGTCCTTTTCTTCTATCTTGAACCTAAAACCGGCCATGGTACTCTTCCTTTGTACCTAAGGCCGGGCGTGGAAAAACATAAAATTATAAATTTACGTATCCCGCATTATCGGCAATAAGTACGATACAAATATACATCTTTTTCGCATTATGAGACAATTATTTTTGTAAAATGTTGTTTACACTAAAACGTGGCTTTTATGCGTTTGCCATAATTTTGCCATACATTTTGCTATGATTTTGCCAATAGCAAAAGTATGGGATGTAAGAAGTAAGAAGTAAGAAGTAAGAAGTAAGATATAAGAGGTTAGATGTTAGAAGTAGAGAGAAGCAAGATGTAAGAATTTCCACTTACTACGTAAGTGGATACACGCGCGCTCAAAAAAAACGCCTGCGCACGCAAAAAAAACACCGGGGGCTACTCCACTGCCCACAGCCAGCAAAACGCCTCCACGGCGCACGACATCCTCCGTTTTCCCGAATATAAAAAATCCGGCACCTGTTGCCTGGTGCCGGACTCGATTCTCATCGGAGGATGAAGAAATATTCCTACTCCCAAATATACTCTCTCCTACACTCCCGGTCAACCCCCTGTCACTCCCCCGTTGTCAAAAATTGTCAACGCTCCCCGCCGTTCTCTTGCTTTCCATCATCACCGAAAGTATTTTTATAAACATGGAAAAAGTGTCAAAAAATAGCACAAGCAGGAAGCCAAAGAAGGAACTCTTCGCACGCGCCGGCCTCAAGCCCGTCACTCCCCCATCCCGCGAGGAGGCCGTACTCGCTGAAATCGTGCGCCGTTACGGCGACTGCCGTGACCAGATGAACAGGCTACAGTTCGCAATACTCTGCGAGCTCGTGGACGCACGCCTCTCACGCGAGGCGAGAGGAGTCTAAGCCATGGCGAAAGAGGTCCAGGAAAGCGGTCGGGTTGAATCCCGAAAAAAGAACCCGAAAAAGAAGGCCCCGAACTGGACCAGAGAGCAGTGTTCCCTGATGGGGAAAAAAAGTGCCGAATCAAAAGCCTTAAAAATGTCAGCAGAAAAACTGCGCAAGGAAATCGAACGCCTGGAACTCGAAATCGAGTACAACAAGAAGAAGGCAGAGGCCAAGCGTTCCGCAAGGATGCTGTACAACATCGAGAGCGTAGAGACGGACATCGCGCAGATTGACGACGCGGACAAGAGGGCCAACCGCAAGATGCAATTTTACGGACTTAACGCCAAGGAATCCGGCGGAGACAAGAACGCAATAAACATCAACGCACCATCCACCATCCAGTTCCTCACTCGACGGATAGAACCTGGCGAAAAGGTCAAGGAACTCGAAGAGGTGAAACCTGAATGACGCACGTCTGGGACTTGCTGCCGCACCAGGACGACCTTGTGTACTCCAAGGCCAGCAAGTGCGCCATGATATGCGGCAGAGGTGCTGGGAAAAGTTACGCGCTTTCGTACCTCACCCTTCGAGACTTTGTTGAAGGGAAGAACGTACTGGTAGGGGCGCAGTCCGTTGACACGCTCCACGATTCGCTCTGGACCGAAATCAAGGAACGCGCTAAGGAAGCCGGAATCCACGACTTTATTGAGTGGCACGAGAGGCCCATGCGAGCATACTTCAACGGTGCCACCATCTACACCGGCACATACGAGGCAGTGGACGCCAAGCGTTCCGGGACCCGCGTCGCCACGATGGTGCTCGACGAGCTTTTCCTGGCACCCGTGAACATCCTTTCCGTATGGGGTCCCGTCATGCGTGACTGCGGTTTTTCCCCTCGCATAGTGGCAGGCACCACGCCGCGTAAGGGCTCGATGTGGAACACCCTCTTTTCCGACCCGAACTGCGGCTGGGAAATCATAAGGGCCAGCACCAGGGACAACCCCCACATAACTTCCGAGGAGTTCGACCTGTTCAACTCCGGGATGCTGAACGACGAGATGAGGCGGCAGGAGCTGGAAGGCGAGATCATCACCGGCAACCGCGACATGGGCATCATACAGCTCGCCGACTTCCCCGTCGCACCCGCACCCACTACCGACATCCGCAGGCTCGCGGGGCTGGACATGAGCGGAGGCGGGGAGCGCGACGCCTGCGCCTTCGTCGTGCGCGTGGGCAACAGGGTCGAGTGCATTAGGGAGTGGCACGGCACCGACTCCGAGCAGGTGGCCGCTTTCGTGCTCAAGTACCACCGCGAGCACCCCATAGACACGCTCTTCATGGACCTTGCATGGTCCGAGTCCGTCTACGACATGCTCAAGTACAACATTCCCTGCCGGCAGATTCCTTTCGGCTCCAAGGCGGAGAACGACATCGTGTACGAGAACATCCGCGCCGAGATGTTCTTCAACGCGGCCAAGGCAATCAAGGGCGGGCTGTGCGTTGATGGCTGCGAATTGAGCGGCGAGCTCAAGCGCGAACTCTGCGCGATGACCTGGGTCAAGAACTCGCGCGGGCGGTTCCTCATCTGCCCCAAGGACGACCTGCGCGTGGTGCTGGGCCGCTCCCCCGACGTGGCCGACGCTCTCGCCCTCACCTGCCTGCACCTTTGGAAGGGCGACGTGCCGCAGTTCCGCAGGGCCGATTCCATGCACTCGCCCGCTCTCGCCATCAAGAGGAGGAAGGCGTGCGCGATGATGCAGTGAGGAACTACGCCGGCGCGCTCAAGTACGCGCTGGCACTTCGCCGCGCGGGACTGCTGTCGCCAACCGCAGAGACCGAGCTAGGCAGGATGCTCCAGAACATCGGGCGGTTCGCCACCTGCTCGATGATAAGGCGGGGGCAGCTAAGGTTCGCGACAAGGCGGGACCCAGACTTCGACATGGACGTGACCATGTACGCCTGCCAGGTATGCGACCGCGTGGACCTGACGCAGAGCGGCGAGGCCATATTCGGTTACATCGTCAAGGCGGTGAAGAACCGCATCAAGAACAGGCTGCGAGACTCCATGACGATGAAGAGGCGCGCGGAGCTGGTGGGAATTGACGCAGTTACACTTCCGAGCACGGACATATTCGGGAACATTGAACATACAACAAGGAGTACACCATGAGCTACATGGACGACGTAATTAAGGAGGCGGGAGCCTCCGAGGAAACGAACACCAAGCCTGCCGAGACGCAGCAGGCCGAAACGACACCCGCGGCAACGGTGGAAACCACGCCGAAGGAAACTACCGAGGAATCCCCGGCACCTGACGGTAAGCCGAAACCGAAGAAGGACCTCTCGAAGGTGAGCGACAAGGAGAAGGCCGCCTACTCTTTCCAGAAGCAGCTGGAACGGCAGAGGCGCAGGCAGGAGACCGACTTCGACGCGAAACTCGAGAAGATGTTCGGGGAATTTTCCAAGAAGTTCGAGGACTTCAAGTCCTCGCAGAAGCCGCCCGAGGAAAAGCCGAAGACCCGCGAAGACTTCGAGAACGACACCGAATACGTGAACTACATGATCCAGCAGGGCATCAAGAAGGCCCTCGCCGAGCGCGACGCGGCACACGCCAAGACAGCCGAGGAGCAGGCCGCCGAGCAGAAGAAGCTGGAGCAGGCCCGTCAGGTGGCCATGCGCGACCAGCAGACCTTCATCTCTAACATCGCGGCCACCTACCAGGGCGAGGAACTGGAGGCATGGAAGCAGCGCATGGCGGTAGCCTCGCAGAAGGGACTAAAGGACATCCTGGATTCCTCCCCCGTCCTCAAGTCCTTCGTCATGACCAGCAAGTGGGGTCCGCTGGTGCTCGACCGCATCATCACCGATCCCGAATCGCTCAAGAGGCTGATGGGGCCTTTCAGCTCCCCGATGGAGATGCAGCTCGAACTGCTGGAAATCGCCCGCGAGGCAAAGGCGGCACGCGATGCCGGACACCAGGAGACCCAGCAGGCACCGCAGCACAAGGGCATCACTCCCATGGGCAGGCCTGGAGCTGGTGGCAATTCCGGGGCCGGACGCGGCGATGTGTTCGCCAATGACGACGCACTCATTAAGTTCATGCGGCAGGGCAGACGCCGCTAAAAAACCGCATTGAAAATTTTTTTAGGGAGAACGGCCAGTTCTCCCTTTTTTTCGTGTACTCTCGTAGTAAAAGGGGACGGGTCCCTTCAAGCCCGTTTTTTCTCGCGTGATTTGTCCTGGACGCGCAGGGCGTCAAGAGTGGATTCCGCACGGTGCGGGTTCCCGTTTTTCCGTTACAAGCCAAAAACAAAGGACAACATCATGGCTAACAACTTTAGTAATAACCTCAAGGTGAAGATGGTGGCAGCCGCTGCCGCCGACAACATGGACTACGTAAAGGCCTCCCGCTCTTACATGTCGCAGGCCGAGCTGCAAAACAAGAAGTGGGGCCGCGAGTACAAGGTGTACATCCCCGATCCGGGCAAGGTCGTGAACGGATTGGTCGCCGACCCCGACGCCGTTGAAGAAGTCGAAGTTCCCATCATGCTCGACAACAATAACAACTCCTGCGAACTGACCGCATGGAACACCCTCACCGACGTCGAGGACTTCAAGGAAGAAATCGCCAAGCCGCGCGGCGTGGCTCTCGCCCGCAAGACCCAGGCCGACATCGTGAAGGCCAACGTGTTCAAGTCCGCCCAGGCCGTCGTGGCTTCCGCTCCAGGTTTTGGAGTTCTTTCCGATGCCGCTGCAGCCCTGGATGAACTGGCCGTCGCCGGTGAAGTCGTTTCCTTCATGAAGCCCGAAGTCATGGGCAAGATTGCAGCCTCCGGCCTCGCCAACTTCATCGCAGCCCAGGAAGCCAAGGAAATCTACGGCAAGAACGCCCTCGGCACCTACGCAGGCGCAACGCAGATTGAACTTGCCGTGCTGCCCGTGTTGAGCACTCCCGCCGACATGAGCGCGACCATCAGCCTCACACAGGTCACCGATGCCGACTCCAACGTGATCGGCTTCGCCCCCATCACCAGCATCACCGCTGGCGCAGGCGTGACCCTCAAGCCCGGTTTCGCCTACAAGGCCACAGGCCTCAAGGTGGTGGACGGTTCCGGCCTCCAGACCGAACAGGACTACGCCATCATCACCATCGGCTCCGACGGCTCCATCCCGGAACTGCGCATCACCATCGACGGCCAGGGCTACAACAACCCGAACGCATGGGTTGAAGCCGGTACGACCACCCTCACCCTCACCCCGCTCCTCACCGCTTCCAAGAAGTACTGGGTGGGCCAGGTCCGCACTGCCGACGCCCTCGCGTTCGACGACTATAAGTTCCTTGATCTGCCTGGCAGCGAGAACGAATCCGTCGCTTCCGTGGGGGGGGTAACAGTTAAGATGAGCGAGTACGGCAACGGCACTACCTTGACGAAGCTGGTGCGCCTCGACCTGCCTTATGCGGCGGGCATCGTGGAACACCGCGGCTCCGTGACCGTGTACATTGAAAAGGCCTAATCCGCTCATGGATGACTCCTGGAACACCCGTGGAATACCGGGTGTTCCTTTTCGTGTACTCTCGTAGAGAGGAATAGATATGAGCATAAGCGTACAGCAACTTGTACAGACTGCCTTCCAGAATTGCAGCCTAATCGGCGACGGGGAGAGCGTGGACGGCACCGCCTACGGCACGACTGCGCACGACGGCGCACTCGGACTATTGAACAACCTGTTGAGCGAACTGAATAACCAGGGCTACCTTGTATCGTCATTCAACGAGCGTACGTTCACATACTCCCGACCGACTCCAATCGTCGGGCAGGATGGGCCATCAACAGGAGTTACAATATTCGTAGGTAAAGAGAATCTACCGACAAGAATCGAGGGTGTTTCACGCAAGGTTGGGTCCAGGTGGCTGCCGCTGTACTCGTGCAATCGTCAGCAGATGGACTCTCGTACGAAAATGCAGCTTCCGACATCATGGACTTATGAGCTTGTTGGCGACTCCGGGCTGTTGGTACTTGATACCGACAGGCCAACGGTAATCAAATTCTGGTACAAGAATCCAATAAAGGCGTCCCTCGAAAATACGACCCTGTTCCTGTCCGACATGTACTTCGACCTCCTGCTGAACGGGCTATGCGTCAAGCTGTGCGTCAAGTACAAGCTCACCGACTACCTGCCCATTTTCGAGCAGCAGTTCAAGCAGGCCAAGAACCTAATCAAGCGCAGCAACGCCACGCAGAGGATGCTCCAGCGCGGAGACCTCGGCGGAGGCTATAACGATTCGTTCTACAACGGCCTCGGCGGAGTGGGGTGGTAATGTCACTCAAGGTCACATCCAATCTCATCGGCGGCACGGAACTGATGGCGTCGCCCTCGCAGAAGGGCAGCGGCTGGTCGTGCAACTGCTTCCCGGAGCACAACGGGAAAAACCTTTTCCAGGCTTCCATGTACGGGCTGCGGTATCTGTCGAGCCTAGGGGTGACAGGTAAAGTCCGCGGCGTTTTCGTGCCTTCGGTTGGCCGCACTACCAACACCCGCAGGCCGGACATCTACGTGGTCGTGAGAGGATCACTCTTGCGCGTAGGCCCAACGGGCGACGTGACCACCATCTCGCAGAACATCGGCACCACGACGGCGCGGGTGGGATTTGCCGAGACTGGAGGCGAACGAGCCCTGCTACTGCTCGTGGACGGCGTGAACATGTGGTACCTGGACCTGCTCAACGGAGGGCTCCTCCAGCGCATAACACTACCGCAGAGAATCAGCGGGACGGGCACAATCAAGCCCACGCACGTGGCTGTCGTGGGCGGTTCCATCGTGGTGAACGACGCCGGCAGCGGATACCTCTACTACTCCATCGCCTACCCGCTGAACAACGCAATGCGAAAGATGTTCGTGGTGGACCCGGACACCCACCAGCCCACCTACAATCCTGGCAGCATCGCGCCGGTGGTGAGCGACTTCCCCGCTGCGGAGCACGTGTTCGAGGATGACTACCAGGTGCAGCAGTTCTTCAACGGCGAGAGCTCCAGCGACGAGGTGACGGCCATCTACGCGCTGGGCTCGGCCCTCTACGTGTTCGGCCCCAAGACGGTGGAAATCTGGCAGCGCGGAACTGGCGAGTACCAGACCTGGCAGCGCACGTCCTACACCATCAACGCCGCCAACGGCATAGACGCACCCTATTCGGTGGCGCACTCCAACGACACGCTGTTCTACCTGGCGGCAGGCGAGGCCTACGGCAAGTGCGTGATGAGCGTGACCGGCACCAGTTTCGCGAAGGTGTCCGAGGACTGGCTCGACGAGAAGCTCATGGCCTCCGGGCTTTCGAATACGTACGGGTTCAGCTATTCGACCGGGGGCCATACCTTCTACGTGCTCCAGCTCGACGGCATCGGCGAGACATGGGTCTACGACGCGGTGGAAAAGACGTGGCACCAGCGGCAGAGCCGGAATTCGGCAGGGACTCCGTGCCAGTGGCGCGTGCAGGGCATCGCCTGGGCAAATGGCCGTTTCAACGCCTTCTGCGTTGACGGAGGCATCTACTCGCACATGGCCGACTACTTCTACGAGGACTGGGTCGGGGAAAACTCGGTGCGTTCCTGGGGCATTACACGCACCAGGCAGACCTCGGTCATAGTGAACGATTACAAGCCCTTCGTGTTCGAGGAATTGAGCATCGAGTGCAACGTCGGCGAGTGGCCGGAGAACGAGGCCCCGGAGATACGTCTGGAAGTGAGCCGCGACGGCGGCAACACGTTCGGCAACATCCGCACGGCATCGCTGGGTCTCGGTGGTGACTACTCGCGCCGCGTGCGGTTCTTGAATCTCGGTATGAACCGGCTGTGCGTCATCCGTGTGTCGATGAGCTGGGGCTACGACTTCACCATGACGGCCTCCGGGCTGCGCGTGCGGCCCACTGGGGCCATGATTTGAGCGAACGATTGGAAGAGGAGAGTAGGCTATCAGAAACGCAGTGATAAATGCAGGCTCCCCGCAGAGCGACATCTGGGGAGCCCTCACCGGCACCTGGGACGAGACCGTCAGCAGGAGCGGCTGGAGCTACACCAAGACGCCGTATTTCGTCGCGATCTACGGCACATTCGAGGCTGGAACCTACACTCTGCCGTTCAGTTTCGGCGACAACGTGGTGCTGGCAATCGCCTATGCGGACGGCACCAGCGAGAACAGGGTGCTCAAGGTGACGGACGTGTCCGTGCAGGTATCGAAGCAGTGCGCGATGCAGGCGGTGGCCTTCGGGCTCGCCGCGCAGACACGGCCCGTAATCGGGTGACCGTGTACTCTCGTAGAGAAGGAATAAAAAAGGAAGGTAAAACAATGGAACAGGAAGAATTTATCAAGGGCATGAAGAAGCTGAACGAGGCCATCGAGGATTTTCTCGAAATGACCGAAGTTGAAGAAAAGCCCATGGAAAAAGAAGAAGTGGAAGTGGCCGAAGAAGAAGAGGTCTAGCCTATGCCTTTAGGTTTTAAGAATTTCCTTAATCCGATGAGTGGGCTAGACGGGACCCTTGGATTCTTGAACCCGGAATCGGGCAAGCTGACTCCGGGTTCTGGTGATTTTTTGCAGACTGGAATCGAACCTGTTGACTTTTTCACCCAGTTCTCAGATGATTGGGACGCACAAAAAGGCTTGAACGAACTCGGCTTTTCCAACACCGAGGCCGTGAAGGCTGGCCAGCAGGCATACGACGACATGGCCTCCAAGGCCGACGCCGCATACGCGCAGAACGAGGCCGACCTGCAACGCTACTACCAGACGATGGCCGACAAGTACGGCGGCGACGAGGCGAAGCGGCGCGAGGCCATAGAGCGTTACCTGAACGGAGAACCCGTCCAGGTCCAGGACTTTTCCTACGACAAGTCCGTGGAGGATTTCTTCGACCCTGCAGCATCCATGCGCGCGCAGAACGCGATGACCGCAATCAACAACGCCGCTGGTGCGGAAGGCTCCCGTTTCAGCTCCGACTACATCGACAGGCAGGCTGCGAAGCAGCAGGCCCTCGCATCCGAAGAGTGGGAGAAGTCCTACGACCGCCTGATGCGTGACCGCGAAGCACAGATGAACCAGTGGAGAGCCAACGCCGACAACGAGCGAGCCAACGCTGCCGCTGCCGATGAAAGAGTCAAGGCGGCCATGGACATCTACGGCCAGGGCAGCGAGAAGGCCGACCAGGCTTTCGCCGACCTCATCGCAGGACTGGTGGGCAACAGACAGGCGCAGACGCAGACGGAGATGGACGCGGTGAGCGGCAAGACCGACCTGGGCATGAACCAGGAGAAGGGCATCGGCGGCGCTGCCTCCACGATATTCAAGGCTATTTTCGGGTAGGTTTTTTATGTCACTAAATGTCAATATCAACCCCTTGAATTTCCGCGAGATGCGTCTGCGTGAACCGCAGGGTGCGCGCCAGTTCGGCGAAGCCATCGACGCATGGAAGCGCGGGAGCGCACGCCGCAGGGCGGAGCGCATCGAGGACGAGGACCGCGCCCGTGCCGAAGAGGAACGCCAGCGCAAGCAGGCACTCGACAACGAGCTTGCCGATATGCTGGACGTTGACAAGGCCATCGAGGACATCGACGACGAAATACAGAAGCTGGAAGCGGAGAACAAGGCCCTTGAATCGCAGGTGGCCCCGAAGCCCATGAGCGTGGAGAGCGACTTTACGGATTTTCAGGTGGTATAAATGGCCAAGAACCTCACACTAGCCAACGTCTTGAGACTACTCGGAGCCATCGGCGGCGCAAGTGTCGCCGGGGGCTTTGGCGGCGTTGGCGGAGGTATCGGTCGCGGCGGATTTGTCGGCGGTGGCGAAATAATCCCATTCGGCGAGGGTGACTACGAGGAGGCCACGAGCTACCCCACCACGCGCATGAGAGTGGACCTGAAAGAAGCACCTAACAATGCGGACCTGCAAAGACACACCGCGCAGAAGGCCGCGAAGATGCAGGAACTGGAAGAGCACAACCGTGCCCTTAGACAGTTCCTGCGACCCGGACAGAGCAAGGCGGAACGCATCGAGGCCATCCGCAAGGGCAGGGAAGCGGAGAAGAAGCTGTGGTCCTTCTGGGCTGACGACAGGCCTCGCATAAACTACTCGCCATCGTCGTCCGCCGTTGAATCCATCCGCATCACGCCGGACAACCGGGTTCAGGTCAAGTGGCGCAAGGGCCCGAAGTGGTACGACTTCCTGGCCGCAGCCGACCCATACCAGGCCTCCGAGGCTTTCCATGCGCTTGTCACGGCTCCGAGCATCGGACGCGCGGTATGGCCTATCCTGACCCGAAACATCAAGGGCGAACGCAAGAACAACCTAGGCTGGTGGAACATGACACACTTTGACCCGGCAAAGTCTCCGGCCATGAAGTAAGAGGGAAATATGAGCGAATTTACCGAATTTGATTTTAGGACGCCGGAACAGAAAATCGCGGCGAACAAGGCGAAAATCCAGGAGCTGGAAAATCGCAAGGCTGCGCTCCTGGCTAAACGTGACCAGATGAAGGTGGCGGCCAATCGCGCACGACTGGGCGACGCGTCCTTTGTGCATACCATGTTCGCCAACGAGGCCGACAAGGAAAATGTGCGCCGTAAGGAACTCCAAGACATCCAAGAGGACGTTTACTTGAGGGAGTACGAACTAAAGAAAATTGACGAAAAGTTGAGCCAGGAACTTCCGCAAGACGAGCTGGAACGTCTGCAAGACGAAAAGGACTACAAGCTGGGAGCCTTGAAGAGGGTTCTGGCACGTAATCCAGAAGTCGAGAGCCACTACTACGACCGGGGTCAAGGCAGCGACAAGGGCGGCAAGAATGTGGCAAGTTTCAAGCAAGAATGGGCCATGATTAAGCCTTCCCTCACCAACGACCAAAAGGCGGCTTTCCTTGGAAAGCTGAAGGATTACAGGGCAAAGTACAAGAACGTGGAAGGGCTAAACGACCTTATTAACGAGGTTGAAAATACACCAACCAAGGAAGAAAAAGACGATGCAAGGCGCAACGCAAACAAGGCCATCGACAAGGCCCTGGAGAACGTTGAATACACGTCACTTCAAAAGAATGGCAGCTACACCAAGAGCGTGAAAATTGGCAAAGAGTTCTACGACGTGGTAGTCAACTCCGACGGAACGGCAACTTGCAATGGCGTAAAGAGGGAGTGGTAGAATGAACGAGGCGACCTACAATTCTCTCATGGGGTCCCTGGCAGCGGATGCCGCCGAGGCTCACGCCCTCGTAGTGAAGGGCGCGGATTCACGATTCAAGAATCCAGAATTTGCGGCCAAGAACAAGAAGTACATCGACCCCAACCGATTCTACAAGGAAATCCTGGAGCAACTGAAAAAGAAGTACCCGCGCGAGAGCACAAGCGAGTCCGACCTTGGCGACCTGGCAGAGACCAAGGGCGAAGTGGTCGAGAAGTGGCTCTACGACAAAGGACCCTCCCCGACCGAGTACAAGGCCAACGTGGAGGCGTCGAAGTTCATGCCCATCTTGCATGGCGTAGCCGACGAGGGCGACGACTGGTACAGCATGGGGAACGAGCGGCTCAAGCGGTTTGCGTCTGGATTGGGCTGGAAGGTGAACACGCCGGAGGACTACCAGAAGTTCCTCGACAAGGTGGGCGAATACCAGCAGTCCTTCGATCGCGGGAAAATCGCTACGGAGCTTCGCGATATGCCCGGTTATACCTTGTCCTCGCTGTTCTACCCTTCCGCAGTTCAAGAGATTGAAAACGCGGTCGTGACTGGTGAGGGTGGAGACCAGGAGACGGTGACGAACCTCGCAGCCCTAGACGCATTGACGAACATGGGAATTTTTGCCGCCCCTTCATTGGGTGGTACAAGGATTTTGTCGAAGGCCCCAAGGGCAAAACTTTTTCTTGACCCGTTCATCAGCGGAGTTTCACAAGCAGGAGCGGAGGAAGTTCGTCAGGAAGGCAAGGAAAAATTGAGCAAGACCGGGCAGGAGGCCGACTTTGAGCCGGTAATGACCGCCGGAACTTTTGGGGCTACTGTTCCTGCTGCTGTTGGTGGACTCCAGGGATTCCTTTCGCAAATACCAGGCACCGGCAGAATCGCAAGAGGCATGAGCATGGCCCGCCGTTCTGGCAATCCAGTAGAAATGGAAACGGCACGAGTTCTTGAAAACATCGACGACTTCAACAATAGCCAATGGCTCCAGCAACTTCTGGGTAACGCCCCGGAAGTAGAGGTCGCATTGACACCCGCAGAGGCCGCTCGACTTAACCGCGTCCAAGGACTGAACGGAATTTTCGAGGAACTTTTCGGGGTTCCCGCGACCAGCAAGGGAATCGACAAGGCTGCGGTCGCCCGTAACATCGAGAAGCCCATCAAGGAAAAGAAAATAGTTGGAACTGGTGTAAAAACCGCGCCTAAAAATTCCGTAAACCTTGGCGAAAGCGAGGCAGACGAGATTCTGCTAGATGAAAAGACTTTGCCGATTTACCGGAGTACTTTCCCAGCCAGGTACGAGAACATGACCGACAATTCAAAAGATTTGCAGCTTGGACGCTGGCTCGGTCAAATCGGCCTAGATGTTGGCGGCAGGGTCGAGCCTATGCTTAAACTGCCGTTGTCGTATCAAGGTATTAAGGAACTCCAAAATCCCGACTACAAGAAGTCCGACTGGTACTCCAAAATGAGCGACAACAAGAAGAAACTCGTGGACGAGGCCTTCAAGCAGAAGGCCATGGAGCGCGAGTTCGAGGAACTGGTCAAGCAAAAGCCCGAAGCGGTACGGCGCGCGCAGATGGATATTCCCGACCGCGACCTGAAAAATCCGCTCACCGAAAAGGAATATGAACTGGTTATGGCAATGAGAAAAAGAGGATTCGAGAAGATGCTGGGAGGTGAACAATGATGGACTTCTTACAGGCCCGCGACGCGTGGCACGATTTCGAGAGCCGCTGCCATGCGGCTCGCTCCGAGCAGATTTCCAGAATCAAGGACGACCGCTCGTTCCTTTCCGGCACTCAATGGGGTGACGACGACAACGAGCTCATAGCCAAGAACCGCCCCCGCCGCACCATCAACGTGCTGCTCAACTCAATCAACGCCGTGCGCAACCAGTACAGCGACTACCCGTTCCAGTGGTACACCGGCAACGACGACGTGGACGTGGCCTGCGAGAATTTTCTCAAGGACGGCAACAACGCCCGCGCCGCGAATGAGGCCCTGCTCTCCAGCATCAGCTTCGGCGTGGGTGCCATCTGTATCGGCACCGAGTCCAAGGACGGGACCGAGATGCCCTGCATCTACGCGCCGACCGACATCTGCAATCTCTATCTGGACCCGGATAGCCTGGACGCAGATGGAGGCGACGCACTCGAGGGAGCGATAGTCGAGATGCGCTCCCGCGAGTGGGTGCGCCGCAAGTACGGCGACGACATCGCTGGTTCCAAGGGCATGAAGCCGGGCGTGCGCGTCACAGAAGAACTGCCGGGAGAGACCCTCCCCGTCGTCACCTACTTCGTCAAGGAAGGCGACACGGTCACGATGTACAGGCTATGCAACGGCGGATTCGTCGAGGACCCCGCCGAGCTCTCCATCTCCCGAATCCCGATTTTCCCGGTCTATGGCGAACGCATCTACATGGACGACGGCACGGCCCTGTGGCAGGGCATCGTGGCGAAGGGAAAGCCCGTGCAGAAGGTCATCAACTACGCATTTACGCAGCTTGCCGAGCGTCTCGCGGTCGCACCGAAGCCCACTTTCATCACCACGGTGGACGCGGTGGAAGGCATCGACGAGGGCTACAAGAATTTCAGTAAGAACCTGAACCCGCTCCTGCTGTACAACCGCACGACCGAGGACGGCTCCGAGAAGCTGGACCCGCCGCAGAGGCTCGACAACTCCGTGGCCTACGGCGACGTGTCGGCCATCATCAGCTCCAACCTGGAACTCATGAGCAGCATCACGGGCGTGAACTCCAAGGGCATCATCGACACGCAGAGCCAGCTAACCGCCACCGAGGTGGAGTACAACGAGCGGCTTTTCGCAACGAACATCAAGCACTACTTCGACAACCTGCGCGACACGTTCAAGGCTGTCGGCGAGTGCGTCCTCGAGATGCTTGGCGTTGACCTTCCCCTCGAGGTGATCCAGGGACCGGGCGAACGCATGGAGCGGCAGATAGCCCGCACCGTACTCACCGCCATCGGGCAGATGGTGAGCGAGGACCAGAAGCGCACCATCGTGAACGGCATCCTAATGACCCACGGTGACAACGCCATCCTGCGCGAGGTTTACGGCGAGCTGAACAAGACACCGCAGCCCACGGCCATGGAAAAGCAGGCCTTCGAGACCATCGAGCAGATGAAGGCCGCAATCCAGGAGCGCGACCAGAAGATGCAGGAGATGCAGAAGCAGATAGACTTCTACGAAAATAGCCAGCGCGACCAGGCCCTCGGATACCAGGCGCAGATGTTGCAGAGCCAGCAGGCGCACAAGAACGAGCTCGAGACCATCGCCTTCAAGGCCGCCATCGAGAACAACGGCATCGACGCGCAGAAGGCGCAGGCCGAGCTGGAAAAGGAAAACCTGGAACTCCAGAAGAAGGCCGTGGAGCTGGACAAGGCGAAGATGGACGCGGCCGCGGACCTCGCGGAAAAGGTGGTGAACAATGTATTGTAGTCTCGGACAGAACCAGTTTTTCGACGACGCGGGTGCGCCACTTTCGGCAGGCCGCGTGAAGATCTATGCGAAGGGCAGCGACACGCTGCTCCCGATCTACGAGGACAACGGCGACGGGTTCGTGCCCGCGCAGAACCCCGTTATCACGGCCAACGACGGGCGCATCCCGACGGTGTTCTGGCCTGCGGCCCTTGTGGACGTGGTGGTGGAAAAGAGCAACGGAGACGGCACCTACACCGGGCTTGACTCCTACGTGGCTGGCCTTGATCTTTCGTCTGTCGAAGCGGTCCAGGAGGGCGTTTCCAACATCGCGGAACTGCGTATGTTGCAGCCATCGGAGAATATGGTGGTGCAGGCCAACGGCTACTACACGGCGGGTGACTGCCCGACGAGGAAGTATTTGTGGGTTGCAGGTGCGGCCAACACGGACGACGGCGGCTACGTGATAGCGAGTGGCATAAATGCTGTAGGACGCTGGGTCATGCTGTGGGACGATTCGGAGTTCCTGCCCGCTAGCCTGTACGGGATCATGTGCGGGTATGCAGGCTATTCAAAGACATCGAACATGGCGAGCTTCGCAGGCCTCGGCCATTACGTTCTTGTCGGCAGCGTGCGGGTCGAAGTTCCTCCCGTTCTCCTGTTCGACTGGCGCATGGCACAACCGACGAGCGGTCTGTCGTCGCCCATCGCCTACCACTACAGCGAGGTCATAACGACCAATCACTACGTGGCCTGCGCCCGTGGCGTGGTGTTCCATACGGTAGTCCAACCGACAATACACTGCGCCGGTGTTCGAGGCGAGAGCTTCACGACGGCAAAGTGGATGTTGGACAGGGACTACACTACCCGAGACCCTAAAGAAAGAATCAGCACGCTGATGTTCTACGGAAACACCCAGGCGATGCACGACGCGTTCATGGCGTGTGCGGCCTGCGCCAAGGTGTATCTTGTCGAGCTCTATTCCGGAGGCGTGACCGATACGCTGACCAGCTCGGACAAATTCTACGGGATAGTGCTGAACCACGCCGGGGTCAGTAATTTCAATTTTTTATATGGAATAGTTATAAATCCTGACGCATACGTATATATCCAGCAATTTCTTCGCTGTCGGAATTTCGCAGCGAACTCCATCTATGCGGTTGATAACATATCTACTGAAGGAAGTGGCACATTCGGAAGCGGCAAATTCGGAAGCGGTATCTTTACGGAAGGCTACAACGAAGCTCTTAACGTCGGTAAATTGGCCAAGTTTCTGCACACCGAGTTCCACGCGCCCCTACGGTTGCAGTTAAATGAGAGCATCATCGGTGACGATCCAAAAAAGAATCCAGTAGTCGCGGTTACCAGCGGCACGACTTTAGACCTGTCGGCTGCGCCTTACTCGTCATATCTTGACGGGGAGTGCCTGCGGATTCTCAACATATCAGGCAACACGATAATGATAAGCGGCGCAGCGATTGGATATTCCTTGCATGATGATAATTTCATTGACGCATTCAAGTGGGACGGAGTCTGGTACTTGGACCACTAACCGTGTACTCTCGTAGAGAGAACAAAAGAATTTAACAAGAGGAACAAAAAAATGAGCATTGTCAAGAGAAAGAAAGGCAGCAAGGACATCGTGAAGAGCATCCTGGAATTCGACGATGTACCGACCGAGGGCAGCCCGAACCTGGTGGAGAGCGGGTCGGTGGCGAAGGCCATCGGGAACCTGGGCCAGCCGCTCCAGTGGAAGGGACCGGCCACCGTCGCACAGCTCAATGCCGGTATTACGGTAATACAGCCCGGATGGACCTACACGCTGACCGACGCTGGTACGCTGACTGACGGGAGCGTGAAGGTTGACGTAGGCGACGAAGTAGCCTGGACCGAGGACGGCGAGTGGTTCAAGGTTGGCGGGGATGGCGGCGTCAAGTATGTATCCATGGGCTACAGCTATTCCGATGTCCGGGCCATCATCGACAGGGGCCAGTTTCCTGTCATGAAGGTCGTGGCCGGACAGGGCTACCGATACTACTACCCGTCCTTCGAATACGGCCAGTTCGTATTCAAGTGTGTCGCCGACAGTGGAATCTACGGGCTTCGCTGGAACGGCACGGCGTGGGCAGCGCAGGACGCGGTAATCTACGGCATGGGTAGCGACACGAAGTCCGAGGTGGACATCGACCAGGGCGTCCTCGCCATCGACGGCGGCAACACGGTCACCAAGGTCACGCTGGCCACCGTGAACGCAGTCACGTTCAGCGTGGACCTGACTGTTCCGGCCTTCGCCATCGAGATTGACAACACGGGCAACAGCAACGACGTGGACGTGACTGTGGTGAACGGAGCCACCACGCTGAAGTATTCGAGCGCGGCAGGCAACCAGGTCGGTGCCGGGAAGTACGTGCAACTCACCTGCGTGGGCGGATGCTGGACGCTGGCGGAGTTCGAGGCTCCAACGCCGTAAGGGGGAACAGATGAAGAGCATATTCTGTCACATAGGCCCTGTCGTCCCCGAAGTGGGTGACGCGCTTTACGTAGGACCAGGCGGCGACAAGCTGTTCATAACTGCCGCCGAGTACGACGGCACGGCTCCCGCAGGCTACGAGAGCGTGGGCGTGGTCGCTAGGAGGAAGAGCAACACGGCACTTATTCTCCACAAGGAAGAAAATGCCAGTGTAAAGTTCGCTAGTTGCTGGCAGCATGAAATAACTGGTTTAGTTGAACATCTTGGAACTGAAATCACGATTCAGTTTAGGCAATCGAAAACGTCTGGCAATATTAACATTGGTTCTCCACTGGTCTTTACGCCTGCAACTCTTGCTGAGGCTGCTGCTGCCATTGACACTCATCTTAGGGCTAATCCTGGTGGAACTGCCGCTGGTGCCGGGTGGAACTATAACTGGCATTGTGAGCTGGCTTTGAATTATGCTGGTGAAGAAAGTGTCATTGTGACTTCTGACAACATTGTTGATTACCGTCAGTCTAACGCCATTGTTGATACGTCTGCATCAACATCTGGTATTACTGGAACGATGAACATGTGTAATTTCTTGCCGGCATACGGTGATAGCACTATGCTTCGCGTTAACGGCGGTTTTGGTTATAGACCTGGATGGAATTTCGAAAGATTAAAGCAATGGGCAACAACTAACACAACTATTGCAACTCCGTCTAGCATGGTGTCTGTTCATGACGGTTCTAATATTGTTAGTCAGGACCAGTTTGAGAATAACCAATATTGCGCTGATTTACGCGCTGAATATGTCACATTCGATAATTACATCAAGAGCCTTATGCTTCGTTGGCCGGTTCGCGAAGGTGGTCAATGGTCGCTGTATGGCACCGGTAAGGGTAATACCGAACAGCTTGCGAGCAAGACTCATTTGAATTTGGCTGGTGATACTGTAGATACATTCAGCGCTGCTAAGTGGTCTGCAAGTAAATCTTTCGATTCGGATGGTTTACGCCTTGGCGACTGGTATATGCCTCAAATGGATGAATGCTTTGACATATTTGCACCAATGAAGCTTGATGGTAGTGATCCGGTCAACGCGACGCTGAAGAAAATGACGGGAAATGCCCGCTCTTTGTCGGTGTCCCGTTGTGTTCCCGCGCGTATTAACGGCCATAGCGCCTGGATTATGGCTTACTACGGCTACTTCCTCAACGGTGCCTTCTCCAGCGGTGGTCGTTGCGAGGCGGTTGCGCTCTTGACATTCGGAGGTAGACCATGATACTGACGCACGGAGCGAACAGCCTGTCACGGGGAGGGAAGGAGACTACACAGTGGACTACCGATACCGTTCCAGCAGGGACTCTTACCTTGCACGACGGTGTGCCGTCAATCCCTACGGATAGCGGGTCTATTGATGAGAAGCTCATTTCAATAACGGTACGAGAGGCCGTATTCGGCTTTGAGGACGCATCTATTAACGAAAGCATCGTTTCAATCGAGGTGGTACAATGATTAAGGATTCAATGAAACTGGCAGGTTATCTTGTGGCCTATGGAATCAAGCACAAGGATGGCACTACGGAGACGCACGAACTCGAAGTGCCAATCCACAACACGATAACGAAGCATATGTTGAACTCATTGCTTGAGTTCAATGGCCCGAATGAACAGACACAAATCTCTCCCGATACACGTTCGTATCTGCTGTGGACTTTGCCATACAGCCAAACGTCTGTCGGTAACTATCACAGAAGCGGCAGCATAAACTACGGTGCATTCGGTTCCGGCACCGGTGCAACGAGTGTAGCTGATACTGATTTGAAGAATCGGACTAGCAACATAGTGATGACGCGACCTGCGGCGACTGACCTGGATCCTTATACTTCGTACATCTGTACATCCGATACAATAAAGATGAGACAGTCCTACCTGTTCCAGACAGTATCCGAAAACACTACGGTAAACGAAGTCGGGACTTTCCACAGGATTGAGCCCAATGGCGAGTTCAAGATGACAGCTCGTGTCCAGCTGGATACGCCCATTACGTTGGTGGCAGGCGATGCCTTCTTCTTTACGTACGAGATATGGGTGAAGTTCAATGTCGGGCCTACACTGATTGAAGTTCCAGGCATCGGGACTGTCCGGAAGACGAATACAGTAAAATCTTCGAGTGTAGGCCGCCAATCTTTTGGAAGATTTGCCTCGTTCCCGACAGCATGTAAGTATTCTGAAGAAATTATGGCTAGCACAGGTCATACTAAGCTCCCCGCATATACCACTTTTACGGAAGGTCAGTATAACGGACAGGCAGGTCTGAACCATGTAATTGCTATAACTTCAGACACGATAACAAACAACGGGCTTGTCTTTGGAAACAATCTCCCATCGATAACCACATATTACAATTATGACGATGGCGTTAATATAACACCGAAAATTAAGCCCTATACCGAGGACTCATTTTACAGGGACTACGAGCTGGAGTTCAGCACATTATGGATGCCTAGTGGCGCCATCGACCAAATATGGGGATTATTAATCAATGGAGACTTCTACGAATTCGGCAGCGTTGTCAATGACGAGTTCGTGAAGGCGCCGTGGACCAGACCGGCCAACAGCATCATCAAGATTACTATGCGGCAGAGCTGGAGCACCGACCTGCTGACACCGAGTGCATAATGACCGACCTGCTCGCAATACTGACCTCCCTATCGCAGGTGCTCGGATTCCCCGCAGCACTTGCCTTGGCGTGGGCGGCCTTCGTCATACGTGACCACGGAAAGCGCATCTCCGAACTGGAGAACTCGCAGAAGTCCGAGGTCAACGCCATATACGACCGGCTCAACTCAATAGCGTCCGACGTGGCGTACATCAAGGGCCGTATGGAGGGCGACAAGTGAAGGCGGTGTACGGCTACACATTCTTCACCGGGGCCTCCACCCTGCTCAACATAAAGGAGCAGAAGGGAGCCAAGCGTCGGTACGTGCTGACGGCTCCCGTGCGCTTCTGCGTCGATTTTGACGACGGGACGCTTGAGGTGGTGACGCACCCAGGCTTCATATTCGACGGGCGTTCTGGTCCGCGCATAGCCGACATCTATGCCCCGAACCTGGGCAGCCTGGACGAGCGGACAGCGTGGCTGATGCACGACGCTCTGGGCTACGCCGGGAGCCTCGGGTTCAAGGAGACCAACATCGCGCTCAAGCTGTTCTTGCGGGACATCTGCGGCTACCGCAAGACCAAGGCCGAGGCGATACGGATAGCGGTATCCTTGAGCCATAGCTGGTACGGCAGGCCGAAGCCTACGGACTGGTGCTACGCCAACCTGGGGCTGGTAGAGACCAGATGGAAGGCCCGATGATCGTGACCATCCCATACGAGACCCCGTCCAAGAAGAACTCACGCATCGTGGACCGTAGGACCGGGCGCACATTCCCTTCCAAGACATACCGGGAATGGCACGGAAAGGCCTCTCTGTGGCTCAAAACCCACTACACCCTACCCTCACTAGGGGAAGGCCCTTTCAGGCTCTCATGCGCGTTTATTCACGGCACTATGGCTAGGTGCGACTCCGACAACAAGGTGAGCAGCATCCTGGACCTGCTGACCGACCTCGGTGTGATACCCGACGACCGCTGGCAGGTGGTTCGTGAGATAATTGTAAGAAACGGATACGAAAAGGGCCAGCCTTCGGTCACGGTGCAGATAGAGTCCGTTTGAGGGCTTTTTCGCTACACCCCTATACATTTACGGGAACAACAAAAAAGGGCCTAAAAAGGCCCTTTATTCGTCATTGGCTGGGTTCTTGCGTGGCTTCACCCCTTCCCAAGCACCTCGCCCAGCCGAGGGTCGTCGAGCATCTGGTTGCACAGCCGCAGGCTGGTGCGGTATTCCTTGAAGTCTGGCGTCAGCGGCCCGCCCTGCTCGATTATTTTCCGCGCGAGTGCCATTCTGCGCTGGTGGTGCGGCAGGCTGAATACGACTCGATATAATGCCAGCTCCTGCTGCTCGGTCATTAGCTGCGCCTCCGCTGGTCGGCCATGGCCGCGATTGATTCGGCTATCTTGTCGCATTTCCGTTCAATCATTTTTTACCTCTTGACATTTTGTTTTTTTTGGGGTTGAAAGACTCTAACTTGTTTCCACATTTAATCCGACACAGAACAAACTTATTCTTTCGTGCCTTGTCAAGGCAATCCAAACACAAGTCATAACTGTGGTCGCAAGTGTCTGAGACTCCGAAAGGAATGCAGGATTCTCCCATGCAATAACCATTTTCGGAATAGTCCTTGAATGTTATCCGAAACATATTGATTTCCTTTCCGCAGCCGTTGCAAATAAGAATTTCTTTAGTGCTCATTTTTTTTTCCTCCTTATAATCTCTAATTCTGCCGAAGATGGAATCACAATCACCCCACGCCTCTCAAGTTCAACCCTCATGGTTTCGTTAAGGCTTCGCAGGTGGTTAATTTCGTCTTTCAGGGCCTCGTACTCCTCCACGGGAATGGTCATGTAGTAGGGCTGTGCCTGGTCCGGGTGCAGCTGGGAGTCATGCTTCGGCATCCACCACCTCCATCATGCGTAAAATCACGGCCACGCATTGGGCTAATTCCTCAAGGCAATGTTCCTTTTCGTTGTACTGGTGTGCCACCATAGCCTCAAAGATTTCCTCATGGAGCAAGTCAAGCGCATAGTAAGGTCCTTTGGAATTATGCTCTTTGTAACGGGCTTCAAAGAAACGATAGTCGCAATTTTCGTTTTTTATTTCATCACAGAACTTGGGGTGTTTTTTCTCGGCCTTGCGGAGCTGCTCCTTTATGGCCACTAGGTAGCCGTTGAGTTTTCCGGGTTCTATCATTTTGCCTCCTCCAGTTTCAGTTCCAGTTTAAATCGTTCAAGCTCTGAATGCAGGTATGCCTCGAATATCGGCAGGGCCTTCTGCCTGCGATACCATAGCTGGTAGTATGGGTCAATCCTCTTTATGCTCGGGTGTTCTTCGGACTCGTCAAATCCGTAGAGAATCTTGGCACACTCCTTACATAAGGGCTCACCCATAATAGAACCTTCAACGTGGCCGAAGAAGCAGCAGTGGCAGAATCTTGACTCTAATCTCTTGTTAATTTCTTTTGCGAGTTTCGTTCCAGGATTTTCCATCCGTATCAAGGATTCAAACTCCGCCATCTTGTCTTTCAATCCTTCGTGAAAGTCAAGCGGATCTATTTTGATTTCAAATTTTTGTGTATTTTTCGTCATTTATTACCCCCGAACAAATAGTCCACCGTGGGCTCGTGCCACTCGGTGTCCGACCACTTGCGGACTCGCAAGTGGGACTGCAAAGTTTGTTTTTCGTATCCAGTGTCATAAAACCATCCTATCTCGGCTTTATCAATGACTCCGAATTTACTGATTCCCCATTCCCCGTTCCCATGCGCCAGCCACCTAGACAGCTCCCGGTTCGTGGCCCTGCGTGGCTTCGGATGGTCGGGCAGGATGGCACAATGCTTCCAGTATTGCTTTTCTTCTGTGATAACAGAAAGTATGCCTCCACATTTATTAAATGACGCCGGTAGAACAGCTACTACATTCCTAATGGTGCTCATTTTCTCATCGTAAGAATCAAATACCACACATTTCTTCGGAGGGTCAAAAATCTGCGGTTCGGTGACTTCCTCCAGCTCCATTCCGTTGTAGTTAATCGTTGCCATCGTCGGCCTCCTTATACACTTTGTCAAAGTTTTCCATTACATACCTTACATGATTCTCGTGGATTTCTTCTGCTTCTAAATCGGTCTTTCCGTCAGGTTCTCTTGTTACACACCAGTCTAATCCTTTAATCCATCTTTGTTTTTTGACATCTGCCTCTATAAAGATTCCGTCCTTATGTCCTATAAAGACCATCGTCTCGTAGTACCTTCCAGCTCCTATCGCCGAGAATCCTTCACGGTAGCCTAATTCGTTTCTAACTGGCAATGCGCCTACGGAACTGACGACAATCCACCTACCATTCTCGTCGTCTATTAGGGTGTTTCTCCGCCAGTTGCAATCAGTACCGCAGCAGAAGTGCCCAGCCCAACCTCGTTCAATCCTTTTCATCACTTCACCTCCTTGAATTTCTCGGCAAGTTTTGACCACTTGTTGAACCAGCTGATATAGTGCCCATATCTCCAACATTGCTGTACTTTTGACGAATCATACCAGTAGTTAGCCTCGGAATCGCACCACAACGCCATCGCCAAGCACCGCTTGTACTTGTGACGGGCAATCACCTTGTCGGCTTCGGACTTGTCATAGACCGCCCGCCTATACTTTACAATGCCTTCGAAGTAGCCTTCTTCGGCAACAGTTATGTCAAATGCTTTCAGTTCGCTCATTTGTCGGACTCCTCATTGCTTTTGTGAAAAAACGAAGATACGTGCAATAAAAAATTTTGTTCGCAGTTTACACAAAAATCGTAGTTAAACGGGTAGCCTAATTCTATGTGGCTGCTCCCGTCGCCTTTACGTAATTCTTTCTTGCATTTGTCGCAAATTCTCATTTGTTTTCTCCTATTCAATACTGCGCCATTTTTCGTAGGGAATCCATTGTCCGTTTACCTTCACCTGGCATCCAGTGAACAGTTCCCAATGGCAATCATTACCTGACATCCTTACTTTTTCTTCACATTGGAATCTAGGGAACCAAATCATAACAAGGTAAATACAAGCGATGGTTAGTAAACCCATGATTATACATACAGCTAATTCTTGGTATTGAGTTATCCATAGCACGATGGACATTACTATCGCAAACAAAATGATTATAACTATTGCAATTCCCATATTATTTGTCCTCCTAGTAGTTCTCCGCTTCCTCGCGGGTGCGGAAGAAATGGAATCCGCTCGCGCACTCCACGTTGTACATCAGGTTGAAATCCTTTATTTCGATTTCCTGCCCGAGGCGATACTCGAAGGAATTGTCGTAGCTAGAGTGCAGCACATCGTGGCCAGCCATGTCGGTAATCTTGTTTAGTTCTTCCTGTGTCATTTTGCCTCCTTGACCGTCCATCTCTCGGCCTTGTCAATGCAGTGCTTGTTGAGCAGGTGGCACACGTTCGCCGCGTCATCTCTTCCATTGCCTTCGGTGAGCACCACGCGCTTGCCGCTGCCGTTCAGCTCGTTGATCGTGTACGTCATGCGGCCCTCACCATGTTCACCTTGACCACGCCGTCCATGAGCCAAAGCACGTGCTCGCCACTAAGCCTGCGTGCCTTCTGCCTTGCGCGGAATACAACCTCGTAGCCGTACTTCCTGGCCTTGAATGCAGGGTCGTCCTTGTGCCGTTCGTAGAACCGCAGCGACTTCAGCCGTACCATCTCCCGACCGTTCTCGGTAGCCCTGTAACGTCGGTGGCGTTCCCGCATGGACCGCTTTCCATCCTCGGACTGCGACCACCTCTTTTTCTGGGCCTTGCGCTCCGGGGTGGCTTCGCGTATGCGCTCCTGCATGAGCCTGATTTCCCGTGCGCGGTCGCACCCGCGCTGGAGTAGTTCGTAGTCCACGTTCATGCTATTTTCTCCCTATACTTTATCATCTGAAACATATCCGGCTCAAATCGGCCCAACACCTTCTTTTTTGCTTGCTCATAAAAGTTTTTATCAACTTCAAATCCATACGCCTTGCGGCTTAATTCCTGTGCAGCAAGCAGCGTGGTGCCGCTTCCACAGCAGGGGTCAATCACCACCTCACCTTCATCTGTAAAGATGTTTATTAGTTTTTTCAAAAGCGGCACGGGCTTCTGCGTAGGGTGCACCTTTTCAGTCGCAGAATCGCGCTCCCAGTCCATGCAGTTGAAAATCATCTTGCCGTTGTTATTGAACTTTGGCAATTTATCTCGGTAAAAAATTAGACCATATTCGCAGTTCCCGACCACCTTCATGTTCGCCTTTAGTACCTGCGCAGAAAAATCTTTACGAAAAACCAAATTGATGTAGTTAGGCAGCCCGTATTTTTTACCCAGTTCAATGAATTTAAACTGCTGCTCGAACTCGCAGAACAAAATCATGCAGGGAGCCTTCCCTTTTTCCTTAGGCTCTTTTACCAGCATTTTAGAGCAGAAGTGCATAAATTCTGCTGGTCTAAATTCGTTTTCAGAATTGAAAAACTTTTTCCCCGCCTTGTCGCTTTCTCCATTTTTGTTGTCTCCGTCGATATACCAGGACGGGTTGGAGCCGTATGCGTTTGTTCCTAGATTATATGGAACGTCGGCAATGATTAGTTGCGCCTTCGGTATTTGATACACTTTGTAGTTCTGGAACGAGTCTCGATAAAGGTGCATATCGTATTTGTGAAATTCGTTGTTCATGCGCACCCCCTGCAGATGTATACGCCGTAGCCGATGCGGCCAAGCTCTCCCACGGGGTAGCTTTTGCCGCAATACTTGCAGCGTGCGGTGGACTGTTTAGGCGCGGCGTGGCGGTAAAGCTCCTGCCGCATCTCGATAAATCTTTTTCGTGATTCAGTCATGGCTTCTCCATCATCTCCTTGAGTTCTCCGTCCAGCTCGGCCGCTGCCGCAATGTGCGCCTTGCGGGAATTGCGCTTTCCCGCGTCCTCTATTCGCTGCGGCGCGTAAGTGTCGCGATGCGCCGCTATGCGCTCTGCTATAAGTGATTCCCAGTTCATTCATTCCTCCATAAAGAATTTGGTGGCGGCTGGCCTTGGCCTGCGGTCCTCGCGGAACGGCCGGTTGTTAGATGGAGATTCTACGAGCCGCCGCCACCGCACTGCGGAATCGTTAGTTCATCCGCAGCGTTTTTTTTCGTGCCCTCCGGTCGCGGTCGCGTGTTGTGCGGTGTCAAACTATGCGGCCATCGGGCTAGCGGCATGGCGGGGGTCGAACCCGCCCGACAAGCTATCCCTCCCGTACCTTGCCGATTCCGCATCTGCCGTGTTTCCCTGCTATATTTCCGAGCGGCAGGGACGCTCTTGCCCTCGGACACAACTAGAAGGGCAAATCCGAGTCCTCGCTTCCGTCTGGGCCCATGCTGCCGGGGCCTTCCGGCTGGAGATACTTGTCGAAGTGGTGGGCCAAGGCTTCGCCCTCGCTCTCCGTGGCGCGCCTGTATCCCCTCGGAGGGTTGATGAACGCGATCTCGCGGAACGGGTTGCCAGCGTTGTCCAACCGCACGTTGCCGTCCTTGTCCACGGAATCGGCCAGCGTCACGTTCACCGCCGTGCCCACGAGCTGCGGCTTGAGGAAGTCCTTGTAGGTCTTGCCCATCCATCCGATGTCGCGCAGGGCCTTCGTGGTGTACGGTGCCGCGCCCTCGGTCAGGTTGTACAGCTTCTGCCTGCGGGTCTTGTCCTCGAACTCCACCTCGATCACGATGCCGCCGTGCTGTCGGTTGTCCTTGCCGGTCATCCAGTTCAGGTAGGAATCCGTGATGGTGGCGTTGCGGTATTCTGGATTTATCAGTGCCATGTTGCTTACTCCTTGAAGGCCTTTTCAACGGCCTTGTACACGTTGTTAATCTTGTCCGCCGGTACGTCCTCCGGCTTCTCGTAGCCCAGCTCTCCGAGCACCTTGCAGGCCAGCTCGCGGTTCTTCTGCATCAGGCCTTCCATGGCCTTGAGGAATCCGGCCTTTCGCGTCTCCGGCGTGGCCTTCGGCCTGGGGCTTTCCTTGGGCGGCTCGAACAGCTTCTGCGGCTCCTGCGCGGGTTCATCGACCACCACGGCCTCAACCTGCTGCGGAGGCTCCTGGGTTGGTTCCTGCGGGGCGAAGTCGCTCACCTCTTCCGGGGTGTACATCCCGCATAGGCAGGCGGGATAGAGAGCCCTCACGCCCTCGGACACGCAACGGGCGGCCAGCATCTGCGTAGGGTATGTCTTCCAGTTGGATTTTCCCCACAACCCGGAGGCTGTTGCACGGGCCTTGTCCCACTTAACCTCCAGCTCGCCGCCCTGCGGGTGCTCGAGGTGCAGGATGCACTCGGTATCGGTGCGCTTGACCCACTTCACCTTGCCGCCCGATTCCTGGAAGGCGGCGAGCATTGCGTCGCTCTTCATGGCGGGGCGTCCCTGGATGATGTGGTATCTTTCGGTGGCGAGCGCGGGGTTGATTCCGTGGGCCTTGGCTATCATCATGAGCGAGAAGGCCTCGCTGCTCGTCTTGTATCCGAACAGGCCGCTCTTGGCGAAGGCCACGCTCATGTCGGTGATTTCCTGGAAAGTCAGGTCATTCATGGTTCCTCCTTGTTATACGGCATTTTTAAAAATGTCGTCCTCGTTGATGTTCCAGCCGTATCTTGTCGCCGACATTTTTTTATCGGCTTCACGCATTTGGTTTAAATATTCTGTCCTGAAACTGATTATTTTACCACGTTTGTTCCTATTGTATATTTCACCGATGGAATCACAAAGAGTCAAAACGTCTTTTGAAACATTCATCAAGTGACTATTTTCCAATATTTTCTTTTTTAACAAATTATTGTCAATTTCTTTGCACTTGTAGCAGAAATAAAGAGCAGGAACAATCGCTTGCATTTTTGTGGATTTTTTCAAATATGGAGTCAAAGTGTCGATAAATTCAAGAGTTGAATCAAGAACATCAAGCTCTATGGTTACTTTGTATTTTCCTTCTGCAATACTCCCGATATTATCTTTTTGTTGACTTCTACTACTTACTCCTCTTGCAATCGGGATTATTGTCGATAAAGGAACGTTTGTGTATTTATCATCAAGCTCTTGAAGCACCTTGTAATCTTCTAGTCCTTTTTCCGCATAAAAATCCACATAATTACGCATTGACCAGTTCATGGTTCCTGTGTTCATGCAGATGCACTCGCGGTCACCAATGCCTTTAATCACGGTGAAGTAAATCGGCAAGTTCCGTTCCTTGCTTACCTCGAAACGTCCCTGGCCGTCGATTATTTCCATTTTTTCGTTTACCACAATCGGGGAGGGAATTTGGCCCACTTTGTCAAATGAATCGTTGAGCCTTTTCTTACGTATGCTGCTGACCGCCCTGTTACCTTCCAGGCGTTTGAACATTCCGTAGTTATCGGTCTTGTAGATTTTGTTTACTTCTGTGTATTTCATGGTGTTTCCTTTGCGCCTAACGAGGCGACTTGTTTTTGGTTGATAGTTAGTCCTTTTTGATGGTTGTCATCTTAAGGAATAATCGGTTGTGTTATATTGCCTTCATGGTGGGCTTGCGCGGTGTGTCGCTGATGAGGTCGCCGAAGGTGTCGCGGAACGCGCTCTCGCTCATTCCCATGACCTCCGCCGCGTCCTTGATGCTGATGGTCGCGAAGTCCAGGATCTTGTCCGCAGGGATTCCGCCTCCGATCATGCGGTCGAACAGTGCGCGGGTGTCCGTGATCTTCGAGGTGTAGCTTTCCTTGCTAAACTTGAAGAAGGCCCCGGCATCGTCCTTGACCGCGTAGATGGCTGGCTCGGTGATTTCCTTGATGGCCTTGCAGATGTTCTCGGCCCGCTTCTGGTTCTCCACCAGCTCGCGCAGCGCGGGGAGCATGTTGCGCAGGAGGTGCTTCCCCTCGTCGCTGGGGTTGTCGAGGTATTCTGCGCAGGCCTTGAGTGCTGCGCGCTGTGCCTCGCTGTCGATAGTGGCGCAGGCGTAGTCCGCCTGCTGGATGTTGGTGAGTTCTGCCTTCATTCTTCTTCCTCCGATATGGTGCCGAAGTCGTGGCGGTCGAAGTCCAGCTCCTGTTCCGGGCCTTCGTCCTCGGCGGCTGTTGTTTCCTGTTGGTTGAGTTCCTTTTCCAGCTCGTCGGCCTCATCCATGAGTGCCTGCACGAAAGACTGCTTCCTGTTGTGTTTTCCCATGTAGCATTTACCCATGTGTCTATCCTAGTATGTGGATGCCAGCATCTTGGCGGTCCACACGGCCTCCTCCCAGGTGGCCCCGCCCCTGCGGATGCGCTCGATTTCCTTCTGGACCTTGGCCTTGGCGTAGGCCTCGCCGGTGACAGTCAGGAACGTGCGCTCCTTGCGGCCAGATACCGTGAAGATGCTGTTGCTTTTCTTGCTGTGGATTTCCAGGGTGTCCATCTAGTCCTCTTTGAAGCTCGCGGTCTCGCACTCGAAGGCCCATATTTTTTCCACGTCACGCCATGCGTTTTCCATGACTGCGGCCATGATCTCGTACTCGTAGAGCTGCTTGTGGTCTGGAGTGCGTCCGGCCATGTAGAGTGCGAGCAGCCTGCGGGCGCGGCGTCCGGCCTTGCGCTCGCATTCGTCGGCCACCTTTACGGCGAAGTCCAGGTCTGTCATTCTCATGATTAGCCCTCCAGCCAGGCGAAGCCCACGTAGAGGGCCATCAGGGCAGCGGCGAAAAGTGTGCCGAGCACGAGCTGGCCGATGGTGACGAGCCGCTCCGGCTTGTAGTCGTGGCAGGTGATGTAGTCGTGGATTCCGTCGTCTGCGGGTCCGCGTGTAAAGTTGTGTTCCATTGTATCATCCTCCGTTGTAAATCTATGCGGCCTCGGTGGCCTTCTTGATAGTTCCGAACTTGATGGCGTTGTGACGCACGCGGCCCATCCGCGTGCATACCCAGAGCACCACCTCCTTGACGCCACTCATGTTGAGAGCGCATCCCAGCGCGGTCATGGCCTTCGTGGCCTGGTAAGCGGTGGTGTGCATGGGTATGGCCTGCACTGTGCCGTCCTCGCGCCTGATTTCCAATTCGTAATCGCTTCTCATGCGTAGTTACCCCATTCGTAATCGGCCACTTCCTTCTCGAGAAATTCCCTGAACTGGTACACCTCGGGCGGAAGCAGGCCGTAGTTCAGCTTGGCGTTGGCCGGGAAGGTCTTGTATTCCGGCGTAGTGCGCAGGTACTTCTCGTAGAGGTGCTTGATGTGCTCCTGCTTCTCCAGCAGGAACTCGCGGGCGGCCTTCGGGTTGGCGTACACCGCGCGCCTGTGCTCGTCGTAGCGGGTCAAGGTACAGTCCACGTACCGCTTGTACTCCTTCTCGCCCTGTGCGATGCATAGCCGCATAACCGCGAGGTCGAAGTTCGTTTTCCGCATGAGGTCGGACTTTGGCAGCCACGGCCAGCGCGGGTCGCTGTACTCGATCATGGCCTCGGAAGATTCGAGTCTGCGCATACCGTCCACGATTCCCTTGAGCGTGCCTTGCAGGGGGATTTCGTCGGTGTCTCGTGCCTTCCTGAAGGCGGCATGGACCATCGCCTCGTCCTTGAAGTCCACGGCCTCGGACAGGCTGCGGGCGACTATCACTATGTTCTCTTTTGGCAGGTGCCGTCCTGCCTGCATATACGAGATGGTCAGTTCCTCGGCTACGGCCTTTTCGATGCTCATACGGCCTCCACATTGTCGTAGTATTCTGCAAGTTCCTTGAGCACGTCGGCGTCCTTTTCGGCCGCGGTCTTGTAGCCCTTCTTCTGCTTGGCCTCCTGTGCCTTGCGTCGGCTCCAGTTCAGCAGGGTGGCGTAGTGGCTCTTGTACTTCTTGGTCTTGCCCTGGGATTCGATGTACTGGTCCAGCTCAATGATGAGCGAGTCGGCGTCCGGGCACTTCTCGCAGAGCTTGGCGTATTGGATATTTGTCATCTTGACGTTGCCGAACTCGCCGAAGGAAAGGACTGGAAGCGCGGGGGAGGGTTTTGCAGATACGTTCTCAGGAGGTACCTCCCCCGCGCCGGCCTTGTCTAGGGTCTCAGCCGTGGTAATGGTTTGCCCGGACGTTGCAGAAGTGCTGACTGCGCGGCTCCCGTTTCCCGAACCGTTTAAGGAAATTGGCGAGCCGTTGGTGACCACCTCCTCCGCGTTGCCGTCGGAGGCGTCCGGGCGTTTAATGGTTTGGGTGCTGTCGAGATTTACCCCGGCACCCGCGGGGCTGTTTGTGCTTACCTTGGTTTCTTGGTCGTAATGGTTGGCAGACGTTCCAGATTCCGAAGCAACGCGGTTTCCCGCGCAATGAGTGTTCAGGGAGTCCTCGCGGATATCCCCGTCTGCCGTTAATGGGTTGCAGCCGGTGGTGCTTACGTCCACGCCCTCGCGGGTCGCGGCGGCTGCTGTGTTCTTGCTCCATCTCGCCTCGGCTCCCTTGCGGCCTGCCTCGGAGCGGGATGTAATCTCGTTGATCGTAGCGTCGTAAAGGTCACGGG
>Ga0326513_10000562_pt1 | contig 31738 bp, 45 predicted proteins | sample 2_2465_0518_D_FD_203654 | JGI IMG/M metagenome (GOLD analysis project Ga0326513, IMG submission 203654) | Bovine rumen microbial communities from UC Davis, California, United States - 2_2465_0518 | ecosystem: Host-associated > Mammals > Digestive system > Stomach > Rumen | place: USA...
GTAGGCAATCAGGACAAACAACAATGTCATGCCCTTCCTGCACAGGCCTTTCCACCCTGCCCTGCTTTCCAGTGCCCCGGTTTCTGACTTCTTGGATGCCTTGAAGACACCCGCCACGATCAGACCGGAAAGATAATCAATACACATGAAGATAACTAATGTTGCCAGCGCAGCAGACCACCCCCCAAAGGCAGCAGCAACCACACCGCCCACAGCACCGATCCCGGTGCAGATTCCTGTTTTCATTTTGGTCACCTGTTCCTTTCAATCAGAAAGCCCCGCCAGACGCATCAGGAAGCGTCAGGAAGGGCTTTTCATGTTTCAGTGTTAAATTGTCCCACCAAGCAGGCGGGGAACGAATATGGACGATTCTGAAGCCGTCAGGCACCATCATAGGGCTGTCCGGTGATTTCCTGATATTCTTCTTCAGTGATCCATCCTTTTTCAACTGCTTTCTTCACCCTGGCAAGGTTCCACAGCCCCCTGTCATAGTAGCTTTTCACCTTCTCATAGTGCACACTGTGTTCCATCCTTCACACCTTCCTTTCCATCAAAGGTCTTCTGTCAGCATGTTCAGATAGTCAATGTCTGCCTGTGCCTGTTCCAGGGAAAGGTACATAGGCCATGCATCCTTGCTGACCGTCATTTCCTCATATTCAAAGACCGTCCTTTCCTGACCATCCATGTCTTCAACCTGAACCATGTGGATGTTCTGCCTGACATAGTTCACGGTCTTGGATGACGTTGTGTCCTTTTCCTGTGGCCTTTGTGTGCTCTGCACTGTTTTCCAATCCATTCTTCTTGCCCCCTTTCTTCCTGTGCTATCCGCTTGTCATACTTTGACATGCGTCTTTTGCACTTCTGAAAATTAACAAACGGTTTTATCCAGATGCAGTACATTCCATAGCTGTCTGTGCAGTCAAGCCAACCAAGATAGGCCATCATCTGACGCATGTCATAGATTGTTGGCTTTTCCTTCCGGTGAAGCCTTTTTGCCTTGCGTGTGGCTTTCAGCATGATGGTCTTCCTGATGGTTGTCCGGTCACAGTAGAACCGGAACCCCATGTAATCAAGGAACCGTCCCCTGTGCAATCCATCAGGCGTGATGTGGTCAAAGCGGAACACCTGCCAGTTGTCTTTCAGTTCCAGTCCAAGGTGATCTTGCAGGAAGCTGTTGATCCGGTCTTTCATCCTGTGCAGTTCAGCCTTGTCTGATCCAAAGACAACCATGTCATCCATATACCGCATGTAGTGGGATGCATCCAGGTCTTCCTTGATGAAGTGGTCAAGGTCTTGCAGATACCAGTTGGCAAGCCACTGTGATGTGTAGAATCCCAAAGGCAGGCCAACGTCTGTGACAGACGTGATTTCTTCAAGAATTGCCATGAACTTGTCATCATGGATCAGGTTGTGCAGCTTCTTCAGCAGTATGTCATGCGGGATGCTGTCAAAAAACTTTCTGACATCCATCTTCAGGCAATACTTGCAGTTTTCACCGTCCGTCCTGATCCACCGTTCAATGACCTTCTTTCCCCGGTGTGCACCTCTGCAAGGCAGTGATGCATAGCTGTGTTCATACATGCCATGCTCAAAGATTGGCATTAAGGTGTTGACCACCATGTGATGGACAACCTGTTCCTGGTATCTTGGAACAATGATGATCCTTTTCTTCCGTGTGATGCCGTCATAGATTTCCATAGGCGTGTGCTTGTAGTTTCGGAACGTGCCATAAGCAGCATACTTCTTTGCTTTTTCTCTGCCTTTTTCAGTGACCACCCCACCGCAGATATACCTTTGCACAACGCCCCTTTTCCGCTTCCCTTTGGAAGAATTAAGGATTGACCATTCCACATTTTCATCTGAAATGTACTTCTCATAAAGGTGGTTGTAAGATTTCATTCTTATCCCCTTTCCCACTTTCAACGCCCACCACATGCAGGCTGCACATGGTGGTGCTACTCACAGGCTGCATCCATGCTGACGTTGACATGGATGCACAGCAGGTTAATTTTTGGCAAGAGCCAAGGAAAAAATAAGGCATTCAGTTATTAGAACCGTTTAATGGATAAGATTGGGCAACGTCATAGTTCCAGTTGGCATTAGACACAGTGTTGTTCAGATTGCAGTAGAAAGCACCGTAATGCACCCTGTTGTTCGAGTTACCGTCAAAAAGGAATTGCGCCCGATTAGTCCCTACCTGAAAGGGTGTCACACCCTTTCAGGATTTTCTGTGCTTCACGCTGTTTGGCGTGTCATCTTATCATCAATTATTCAGTTTCTTCCCCTTCTCATTCCCTTGGGCGATAAGAAAGGGCAACGCCATAGTACCAGGCGGCATCAGACACAGCGTTGGCCAGACGGCAGTAGAAAGCACCGCAAAGCACCCCGTTGCCCGAGGGACCGCCAAAAAGGGCATACCTGTCACCGCTGTTGTTGAACCACTGACCGTCACAATAGTGTGTGCTGGATGACCCGGAACTGTTCTTTCCAAACATGCCATAGTCATTGAAGTTCATCACGTCAATGTAACCGCCACTGGTTCCTGTGGGTGAAATACCCATGCTGATATACCCATCACCTGTGGTGTTGTATCCGTCCACAGTGGAACCGTCCTGCTGACCATAGGTCAGCTTCACACGCTGATCCCCATTCTTCAGGATATAGCCTGCTGTCCTTCTCCACTGTGCACCCCACCAGTTTTCCATGCCGAAAACCTTCACGCCATGGTTGCCGTCATTGTAACCAAAGAACAGCCCCTTGTCATTCAGGGCACCTGTCCTGTAGGCATTCAGTGCAGCCTGTGACCCACTGTCAAGGCCACGTCCAAAGACCGTCTGTGTATCTGTGGACTTGCCCATCAGGATCAGCAAGAAGTTGATCAGGATTCTGTCTGCCATCACCTCTGTGTACCACAGGACTTCACTGCCTTTGTTGTTGGCAAGGCACCTGTCCCTTTCCACTGTTCCTGTCAGGGACTGGCTGACTGCAAGGCCTGACATGGAACGCATGACATCATCAACAGATGACCCATTGAAAATGGGTGTATAGAAGTGATCCACTTCACGCCCCTGGTTGTTGATGAAGTTCCACGCATGATAGGAAGGATCAAGCTGTGTGTCACTGATGTACACCGTCCCTGATGTCACGTCACCCGGATCAGGGACAACCTTGTACCAGATTTTCTTTCCGTTCTGACCCCATTCCATCATGGCATTGCCTGCATAGGATGTGTCAGCAATATCTGATGCTGTGCCGTCTTCCTTCTTGGTGTAATCATCAGGATCAAGGTAATAGTCAACTACCCCTTCCTGAAGCACCATGCAAGGCCTTGGCATGAAGAAAGCATCAGCCCATGAACCATAGCTGAACACACCGTTGGTGTAGTCCATCCCGGCAGGTGTCATGCCTTTTGCATCTTCCAGGTATGTGACCTTGGATGCAGGATTGCTTTCTGAACCGTCAATGTGGAAAGCATACAGGGTGTAGCTTCCCCTTTTCAGTGCCTTTTCGATGCCTGCCAGTGACGCTGCAATGGCCTTTCCGGTTTCGTCCAGTACAGGTGGTTTTGTGATTGCCATGTTTTCATTCTCCTTTCTTGGTTCCTGTTGTCATTTATTCATAGGTGACCTGAAGCATCCCATCCTTCACGGACAATCCAAGGTCAGTGGCTGTCTTTGCTGCTGCCACTGCTTCACTGTGTGCCACGTTCACAGCAGCCACAAGACTGGTTTTGTCCGATGTCTGAAGGTTGTCCAGATCACCAATGTCACCCTTGATTTCAGTGTCATCATAAACCGTGTCAGTGAAGACCGCCTGTGCAGGAACGTCACTGTGGACTGTGTGTCCATTGACCTTTTCCGCATTGTCCACGATGCCGTCACCGTCAGCGTCATACACTGACTTGTCCATCTTCCCCGATATAGCAGAAGTGATTGGTGTCAGGTCTGAAGCCTTGGCAAAGTAGTCTGCACCATGCCCCTGAAGGGCTTCAGCATTGTCCACTATGCCGTCAGCATCAGCGTCATAGACCGTCTTCTGCATGGCACCGTTTGCAGTCTGCCTGATTGCTGCAATGCCAAGTGTTTCAGCCACGGCAGCACACAGGGCTTCATAGCTGATCTTCCTTGTGCCGTTGGTGGTGCTGTCAATGATGATATTATCTTCTGGATAGATGACCATGGATGTATCTTGGTCAATGATCCTTCTGCCGTTATCCACCGCCATGATTATTCACCTTCTTCCTGTTGTGGTTCACCCCAATAAAGGTATTTTCTGGACTGAAGTTCAGTGATTGCCTGAACCAGTTCATCCAGTTTAGATGTATACTGTGCCGTGTAAATGGGATAACCATTGCTGTCAATGATCTGGTTCCCATCACTGTCTATCAACCAGTGTGTATTTTCGTTGAACAGGGCATTCATCAGCAGTTCAATGTTGTTCATGTTTGCCCTGACCTGTCCCCGGATGGTGGTGTCATCATAAACCGTGTCAGTGAACACAGCGTCAGAAGGAACATCCTTGTAAACGCTGTGTCCATTGACCTTTTCCGCATCATCCACTATGCCATTCTTGTTGATGTCATAGACATCCGTGTGCATGTCACCGCCTGCATAGTTGGACAGATAATTGACAGCCCACACCAACCGCTTCAGAATTTTTGACCGTCCGTTATATTGAATGTGTAGCTGCATAAAATCACCTGCCTTTACTCATCCACATCTGTCAGTGTGTAGATGACTTTCATGGAAGACGCTGCATTCTTCACCACAGGACTGGACAGGTTGCAGATGGTTCCAAGATAGTTGTTCACCAGGTTTCCGTATGAATAAAAACTTCCGTATCCCCGGCCATAGACCATCAGGTTGTCAGTAATCAGGCTTAACCGTGAATGTGCTCTCCACACATCAGCATATGTTTCTTCACGATATGGAGCATTCATGACCACCCAACCGTCAGTGTAAAGCAATGCGTCATAGAAGTAATACCTGGATGCAGATGAACTGTTGCTGACTGCCTGGAATTTCACAACACCATTCCTGAAATTGCTGAACTCATAGTTCAAAGCCCAGAACCCTTCACCAAGGTCAACTGACCTGACGTTCACAGGATTGGCAAGGTCAACCACATAAAGCCATCTGCCGTTGTACCCCCTTAAAAGGCACTTGCCGTTGTTGATGATCCCGCTGTTCATCCCGCCTGCCAGTGAACAGGATGCCACCTGCACCGTGACCGCATCAGACAATTCAAAGGACAGGTCTGACAGCTTCACCTTCCTGTACACAAAGGAACCGTTGCCTGACGTGTTCTGATTCACCCACACGATATAGGCATAACCGTCATAGCCGTTCTTGATCCACGGTCTTGGATCACTGCTTGCTTCCCTTGTGGTAGACTCAATGTCAAAGCTGATCTGTGTGACAGCTTCAGGATAATCTGCCCTGTCAGCAGCATCACTGACCTTCCACTTATTCATTGGCAGGTATTCCTGGTACACCGTCATGTTGTAAGTGTAGGTGTAAACCCTTCTGTTGCTGTCATACACAGAACTGGAACTGTACCCATCACCGCCTATGAAGTACATGGTCTGTGTATCCACATCATAGTGAAGGGGATACAGTGTTGACGCCCTGTCACCGTTCAGCCGTCTGACATTGTGAAATGAATAATTGTACCAATACCCTTCAAAAGGCCTGCACCCTGTGTCACCGCTGAACTGGTTCAGCGTCAGTGCAAGTGACCTGATGCTTCCATTGGCCTGTGAAGTGTTGAAGTCCCACACTGACTGATAACCTGTTGCCAGTTCCTTGGATTCTGACGCATTCTTTGAACCCATCCTTGGATTATCGCCGTTTGTCCCCTGACCTGCACATGCAATCAGATGTGCTTCATTGGGAAAAAAGATGTTGTCTTCACTTTCCGTCAATTCACCGTCAAACAGCATCAGGCCACCAAGGGCACCTGTTGCCAAAGGCATGATGCCGTCATTGGCAACCCTGTTTGCACCCTGCCAGTTTGGGATGATGTAGTCCAGGGCTTTGGTGACCATGTTGTCCTGTTCATACCGTTCAGTGAATCCTGAATTGTGATTGTGAATGTCAATCTGTACATGTCCTTTCAGCATTTTCAACCTACCTTTCCACCATAGCAGTCTATTGAATACAGGCTTGCATTCACTTCCAAGACCGCCCTGATCTGCACACTTGTTCCATATGCCCACGCTGAAGCCGGGACTGCTGCCAGTTCTGTGTCAGTCATGGAAGCACCTTCAATCCACGTCCTGTTGGTTGCGGAATATGCAAGCCAATGGGAACCGCCGTCAAACGATGCATAGAACACCGCATTGCTGCAATATGCTTCCACTTTGGTCACACCTGTCACAGGCACCGTCACAACGTCCAGCGCATCACCGCCAACAGCCGAACCGTCACCGATCCACCCAACCGTATTGTTATAGGTGCATCTGGTAACCACACGCCCCTGGTTGACGTATGGCGTGAAGACCATGACATCCCCTGTGGCTGTCACGCTGTCCCTGATCTTCTTGAACATTCCCATGAAGTTCAGCACATGCAGCCTGTCCTGACTGGTTGCTTTGGCGGGAACGTGTGTGGACAGTTCAGCACTATCCTGAACACCCCTGAACATAGGATAGAAGTGAATCGGATGAACGTTGTCTTCAGCCCTGATGATTCCATCCCATTCACTGTCACCTGCAAGCCCTTCACCCGCAATGACACCAAGGATGTCATATTTCCCCATGGATACCTGACCGCCTGCCATTGTCAGCCACACATCCCATTCATGAATCTGTGCAGCCACGGCCTGAAGGTCATAATGCAGGGACAAGATGTGCCGTCCGTCCTGCCACGTTTCCACAGGGACACGCTGTTCTATTTCTTCACCGTTCAGGTAATAAGTCACAGTGCACACTGCATCATTTTCAATCCATGCACCTTCTTCCCCTTCTTCAGTGGTTTCAACGTCAACAAGGATTTCCATTTCAATCTGACAGTGTGTTTTCTTTTCCACAATGAACCGGATCAGCATGACAGACTTGCTTTCACCGTCAGCCACAACCACAGGTTCAACATTGTTGAACACCGTGTACTGCATCCCTTCATGTTCTTTCTGTGACAGCAGGCCAACAATGTTCTTGTCCGTCTTGCTTTTCGCATTGGCAAGTGCAGGATTCTTCCCCACGCCTGTCATGGAATACTTGCCATGGTAGTTGAACACATACTTGGTCATGCAGAACAGCTTGTCTTCATCACCAAGGCCACCGGGGAAAGAAAACACGTCCATCAGGTCATAGACCGGGAACCCGATCAGGTCAGCCGTGAAAGGCACATAGTTGATCTGCTGCAAAGCAGACAGAACAGCCCTTCTTTGACCTGCCTTTGCTTCTTCCACACCGTACTGAAGAAATGGATTGCTGCCAAGGTTATAGGTCAGGCCGTCATCCACTTCCAGTCCATAATAGCTTGTGGTCTTTTCCGCAATGTTCACACAGGAAATGCCTGTGTACCTGGTTGTGAAGTCAGAAAATGTACAGCCCTTGAACCTGTGTGTTTCATCTATGGTGTCCACCACCGTCTGGTTGTAGGCCTTGAAGATGATCTTTCCTTCACGGTCTGCCATGACGTTGCAGCCAACCGTCTGTGCCACCCATGAAATGAAGTCCCGCCACGTTTCAATGTCATTTTCCGTCAGCATGGACAGGATGGTTGAACCGTTCACAAAAAAGCTGAACTCTGTTTCTGTGGTGCCAAGCGTCAGGCCACAGTAGTCACAGGCCATGGTTGCCAGTTGGTATGGCAGACCTATTGCTGAATTGACAGTGCAGGCCTTGTCCAGCTTGATCATGTTGTCATAGGCCTTGATGACAACGCCTGAAGATGTCCATTCAGCTTCATTCACGTTGAACACACCAAGTGGTATGTCTTCATACCTTCTGTTGGCAAGCATCAGGCCATGATATGGCTTGATGACTTTATCCTTCAGACTGTACCGGGGGATGTGCATGTTCTTCATGAAGGTGACATTTAGTTCAGCCATGTACACCTGACCAATCTGGACTTCTTCATTCCCGGAACACTGATGACTGATGCTGAAGGAACCCTTCAGGATGTTTTGGTCAACAAAGGGAATTGTGCCTATCCTTCCGGTCATGCGGGAACGCTGGACAGGCTTTTTCATTGCAAGCAGATAATCTTGTGATACTGCATACATGTCAAAATTCCTCTAACTTGAAGGACACGTCCCACACACCGTTGGTGTCCTTCACCTTCTCTGAAAATTCGATTGGTGACACTTTGAAGTCACGCATCCGCATGATCTTGACCGTGTTCATCCCTTCATGGATGTCATAGGATGACACTTCAATCTGGTCATGTTGGGAAAATTCAGAAAATATCCGCAGCCATTCATCATGGCACCTATACTGGCAGTTGACAGTCAGCTTGCCGTATCTCACAACGTCAAGCTGATCTGTCCCCGCTTCAGTTTCATAGGCGTTTTCAATGACTGTCCTGTTTTCTTCCCACTTTGACCACTGCATGACTTCTGTGGTGTCAAAATACACAGGATAATCTTTCAGCATTTATCTACCCCCTGACAACAGTGCCTGTCTTTGGTTTGCCCTGACCACTATTTCATCAATCCGTTCCTGTCCGATGTACACAGGGATTATGGTGTCACCACCCATGCCCTGACCACCGCTGAATGCTTCCCGGATCAGGTCAATCAAGTGCTGATCACCAACCACCACTTCAGAACCGTTGCCGTCACCAAAGCCGTTTGCACCAAAGACTGTTGGCTGTTGGAAGATCATTGCTTCATCATAGGCCGATTTATACCAGGACACGCTGAAGGTTGGGATAGAAGGTGGATTCAGGCTGAAGGAACCGCTGATGCTGAAGTGTGGCAGCTTGATGTGTGGCAGTGACCACGAAAAATTGAAGATGCCCTTCAACCAGTTGACCACGCCTGACACATGTGACCTGATCCCATTGAACACATTGGTGAACGTTGTCCTGACTGATGTCAGGATGTTGGATGCAGTAGACCTGACGTTGGACAGCCCTGTTGACACCGCTGTCCTGATGTTGGTCATGGCTGTTGTGGCATTGGTCTTGATGTTTGACCACGCTGTGGCACACACAGACTTGATGTTGTCCATGGCTGTTCCAATGTTGGTCTTCATATTCCCCCACGCTGTGCTGACATTGGTCTTCAGGTTTTCCAGTGTGGTTCCTGTCTTTGCCTTGATGTTTTCCCACGCTGTGCCAATCTTGGTCTTGATGTTATCCCATGTGGTGGATGCATTGGTCTTGATGTTTTCCCACGCCTTTGACAGTGTGGATGTGATTGCAGTCCAGGCAGTGCTTGCCACAGTGCTGATGGTTGTCCAGGCTGTGGACAGTGTTGTCCCTATAACTGTGACCGCTGTGCTGAACACAGTCTTGATCCCTTCCCACAGACCGCTGAAAAATTCCTTGATGCCGTTCCAGACTGTCTGTGCAGTGGTGCTGATGGTCTGCCATGCCGTCTGAAGCCCTGTGGTGATTGCCTGCCATGCAGTGGACACCGCTGTCTTGATTCCTTCCCACAGGTTAATCCAGAACTGCCTGAACCCTTCACAGTGGTTCCACAGATAGATGAACCCTGCCACAAGTGCAGCCACGGCAGCAATGACAAGCACAATGGGATTAGCCATCATGACCGCCCACAATGCTTTTAATCCACCGCCAAGGACAGTGACCGCCGTCTTGATTCCACTGAAAAGCCCTGCCAGTTTTGAACCTGCTGACATGATGGTTCCAATAGCTGTGATCAGCTTTCCACCAATCAGCAGAAGTGGCCCGATTGCAGCAACCACAGCAAGCACATGTGTGATGACCGTTTTCATTGGTGCAGGGATTTTATTGAACCAGTCCACCACCTTCTGGATCACGGACACCACAGACCGCACAGCCGGGATCAGGATTTCACCAAAGCTGATTGCCAGTTCCTGAAGCTGTGACTTCAGGATGGTCAACTGTCCTTCCAGGTTGTCATTCATGGTGTCAGCCATCTTCTTGGATGCACCGTCACAGCCATTCAACGCTTTGGTCAGTTTGCTCACATCCCCTTCACCTGCATTCATCAATGCCAGGAAGCCTGACATTGCATTCTTGCCAACCAGTGATTCAGCAGCAGACACCTTTTCTTCATCCGTCAGTTTTGAAAACGCTGCTCGGCAGTCCATCAGGATGTCCTTGAAGGGACGCATGGTTCCATCTGCATTGGCTGTGGCAATGGTTACATCACCAATGGCTTTCCCGCTGATCTTCACATCACCTGTCAGTTTGGACATGATGGTTCTAAGGGATGTACCTGCCTGTGATGCCTTGATTCCGCTGTTAGCCATCAGGCCAATGGCAAGGGCTGTGTCTTCCGCACTGTAGCCCAAAGACCCGGCGATTGGTGCAGCATATTTGAAGGTTTCACCCATCATGCTGACGTTGGTGTTGGCATTGGATGAAGCTGCTGCAAGGACATCAGCAAAATGACCGCTGTCCTTTGCTTTCAGGCCGAACGCTGTCAGTGCATCAGTCACAATGTCAGAAGTGGTTCCAAGGTTTTCACCTGATGCAGCAGCAAGGTTCATGATTCCTTCAATACCGTCAAGCATGTCCCCTGTCTTCCAACCTGCCATTGCCATGTATTCAAAGCCCTGACCTGCTTCAGATGCAGAAAACTTTGTCTTGGCACCCATTTCCCTGGCTTTGTCACGCAGCTTCTGCATGTCTGATCCTGTGGCACCGGAAATGGCCTGCACCTTGGACATCTGTGTGTCAAAGTCAGCAGCCGTTTTCACAGCAGCCGTTCCAAGTGCCACAATGGGTGTGGTGACAGTGGCAGTCATGACCTTGCCTGTGGCTGTCATTTTGGTGCCAACCTGCTGCATGGACTGCCCCAATGATTCCATGCTTGTCTTGCCAGATGTCCCGGCACCTTCAAGGTCTTTTTTGAAGGTGCCGACATTCTTTGAAATTTTGTCAAATACCGCTGAAGCCTTGTCAATGGCTTCAACGTTTACCAACAGTGAATAGTCAGCCACTGCCATCAGCCCCCTTTCTTCTGTTTCTTTTTTCTGTCAGGCTTCTTCTTTCCGTTCGCCTGATAAATCCGGTCAATCCACCCCTTTTCACGTTCTTCAATTTCCATGATGGTCTTGGTGTTCTCCCGGATCACGTCTTTGTCAGCTTTCCGGTTCCGCTTCTTCCACAGCTTCTGGAACCGTTTGCCTTTCTTCCTCAAAGCATTGCCAACCCCATTGAATACCGCATCCCTGACCAACGTTGACCAACTGACAGTGTGGTCTTCCCACGCTTTCCTGATGAACAGCTTTTCTGTTTCTGACAGTGCCATGTAGTCAGCTTTCGTATATCCAAAATTAACGACAAAAAAGGCAAAGTCTATCTGTTCCTGATAGGGCTTTGCCATCTGTATATACTTTGGTGTCCTTTCTGTAGGTTCCAAGTATTCATATTCAATTAGTTGGCTTGGAATAAAAAAGGCATGTCACCCTGCAAGGCTTCCATGATTTCCTGTGCAGCCATGGCATAGCCGTGTTCATCCATGAACTGTGTACCAACCTTCAGGCCAATGGTCTGGTTCAGGAAGTAGTCTGAACCCACTTCCTTGGTGCAAAGCTGGAAGCAGGATTCAATGGTCTGAAGGGACAGCAGGCCGTCTGTCTGCTTCCACTCACCCATGATGGACTTTCCTGTCACCGCTTCCACCATCTTCACCCTGTTGGTGTTCATCTTCAGTTCATACTGTGTTCCATTCACTTCAAACATATGCTGTCATCCTTTCATCAAAAAATGTCCCCGGCACCTGAATGTAACCGGGGACTTCAAACTGTTCCTATTCACCCACCGGATCAGGACGGCAGGACATCACTTTCAGGCACGTCCACCGTCAGGTCAGTCAGCTTGCCCATTCCGCTGAAGGTCAGGGAATAGGTCACACTGTCATCATACGGTGCTTCAATCGGATAGTCCGTGATGACCGCAAGGCCACCGAACATGCCCTTTTTCCGCTTGTTGTCATAGACCTTGATGCAGACCGGATCACCGGCTTCAAAGGCAGCAGAAAGAATTGCATGGGATTCATCATCCTTCACATAGATTCCATCTGCTTCAATAGACCATTCCTTCATGCCTGCAATGTAGGACTTCCAACCACCGTCAGTGTCCTTGGATGTGATTTCAATGGTATCCGCAGACCTGTTGATTGTCAGGGACTGCTGACCGCCAACAGCAAGGATTGCTGTGCCGTCATCGTTCCAGATTGCAACCAGAAGGTCTTTTCCAGCCATAGCCTTGGCAGCATTGGCAGAAAAATCACAGTAGGCATTATCATCATAACCTGTGGTTGCAGGTGTCGGTTCAGGATCATCAAACGCCTGCAACAGTTCAAAATATTCTTTCATCTGTTCACCGTTCCTTTCACTTGCACTTCCATCCATAGCTGATCCTGAATGTGAACTGAACCACACCATGCAGTTCATCCGTTTCTTCCCGGTAAATGCTCACAACACCGTTGTCCATCTGGAACACAAGTGTGTAAGGATCAGGGATTTCAATGTCCTGTGTCAACGCTTCTTCCAGTTCCTGAATGTACTTGTACAATGGGACACTGGATTCTGTTTCTTCAGTGATCACATGGATGTACACCACATAATCCTGAACAAACATGGTCTTGCTGTTCCCCGGCCTGCTTTGCCTGAACTCCACATAGTAGAAAGGACTAACTTCATTCCTTTCCACATGGTCAAGGCATTTCCTTCCGGTTCCAGTTCTGACCTGTGTCTGAATTGCCTTGATCAATTCAGTTATGGGAAATTGTTTCAGCATAGCCATCACAACACCTTCTTCAATTCGTCAGCAAGCAGCCGTTTGAATGCTTCCCTTTCCTGTTCAACATTCCTTTGCAGGTAATGCTGACCGGGGACATATCCACCGCCCCTTGTCCTGTGTCCAAATTCAACGTGTGGTGCATAGTCCTTGGAATAGCCCATCACAGCCCTGTCATCACCTTCCACGTCAAGGCCTGCTGACTGTCTAAGTTCACCTGTGTCCACAGGTGTTCCACCGTTCACAGCCCTGTTGTAGATGTTCTGTGCAGTGATCTTGGCTGCACCATGGAAGCGCACTTCAGACACCTTCTTCAGGGCTGCTGCCAACATTTCACAGCCGTCAACTGTGATCTTTATGTCAGGGTAACCCCCGCCATTGTTTGAACTAACTTCCATACACCTTCACCCGGATCACAGACCACCTTGGTGACATGTCAGTCACGTCAATGACCTTCAGCATCACCCCATCAATTTCAGCTTTCCTTGCAAACTCAATCACATTGAAAGCAACCGGGACTGCATACTGTTGTTCATTCTTGGTGACATCCCTTCCTTCCAAGGCAATCTGCTGATCAGTCCAAGGTGTGAACCTGATCTTGCCAGACCACACCTGTTCTGTTCCCTTGGTAGGATTCCCAAGTTCATCTGTGTTTTCATAGTCAGCGGTTTCTGCATACAGGATGCAGGGCTTCCAGATCATAAGAACCTGACCACCTTCCTGTTGCCTGACTGATCAGCAGCAGCACTGTTCAGCCATTGGTCAATTTCATCCTGATATTCAGCAAGGATGTCTGTGACAAACTCATTCTTCAGACTTGCATTCCATTCCGTTTTGATCCCTTCATAGTAACGCTGTCTCCAAACCTTCACAGAAGCATCAACCACCACTGACTTGAAAACATCCGGGAAGGTGTCTTCAGTCACGCCCAAACGCAGGCACAACCTGTCCGTCACCGTCTGAATGATTTCATCCATGATGGTGTCATCATAGTCTTCACCGTTCATCCGGTTTTGAACTCTGTCCTGAACACAGTCAAGCATCTGAATCACCTTCCCTTCTGATCAGGCCATCATCAGGCAATGGTGCCCTTGAACACACCGCCAAGGTCTTCTGCATAGAAGGTCACGCCTGTCATCATCAGGGTGTCAATGGAAGCCTTGCCGTCAACCAGGAAGTGCTTCATTCCAACCAGTCCGGTTGCATCAGAAGTCAGGCCGAACGTTGCACCGATGTCACCGCCAGTGGGAATATACACACCATTCAGGTTTTCCTTCACAGTTGCAAGCGGATGGGTAGCATCAACAGACGGATCAACAATGACCATGCCAAGACCAAGGAAGTCTTCAACATACTTGAAGCCAAAGGCCGTCTGAAGGCTGATCTGTGCAGTAGACAGATAATCAGCAATGTCACCCGGATTCACAAAGTAAACCGGGCTGAAGTCACCGTCAACAAACGGCTGATAGGTCTGAAGGGCACCCCACATCTTGGCAAGTGTGGCCTGAAGACCTGTGGTGGTTCCGCTGATGGTTCCAGTGCCAGTGCCAAGGAAAGTGTAGAACTTGGACTTCACGTCCTTCTGAAGTTCCCTTTCAAGCAGGTCATCCGTCTTGTTGACGGCCTTGTCACGTCCGATCTTCTGGATCAGTTCAGCAGTGGAACGCTTGCGATACTTGGAAAGCGTCAGTTCCCAAGTGTTCACAAGTGTGCGCTGATATTCCGTCAGGCCGATTTCCTCACCCTCACCGACCTGTGCAGCCGTCTGACCCTTCTTACTGAACTTGTAGAACTTCACCAACGTACCCACAGCCATGGGTGTCAGTTCAGTGATACCAAGCACAGTCATCAGGGACTGGATGCCAGTGACAAGCCGTTCAGTGTGGTCAATGGAAACAGCAGGTTCCATGTCAGTGGTGACAGTGGTTCCCGCTTCAGGATCAAAGGCCTGAAGCAGTGTCTTCATCAGTGCAGTGGTAAGAACAATATTTTTCATTCTGTTCACCTTATTCCTTTCATAGTTCAATAAATTCAGTTTTATTTGAACAGGTCACGGTGTTTCTGAATCATCCGCTGTCTTTCCGTCCGATCCTTGATCTTCATGATCTGTTCTTTGGTAATGGTTCCAGATGAACCAGTCCCCGGTGTCTTGCCCTTCAGGGCTTCCTTGACAGCATCCTGAACAGCAGCCTTGAACAGCTTGCTGAACTGCTGCACTGTGTCTTTGGTGGTTTCAGCATCTTCAGCAATGATCAGGTTTACCAGGTCATCAGGGATGTTGATGCCGTCTTCATTCAGCATCTTTCTGGCCTGCTTCCCCATTTCAGCCATGTTGTTGGCTTTCTTCAGGGCTTCCAGTTCCTTCTTGATTTCATCCCTTTCATGCTCTGCCTTTTCCTGTTCTGTCATGGATGCCAGTTTCTTGGCTTCAGACACAGCTTTTTCCTGATCCTTCTGCCACTTGGCAAACTTCTGATTGATGATCTTGTCAAGGTCAGCATCAGAATACTTCTTTTCATCCGCACCCTTTCCATCAGCACCACCGTCCTTGGACTTGCCGTCCTTGGTACCATTGTCTGTGGACTTCCCTGACTTCTGACCGCCATCATCAGAACCGCCCTTGTTACCTTCTCCCCCTTCAGGATCATCAAAGCCCTGAAGCAATTCCTTGAAAACTGTCATCCTCTGCCATCTTGTGAACTTGTTCATCTTGTACCGTCCTTTCTTTCCATAGGTTATAGTGACAATGCTTCACTTCCCCGGCTGCTTTTTATGTCTTCACCGCTTGGACAGTTCCTGCTGCTTTTTATGACATCACAGCTTGGTCATCCTGATCTTGTCAGGATAGGCCTTGGACAGAAAGTCCAGACCCAACAAAAAAGACCTGAACAGCAGACCGGATTCTGTGTTCAAGCCTTTTCTATCAAATTGAAAATTGCCCTTTTCCAGGCACAGCACTTTGTTGGGCTGTCCTGTGATTTCAGTCAGGGCTTGTGCAAGGTTCAGGCCTAAGATGCTGACCTGACCACAGGGGACATTGCAGCCATCAACAGGCACGTCCCTTTCTGCATGACCGTGAATGTGAATCAGGTCATCCGTTACGTCTATCTGCACCATGCAGTTCACCGCCTTTCAGCCAGTTCACAATGACACCGGGCTGTGGCAGCACACCGGAATACACCTTCACAGTGTTGCCGTCTTCCATCAGCAGGATGGTGGGCACCCTTGTCACCTTGTTCTTTCTGGCAAGGTTGTCAGGATCATCTTCAGCGTCTACCACCTGAACCTGACCGGGACAGTCTGCTTCCACTTCAGGAACCAGTGTCTTTTTCACCATCTTGCAAGGGGAACAATATCTTGTTGTGAGTAAAACCATCTTTCTGTTCATCATCAAGTGAACCTGTTCAGCACTTCCTGTGCTGCCTTTCTTGTGTCTTCATCAATTTCAGGATCACCGCCATGTGCAGCCACATAGTCATCAATCCACTTCCCCGGATCAGGAACCACAATGGTGTAGGTGCATCTGCACCATGGATGCAGTGGTGGGAAGTTGTCACCTGCCATCCTTGCATCAAACCTGACAGGTTCCGCTTCCGTTTCGTCCTGGATGCTTTCACAGACTTCACACACCCGGCTGTCACCCACAGTGGACAGGGAATAGTATTCAAAAGTATTCTGCACAGCCCTTGCCTTGGCTTCATTCATGACAAAGGTTCCTTCTGTGTAGATCAACCGGAATGCTTCATTCCTGGACACGTCAAACCGCTGTTTCAAGTCCCTGACCATCTTGGCGTATTGGTCACCCCTTGCAAAGCCTGCTGCAATGTGGTCATTCAGCAGGTCTGCCAGCTTCTGACGGTTTCCCCATATCCGTTCACTGAAGTTCTGACCGTTCACCCATCTGGTCATCACGATGTCATGCATCATGGTCTTGTAGGACTGGTCAAACACACCATAGGTGTTGGTGATACCAAGGTCATGAACCATTGCAGTGAACCCACGCTGTGCCTGCCGTTCAAGGTGCTTCAGGACTTCTGCCTGTTCCTTCACACCCATTTCAAGCTGCTGCATCTGGACTGACCGTTCAAGGGCTTCCAGACGGTTCAGCCTGTAGATGCTTTCACGCACTGGCATAAGATGTGCATATTCAGGATACTTTGCAGCAAAGTCATCCATTCTTTCCATCAGCAGCCTGAAGTCTTCTTCACTGATGTTCTGAAGAAGCTGCCTGTATTCAATCACATTGTCCACGCCATAATTGGCATAGTAGGAAGCAATTTCCTTTTCAAGCCGTCTTTCTTCTGTCCGGTAAATCTTTGCAAGCCGTTTCTTCAGGGCTGCTTCATCTGTTTCCAGTGCCCTGTTCAGTTGCTGCTGCCGTTTCTTCCAGTAGTTGGACATCTTCTGTCACCACCGTTCTGTTGGTTGGATAGTCGGTCTGATAACCTTTTTCATCCTGTTCTTCCTTGATCTTGTCCAGTTCTGCCTGAACATCATCCACGATGGACAGCACCTTCAACTGTGTTTCATGGCTTGTGATGCCTGACAGGTTCCCTGCAATCTGGCTTTCTTCCAGTTCATTGGCAGGGAAGTTCCTTGTGAACTTGTAATCAAGCAGCGTCCAGTCATCTTCCTTCATGCCTGACACAGGATTGCTGAAAATCAGCTTGTACCTTCTGTTCATGCCAGAAGTGAACTTCCGTTCCAGTGTCTTGGCAAGGTTGGACATGGATTGCAGCTTGTACTTCAGTGCAATGCCAGTGGCAGCACCAAAGTTTTCATCATTGATGTTGGCAACCATGCTGATCTGGAAGATTAGACGTTCAAGCCTTTCAATCAGGTTTTCCTGTGTCGCATCAGCAGAAGGTTTCTGCATAAATTCCACAATCAGATTGCCGTCACCCACACCGTCAAAGTTGACAATCCTGTTTTCCCTGATGTGCTGAAGGTCTTCACTTTCCAGTTTGGCACCAAGGATTTTCATGTAAGCGTCAGCAAAGTAGTCCACATCATTGGCCTTTTCGCTGATTGCCTTGTTGTAGGCGTTTACCATGGACAGGACAGGTTCAAAGATGCCCTGCCTTTCAGCATTGGCAACGTATTCCACAGCAGGAACACCGTCAAAGCCGTGAACCTTGTCTTCACCTTCCCTGAACTTCAGTGAAGGATTGATGTCAAAGTACCGGATGACCTGACCGTCTGACATGCTGCCATGGATGATGTTGTGGGTGTCCTTGTACGTTCTGACAAAGTACCTTGGCCTTTGCAGGATGCTTTCATCATAGATCATGAATGCTTCCATGGGATCAAGGTATGTGATGCCAATTTCACCGTCTTCATCCACAAAGTACATTTCATAGCCCCTGCCAAAGATCAGGCAGGTCTTGGATAATTCAGCATTGTTGTCATCCTGGTCATTGTACTGATCCAGATAATTCACATAGTCACTGATTGCATCTTCATCAGCGTCCACCTTGATGGGGATTCCAATGAAGAAGCCGTTCAGCGTGTCCACAATGTACTTGGCAAAGTTCACGGCAATCCTGTTGTCCGGTTTCCATGCAGGCTTTTCAGGCAGATGAAAAATCTTATAATCCGTGTTGTATGCGTCCTGAAGTGGCTTGTAATGGCTGGCAACTTCAGCGTCATTCTTCTTGATGTATTCCCACAGAAGTTCAGGTGTCATTTCCACACCGTCAGCAATCCTGAATATTCCAGGCATGTCAGATGCCCCCTTTCACGTTCCTGTTATAATGTGACCGTTTCTTTCTCCATCCTTCCACGCCATAACGCAGGGATGCCATTGCATCATCCTGGAAGGGGACAGGTTCATCAGTGTATTCATTCCGCACAGTGTCCAGCTTCCACTTCCACTGTTCAATTTCCTTCTTGAAGTTGATCAGGTGTGGTGCAATGTAGATCATTCGCTTGATTGCCCGGTCATTTTTTTCAACAGGTGCACCCTTCAACCAGTCAATCTGTGCTTTCTGGTAGCCTTTGTCATTCTGGCCTTTTTCCTTCTTGACTGGCCTTGCCTTGTAGCCTGCATCACACCACATCTTGATTCTGTCCGGTTCAGCAGAATCACACCACATGATCTTGTTCTTTGGCAGCTTCTTCTTGTCTGCTTCCCTGATCCAGTCCGTTGTGTCCTTCTCAAAACCATAAAGGCCATCAATCACATAAATGTTGCCGTCCTTGTAGCCGTACAGATAGATTGCATTGGCGTGATTGAATCCAAAGTCCTGACCAAGGGCAACGTCATCATAATAGGACAGGTCAGTTGGAACCGTGACCACCTTCCAGTTGGACAGGATCAGTCCAGACGTTTCACCCCATTCACCAAGGCCATAGACCTTGTATCCTTCAGGATCAACTTCACGCCGTCTTTCCATCCTTCTGTGATAGGCTTCATCAATGAACCTGTTCATCAGATAGGTTGAACTGTGTGTCATCACGTCAGGATCATCCCGGTCAAAGAACACCTTCTTGATCCAGTGGGATGCTGACACAGGATTGAACGTCATCCTGATCTGGTAGAACTGACCGTCAGGAAGTTCACCACGCAAACGGTCATCAATGATTTCAAAGTCTGCCTGTGTGATTTCTGTTGCTTCTTCAATCCACACGTCAGTCAGCTTGCCCTTCTTGAACGTGATGGACTTCAGCTTTTCACGCTGCTTGTCATCATTCACGCCCCTGAAGATGATTTCATTGCCGTTCAGCTTGCAGCGCATTTTCATTCCGCTGCTGTTGATGTACCAGAACCGGGAATACCCTTCCCCGAACATACGAAAAATAGCACCCTGCAATTCTGCAAAGGTGCTGTCCCTGTTCGTGACATCCGCTTTCCTGACACACAGAAGATTCCTTCCGGGATCAGTCATCAGACGCAATATATAATTTTGTGCAGTGTCAACAGATTTCCCTGAACCTGCTGAACCCTTCATCACAACATAACGCTTCCTGGACAGGTCAACTTCCTTGAAGCACCTGTTGGCCTGCACTGTGATGTTCATTCAGCATCACCGTCCTGATCTTCACCATAGCTGACGTTGATGTTCAGGTCACCGTCCATGTCCACACTGAAACGGTCATCCCACATGCCAAGGTGCTTGCCCAACAGTTCAAGTGCCCTGATCTTGTCATTCAGCTTCACTTCACGTTCTTCAGATGATCCTTTGTCACTGTCCATGGTCTTGACCTTCACGGACTGGACAGCAGCAAGGTCATCTTCTGAAGCGTCCCGCCTGATGGTCACATCATCCGTGTGCACAACGTCAGTGATTTTCACAAAGGCAATCCTTGCCAGTTCCTTCACCACCCGGTCAGCATTGATGCCTGTCCTTTTTGACCGTTCAGCTTCAGCCTTTGCCACGGCTGCATGAATTTCAGGTTTTGTCAGGTTCTCCTGTCCAATGCTTCCTGCTGTCGCAGGTGAATATCCTGCCCTGATTGCTGCTTGTGTGGCATTCAGGTCAATCAGGTATTCTTCCACGAACCGCTTCTGTTTCTTGGTCATCCTGAATCACCACCTTTCCATGATGCAATCAAAAAGCCTGCTGTTGGCAGGAGTACCGAGCACCCAACAGCAGGCAAGACAAATGTCCTATTCATCCATATACGATTTTAGCATAAAACCCCTACGATTTCAATATCTTGTGGTTAATTCACGTTCTGTACACCATATATTGTGATTCAAACAATTTCAGTGCCTTTTTCTTCAGGACAAAGGTGTGTGAATGTGACTTCCTGATTTCCGCTGCAACCTGCCTGTTGGTCTTGTATTCAACATATGTCTTGAACAGGATGTCACACAGCACCTGTTCAGCCTGAAGACCCCTGATCTGCTTGATGATCTTTTCTTTCAGGTCTGTGAACCTGTCAATCTGTTCATCAATGTATTCATTCAGTTCAACGATGTCACAGACATCACTGCAAAGCCTGTCCTGTGGGCTTGTCTGAACCCTGTCAGAATCATACCTAATTGCACCCTGTCCTGTGGCATTCATCCGCATTCCTTCAAGGACATGCAGATTTTCATTGATTGCTGTGTCTAAGTTCTGAAGCTGTTTCAGATATTCCCTTGCTGTCATTTTCATCACCTTCCTTCAAAGGTAACACTTCCGGTAACAGTTGGTAGCAGTTGCGAAACGCTGAACTGCTACCCTGAAAAAGCCTTTATTTTCAAGGCTTCACAGCCTGTGAACTTGTTCAGGTAGCAGTTGGTAGCAGTTTCAGCCACTACTATATAATTTTTTCTTATTCTACTTTCATATAAAACATTACTTTTTAAGTTTTATAAGAAAATGCTTTTTAACTGCTACCAACTGCTACCACCGCATAAAATAAGGCTTTCCAACTGCTACCCTAACCGCTACCCAACTGCTACCACCTGTTACCTTTCACTGCCTTTCCACCGTTCCTTGTCATATTCGTCTGATGACATCCGGGACAGGATGAAGTCCAACGCCTGGATGACTGATTCAAGGATCAGCATGAAGACAAAGGCAAAAGGCAGAAGGGCAATCATCACCACGAACATGACCACGCCTGCAACCGACACAATCACTGTCCCGATCCTTTCCAGAACCACGTCAAACATCTTCCCCACCTTTCTGCTGCAACCGCTTCACCCACCTTTGCAGCTTCTTTTTCATTTCCCGCCTGTCAGCTTCAATGTCAAGGGCTTCACATACCAGTGCCACATCAGACAGTTCTTCCAGGATGCCTGCCATTGCATCATACTTTGTCACAGGTGTGGGATTTTCGCCCCTGACCACCCTTGCCATCTTCAGCGCAGCCTGTGCCAGTTCAGCAGATTCTTCAGCAAGCTGTTCAAACAGTGCAGCACATGGAACCTGACTGGCAACCGTTTCAAGGTTCTTCCTATATTCGTTGATGTTCATGCCGTCCATTGCTACAATGTCAATCATTCCTGTTCCTTCCTTTCTGCCAGTTCAAGATATTTGTTGATGTACCACTGTGCTTTCTGGATGTCTTCAAGGCCGTTCTTCATCCGGTGCCTGTAGATGTATTTCAGTGCATTACAGATGCAGAAGTCCATTGCAGCCGGGATGCCCTGTGTGGCAATGATTACGTCAATGCATTCCATCCCTTCCAGTTCATAATGTTCAGGATGGTTCACAGCATCATGAACCTTTTCATCCTTCCTGATCACCATTGTTTTCACCTTCCTTTCCCCAATCACCGTTTATGATGGTGTCCATATATGGCAGCGTCCACAGCATTTCCACAAAGACGTGCCATTCATCCAACTTGTGTCCTGCCCTCTGCCTGATCATGGAAGCAGCCACTTCATAGTTCAGGGTGACCGTGCGCTTCTGGTTGTAACTACTTGGAAGTAGCTGAATGATGTTCCACCAGAACTGCTTGTCCTTCACAAGCTGACCATTCACACCGTTCAGGTACATTTCCCGCTGCATGTTCAGGAAGCATATCACGCCACGAAGCACCCCCTGTGCATCCGTGTTCATCTGATCTGTGCTGAAGTCTTCAAGCACAAATTCCTTGGACATAATCTTGTGCATGGTACTGCAACTGTTGGCAACCGTCCCCACCTTGTAGGTGTCAAATTCCTTCCACCAATACAGTGGTGCTATGATGTCCATTGACACGAAAATCTGACGCATGAACTTTCTGTGTTCCGTCCCCGCCTTGAATAGCCGGTGCATCAGGTCACCGTCATTGTCACCAATGACAAAATTTGCCTTGTACATGTCTTCAGTCCCATCTAACAGAAAGCCGTCATAATAGCTGTCTGACTTTGCCCAACTGTTCATGGGATTCCGCATTCCCCGGATTGCATGTCGAAAACCCCACACATCAATGTCATCAATCTTGATCATAGTTCTTCCCCTTTCTAATAGATCAGCAGTGGTGTCCCATCAGGGACTGTTTGATAGATTTCCCACAGGTCTTCACTGTCCATGTCAATTCCTATGTTTTCGATGTCATCCACCGTGTGCACCTGTGGTGTCAGGACTTTCAGACATATCCTGCACCTGTAGTGCTTCAGTGGCGTGTTGCACCAATAGGTGCCAACCAGTGCATCCTTGGTGCTGACCATGATGAAATAGCCGTCAGCATCATATCTTGGTTCAACCATGTCCATGTCTTCACAGGCTTCAAAGAAGTTCCCGGCAGGGCTTTCTTCCCACACCTTCATGCCGATCAGCACCAACAGGCAGGCCAAAATGGTCAGGGCATAAACAGTCAAAACCTTCTTTTCCTTTTCTCTGTTCATCCGTGTAAATCCTCATACATGACCATTTCCAAAGGTTCCCTTGGAACCAGAATGCTGAAGCTGTCAAAATCAAGCCTGACCTTTCCGGTGTATTCATCAACGCTGGTGTTGACATCCACCGGAACTGCACCATCTGTCATGTTGTCTTCAATCACTGCCTTGACTGTCATCTTTCACCACCTACCTTTCATTTTCCGGTGTGACCTGAAAACCTATGCCTGTGCATTCCAGGACAATCTTTTCATATTCTTCAACCGTCCAGTTCCCTTCAGCAAATTCCTGATAGTAGTCTGTCAGGTATTCACCAAATTCTGGAAGACGTTTCTTTGCACCCCATCCATACTGTTCACGCAAGACAAGGACAGGGATTCCAAACAGCAGCACCATGGCCTGATGCAGTGCATCATCTGTGGCCTTTTTTTTGATCTGTTCAATCTGTTCCACCGTCAGGGTGTAGGTCTTTTTCTTCCCCTGTGCTTCCTTCTCTTTCCGTCTTCTTTCAGCCCTGTTCATCTGAACACCTTTCCAGTCTTCCTGTGCCTGAAGACAATCCTGTTTTCAATGTCAAAACCTGCCACATCAGCAAACCGCCTGAACAGATGAACCAATTCACGGACTTCATTTTCCAGTTCCGTGTCAGCCCTGATCTGTGACCGCATCCCATAGAAAGCAGTCAGGTCTGCATACCCTTCTTTGTTCTTCTTCCGGTTCAATCTACAATCACCGCCCTTCTTCCCCTTCCCAAAGATTCATTCATGGTTCTACAGACTGCCATTGCCTTGCTTTTGTCCCCGATAGAACCAAAAACAGGTATATTTGGATAATTCCGCATGTGGCAGTAGTACCAGGTGCTGTCTTTTGGCAGCTTGCTGACAACATACGGAAGCCGTTCTTTCATGCACACCCCCCCCCTCATTCATTTTCAAAAATCCTGTGGTTCTTGCCGTTGATCTTCCTTTGAACCACCGTCAGGTGCAGGCGTTTGTTCAACTGTTTGCTGAACACATACTTGGACATGGCTGTGATGGAAGATTCCTGGCAATAAACCTGATACCTTCTGTAAACGTCAGATGTTGGCTGATGCAGGATGTTTCCAATTCCTTCTTCACTGATGAATCCAATGATTGGATTGTTTTCAAGTTCATATTCATCAAGCTGCTTCTGAATCTTTTCACTGCTTGTGAACGCATTTTCCGACAGGACACGCTTCAGCCCCTTCAGGCCACACTGGATCAGGTATTCCATTGAATCCTGTTCCAACAGCTTGTAGATGATGAAGGGATCAAAGTCAGGATCATCCTTGCTGAAAGTCTGGTTGAATGGTATGATAACCAACCTACGCATGACCGCCCCGGTCTTGTCCTTCATCCTTGGAATGTCATTGGCAGAAAACAGCAGCTTGCAGTAGGGATTAAATTCAAAGGGATCAACGCCCTTCCTTTCACCCTTGATCCGGTTCCCGGTCACCACCTTCTTGAACGTGCTGACCTGTGACCCTTGCAGGAAGTCATCACTGATGTCATCACCGATGTTTGCCAGCTTTCCAAAGATCATTGCCGTGTTGAACCTGTCACCAATTTCCTTCAGGTCAAGTGCTGAAATGTTCGCATCCCCCAACAGTGCCTTGATCATGTCCAGGAAGGTGCTTTTTCCATTGGCCTTGTCACCTGTCAGGATGAAAGCCTTTCCACCTGCCAGAAGTGCTGACCTGTACATGCAGGCACCAATACATTCTTCAAGAACATCCCTGATCCGCTGATCATTGCAGGCAAGTTTGTCCAGTGTCTTATTGGTCAGGTCACACTTGGCTGATGGATTGTAGTTCCAGGGAACCTTGTTGGTGATCACGATTTCAGGCGTAAAGGGAAGCAGTGTGTCTGTTGCTATGTCATAGATGCCGTTTTTGAATGCCATGTATCTGGCATTGGACATCTGGATTGGTTCAGCAATCAGTTCAAGGTATTCCATGGCTTCACGTCTTTGTGTCTTCTTCAGCTTTGGTGCCAACTGGATCATCTGCTTTTCGATGTCCCGCCTTGCATTCACATAGACACCTTCTTTGTAGATGTGTAGCGTGTCATTGATCAGCACCACATCACAGGCTTCCTTCAGGTATTCAGCAAAACGGTCATGCAGGAAGGAAGCACCGGAATAGAATGAAGGAAGAATCTGCTTTTCAAAGGATTCATCCCGCAATATCACGTCCAGTTCATTGTCAGACAGCTTGTCACCAAGAATGAAAGGATTGATGACTTCCCTGTACATTGCCCTGATCCGGTCATCAGACATCTGCATCTGTGACTGAAGAATCAGGATGTACCCATAAAGGTCACTGTTCCTGCCGTCACCTTCCTTTGACTGCCACAGCCTGATGTTGGTGTTCACCGGGATCAGTTCATCAGGCACTTCCTGGTATTCTTCCCCCGGCAGGATGTCATATTCAGGCGGGAAACGGTCAACACCGTTCACCCTCAAAGGGATGTATGTTTCCCCGCCATGAATGTCAGCCACAAGGCCACAGGCAAGCGTCAGGTCTTTGGTGAACTTGGTGATCCGGTGCTTGCTGTCCTTCCAGTAAGTGTGCAGGTGACCATTGGCAGGATTCATCAGGCACAGGCATTTCCACTGCATCTGTTCAGCCATGTCAAGGAAGTGTTCAGACATGTCCTTGTCATCAAAGCTGATGTCAATGAACCCTTCCTGAAGGACACCGCCAAAGCAATCAAACTGTGAAGCGTTTTCCCATGTCCTGACACTGCTGATTCCTTTGTGACGGTCAACACAGCGTTTGCCGTCCTTCCCGCCACCTTTCAGGTATGTCCTGAAGACCTTTTCATTTCCTGTCCATACTTCACCACTCATCACGCCACCCCGCTGAAAGCTGTTCAACAAGTTCAATGTTTGCTTTGAACTTCTTGTCCAGTGCCTGCACCTTGATGAACTCACCGTTCTGGTACTGTGCATCATGCTTCAGGCCTGACTGCTTTTCCTTCAGCCCTTTCAACACTTCCTTTTCACCCTTCAGTTTTTCCTGATAGGGCTTTTTCTGTCCCCTTGGAAGGGACTTGATGAAGTCCTGCAAGTTCTTGATCTTCAAAGCCTGCCTGTCAATGTCAGACTGCATTTCCTTTGCTTTTGTCCTCTGATCCACACATTTGTTAGCCCTGAATTTCATGACTGATTCAGCATCCAGTTCTCTGTGTGCTTCCTTCAGCCAATGCAGGATGTCATCTGCTGTCTGCTGCCTGTCTTCCCAATTCAGTGCAATGGTCTTCAGGAACAGCAGCCTGATATTGTGTGCACTGGTTGGGAAGAACTGATCCATGACCAAGGACATCCTGCCGTTGGGATATGTGATATGGCAAATTCCATTTTCAATCATGTTGTCCCCCCCCTTCATAACGTTATGCCAAAGGCTTTCAGCCTGTCCTTGGCTTTCTTGATGTACCATTCCCGGTCAAGGTGATCCGGGACTTTCACACCGTCTGTTGACTGGTTCCAGATGAAACAGTGGTCAGGCGTGTTGCCGAACTTTTCAGGCCGTCCCCTGCTGCCACCGCATTTCAGCAGCCGTCCGTCTGTCATGTCCTTGGATGCAAACACCCTATAACACTTGTATGTGAACCTGTCCCTTTTCGGATATTCATAGTGTGTCTTGATGACCCGCTTCCCTGTGTGGGTGATGACTGGTTCACAGTGTTCATGTTCCACATACCTGTATTTTTCTGACAGCTTCACCACCTTCTGGAACTGGATCAGTTCATCACATCCATAGATGGTCTTTTCCACAGGCACACCGTGTGCCATGTATTCAACCAGGGCTTTTCTAAGGATTGGCAGGTCATTGTCTGTCCTGCTTGTTTCCTTCACATAGTCCCCGCATCTTTCCACACCGCCGTCCAGGTCAACCCACAGATAATTGTTCACGTCCTTCTGGTAAATCTCACTGATACAGTCCAGTGCAAGGCCAATGAAACACTTGTCAGTGCTGCACCGTGTTTCCCACTCATAGCAGATGTCATCCAGCATCCTGAAATGTTCGTCCGTGTTTGGGATTTCCACAATCAGGCCGTCCGTGTTGGACTGGATCAGGAAGAAGCCGGGGATTGCTTCAAGGTGTTCAATCAGGTCAAGCAGCATCAGTTGTCCATTGATGCACATGCAGTTGTTATTCCTTGGATCATAGGCGGGATTGGTTGCATCCTTCATCCCACCTGAAAGTGCATTCAGCATCTTCTTATAGGGAAGCTGTGCCATCTTCCACTTCTTGGCTTCTTCCTTTGTCTTTGCTGCCTGCTGCTTCTGTTTCAGTTCCTTCCTGGTCATGTACACCTTGGTGTAATTGTCATTGGTTGCAGCCCTGGTCACCAAGTCCCATGCAATCAGCATGGATGGATAATAGTTGTTTACGTCAACATGGTAGATTGCCCCCTTCCTGTGGCAGGGCTTTTCTGTGGCACCATGCAGGCCACCAAAACCAAAGGTGTGTGGGATGCCTGCCACAGTGGTCTGAAGTGACTGCTGATAGAAGTCATGTTTGACCTGCCAGTCATCCACTTCCAGTCCCCTGTCACGCATTTCATTGAATGGTGCCATGATCTTCTGCATTTCATCCCGCTTTTCCCTGAACCATTCCATCACATAGGCGTATTTGTTCAGCTTCAGGCAGGGCAGGAAGAAGAAGTCAAATTCATCTGTGAACCGCTGCCTTTGACATCCAAGCACCCTGGCAGTGATCCTGGCTTCAGAATCCCCTATGTTTCCAAGGTTCACCTGATCCGGGAAAGCCTGGACAATTCCTGACATGGCATTGAAGTCATCAATCTTTTCCATGAATATCTTGATGGTTTCTTCCACGTCATGTGTGCAGTAGAAAATCATCTGTTCCATTTCTTCCGGTGTCAGTGGCCTGTCAATGTCAAAGGGAACTTCCGTTTCCCGGATGTCCGAACCAAGGAACCCTTCAACCGTCTTCAGGCCTATTGGTGGATTGGGCATGACATCATAGTTGATCATCTGTATGCTGTTGAACTCTTTGGAGAACTGCCAACCTTCCTTGTGCAGAACAATGATCCAGTCATTGATTTTCTTTGGATTCATGCCAAGCAGGATGCCCTTCATGATGTATTGGTCATAATGCCTGTTGTTGTACCCAACCCACACTGTTCTGCTGTTCTTCTCAAAGAATGTGGACAGCCTGTCCACGTCATTGGCAATTACATCCTTGGTTTCCTCAAAGGGATCAATGCAGACCACCAACCAGTCATACTTGGTCACTTCAAAGTCATAGAAGACCATGGCTTCACCTTCTTCCTTGGTTATACCTGAATGTGGATTGACAATCCACATTCAGGGCAAAAAATATCACGCATCAAATACTTCAGCGATATTGTAAAACTTGTTGATGTACGGCTTGTTGGTGTTGGGATTCAGCTTCTTGGATTCCGTGACCTTGTAGTCCAGATCAAAGACAAGCTGACCTGCAATGGCCTGATAAAGGTCAGTCAGGAAGTCAGATGCTTCCTGCACACCTGCATCCAGTTCCTTCAGGATGCTGAACTTGTCTACTTCACCGTCCGTCATTTCACTGATCAGACGTGCCGTCTGTGGCTTGCCGTGTGCAAAGTGGTCATCAAAGGTGCCGTTGTAGAAGATAAGCTGTCCCTTGTGTTCACCGTCCGTGATCTTGAAGGTGATGTTCACCTGATCCGTCCCCCACGATGACTGACCCACTTCCATCTTGTCCAGTTCCACCGGATAGATGCCAGAAGGAAGTTCAGGGAAGTTCCCTGTGTTCTGGCCTTTGAACCGTTCTTCCATTGCGTCCAGTTCAGACTTGTTCACCTTTGACTTGAAGCTGCTAAAATCTACTGCCATGTTTATTCACCTTTCCCTTTCTTAAAAACTGCCGTTTGCCAATCTCTGGAATGCCTGGTTGTAAACAGACATCCTATGCAGGAATGACTGCTTTTCCTTCACAACGGTGCTTTCTTCACCGTCATTGAAGAAGACCTTCAGTTCACTGCCGTTGTCCCTGACTTCAGAAACGTTCAGCAGGTTCACATATGTGTTGTCATCTACCTTCACGAACATGCTTTTCACCCCCTTGTCTGTCTTCTTCTGGTTCTCTGTTCCGGGGGATTCATAGCCCCTGCAAGGGGATTCCCTGTGGTTGCTGATGCAGATGCAGTCTGTGGCTGAATGCCCTTGGCAATCTTCACCACCGCTTCACCGTATTCTTCCCGGCTGATGACCTGACCACCTTCAGGTGCCTTGTCCCCCGCATGTTTCAGCAGATAGTCACCTGTGGCAGGGACAAAGAAGCAGGTGTCTTCCTTCAGCGTGTCATCCTCTGCCTGTGCCGATCTGTCAGCCCTTGTCCTTCTTGGAACCTTTTCAAGTTCCGGTGCAGGCACACTTTCCGCTGCCTGTGCAGCTTCTTCAAAGGGGATTTCTTCACGCCCATCTGCAATGGCTTCCACTGCCTTTTCCCTGGCTTCCATGTAGTCAGCCATCTTCTTCTGGTTGTCAGCTTCCACCTGTTCCCTTGTGCGCTTTGCAGAAGTGCCTGCTGTGGCTTCCTTGGTGCCCTCTGTGGGCTTTTCTTCCTTCTTGCGGGATTTTCTACCAGTGGACGGCTTGACGGCTTTCTGTGCCATTTCAGCGTGTTCCTGTGCCATCTCTGAATCAGTCCTTGCACCCGGCAGGTCATAATAGTTCCTGATTGCGTCATCCACATACTTCAGGTCATTCTTGACAGCATAGGAAGGGAACATTCCTTCCGGTGACTTCACCGTGTCCTTGCCGTTGTTCTGTGTGCAGAAGAAATACTTCCCATCTTCCACGCCTGTCTTCAGAACAATGGTGGACTTGGATTCCAGGACAACATTCTGATCCAGCAGTTTTCCAAGTGTCTTGATCTTCTCACCGCCGTTGTCATTTTCTTCTGTGTGACACAGCACATACAGGATGCAGTCATCCGGGATTTCCTTTGCCACCTCTGCGATTTCCCACACATGCTTTCCAATGTCCGTCCACTTCTGGTAACCAATTTCCTGTGACCTTCTCATGAACTCATTGGTCATGACAGACTGGAAGTCATCAATCACCACAATGCTGAACTTCCTGCTGAACTTCTTCACAGCGTCCACAATGTCATCTGACCTGTCACAGACCACACGTTCCACCTTGAATGCAGGTGCCGTCTTCCCAAAAGGAAGGTCTTTCCCTTCAATGTTGATCAGGCCGAACTGATCAGCGGGGATGTTTTTCATTGACCGGGACTTTCCTGTCCCTGACTTTCCCATGATATACACAAGTTTTCCCATATTATTCACCCTCACTTTCTGACTGACCTTCAATCACCCTTGATGCCCACATGTCAGCCCAATGCAGAAGCATCAGCAGCTTTGTTTCATGTCCCTGGATGACAGCCATCCCGCCTGTTTCCCGGTCATAAAGGCCGTCATGGTACATGATTGCATATTCTTCATCTTCCGTCAGGTCAAGCCATCTTTCAGCCATGATCACAGACCGGAAAGAATGGGGAATGTTTGTCAGGTCTTTGTTCCGTTCCCACGGTTTCTTTTCTGACCGTTTGCCTGTTGTCTTCAGGACATTGGCAACATATAAAGGCTTGCCATAATCCCCACACTTCCCATAGTCATGAAGCAGGCAGACAATAATCAGGCTGTCCTTCATTTCTTTGGTGTTCCGCTCAATGGTTCCAAGCAGGACATGTGCCAGCTTTGTTGCCGTCTGGTAGACATTCAGGCTGTGCTGTGCAAGGCCACCTTCTTCAGCACTGTGCCTGCCACCGCCACTGGATGCAGGTGCCGTGAAGAATCCCTTTTCTTCCATGACGCTGATCAGGTCTTCAACCCCTTCCCTTCCTGTGCTTTTCAGCAGGGAAGTGATTTCCACCTTGACCTTTTCCATCTGTTCCTGTGCTGCCTTTTCCTGATCCTGAACCACTTCAGCCTGTTCAGGTGCTTCCTTCTTCTTTGCTGCCATCTTCTGAACTCCTTTCTTTTAATTTGGCAATCCATCTGTGCTGCATTTCTATGTTGTCCAGATACCAGGCCTTGCCCTTGATCCGGTCACCATACCATTTCATGAATGCTTTGAAGTCCCCCGCATAAAGCAGGATGCCATAACCGCCTGCTTCCCTGATCCGCTTCAAGGTCTGAAGCTGCAACATGGTAGGTTCACCTTTTTCAGCTTTCAGTTCAATCCCCATGAACTGGCCTGCACAGCAGACCAACAGGTCAGGGATGCCTGACTTGGTGTAAGGTGCACCGCCCCAATACTTCAGGAACCAGTCACCCTGTTCCTTCAGGAAGGACTTCACCCTGTCTTCAAACTGCTTTTCTGCTGCCATGCCTTTTCACCGTCTTTTCTTTGGTGTGCTTCTTCTGAACTTCCTGTTCCTTGTTTTCAGGTTTCTTCACATTCTGCTTCTTCATCATCTGTTTCCTTTCTTGGTTGAAATGCTTTTAACCATAAATCCTTGCATATCTGATCACCGCTGATTGATAACATTCCATAGGGATCATTAGTGAAAAAC
>Ga0326513_10000563_pt1 | contig 31734 bp, 48 predicted proteins | sample 2_2465_0518_D_FD_203654 | JGI IMG/M metagenome (GOLD analysis project Ga0326513, IMG submission 203654) | Bovine rumen microbial communities from UC Davis, California, United States - 2_2465_0518 | ecosystem: Host-associated > Mammals > Digestive system > Stomach > Rumen | place: USA...
GTCGACACATCATTGGCACAAGCGACCAAATACGAAGGCAATCACGACGTGGTTGCTGGTTTCGATATTGGCAAGAAGGCACACCCAGCACATTTGGCAATATACGAACGTTGGACGGGAACGGACGGAAAGTATTACTATCGGCAATTGTTGTCGAAATGGTTCGACCACGTTGAATATAAGGAACAATTGGATTATTTGTTGTGGGCAATCGACAATTTCAAAATTGATGTTTTGCGATATGACAACACCCGTGGCGAGTTCGAAGGGTTTGCCGAACAAGGATTATTGCACCGTTGTATGAAGCCCGTGTCGTTTAACGTCAAAACAAACAACGCAATGGCAGTTTCGTTGAATACGGTCGTTCGTGAAGGACGTTGTGCGTTGATTGATGATATTCGCCAAATCGACCAATTGTTGCAGGTGAACAACGATTTGCAAGCGATTGAAAGCCCACAAGGTCACGGCGATAGTTTTTGGTCGAATGCGTTGGCGTTGTGGGAAGAAAAGGAACGTGAATATCGGGTGCGTTCATTGTAATGCTATAATCAAAACAAATGAATTTCATCTTATAACAGCACGAAGGAGCATTCGTATGAAGAACAATATGTTCACACGGGTCAAGTCATTCTTCTCTGGCGTGAACCAAATGCAGGACATCACAAATTTGCTCGTGGGCGACGTTGGTGACAACATTACGGTCACGGAATACAAAAACAAGTCGGCACAACTTATGGCGAACATTGGTTGGGTTTATTCGGCGAACCAAGTCATTGCCGACGATTGTGCGTCGGTTCGTTTGAAACTTATGCACAATATGAAGGACGGCGACCAAGAAGAAGTCTATTCGCACGAAATCCTTGATTTGTTGAACGACCCGAACAACGTCATCACGGCAAAACAATTGTGGAACTTATACTACTCTTATTTGAATTTGACGGGTGAAGCATACATCTTGAAACTCGACCGAAAAGGCAACGCACTCGAAGACAAAACAAAATTGCCAAGTGCATTGTTCCCATTACCAAGCCATTTGTGCGAGTTCTTCGTTGGCGAAACGTCGTGGGAACAAAGTTATGTGATGTTCAATGGCGAAAAGTATTCAATCAACGCCATTTTGCGTGACATCAACCCAGACCCAGAAAACATCTACAACGGAATGTCGATTGTTCGCAAGGCGTCGTTGACGATTGACACCGATATTCAGATGAAACGTTGGAACAACAAGTTGTTCAAAAACGGTGCTCGTCCAGGTGTCGTGGTCGAAGTTCCAGACCAATTGAACGACGATAGTTTCAAACGATTGAAACAACAGTTCGACGAACAATATCGTGGCGTTGGCAACGCATTCAACCGTGTCATTCTCGAAGGTGGTGCGAAGATGTCACCGTTTATGATGACCACACAGGATTTGGATTTCTTGGAAAGCAAACGTTTCACTCGTGATGAAATTCTTGCAATGTTCAAGGTATCGGGTTCGAATTTGGGTATCACCGAAGACGTGAACCGTGCGAATGCCGAAGCACAAGAATATTCATATGCGAAACGTTGTATCAAACCACGTTTGGAACAGTTCGTTGATTTTATGAACAAACGTTTGCTCCGTCCAATCTACGGCGACGAATTTGAATTGTCGTTCGAAGACCCAATCCCAGAAAACACCGAAATGCGTTTGCGTGAAGCCGAAGCAGGCGTGAACAAATGGCTAACTATCAACGAAGTGCGTGAAATGTATGGTCGTGAAGCGTTGGAGAACGGCAACGGTGACCAGTTGTATGTGCCGATTTCAAACGTTCCAATCGAAGACTTGGAATATTTAAGTGACACGGCAACAGAACCAACGCCAACGGAAGAACCAGCCAACGACGAAAAGTCGCACCCAAAAGCAATTGAAAACCGAACCGAAATTGGCGAAGCGAAGGTCAAAGATTATTCGCTTAAAGCAATCAAATACGAACGTATGATTATGCGTGCGTCACGCCGTATGTTCAACGCACAAGCACAAGACGTGAAAGATTGGTTGCGTGATAACGCAGACAAATTGGACAAGTCGTTTGTGAAGCGTAAGGATTGGGCGTTCAGTATGGTTGATTGGGAAGAATACAATCGTTCGTTCTCGGAAGAACTTGAAAAGATATTCGCAATCATTATCGAAGAAATCGGCAAGGGAGCATTCAATGCGCTTGTCGAAGGCGAGTTTGACCCATATACGCAAACAATCCAAAACTACATCAAGAACAATTCGTTGAAGGTCGCAAAAGGTATCAACGAAGAAACCGAGAAACAAATTCGTGCGACGTTGGCGCAAGGTATGCGAAACAACGAAACAATGCAAGAATTGACGGCACGCATTATGCACGTATTTGGCACAGCGTCCACATATCGTGCGTTTATGATTGCACGCACGGAAAGCATTACAACCGAGAATTATGCCGACGTTCAAGCGTGGAAACAAACGGGCGAAGTCGAATACAAGGAATGGTATACGGCAGGTGACGAAAAGGTTTGTGGGTTCTGTAACGAGATGGACGGCGTGACCGTGAAACTCGACAAATTGTTCTTTGATAAAGGCGACACAATGACGTTCTTGGACAGCAATGGTCACGAGCACTCAATGACGCTGGATTATCGTTCAATCGGCGAGCCGTCACTTCACCCGAATTGTCGTTGCACGTTATTGCCAATTTTGAAGGATTAAAATGCAAAAGAAGTTCGTGTTGTATTTGATACGCTGGCAGTTGTCCACACCAATCTTGGCGTTGTGCGTTCATTTCTTATCGGGAATGGGTGCGTTGTGGTCAACCGTGGTTGCCAATTTCATTGGTGGTTGCATATTCTTTTGGATTGACCGACGCATATTCAAAACGGTATAATAAAGACGTGCAATGGTTTCACCACCCCAGCACACGGAACTCGCAACACCGTCAGAAGTTGCGTCCATTTGTAGGTCAGAAACGTCCAACCCGATTGGACGTTTTTTGCTACACGCACATTGAAAGGAGTGTGGTCGTTGTGGTTGCAATTTCAATCGAAATCAAAGGCAAAATTGACAGCAAAGCATTATGGTCGTTGATTGAACGTTATGGCGTGAACTTGACAGATTTGGGGAATGTGTCGCTTGTATATGGTTCGGTCAAAGACTTCCACGACGCAACGGACGTGATTGTTTATTGTGCGTTGTTCGGAAACATCAAAACAAGCGTCGAGTTCATTCCTTGACCCACCCACGGGCGACACCGAACGTCGCCCATTTTTCTTGCGTGATATAATCAAATCAAAACCAGCACTTGAAGGAGCAATGCCAAATGAGCGAAAAGAAATATGTCGTCGTTGACGGCGTTCGATACGTGAAAGGCACAGAACCGTTGTCTTGGGAAGAAAAGTTGAAGCGTATGAATGCGAAGACGACCGATATGCCAACCACGGCAATCAAAACAAAATCCAAGCGTTCACGCAAAAAACTCAACGCACAAAATTGAAACGAATACGTCGTTTATTGAAAGGAACATATATGCTCAAAAAAACAAAATTGTTCACGCACGCCGTCAAATCAATTGACGAAGAAAAACGTCAGGCAACGTTCGTGATTTCAACCGACGAGAAAGACCGAATGGGCGAAATCGTTGAACAATCGTGGGATTTGGAAAACTACAAGAAAAATCCGATTGTGTTATTCGGTCACGACCCGTCCAAACCAGGGTATGTTGTCGGACGTGCGACCGAAATTGTTGCCGATAAAGACGGCGACAAAAACATCACGTTGGGCAAAGTCCAATTCGCCGAAGAAGGCACAAGTGATGACGCAGACACCGTGTGGAAATTGGTGAAGCAAGGCATTTTGCGAACCGTGTCCGTTGGGTTCATTCCACACACATTCAAAACGCTTGATGACGACAACGAAACCGACGTTCTCGCCGACAACGAACTTCTCGAATTTTCGATTGTTCCAATTCCAGCAAACCCAAGTGCCGTGGCGTTGGCAATGAACGACGGTTCGATTGAAGAAAAGGACGCAAAGTTTATGTTGAAAACATACAAAGCCGAAGCGTCATATCTTGAAAAATCGTTGTGTGGTATAATGTCGGCAAAGAAAACGGACGCAACAAGTATCAACAACAAAGGAGATAAGGCAATGACCGACGAAGAAATTGCGAAAATCGCCGAAGCCGTTGGTGTCGCAGTAAGCGAAGCAATCACACCAAAGTTGGACGAAATTCTCGAGAAGGTTTCGACCGATAATGGTGACGAAGAAACGCCAGACGAAGAACCAACCGACGAGCCAGAAGAAATGGCAAACGAACCAGTCGCCGACGAACCAGAAGATGATGATGAAGACGACGACAAAGATGACAAAGAAAAATCTATCGCTAAGTCCGAGCAAAATGACGAGGACGGTGCGTTTGATGAAAATGAAGAACTAGACGAGGAAGCCGAAAAACAATTCGTTGCCGAACTCGAAAAAGAATATCAATCATTAAGCGAATAGGAGATTTCAAATATGAAAACTCGCAAGCAGATTGTGAAAGAGTTCCTTGACCAGAAGGCAAAGGACGCAACAATCGCAATCGAAAAGAAAGAAGCAGTCGCAACCGATAAGGGTGTCGTTGCGTCATTCTACAAGGCACTCGCAAATCGTGACGCAAGTGCGTTGAAGGAATTACAGGGCGAAATCGCCAAGTCCTACGACGGTCAAAGCATTGGAACAGACGCAAACGGTGGCTATCTTGTCCCTGTCGAGTTGTCCGAACGCATTCGTGAACAGTTGGTTTATATCAGCCCAATCCGTTCAATCGCAACGGTCATTGCGAATATGCCAGCACAGTTGGACATTCCACTTGAAAACGCAATTCCAACCACATATTGGGTTGGTGAGGGTGTCGCTCCAACATTGAGCAAATCCACCTTCAACAAAATCACCCTTGTTGCACACAAGATTGGTGGTTTCGGCAAGTTCACCCACGAAAGTCTTGTTGATACAGCCGTCAACCCAGACTTGCAGAACTTCGTCGCCGACCGTTTCGCCGTTTCCCTTGCACAGAAGGAAAATGACGCATTCGTGAACGGTGACGGCACGGACAAGCCATATGGTTTCCGCTCCAACCAAATCACCCCACGCACGGGTGCAATCGCAGACACCACAACTGGCGTTCTCGCATACAAGGATTTGGTCAAGGCATTTTATGGTGTCCACCCAGTATCACGTGCAAACGCAGTTTGGGCAATGCCAACCGAAGCAATCGAGCAGGTCGTTGGTATGACCGATTTGCAGGGTCGCCCAATCTACGTTCCAGCCGTTTCGGAAAATGCACCAGCAACCATTCTCGGCAAGAATGTATATGAAATCCCAGAAATTCCAACCAATCTTGGAACTGGTCACAACGAAACCGAAATTTGGTTCGGCGATTTCAAGAACTACATTATCGGCGACCGTGAAGGTATGCGTATCAACTTCGGCACGACTGGCACAGACCTTGAAAGCGACGTGATTTCTCTCGTCATCTTCGCACGTGTTGCAGGTATGCCAACATATGGTGACGCATTCTATAAGTTGACTGGTATCAAAGTCACAACGGCTTCTTCCAGCAACTAATCACCAATCGTGATTGAAATAAGCCCGTGAAATATCGGGCTTATTTTGTTATAATGAAATCAAACAAACATCATTCTCTACAATTAAACCTCTCTTAAAATTCACGATTAAACGCCCACATACTCGCAAGGGCGTTTTTTCGTGCGTGATATAATTTTGGCAAACGGACTTCAATAACAAGAAAGGAAAATATGGCAATCATTACGTTGCAAGATTTGAAGTCATACTCTGGCATTACTGATATGGACGACGCAAAGGCACAAGATGTCATCAATGGCGTGAACAAATGGGTTGAAAATTACACGGGTCGTTATTTTGGCGAAATTCACGAAATCGTTGAAACGCACGATTACGCACCAGCAATATTCTTGCACCATATCGACATCACAGAAGTCACAAGCGTCAAGGTTTATGGGCAGGACGTGACAACGGAAACGTTGGTCAATCGTCAAACTGGTCGTGTCGTAATCAGTAAGGCTGGTTTTGATTTGAATATCAGTCGTCGTGGGTATGACGCAATTGAAGTGACATACAAGAGTGGTGTTCAAGATGTTCCAACAGACTTGAAGACAGCGACGTTGCAACTCGCAATGGACAACTACAATCGCAAGGACGGCAGTAACGCAGGTGTTACGTCAGCAAGCGTTGGTGGTTATTCTGTATCGTTTGGCAACACATCAAGCACGTCACAAGCGCAAGCAAACGCAACGTCAGGAACGCAATCGGCAATGACCGATTATATGGCGATTTTCAACTTCTATCGTGTCAGGAGTTTGTAATGGAATTACTGGTTCACACAACATCAATCGCACGCAAAGAGCGTGTCGAACAGAAAGGCTTAACAGCAACGTGGGTCAACAAATACGACAACGTGAAGTGTTACGTCACGCCAGCACAAGTTGGTGACACCTTAAACCAGAACGTCATTATTGGCAAAGATTACAACGTGTTCTTCGAGCCAAACACAGATGTGAAGCAAGGTGACAAATTGACGACATCAACTGGGCTTGTCTTATTGGTCAACGGCGTTGCAGATTACAAGGACGTGCCGATTGTTGGGCATATCGAAACAAGTTGTTCCACGATTGGAGATTGAGAATGGCAACGAACATCAAAATCCAAGTAAACGACCAAGAATTGCGCCAAGCGATACGTGTTGCGCCAAATCGCATTATTAACGCAATGCACACGTCGTTGACACGTTCAGCCGTAATGACGCAACGATACTTCAAGGAAACCTTGCGTTCCCACGGCAACATTTACACGGGGCATTTGTGGAACTCGGTTCATTTCAGTTTCAACAACAAATTGTCGGTCACGGTTGAACCAAAACTCCCATATGCCGACGACGTTGAAAAAGGCACACCACCACACAAAGTCGAAATCGAAGAAATCCAAGGTTGGGCATTATTCCGTGGTTTGAACCCATACGCCGTGCAGAAATCAATCAGGCGAAAAGGCACGAAAGCGCACCCATTCGAAGCCGAAACGGCAACCCGTGCAATGCACTTCGCAGAGAAAGATATGCAACAACAACTCGATAAAGCAATAAAGGAGATTTTGTGATGTCAATGACAATTGATGTGAAGAACGCAATGATGTCGGCGTTGGAAGAAATCCCACCGACAAGCAACGGAACAGAAATCCAAGCCGTTGTCGGTTCGGGTCAGGACGCATTCGACCAATACCCAGTCATTCGTGTTGTGCCAAGTGGCGTCGAACGTAACATATCAGCAGAAACAAACTATCGTGACTATCAGATGAATTTCGTGATTTCGATTTACCTTGATATGGGTGACGAAACAATCCCAGATGAAGAAGTTATCAACACAATGTGCGAAATCGAAGACGCAATCATTACACGATTGGACAGGGACGATTGGTTGCCAGACGTTCGTGGCTTGTGTTTGGCAGAAAGTGCAGTTACGACAACGCTCGACACAATCGCAACGAAAAATGGCACGGCGTTATATTGTGATATTGTTTACCCAATCGGGTATCGCACGACAATCGCACAATAACCGTTGTGCTATAATGAAACCAACAAAACGGACTTCTTAAACAAAGAAAGGAATTTTCTTATGGCAGGACGTAGGGCAATGGGTGCTAAACTCTCATACACAGTTGGCACAGACCCGAAGAAATATATTGCACATTTGACTTCGCTCGGTGCAATCAATACCGCAAACGAAGAAATTGACGTTACCGACCACGACAGTCCAAACGGCAATCAGGAATTTATCGCAGGCGCACAGACCCACGAAAACGTATCATTCGCTGGTAATATCGTTCCAGGTGATGATACGTTCAAGCGCATTTGGGCACTCGTTCAGGCACGCACCACTTGTTCATTCGAAGCCGAATATGCAGACGGTTCGAAGATGACATTCTCGGGTTATTTCGCAAACGTAACAATGGGCGAACAAACTACTGATGGTCTTATGGGTTACGAAGGCGAACTTCGCATTTCTGGTGATGTCACATTTGGCGAAAGTGCCTAAACAACACAACTAATAACGAATTGAAAGGAAAATATGGCAGAAGAAATCATCTTCAATGCACACGTTTCAAGTATTGTGAAATTTGAAAAGAAGACAGGTGTCAGCGTTCTAAACGCATTTGGCGAACAGATGTCAATGACCAACATTTTCGAACTTGTGAAGTGTTGTTCAAACGCAACCGACGAAATGATTGACGCATACGTCAAGGCAAACGGTTTCGACCAGTTGGCAACCAAACTCGTTGACGCACTTGTTGATAGTGGTTTTTTACCGAAGCCAACGGACGGAAAGACCAACTAGAATACTCGTCTGATTTTCACAACGATATTCGCAACGCAAAGACATTCACGGAAGCGTGGCGTTATGGCGAAATTGACGCTCTCAAAATAGGTTTGGATTACGAATACTATTGGGGCAACATTACGCCAGCCATATTTGCCAAATATTGCGAAGCATACAATGACCGATTGACCGAAAAGCAAAATATGCTTGATGTCGCCAATTGGCAATTGGGTGCATACGTGCGTTTGGCAATAGTGGACGCATTCAAAGGAAAGAATGCGTCGTCCGTTTACCCGAAGCACCCATTCAGCGAACAACAAAAGTCCACGTTGAAGCGAAAGTTCACGGACGCAGAAACACGGGCGTTTATCAAGAAGGGAGAATGCTAATGTCAAAAAACGTAAACATCAAAATCAGCGCAGATGGCTCGCAAGCAGAAAAGGCGATTGGTGGAGTTTCAAACTCATTAAACGGTTTGAGCAAGGCTTCAACCAAATCAATCGTCGCTGGTTCGGCACTCGGCACAATGATTGGGAACGTTTTGGCAAAGGCGTTCTCCCTTTTGTCGGCTGAAATTGGGAACGCAGTTTCACGTCTTGATACGTTGAACAATTTTCCACGGGTAATGCAGAACCTTAAAATCTCGTCGGAAGACGCAGACAAATCTATTTCGATTTTGAACAAACAATTGAAAGGTTTGCCGACGTCACTCAGCGACGCCACCCGAAGCGTCCAGCGTTTCGCTGGTGCAAATGGCAACATTAAAGCGTCCACGGCAATGTTCGTGGCGTTGAACAACGCAATCTTGGCAGGTGGTCAGTCAACTGAAATTCAAGCAACGGCACTTGAACAGATGTCGCAGGCATATTCCAAAGGTCGTGCAGACGCAATGGAATGGCGTGCGCTATTGCAAGCAATGAACCCACAGATGAACCAAATTGCACAAGCAATGGGCTACACGAGTTCGGCACTCGGTGGTGATTTGCAGACGGCAATGAACAACGGCGAAGTGTCAATGAACGATTTTATGGCGACAATCGTTCGATTAAACAAGGAAGGCGTGAATGGATTTGCGTCGTTCTCAGAACAGGCACGAAGCGCAACAACTGGTGTTGGCACGTCAATCACGAACTTGAAATTGACAATCCAGCAAGGATTGGCAGACATTATGAACGCAATTGGACAATCCAATATTGCAGGGTTCTTCAATGGCGTTGCAAATGCGATTTCAACGGTTTCGACATACGTCGTGGCATTCGTCAAAGTTGTGATGATGGCTATCAACGCAATCCGTGCGTTATTCGGTCAGAAGTCCAATGCGAAGGCAACAAGCGATAATGTTCAATCAGCAAGCGTCAGCGCAGGTTCGCTTGCAGACAATGCAAATGACGCAAGTGGTGCGCTCGGTGGTGCGAATAAACAAGCGAAGGCGTTGAAACAAACGCTCGCAAGTTTTGACGAAATGAACGTGTTGACCGAACCACAATCGTCAGATGGTGGTGGTGGGGGTGGTGGCGCAGGTGGTGGTGGCGTAAGTGGACTTGGCGACATCTCGGGTATCGACTGGTCAGATATTTGGAGCGATTGGGACACGGGCAAATCAAAAGCCGACGAAATCGCAGAGAAAATCAAAAACGCATTTACATCAGCATTTGACGCTATCAGCAAGACAAAAGCGTTCAACGCATTAACCAATTCGTTCAAGAAAGTTGGCACGGCTCTTGTCAATAACTGGAAGCCAATATTCGGCAATTTGAAGTCGATTGCAGACACAACGCTTGACGCAATTGGCAACACATTCACCAAATATGCAGACGAATATGATGGTGCTATGGCGCACGCATTCGACGGTCTGGGCACGTTGGGCGAAGGATTGGTCAACTTATTCTCAATGCCACTAAAAGCCATTACAAGCGGTTTCAAGGGCGTTTGGGACGAAGTTGCACAGACATTCACGGACAGTCTTGCACAAATACAAATCGCACAATTGAATTTCGTTGGCGATATGGGCAACATCTTGGGCAATCTTGGAACATATATCGGCGAAAGTATTGCACCTGGTTACGAAACGCTTGGTGGTCTTATGGCGCAAGTAATGTCCGATTGGTATGCGTCCGTTGCAGAATGGTTGCCACAAATCTTGCAACAATTCACGGATTTCTTCTCGCAGTTCACCGAAGGCACGTTGAAACCAGCCGTGAACCTTATCAGTTCAATCTGGAACGGCGTTATGAACACACTATCAACCGTGTGGGACAAATACGGCAAAGACATTTTGTCGGGCATTATGGAATGGGTCAGCAACATCACGGGCGAGTTCCAAAAGTTCTACACGCAAGTGCTTGAACCAATCGTCAAACCATTCCTTGAAGAATTGTTGCGTGTGTGGGAAAACACGTTGCAACCAGCGTTGGAAAAGACAATTTCGTTCGTTGCTCGCTTGGTCAAACTTGCACTCGATATTGATAACAAATTCATTTCGCCAATTCGCAAATTGATGGTTGATATATTCGGACCAGCATTCGTGATGACGTTCAATCTTATTGGTGGAATTATTGGAACGTTCTTCCAGTTCCTTGGCGAACAATGGTCGGCATTTATTGATATATGCAACGGCATAATCGACTTCTTAAAAAACGTGTTCACGCTCAATTGGAAAGGTGCTTGGCAATCAGTCAAAGACGTATTTGCGTCTATCGTGTCGGGTTTGGTGTCAATCTTCAAAGCACCAATCAACGCAATTATTGACGGCATTAACGCATTCCTAAACGGTATGAACACAATTAAAATCCCAGATTGGGTTCCTGGTGTCGGTGGTCGTGGCTTCTATTTCGCACCAATTCCGAAACTTGCAAAAGGTGGTATCGTCGACGGTGCAACGACGGCAATCATTGGCGAAAGTGGTCGTGAAGCCGTGTTGCCACTTGAAAACAACACGGGTTGGATTGACGAACTTGCGTCGAAGATTTCGAGCAATCAGCCAACCGAAATCGTTGTGAAGATTGGCGAAGAAACAATTTTGGACAAGGTGATTGAAGGTATCAACGGACAATCAATGTTGTCGGGAAGGAACGCAATCGTCGTCTAATATGGAAAACATAATCACACCAGAACTCATCATCAGCGCAATGACATTCGGTTCAACCGTCGTGTCGTATCTTGGCATTAAACGTCAAAATAACCGTTCAGAAGCCAAGCAAGCGATATTGATGATGGTGAATGACGACCAAATGCGTTGGGAGTTATACAAGGAAATCCCGAAGAACTGGGCAGATATTCAAGACGAATACGAGAAATATCACAAGGCAGGTGGCAACGGAATGATTACGAAACGTGTCGTCGATTACAACCGTTGGTATAATGAAGTTCAAGAACAATTGGCAAAAGGAAAGGGCAAATCATAATGGCAAACATCAATTCAAATTTGCTCGTAATTGGCTCAACCAACATTTCGAACATCAGTTCATATGAAGTCCAATACAACAAATTGTGGAAAGACGCAGACCGTAATATGAACGGCGACGTGCGTGCAACGCTGATTGGTATCTTCCCGAAGATTGTTGTGAAGACAACGGTTCAAGAGCAATCGCTTGCGTCCACGTTGGGCAACTTGCTTAACCAGCCATATTTCAGCGTTACGTTCTATGACGTGCTAACCAACACCGTAAAGACGGCGCAATATTACGCCAGCGATTTCACAACGAAACTCAAAATGCGACAAGGTGCGTTGATTGACGAAATGTCATTTTCACTCGTGCCAGTATCAAAAAGGGCATAATCAATGATTACAGCAAGTTCAAGGTTCAAAACAAACGCACAAGCACCAGTCAAGACCGTGCAAATGCGTGTGACGCAAGTTGTGACGGAAGGCACACCAATTGTTTGGACATCAGCCGACCTTATCAAGTCAATCAGGATTGACGCAAATTCCACTTGGTTGTTTTCTGGTGCGAAGAAAGCCGAAATCAATCTTGTGGACGTTGTGACGGGTGTCGCAGGCGAAACGTTTACTATTGAACTTGGAATTGTTGACCCAGCGACAAGTGAAATTGATTACATCACGCTTGGTGTATTCCACGCACAAGCCGTTGATGTGAACTTCGAGAAAGGCACGACCAAAATCACGCTATTCGACACAATGCGAACGGCAGAAATGTTGTGGGAAATTGGACCACATACTGGTTACCCAAAGACGGTTGCACAACTTGCAGAAAGTTCGTCATACAATATCGGGTGCAACGAAACAGACGATATGACTGGTTTGCCAAACGCAGACGCAATGATTGAAAGCGATTTGTGGGCACTCATCAATCGTGAAACATATCGTGATGTCATTAACGAGATTGCCAACGTTACAGCAACCACAGCAATTATTGATTTCGAGAACAATTTGAAGTTCGTGCCATTCGCAACGCCAACAGAGCGTTTGACATATGCCAATTTGAAGAAATACAAGATGTTGTTGCCATATGGTCCAATCAACAGCGTTATCTTGTCACGACAACCACAGAACGACGATATTGCGTTGACGGACGACCAATCAATTGCGACCAACGGCTTGACCGAGTTCAAGATTATTAACAACGAGATTGCAGATGACGACCGTGAAACGTTTATTCAGCCAATATTCAACGCAATGGACGGTATTGAATTTAACGGTGTTGAACTTGAAACGGAAGGTCACGGTTGGTATGAAATCGGTGACACGTTGTATGTTGCAGAAACAGACGCAAGCACACCAATCACGATTGTTGTCACGGATTACACGCTAACATTTGACGGTGGTGGTTTCAAAGAAATCATCAAATGCACAACACCAGATATGTCCACGACCGATTACACAACGGTTGGTGGTATCAAGAAATCAATCTACAACACAGAAATCAAGACCGACAGGCAACAGCAAGAAATCACATCAATGGTTTCACGCCAAGACCAATTTGAAGACCGTGTTGATGAACAATTTACGCAGGTTTATCAGAATATCGCTGGCTTGACCGTTTCCGTGCAAACGACTGGTGGTGGCAATCTTATCAAGAATAGCGTTGGTTATTCGAAAGACAGCGACAACAATCTTGTGAACTGGACATTCGCAGGCTCGGGCGCATTCAGCGCACAAACAAGCGCAGAAAGTTTGCAAGCAGGTGCAGTATCGGGCAACGCAATTTCAATACTCAACGGAACGCTTACGCAACGATTAAACCTTGCCGTTGGGCAATCATATTGTTTGTCGTATATCGCAAAGAAAAGCACCGTTGGAAGTGCTGGTGTTATTTTGACGAACACGAACGACACGTTCAGTTTGTTGATACCAGACCAAACGAGTGCATATTGGGAAAAGAAAAGTTTGACGTTCGTGCCAACCGTTGGTTATGTGGACGTCATAATCACGTGCGATAACGTTGCAACAGACTTCTCGATTACGGACTTGATGATTTCGCAAGGCGATATGGCAACCGTATGGCGACAAGCAGACGGCGAAATTTTGAACACGCAAGTTGCAGTTGATACAGAAGGTGTCCGTGTCAAATCAAGCGTGTATGAAGGCGACGAAACGGTGATGACGCCAATTGAGTTCGCAGGCTATTCGAACGTGTCGGGTTCACGACAAAAGGTGTTCTCGCTCAACCGTGATACGACCGAAGTCACGAAGATTGATATTCAACAACAAATCGCAATGCCACCGTTGAAAATTATTCCGTTATCAACACCGAGTGGTTGGGCATTCGTAAAGCAGGAAGGAGCGTAAAATGGCAAGCAATAGCAAGTCGGTCAACCTTGATGGTGCGAACTCATATGTTCGTCGTTGTGTTTTGACGGCATATTTCAACGAGAACAGCACTTCAACCAGCAACAACACGTCGAACATCACGGTGCGTGCTTCGCTATATACGCCAAGTGCTTCGTGGGACAACGGAAGTGGACGCAATGACAACTTGCGTATTTACTGGCACGACAATCGTGAAAATTACGACCGACACGTTGCCACGTGGTCTGGTTCAGCCGTTTGGGCTGGCTCAACGGTAACAGCCGAAGGCACGATTGATGTCACGCACAATGATGACGGCACGTTGTCTGGTTACGCATACGCAACTTGGTCACGTGATGGTGGGAACACAAGTTATGCGCCAGCGAGTGGTGGTGTGGCGACCGATTGGACAGGTTTGACAACGATTGCACGTGCTTCGCAACCGTCAATCAATACATACCCGACCAACAGCCCAGACTTCGATATTGGCGACACAATCACAATTCATATGAACCGAAAGTCGAACTCGTTTACGCACACGGTCACGTTCAATTACGGCAACACATCAGTCGAAGTTGCGACAGGTGTTGCGAATAATTGCACGTTTGACACGTCAACGATTGCCAATGACTTGTATGCACTTATTCCGAATGACAACGTGTATTCGAGCACAATCAGCGTCAAAACATACAACGGTTCAACGCTTATCGGCACGAAAACTTGTGCGTATAATGCACACGTTGTGAATAGCGACCCAATCTTTTCTAATTTTGCATACGCCGACGTTTCGTCTTACACAAGCGTTACAGGCAACAACCAGTATCTAATCCAGAATGCAAGTTTGTTGCGAGCACGCATTACAACAGCAGATAAGGCAGTTGCGCAAAACGGCGCAACAATGGTGCAATACGAGTTCTCTATCGCAGGCACAACTGGCACTCAACCATATAGTTCGAGTTCAACAGTCGATTGGCTACCAGGAAGCGTGTTTGACGTTTCAACAAGCCAGACGCTTATAGTAACGGCACGTGATAGTCGTGGCAACACAACAAGCGTCCAAAAACTTGTGAACTTCGTGCCGTATGCAAGCCCGTCAATTGTGGCAAGTTGCGAACGCCAATCAAACTTCGAAGCAAACACAACCGTTTCTATTTCTGGCGCAATGTCGCTTATTCAAGTGAATGGCGTTACGAAAAATGCCGTCAACTCAACGAACGGCGTTCGTTACCGTTACAAAGAAAGCACAAGTTCAACTTGGGGTTCTTGGACGAACGTTGCAAGCACAACATCAGCAGACGGTTCGGTATCAACAACGGCATTTGTCATTTCGTTGGACAATCAAAAAGAGTGGGATTTCGAGTTCAATATTACGGACAAAATCACATCAACGACAATCACACGCCACGTCGGTCAAGGTCAGCCACAATTCTTCATTGGTGCAGACGGTCGCACAAGCGTTGGTGGCATTCCACAAATCGCAATGCCGACGGGCAACCTCGGGCAACTCGAAGTGAATGGCAACGCATATGCGAACGGGAACAGGCTGGCAGAATTGCCAATCACAAATTCAATGCTTGGTTCGCAATGTGTAAAGTCGGACAATATTGATTTTGCGACATTGATGACTGTTCTGTATGATGGTGGCACAACGGGTTCAAATGTTAGCGTAACCCTTTCGGAAAGTGTAGCCAATTTTAAGAGGTTGAAAATCTTTTACAAAAACAACGACTCGTATTACAACAGCGTTGAAGTATGGCAACCACAAGGGAAAACGGTCACGTTGATTTGTGACTCCGCTCCTGCTGGAAGTGCTTGGTATGGCAAGGTTGGAACATACTCTATTTCTGGAACGAATTTGACAAAAGTCCGTTCATTACAGATTATGGCTAATGGAACTATATATGTCGATAACGCATATACCAACATCACCCGTGTCGAAGGTTGGCGTGTGTGATTACGCAATGATGTCGTCGGTTGGGAACGTGTCTTTTGTAATCCAACACCACGAGCCGTTGAAACGGTCTTGCCCAGTTTGCGTCAAATTTGCGTTGTAGTGCATTGCACCGTTTGTTTCGACAATCCACGAGCAAGAACCTTTCATACCTGTCACCATTGGGTGCATTTTGATAATGCCAGATTGGCTGAATGGTCGATAACCCACTGGCATTGTTTCGGTAATATCACGGAAGTCGTTTGATTGTTGGATTGCGCCCAAACGTCCAGCCGAAGCAACAACAATGACTGGGTTGCCAGTTGAACCATACACGATATTGCCAATGCGGAAGAAATAAAACGACACACCAAATCCAATAGCAATGAGCCGTTTTGCAATCGGCAATTTGTTGCTCAACGCAAATACGGTATCACTCGCCAACGTCGCAAAATCAATAATGTGCGACGTTTTGAATATCGTGCTACAATGAAACCACGGATTATTGAGCAACGGACTAATACCCCGTGACGGCAATAATTCGTTCCAAGCGAAAAAACAACTGTTCATCATAAAATCGCCACACAATGTGGTGGTTTTTTGTGCAACGTGGTCGAAATCGACCAGTTTGCTATAATGAAGCCAAACCAACGAAAGGAAATCTTATGCTCGACGCAATTACAAAAACGCTAATCGGGTTCGGAATATACGCAATCACGGTGCTTGTTTACACGTTGATTGGGTATCAAACAAACCTCAATATATTCAATATGAAATGGGATTGGAAGAAATGGGCAAACGGGTTGGTCAAATATTTGCTATATGGCATTGAAGGTGTATTGATGACCATTTGTGCATACTTGTTGGTCGTGGAGTTGCCCGATTGGGGTATCAACGCAACCAACGTTGAACAAATCAGCGTCAATGTGATTTGGGCGTTGACGGCAAGTGCCAGCGTCGCAATGTTGACCAAGTGCATTCGCAAATGGGCGACGAATATCGGATTGACCGACGATATGATTTTGGCAATTCAGAAGTCGGCAATCGACAACGACAACGAAATTGTTTTGAACTTGAACGAACTCAACGAACTAATGCCAGACGATTACGGCAACAAGCATTTGGAATTTGAAGAAGACGTTGAAAAGGAAGGTGGACTTGGCAATATCTATCACGTTCCTATCGGGTCATATAACGAGTTCAAAAACGCCGTTCTCGGACGGGGCTTCGATATAGACAACGCCTTCGGGTGGCAATGCTGGGACGGTGCGAGTTTACTCTGGCAACAAATGGGTTTGACGTTGTGGACTGGCAACGGTCTTGCAATCGGTTGTTGGGATTTGAAACGTGACGCAAACAAATACGACAAGTTCGATTTGATATACAACGCAAACGACCTTCGTGTTGGTGATGTCGTGTGTATGCGTCCAAACCATATCGGCTTCTTCGACGGTTGGAACGGTTCATATATGCGTATTCTCGGACAAAATCAAGGTGGCTCGCCAACAAATCCAGCAGGTGGTTCAGCATTTAATATTGTCAATTGTGCCAAGTCTTCATTCGCAGGTGCGTTCCGTTTGAAACAATGGAACAATAATCCACAACCAACACCACCAACGCCAAGTCATCACGACGACCCAAACAAATTCAAGGTTGGTGATATTGTCGAGTTTACAAACCCAATCGACGTGAACGGCACACATCTTGCCGTGTCTGGTCAATATTCCGTAATGGAAATCAGCAACGGTTCAGTCGTTGTCGGTCGCAATGGCGTTGTGACGGCTCGTGTGTGGGCAGAGAACATCAAGAAAGTTGGAAGCGCACCAACACCAAGTGGCAAGGTCAATGTCGGCGACAAGTGCAAGACAACAGCCACGAATGATGTTCAAACTGGCGCACCACTTGATTTGTCTATCATTAACGACGGCAATTCGTATCTAATGCAAATCAACGACCGTGGAAACGCCGTGCTTGCGAAAGGCAAGGTTGTGCGTTGCGCCGTTCCAATTGACAGTTTGGTCAAAATATAGTAATATATAACTAACGCATACCCCTGTTATGCGTTGCGGACAACCCGTCCAACTTGTCGGTTCGAACATAATTCGTTTCCAATACTATTATTCTTCTACAACCGACAACATCAAACCACTCGCAACGAGTGGTTTTTTGTGCGACAATAATATCAATCGCAATCGCAAGATTGATGATTGTTCTTCACACGATTATTCATATCTAGCACGGTTCGTCGGGAGTTGGCGAACCGTTTTTTGTTGCCCGACCGTGAAAACATTTGGTCGTTTTGCGTGAAAAGAAAACCGTGAAAAGTGGGCGTGAAAACATCAAAAAATAAGCATAAGAAAATCGCCAAAATATATTGACAATATAAGCACGGTGTGATACAATCTAGGCATACATAACAAGAAAGGAAACGAATTATGTATTATCACATTTTACAACCTAACAACCCAACGTTCGAAACGTTCACGAAAACCCCGAAGGTTATCAACGTTGACGAATATCACGGTGTTTATGGCGACGACATTGACGACAATGGCGACGACATCAAAACACTCGAAGAATTGTTCATTAAATTCAATATCAATCACCCAACCGATTTCAAAGGTCATTCCCTATCGGTCGGTGACGTTGTAATCTTGCAACCATTCGCCGACGAAGAAAACGACATTGAAAAACGCCATATATATCGTGCATATGTGTGTGCGTCAATGGGCTGGGAACGTGTGGAACTATTTGACCCACTTATCAATCACTAATATCAATCAACGTGGGTCGGGCGACGAACTCGACCCACGCCAAATCAATCAACAGGAGAAAATGAAATGGAACACACATTGCGTAAAATCAAGAACGCAACCGAATACATAATCGGTGGCTACGAAAATCAGGTTGCCGATTACGAAGAAGACACCGAAGAATACAAAGAAGCGAAGGATTGGCTCGATATGGGCGACGACGAAAAGGTTGAAGACATCTACAACAGCATTATCGACGACACGCTTGAAAAGGAAGTTCGCTTCATTGGAACAGCAACAATCAAGGGTTTTATCAAAATCATAGTTGCCGAAAATCACTAATCAATATCAATCGTGGGTCGGGTTTTCGTCCGACCCACACCAAAACGAAATGGAGAATTATTATGAAAACCGTATTTTATCACGATTATCGTGACGAACTCGAAGCATTGAACGAAGAAGTTCGCCGTATCAGCGAAAATGGTTCGAAATGTTGGAGTTCGCTCGGTTCAATTGTAAATATGGGCAACGAAATTTTTGGCGACACGACAATCAATGTCGGTATCAACTGGTGTGCGTGTGGTGATGTTTCGCTTGACCGTGCCGAAATGTTCGCCAAAGAAATGAAGCAGGTTTTGCAACTTGCACGTAATTTCAAATACAACGGTTATCGTATCGTTTACACGAAAGACTAATCAATATCAACTTAAACGGAGAAAAACGAAATGAAAAATATGAATGTTGACGTTCAACGTCTTGTCGAATTGCGTGATTATCTAATCCACCGTCGTGACGTTGCATTGCCCGAAGTCGTGAACAATCCCGACGAATACCCACGTGCAATGCGTATGGCATACGAAGGCAAGATTGACGAATTGCGTTGGATTATCGACACATTGAACAATATTATCGGCGATAAGGAAACCCACTAATGGACGAAATATTCGCCAACATCAAAGCCGACTTCGACGCATTCGTCGGGTCGGCGAATGATGTTATCAACAAAAGGAGAACAACAATGAAACGAAAAGTGACAATCCATATCAAAACGCACCTTGATTTTGAAATCGAGCAAACGCTAAACGGCAAATTTGACGACGACGAAATTCGCAAAAGTTATAGTTTGCTATTGGACACCATTGACGACTATTTGGGTGGCGACGATTATGTCGAAACGGCGTATGTCAAAGAAAACGGCAAAACAATAATGGTCGCAGACGACAATGGCGACGGTTTGGAGTATGCAAATGAAACCAATGAATAGACCAACCCCAAAACAAGAAGCGTTGTGGAAAACTTATATGGCGATTGTGGAAAACCTTGACGGGCGTTTCGGCGACGGTCACGGTTTGCACGAAGAACATCAACGCATTGCAATCGAACAATTGGCATTGATTACTGGTCGCAAGAAAGACCACGTTCGTGACGACATTGTTCTTGTTTGTGAATGGTTGAAAGAATTATTTGCGAAAGACAAACAATTATGAAAGATATTTTCAAGTTGCAACGCCCAATCAGAAGCAACCACGGTATGAACTTTGCACTCGTGTATAACAAAAGTAGGACTATCTTGGAAGAATTGCCAACAACAAAGAAACTTGCGAAGCAATTGTTTCCGAACAAAGAACTCAAAACGTATTGGCGTGGAACATACAACAAAAAGACAAAAATGATAACTTTGACCGAACAAGTCGAAGAACAAAATTAGTGAATAAACGAAAGGAGAAAAATAAAATGTGCAAACATTGCATTCGAAATGATTTCGTTCAGGTCGAAATCCGATTGAAAGGCAAAACATATGTGCCAATCGCCGACGGTTGGGGTTTCCACAACAAGACGTGCATTGTGCGTGACGGCGACGGTTTGTTTCGCATATACAAAGACGAAATCGTGACGCAACCAATTGAGTTTTGCCCGAAATGTGGTCGCAAACTCGGAAAGGAATTATGATGACAATCAAATTGACGAAGGAACAATTCGACCGTGCCGTTGCTGGTATGGTCAATCAAAAATATGACGGCACGTGGCATTGCAAGGTCGGTCAATATAATGGTCGCAATGTTGCGATTGTGCTTGGTTGGTCGTGCGATTACGCCGACGGCGACGCACAATATCAAATCAGACAATTTGGCAAAACGTGGACGTTGTGTGGAAAAATCGCAATCAATATCGACGATTTGCAATGTGATTTCGATTATGATTGGGCAATGCCATTGACGAAGTTCGGTGACGTTTACGACAGCGAACACGCAATCGACAACAAGTCATTCGATTACTTGAAAGACGAAGCCGAGTTCGTGATGATTGAACTCAAAAACGGCAATTTGAAAATCGAAGAATAATATTCGTTTCCTATACCAAAACAAAAATGCGATACAAAACGCTTAAAACGCCCGTGGTGGCGTTTTTTGATTGAACACGATTGTGTAATCGTTCCGAAATCCAAAACGCATTGTGCGAGCAGGAAAACGATTATTGTAATATTGTGCGACATTACGTCAAAAAACGCACAACCTCTAATTGTGCGTTTTTGGTTGAAATTGGACAACGTGAACCCAAACCAACCAACGGGTTCATAATCCAATAATAATCACGTTCGCATTATTGTTCAAGACATTCACGCACAAACGCAATCCCTTCTTCACTTCCGTGGCACACGGCACATTTGAAACCACGTGACGCAAGGAACGCCAGCCAACGTTTTTGTTCGGGCGTTGCATACGCACGTTTGTCGCCACGTTTCATTTCGATTGCCACGTTCACGCCGTTCGGCAGGAACGCCAGCATATCAGGAAAACCCTTCGATTTGCCCATTTGTTTTTCGTATATCGCACGGCGACGATTGGGTTGTTCGTTCACAATGTGCGTGTGTGGTATGCGTTGCCCTTCGAGCCATTGGTGAAGCCGACACGTGTCGTGAAATTCTGGTGATGTCATATTGCCAAAATGTTATAATGAAAAGGAACGAAACGCCAACCGAAAGCCAATTGGTCGGGCAAAAACTAATGAACACAAAATCGGCGTTTGGTTCACGCAATATCAACATCACGGTTTGTGATGAGTTGGGTTGTTTACGTGTCGAACGCAATGAACTATAATGGAATTGTTCAAAAGTTTTGCACGACCGATTTTCGGTTGGTCACATAATCCTTCTCATCACGGGAAGGATTTCTTTTATGGCAAAATTGCACAAAATCGACAAATATACAATCGTGTCGAATGCGTGGTTGAAAGACAAGGAATTGTCGTTGAAAGCGAAAGGTTTGATGTGCGTGTTGCAATCATTACCCGACGATTGGGATTTCAGCGTTGCTGGATTGGTTGCGATTGTGAAGGAAAGCACAGATTGTATTCAAGCGACCATACACGAATTGCGTGACGCTGGGTTCATCACGTGGCGACGTGAACGCAACGAACGTGGGCAGTTTGATGTTGTTGTTGAACTACACGAAAAGCGTCAACCACAGGTGAAAAACCACAACGGAAAATCCACGGTGGTTAAAACGGCACAATATAATAAAGAAATAAATCAAAGAAATAATTGTAATACTAACGTATTACAATTGGCGAACGCCGACGGGAATGGCGTTGTTCAAAAATCTTCATATGGAAATGAACAAATAAATGAAGCATTTGGTTGGTGGCACGAAGCGTTCGGGTATGAATTGAAATCCAGCCAACAAAATCGTCGTGCCGTTTACAATATGTTGCGTGCGAAAGACAAAGGCGAATTGTGGGTCAAACAAATGTTGGCATTATTGGTCGAAGCGAAGCGTGACAAATATTCGGGCATTCACATTGCAAATTATGCCGACCTTCAACGGGATTACGAGAAGTTGCTGGCGTGGGGTTCGGCACGATACGAGCAAAAGGCATCTAATGATGACGAGTTCGAACGATTGGTTTCGGAATTGTGATGTTCCGTCTTGAACAAGCACGTTCAACGTGTTTATAATACAAGTATGAATAATCAAACGAAAGGAACACCGAAATGAAAGTTGCGAAGGTCAAAGTTATGGCGTCAAACAAAACGTATTGGTTGACCGAACACCAAGCCGACGTGATTACCGAAATGACGCAATCGGGCAATCACAATTCGAGATTGATACCGTTGGGTGGCGACCGTGTAAAATTATCGGCAATCAAAGCAATCGAAATCGAAGAAGAACCCGACATCAATATCGCACCCGAATATTTCAAGGAAGCGTTGCGAAAAGAAAATCAAGGAGCGTTGCCCGAACCGAAACAACAACGACCCGAAGTCGTCACCAAACGATTTTATGAAGACGGTTCAGAAACGAAACTCGGTTGGTTGCAATTATGCAAACAAGCCGTGCCGTTCATTGAAAAGGATTTCATCATCAAGAGCAAAAGAATTGTTCGAAACCCGAAAACGGGTCGTGACGAAACAGCAATCGAACTCGGAAATGTGTTCGAAGAACGATTGGTCACGTTCATCAAAGGCGAAGGTTATTGGTCGCCAGCAATGCGAAGCGTGAAACGTGACGGAATGGAAATATTGCACGTATGAACGTCTTGCAACTTAAAATCGAATACAAGCGGAATGAAAGCGTTTTCAACGCAAAATAATTTGAACGTCAAGGAGCATATATGAAGCACACGCACGGAGAACCGAACGGCAAAACGCCGTGGCAGAATGATTGGTTCGCAAAACAAAACGCCAAGCGACCCAAATATTATTGCGACAATTGTGGGAAACGATTTTATACTGGACGCTTCAGCAGGAAAGACCCCAAAGTCTACGACGACGTTTGCCCGAATTGTGGAGCAATCGGAATGACGTTTGAAGAATTGATTGATACTTATGAAGAAATGATGTCGCAATTGAAAGGGGTCAAGTGAGAACATCAACATACCGATTTTTGAAGAAAGGTTCACGGGAATTGGTTCGTGCATTGTTGGACGCAGGTTTTGACGGCGACCAACGCAACGGCACGGGTCATATCAAGTTCACACACCCAATCACGAAGATGATGATTATTGTGCCAGTGAACTTGAACCCAAATTCTGTATTGCCGAAGAAGATACACGAACGCATTGAACAATCGAACAAATTATTGAAGGAAATGAAGGACAAGCGAAAATGATACACAATTGGAAAGAACACGATTTGCATATGGATTTCTCGGGATTGGCAGTCGAAGGTCACGGTCAACCGAGCGACATTGATTTGTTTTATATGGGACGTGACAGAGCGTTGATAATCGGCGAAATCAAACACCGACGTGGTTTTTTGAAGGAAGGTCAACGTCGATTGTTCGAAAACTTGTGCAACAATTACAAATACGACGCAATTTGTTTGTTCATTACGCACGAACAAGACGTGTATTCGGGTGCGACCGAAGTCGACGTGTCGAAATGCAAGGTCGAAGAATACTATTATCACGGACGTTGGCGAACGCCGAAACAATTCACGACCGTGAAGGACGTGATTGATTATTTCACCGTGCCACAAATTTTCTAAACGTGGTTATTGTTATTGACAACATAAACACGTTGATGTAGAATGAAATTATGTTGATGACCACAACCGAATGACGATTGGCGAACAATTGAAACGCAATCGCACGATTGGGCAGAAACTTGCGAACAAATAATAAAGAAGAAAGGAAACGAATTATGGCGATATACACCAAACTCGCAACAATCCAACAAAAATTGAAATGCGAGAAATCGCAATACAATTCTTTTGGCAAATACAAATATCGTTCGTGTGAAGATATTTTGAAAGCCGTCAAACCAATACTCGACGAAACGAAAACCGTTTTGACGTTGAGCGACGAACTCGTGGCAATCGGTGAACGCTATTATGTGAAGGCAACGGCAACGTTGATTGACACGGAAAAAAGCGACGACGTTCCGTTCATTGCAACCACGGCATATGCACGTGAAGAAGAAACCAAGAAAGGAATGGACGGGTCGCAAATCACGGGAACGGCAAGTTCTTATGCACGCAAATATGCGTTGGGTGGTTTGTTCGATATTGATGACGGTATCGACAGCGACACAACGAACACAGAAGACAATTCGAAACCACGTGCAAAGGCGACGGCGACACAATCGGGCGACAAGATTGATTTCAACGAAGTCGACGAAAAAATCAAAAACGCCACAACCGTGCAAGAAGTTCGCACGATATACGCAGGCATTCCAAAACCATTGCAGAAGTATTTCGAAGAAAAATGCAAAAATCGCACAATCGAAATCAATATGGGAGATGAATAATGGAAAATCTTGTCACACGTGCAGAAATCGCCGAACGTGACGTGAATGTCGTCGTCATTCGATATGACGGCGATAATGTCACGGGCGAACTCAAACCACGATTGGAAGCCAACATTGCCGATATATGCACCGACGGTTCGGTCGTAATCAAAAACCCAGACGGCACGACACAATGTGTTCGCCACACGGGTCGTTGGTTGCGAAAGGACGCATTCGACGAATATGTCGACGCAATCAAAAATCGTTTGAGCACCTTGAAGGGCGATAATGGACGATAAGCCAATCTATATCGACGTGTATCAATGCCCATATGGTTTCGGCATTGATATTGGCGACGGCGATTTTTCATATTGCATTGGTGGCGTTCACGGTGGTGGTGTAATGACCACCGTGAAACGGTTCAAGGTGGACGTTCCGAAATTGAAACAAGCACTCGAAGAATTGACGAAGGAGAAAGAAAATGAAGAATAATCCCGACAAAATGACATTCATTGTGGCAGTCTATGGCACGATATTTGGCGTGTTGTTCCTTGCGTGGATTGTCGCACAAATGTTTGTCGTTCGTGATGAAGTCGAACGTGCGACGGCGCAACAATACGATTTGAATTGTTTGACCGAACCAATCGAAAAACCATTGACCGATTGCAAACAGGATTGACGATATAAGCACGTTGTGATAATATCAAATTATCAATAAGCAAAGGAAACGAAATGAAATCAACATTTGACTACATATTGTATCGGGCAAACGGCGAAAAGGTCGTGATTGACCGTGGCGTTGCACGCAAAGATTGGGAAGAAATCAAGACCATTTTGAACGCACGCACGCTTGAAATTATGCCGAAGGAATATATCGACGAAGCAACCGACGAAGACATTGAAAAGGTTCGTTGCACGTATTATATGGACGAAGAAGCACGTTTGAAGGACGAAACGAACGTTCGCAACAATTGGTTCAAGGTCATTGAAAGCAAACCAATCGGGAACAACGACGACCCATTTTCGGAAGATTTCGAAGTCATCACCGTCGGCGTTCCGACGAACGAACGTGGGTTGCTCGAATGGGACATTGTGGGCGACGTTTTATTGGAAAAGAAGAACAAATGAAAATCACACTCGACACCGACGAAATAAAGAAAACGTGTATCGACGCAACGCATTTTGCGATAACAGCCGAAGGCGAACGCAGTTTGGTGCGTTTGCTTGATATACAAGAACAAATCAACGCATTCGTCGAACAGGTGAAACAGGAAATCGTTGACGAAGCAAAAACGCTCGACGACGATTTCACGAGTATCACGGGCGACGTGTTGAAAATCGAATATCGTGAATGTGGTTCGAAATTCACGGTGGTTGACCCCGAAACGGTTCGTGGCGAGTTTGTGACGTTGACGGAACGTTTGGCAGTCAATGCGAAAGCCGTTGAACGTTTTATGGCAGAAAACAACGGCGAATTGCCAGCAGGTGTGAAAATGAACGAACGCAAGAAATCAATCATAATCAAACGAAAGGACAAATGATATGCCAGGAACGAAACTTGGTGGAATGAAAGCCAGCGAAACAAACCGTCGCAAATATGGTTCGGATTTCTATCGTGAAATCGGTCGCAAAGGTGGACGCAAGTTGAACCCGAACAAAGGGTTCGCAAGTATGTCGTCCGAACGTGTTTCGGAAATTGGTCGCAAGGGTGGCAAAATCAGCAAACGTGGCAAGGCGTTGCGATAATGGTGACACTCGAAGACCCGACCGTCAAAATCTTGAAAAGTTGCGTTGACGATATAATCAAACGTAAAGACAAGAATTTGGCGTTTGCATTGTGCAAACAGTTGAAAGATTTTCTTGACGAACAAACAAACAAATAAGGAGCAACACAATGTCGTATATATTCGACCACACTCGACCAGCGTATCAACGCAAAATTGAACAATCGAAACAAGGTCGCAACAATGGTGCGTTTCACTATTCACGGGAAATTGTGAAGAACATCATTCCGAATATCAAAACAAATCGTTCGTGGGTCACAATCAATTCGGGCGAATGCGAAAATGGTGCGATTGTGTTCATTCATTCCAATATCGACATTGAAAAGAATTATGGTTGGTTGAAACAATACGACGATTTGATTTGTGTGTGTTCGAACCACGACACGTGCAAGAAAATTGAACAATTGGGTATCGGCAAGGTGATATATTTGCCATTATCGGTTGACGTTGAAGAAATCAAGAAGCATTGGAAACCAGCGAAAACAAAACGTGCGTGTTACGTCGGCAATATGTGGGGTTGGAAAATGCCAGATATTCGCAAATACGTGCCAGCAGGCACACGTTTCTTGACCGATATGAGCCGTGACGAATTGTTGGAACAATTATCAATGTATCAAGACGCATATGCGATTGGGCGTTGTGCGATTGAAGCCAAAATTCTCGGTTGCAACGTCAAGGTTTGTGACAGCCGTTACCCAGACCCGAACGTGTGGCAAATTCTCGATAATCGTGAAGCGTCCAAAATGTTGCAAAAGGAATTGAACAAAATCGACGGTATCAAACGACGCAAACGAAAATCATCTTGTGCAATATAAGCACGTTGTGATATAATCACGTTATACAAACGAAACGAAAGGAACGAAAATGTCGGTTGACAAAAAAATCGAACAAAAGGGTGAAGCAATCAAGAAAGAATTGTCGGATTTCATCAAACACATTCACGCCGAATATGGAATTGGTCACGGTTGTTTGGTTATGGAAATAAGCGAAGACGTGACAATGGGAACGTTGTTCGGCGACATCAAAACGTTTGACGCAAATACCGAACGTGAATTGCTCGATAGTGCAAAACGCACGATTGAAGGTGGTGCGAAGGAAGCCAAAAAACAATTCGACACGAAGAAAGAAGAAATCGCCGAAAAGGTCGCACAGGTTGTTTGTGATTTGCTATCGCTCGACGAAAAGAAAGAAAAATCATATCATCTCGCCGTCAAGGAAGGCATTATTGTCGACAACAAGGTTGATTGTGATAAGTTGGCAGATTTCATCAAACGCACGAATGGAAGTCAGGACGATTATGGCGAGTTCAAAAAAGTCCTCGAAGAATTGTGCGAAGAACACGAAAACGAGGACGAATAATGAAATTGAAATTGTCATTCAGCACCGTCAATATGTGGCTCAACGGCGACCACGACGGTGCGATTGACGCACTCGTGGGCAAATATCGTGAACCGACCGAAGCAATGCAGTTCGGAACGTTTATGCACAAACAATGGGAAGATGAAGTCAACCAAACGAATTGTATGCCGAAGATATTTGGTGGCAAACCGTTGGTTGAACCCGTGACCGAAGAATATTCACGTATCGTGATACTCGATTGGTTGTGTTTGTCGGGCGTGATTGATTTGCAATACCGATTGCCAAACGGCGATTTGGTGTTGGTTGATTACAAGACGGGAAACTCGAACGCCAATCATTATTCGAACTCGTTGCAGGTCGGTTGCTACAAATTATTGAAACCCGAAGCCAAGTTGTTCATATTCAAACATTTCAACCAATACACGGACGAAACGACATCAAGTATCATTCACTTGACCGAAGATTTGAAATTGCGAACGTTGAACACGATTATTGATGTTGCATATGAAATCGTTGATGAACTCGTGAAACGTGGAATGTCAGATTTCGACAACTGGAACAAAACAACAAGAAAGGAAACGAAATGAAACCAAGTGAAAAGGCAATAATGAACGCCAAATGGTATTGCACGAACGGTATGATATTGACCGTGTTGGCGAACGTCGTCGAAAATCAATCAATATCATTGTTCATCACGATTTGTGCGTTGTTACAATTCATAATAAGTGCGTTTGAACTCGGCAATTATCGACGATACCAACGCATTGAGGAAATCGAACACAAGGAATTTCGCAAACGCTTGAAGAAGATTATCGCCGACACCGACGATATTATCGCCAAATGGGAAAAACAAATCGAAGAAGAAAAAATCGAAAAGAAAACGACCAAATCGAAATCGAAAACCAAATAATTGTATAATCGCAAGAAAGGAGTTCAAATGATTGTATTCGAAATCATATGGCAAATTATTGGCATTTTATTCGCATTATTGGGTCTTGTTCTTGCGTCAATGATTGTATTCCTTGCAATGGCATTTGTGGCAGGACTTGGCGAACGTGGAAATAAACAGAAGGAGAACACGAATGGCAAAACAAAGGAGTAGTGGCAAAGGTCGTGGTTGGAATTTTCGCAAAGGCGAAAAGGACGCACCAACGACCGAAGCATTGCGTGAACGTGGTCGTGTCGGTGGGCAGGCAAAAGTTCCGAAAGGATTTTGTTCGAAGGAAGTTGTCGCAAAGGCACTTGAAACACGTCGCAAAAATATGCAAATTCACTAAACAGGAACGACCCAACACCACGGGTCGTTTTTTTATGGGTTGACAATATAAGCACGTTCGTGATATAATCTAATCATCAACAAATATAATCCGAAAGGAGAAAACGAAATGAACCAATCATTGACGGGACTTGATTTGTTATTGAAACAGGTCGCCGAAAATGTTGAACAATCAATCAACGAGAAATCGAAGGCATTGATTGATGATTTGACCAAACAGGTCGAAGAATTGAAGAAATATCAACCGACGGTCGTCGTTCGTGGCGACATCAAAACCGAAGTCAAAGGTTTGAAGCACAAACAATTGAACGATTTGATTGCAATGGTCGGTGCAGGCTTGAACGTGATGATGACGGGTATGGCTGGCACGGGCAAAACCCATTCGGCACAACAGGTCGCCGAAGCGTTGGGTTTGGATTTCTATTGTATGAGCGTCGGTTCGCAAACGTCGAAATCCGATTTGGTCGGTTATATGAACGCTAATGGCGAATATGTCGACACAATGTTTCGTCGTGCATATGAACACGGTGGCGTGTTCGTAATGGACGAAATTGACGCTGGCAACTCGAATGTTTTGATTGTGATGAACTCGGCGTTATCAAACGGCGTTTGTGCGTTTCCAGACCGAATGGTCACAATGAACGAGAATTTTCATTTTATTGCAACGGCGAACACATATGGCAACGGTGCAGACCGAACGTATGTCGGACGCAACCAATTGGACGGTGCAACGCTCGACCGTTTCGCAATCATTGATTGGAAGATTGACGAAGAACTTGAACGTGCAATGGTCGCCGAATTGAAATATGGCGAATGCTGGTTGGACGTTGTTCGCAAAACACGCAAATTCGTTGAAGAACGTTCAATGCGTGCAATCGTGTCACCACGTGCAACGCAAAAGGGTGCAATCGTTCTCGAATTGACGAACGGCAATTGGGAAAAGGCATTTGACGCTTGTATCAAACCACAAATCCCGACCGACAAAATATCAATCGTCCGTGACAATGTGAAACTTGCATTCGACACGGCGAAGAAACTCGTGAAGGACGAACATCAATCGGCAACGTCATCAACGTCGACCAACGAACCAGAACACCGTGGTCGTGGTTGGAATTTCAAACGTGGTGCAAAAGACACACGTGCGACGGACACCCCGAACGAACATCAATTTGAACTTGACGTTTAAGGTGGCGATATGAAAACGATTGTTGATGACAAAAACATTATCGACAACAAGAAGCACATTATCGGTGACGGTTATGAAATCGGCGAATTGAGCGAACCAGCAATCGAACGACTTGTCATTCACGACGGTTGGCGATTGCGTGACGGTGAGTTGTGTGGACGTTTCGACGGCATTGACACGTTCGTGTCGTTCCTTGAAACGAATGGTGGCAAATTTGGTTCACGCAAACCGAAGTCAACCGATAGTTCGCACGAACCACGGTTTGGCAGTTGGGTGAAATTCCCAACGTATGAAGAAGCGTCGAACGCAATCAAAAAAGAACCCGAAACGTTCCGTCATTTCGACGAAGCACAAATTCGCATTCGTGAATGGTCGTCGAATGGCAATGATGTTGATTATGATTTGACGGGTGATTTCATTGACGTTGGTCGTGCATTATCTGGCGAACCCGAATGTTTCGGCACAATGCACAATGGATTGGTCACGAAACGATTTGCGAATATCGTGGTGAACGGCAATCACGCTTGTCGTGTTGACCAATCGTGGATTGACCGAAAAGCACAACGTGTGACACGTTTGGTGGATTTCCTTGAAATCAACAATGTTCGTGTGAAATTGACCGTCGTGTTCTCGAACGATAACTCGCACCTTGAAATCGTGGTCAAACAATACAACGACCGTTTGGATTTGAACGACGTGTCGGTCGCATTGTCAGCCGATTTCTTCCGACGTTTCGAATTTTATTTCTCGGAACATTCGAAAAGGCATTCAGCAACATATGGGCGTGCCGAAGATTTGTGTTTGCGTGCAATCAAGGACGACGACGCAGATTTGAACATTTTGGTGAACAGCAACGACCGAATGTTTTGCGAAAGTTCAATCGACGAAGATTTCGAACGTGTCGAAACCAAAATTGAAAACGAAGGTGTGAAGCGTGGCGACGATTATGCAATATTGGCATAATCGCCAGCTGTGCTATACAATAAAACCAAAACAAGGACGTTGGAAAAATGAATGAAAATGTGAAAACGAATAAGTTCGGGAAGGTTGTTCCCGATTACCCGAAGTTTTGTCGAATGTGTGGTGCTCCAATGGACAG
>Ga0326513_10000564_pt1 | contig 31670 bp, 35 predicted proteins | sample 2_2465_0518_D_FD_203654 | JGI IMG/M metagenome (GOLD analysis project Ga0326513, IMG submission 203654) | Bovine rumen microbial communities from UC Davis, California, United States - 2_2465_0518 | ecosystem: Host-associated > Mammals > Digestive system > Stomach > Rumen | place: USA...
ATACCACTGCTGATTGTCGCAATAACATTGGCAGGATGCGCCACCAAGGAACCAGACCCGGTAAGCACCATCAACGACCAATTACAGCAGGACGTGGCCCAACTGATAGACTATGCCAACAACAACATGGCGGACGACCCGGACACCAGACTATTAAAAACCGGATTGAAAGATTGCGCGGCGCGGGCAGATGCCGCAACGAAACAGCACGAAACCAGCATAAAACAATGCCAGGCAGAAACAAGCAAAGCCAGGGCCGAACGCAACACCCTGGCACTCGTGCTGATACTGCTGGTGGCAATTAGGCTGTTCAACATAAAGGTATAGACACATGTATAGACCGAAGTATTACACGATAAAAGAACTGGTCAATCCGGACCTGTTGAAAAAGATTGGCGAAGAAACAGCATGGAAGATGTTTGACGACCGACTGCTGAAAGCAGCGGACCAGATACGCGAAAAATACGGCGCATGCACGATAAATGCAAACGGCCTGACCGACTGTGGCCTGCGCGATCCAAACAGCACCACCGGGGCAAAATACAGCATGCACAAGATAGGACGTGCGCTGGACCTGCACATACGCACCATAGAACTGGAAACCGCCGGCAACAAACCAGCAAAGACCAAAGCATACAATCGGATCCGCGAACAACTGATGATGGACAGCCGGTTTGACTGCCTGAGCTTTGAACACAACATCCACTGGCTGCACATAGATACAGGGAACCGTAAAACGCGTTTATTTAACCCGTAGACGCGCGAAAAAGAAAAAGTGGCACAACCATACCAACCAACACACAAACACGCACCACGGGGCAAAATATGAACGCTAATCAATATCGCAAACTATTCGCCAGGAACAAATATGGGGCCAGGAAGGTACAGCAGGGGGATATGGTGTATGATTCGGCCAAGGAAGCAAAACGCGCGGCGGTATTGGAACAGCAGGAACGGTATGGGGTAATAACAGGCTTACGCAAACAGGTGGCGTTTGAACTGCAACCAGGGTATACGAACAACCAGGGGAAGAAGATACGACCGATAACCTATGTGGCGGACTTCGTGTACAACCGGGAAGGGAAACTGGTGGTAGAAGACACAAAGGGATTCAAAACACCGGAATACAAACTGAAAAAGAAACTGTTTGAGTACAAATACCCGGCATACACGTTCGTAGAATCGTAACAACTTGACAAAACGAAACAATGTATAACAAAACATCACGCATAATCATACCAACAAGGGAATGGCTGTCAGTAGGGATGAAGATAGACCGGTATCGGATGAAGACACTACTGGACAGGGCGGCCAAGGCGAATCAGTTAGACAACTGGAACAATGGGGATACAACGGAAGGGGATACACTGTTTACGCCCAGGGATGACAAGGAACGGACGCTGTGGCGTGCGATCCGGGAAGAGAACCGGAAACTATTCCAGCGCAGTGCGGCGGGGCGACAGCCACGCGACATGAAAAAACCCACAGAATAACTTGACTATGGCCAACGAATCGGTATAGTACGGAATGTAAAGTAAAGGAATGAGTATGAAAAACAAACACGAGTTCTACCCGATGATTACGGGTACAATGAAAACCCTCCTATGTCTGACAGAATTTGGCAACGAATGGGATTATTTGAACATAATTCTCAACTATCCAAATTACAAACTTGATGAAAACTTGGAAAACAAGCCACTAGCACAAGCCATTATAAACGAGCTTGATCGTCAATATGAACGCTGGGACAAAGGGGGAAAGAATGGAAAACAATAAAAACATTGCGTGCAGATTATTCAAAGAACAAATTGATCTGGTGCAACAACTTCCAGAAAAAGAAAGAGCAGAAGTTTTATACAAAGCAATCCTGACCGGATTTAATCAAATTGAAAATCAAAATGAAAATCAAAATGAAAACGCATATGTATCTGATTCTGTATCTGATTCTGTATCTGTTCTTGGAAAGACAGTATATAGTTTGTTGGTTAAGAATATTGTCTGGAAAGAGTTTAGTAGTAACTATGGGGGAAGACGCGCGGGCGCGGGCGCGAAGAAAAGACCACCAGAAGAACCAGCGGTGCCACTTGGATCACCCAAAACATGTGAAGAATTGATCCAGGAAACAACCAGGAACCTGTCCAGCAGGAAAGCACACACCGTCCTGATAACACCCGACTTCGTGTTCCCAAAGAACCAGTACTTTGATGCCTACCGGAAAGAACTACCAACCGCCACCACCAGAACAGAACAATGGCTGCGCCGATCCAACATGGTCGGAAAACAGATAACCGAAACCAAACTAGGCCAGATAATACAGAAATTCGCAACCAGCAAATAAAAATCAAAAAAACACTTGACAATAAAAATCAAATGCACTATATTAGGGGTGTCGAAAAACAAAGGAGTGAACAATGAACGACACCAGAAAACAACAAATCCAAGACATTGTGGCGATTTACACGAATCGCTATACAGCAGCATGCATGTGCGACCGCCTGGACGATGAAGAAAGATATTGCCGGGAAGCAAACACCTGGATGCTGGCACAGAAAACAGCAAACAACATCACAAACGAAGAACTGCAAGAAGCCATCTGGTTCCTGGAAAAGAAAGCCCAGGAAGAAGGGCAAGCCTTCGGATATGATACAATCGTCGTAAAACAATAAAGGGGAACAAAATGAAAACATTAGAAGAACTGATCAAAGCAGAGTTAACAGACACGTTGGGTCACGAACCAACCGCACTTGAAACACAATCACTGTCCGAATACCTGGCCACTTGCGAAATTAAATGGCTGGTGGACATAGAACTGGCAATCCTGAACTGGAAAAAAGAAAAAACAGTAGAATGCGCGTGGTGCGGGGATAGATACCTGCCAGAAGAAATGATTCAGACAGCAGGCCGCGAATGTTTCTGTAGCGACCAATGCAAAGCCGACTACAAAGACGAACACGGGGTGGCAGAATGATAACAGCAATCGGCATCCTTGGCGTGGCAATAGTAATTGGGCTGGCACCGGTCTTACTGGTGCTGGCCGTAATACGCACCATATTTGACGTGCTGATCCACGGCACCAAAGCACTAAAGGACGAATAATGACACTGTACGAACTGGATTACAACCTGCGACAACTGGATTCGGTGCTGTCCGAAGCCCAGGACGAAGAATCATTGGAAATCCTGGAAGAAACCAAACAAACACTTCTGGCACAGGTGGAAGAACAGGCCACAACCATCCTGACCTACATCAGCGACAGTATGGCACGCGCCAAACACCTGAAAGAAGAAGCGTTCCGGTTGGCTAAAAAAGCAAAGGCACTGGAAAACCGCGCCGACTGGCTCAAAGACTTGCTCAAAACACACCTGCAAGACACCGGTCAGAAAAAAGCCACATACGGAACCTATGACGTGTCGCTGGCCAAAACACCAGACAAGGTCGTAATCGCCCAGGGCGAAGAACAATGGCTGCCAGACGAACTTTGCACCATCACACGCACACCAAACAAAACAGCAATAAAAAACTTGATAACACACCTGAACAGCAGTAAACTGACAACAACCGTGGATGGCAAAGAAATAGAACTGGCACACCTGGAATCAAACGAAACCATAAGGATCAAATAATGAAATTCAGACCATTACGCGCAGACGAGATTGAAGTAAAGGTAAAACAGATAAAGGCCAACGGATCCGTGTTCCTGCTGTACAAAACAGCCAGAACCGACATGGACATCCTGGACGAAACCGTTGGACCAGAAAACTGGCAATGCGAATACGAAACAATCAAGGACAACCTGTACTGCAAAATCGGCATCTACAACGAAAAACTAGCCCAATGGATCTGGAAACAGGACTGCGGCATAGAATCACGCGAAGACGGCGAAGGCAACGAAAAGAAAGGCGAAGCCAGCGATGCGTTCAAACGCGCCGGGTTCAAATGGGGAATCGGCCGCGAACTGTACACAGCACCGTTCATCTGGATCAGCTCGGACGTTGTACCAACAGAATCCAACGGCAAAGGATACAAACTGAAAGATTCGTTCGCCAAGTTCTACGTGTCAAAGATAGACTACGCGTCCAACGGCGACATCTGCGGCCTGGTAATCAAAAATTCCAAGCAACAGACGGTTTATACCTATGGAAAGGATAACAGGGCCGAACCAATAAAAACAACGCCAGCAGAGCCAGAACGCAAACTGTCCGACAGGGCGTACAACGACATCATGGCGGCACCATCGGTTCATGACCTGGTAAGTGTGTACAACGCATACGCCACAAGCGAGCCGATACAACAGCTCAAAGACGCGTGTGCATTAAGACGCGCACAACTGGAAGAAGACCCAGGGCCGTACGATAACTAAGATCTGGCGGGGTTGCTGTATACGTTCCGATGTTATTCCCTCCCAGCAACCGACACGGCTACGCACCCGGCCGCCCGCCAGATGGGTGCAACAAAGCAACAAAAAGGGAAAAACATGTCAGAAAAAACATTAACAATCAAATACACCGTGATAGAAAAAGAAGACGCGAAAGACGTTATGATTGACATCACCGGCGACACAGCGTATTACGACTGGAAATCGGTCGTTGAAAGCTCGCACGAAGGACTTATCAAAAGCCTGGAACAACGCACCAAGGACGAAAACAAGGCCAGAGAAACGTTCATTGAGAAAATCGCCAAAATAATGGGCAAACCCGAAGACGAAATCCGGGAACGACTGGACGAAGCCAAGGAAGGCAAAGACGAAGAAACGGCTGCCCTGAACTTGATGACGAAAGCAATTCTTAAAAAATACGATTTGAAAATCGAAGAACTGTTAAAAAAACTGAAAGAAGGGAAAAAAGATGAATAAACAAATAGACCCAGGGCAATTGCTGCTCTTGGTGGAACGGATTGAAAACCTGGAACAAGATGCCAAGCAGATTGCCGAAGACATCAAACAGGTATATTCCGAAGCCAAAGACGCAGGATACGACCCAAAATATATCAAACAATGCATCAAACTGCGTGCCAAGGATCCGGACGAAGTGGAAGAACAGGACGAACTGTTGAAACTGTACCGCCAGGCACTGGGGATCTAACAACACGGCCGGAATTCCCATAACTACTCTCTCTCTGTGTTCCGGCCACCAAGATTGGCGTGGTGAAACTCTTGAACGCTTCGCAACTCGTATCAAGAGATATAACTTGCTGAACCCACCGGCATACTGGGTGCGCCAAAGTATGCCACATCATCGGGGGCAAAAAGATAGGTATGTGTAGGTCTGTTACAAGATGCCGACAACGATGGCTTATAAACGGAGTGTAACCAACCGAGATTATAAGTAGCCGAGTTGGAATAATCTGCACATCCCCCGACCAAGATTGAAAGGAAACGACATGGTTGAAAAATTAAACTACGGATGGCAGACGGGCGGTGGTTATATAGAACCAACCCGCGAGAGAGTGTGCGACAAAATCAACGAGATTGTAGATGCTGTCAACAAACAAGAACAAGTGATTAAAATGCTTATAGATGGTTTGGAATGCTTCGCCAAAGGTCAACAACCTATGAATACAGAAATAGAGATAAAGGGGTAGATTTTGACAATGGCTGTAAGTGATATAGAAACACAAGATTTATTGAAATCTATTGATGCAAAACTGGATTCTATTGCAACGATTATGGCAAAAAATGCCAATGTCGCAGAAAACGGGAAAAGTTCCGAAATGGAACAAGAACTTATACGCACACGCAAGGCATTGGATGTCGCTGTTGATGCGTTGAAAGATAATTTGTCGCAGGCAAATTTTACGCAAATGCTTGATGCTTCAAGATTCCATTGTATAAGAACAAAATGCGAACTTGCCCTAGAACAAATAACAGCACTGAAAAGAACCGAATTAGAAAACTTGGAAATGTTGGTAAATAATGTATTCAAATAACAGCACTGGAACAAAAGGAATAGAACAATGACCTTTGACGAGAGAGATGTTGAATCTATGCTGCGGTCAATGTTTTTTATGGCCGCAATACACGGTTCGTTTCTGGTTTCGCGCGGACAATGGAACTGGGAAAACCGCAAAAAATACGAAGATTCGTGCGTGAAGTTTTTAATTGAAAGGGAAAAACAAAAGGAAAGGAATAGAGAATGTATGAAGACTTTGAACAAATCCAAATAGAACGACCCAAGACACACATCAAAAAAGACGCGTGGTCAATAACAATCCCACTGGCCGAACTGTACCGCGATGGCTGGTGGATAACCGAAATCTTCGGAACAGACGCTGTCTGCGTAAAACGAAGCGCGGCCTACAAAACCAAACGACCATACTTCTGCTGTATCCACCTGTTCCTAGACACAAACCAACTAACCCCAAAAACCAAACGGATGATACAAAGCATCCAAAATCAACACTGGAAAAAGTACGGACCGATATTGACACGGCCAAAGAAATAACATAGAATAAAAAACAAATGAACGAAAAATATAAAAATCAACGCGCGTACTACTGGCGACACCGACAGGACATCCTAGACAAAATCGCCGAAAAACGCAAAGACCCAGAATACCGGAAACACAGAACCCAGGTATCACTCAAATCATACTACAAAAGAAAGGAAGAAAAATATGCCGGAACAGAAAACAAAGTTTGATGACGGTCGTTGGAAACACGAAATCCGAAAGGTGTCCGACCTGCACCCAAACCCAGACAACCCCAGAATCATAACCAAGGAAACCCTGAAAGGCCTGAAACGGTCAATGCAGAAAAACGGATACACACACCGCATAATCGTTGATTGCCACAATATGATCCTGTCCGGCCACGCACGCTGGCTCGTATTCAAAGAACAAGACCCAAATGCAGAAATCGAATGCATGGTCGCGCAGCGCGAACTGACCAAGGAAGAAATCCAGGAAGCGGTGCTGGGTCACAACACCCTGGGCGGCGAGTGGAACATTGAAGACCTGCAAATGAAATTTGAACCAATCCTGCTGGAAGCCTACGGACTGGTCGTGGACAAATCAGACGACTTTGACACCAAAGAAGTGGTGGAAGTGGAAACCCCGGAAGAAGCACCGGCACGCGTTCAGCCGGGCGATATTTGGCAACTGGGCGACCACCGGCTCATATGTGGGGATAGCACCAAGGCGGCGGACGTTGAAACGCTGTTGGACGGGAACAAGGCCGATTTGCTACTGACCGACCCACCATACAACATGAACTACACCGGCGCGGGCGGGGGCAAAGCAAAAGCAATCATGAACGACAATATGCCCGAAGACCAATTTGAACAGTTCTTGACCAAGTTCTTCACGGCAGCATACGAAGGAATGAAAGACGGCGCAACCGCGTACGTGTTCTACAAGGAAATGGGCTACGGAACATTTATGCGAGCAATGCGGTTCGGCGGCCTGACCTACAAACAAGAAATCATATGGAAAAAAGACCAACTGGTGCTCGGCGGTTCCAAATACCAGGGAATATACGAACCGTTCCTGATGGGGTGCAAGGGCGACAGCGTAAAGGTATGGAACGGCGGACGGAAACAGGTAAACGTCCTGGCCGGAATAGACCTGATGTCCGAAGAAGAACTCCGGAAAGCCTACAAAGACCTGTTGGCACAAATTGAAACAGATGTCGTGGAAGAAGAACGAACCAAGAAAAACGACAAACACCCAACGATGAAACCGGTAAAATTGCTCGCGCGGCTGATCCGGAACTCGTCCAATGTCGGCGACAGCGTCCTAGACCTGTTCGGCGGCAGTGGCTCAACCATGATGGCATGCGAACAAATCGGGCGCAAATGCTACATGAATGAATTAGACCCACACTACTGTGATGTCATCATAGAACGGTGGGAACAAATGACAGGTAAAAAAGCAACCAAACTCAACTAAAGGACAAAACAATGAACATCACAGAAAAAGTTTCACCCGCACACCCCGACAAGATTGCAGACCGAATCGCCGGCGCATTAGTGGACTACTGCTACAGCCAACAAGAAAACCCAAAATGCGCGTTTGAAGTGCTGATTGGACATGGCGCGTGCTTTATCACAGGGGAAACATCCGTACACATTGACCCAAAGAAAGTACACGAAATAGCAGAACGCATTTGCGAAGAAACACTAGAAACCCTTGAATACGTGGAATCGCCACAGGATTCAATCCTGGCAAACAACCAACGCGAACTGCACTGTGGCGACAATGGCGTATTCGCAGGATTTCCAATGCCATATCTGCACGTGGAAGCCCGCAGAATCTGTATGGATCTGTTCGCAAAACACCCATACGATGGAAAAATCGTCATGAACCACGACACCAAACAATGCACAATCTGCTGGTCAAACACCCTGACAAGCGAAATCCAGGACATCATACCAGAAGCCACGAAGATAAACCCAATCGGGCCATGGACCGGCGGCATAGACGTGGACACTGGCGTAACCGGGCGCAAACTGGCATCCGACTTCTACGGCATAGAATACCCGTTGGGCGGTGGCACAATGCACGGAAAAGACCTGTCAAAAGCCGACTGCTCGGTCAATATCTACTGCTTCTTGAAAGCCCAGGAAGAAAACAAGGAAATCAAGGCCATTTGCTCAATCGGCGACAGCGAAGTAAATGTCAACGGAACAATGGTGCCGTTCAAGGAAATCGTGGAAGTGGCACGCAAATACATCAAAAACCTTGGTGGATTTGAGAAACTGGCAGAATGGGGATTGCAATAAACCATGACCGAAGAAACCGCCAAAAAAGTGAAGGCACTGGACAGAGCCAACAAGTGGGCCGCGGCAGGTAAAGAAGCCCACGACCTTGCTCTGTCCGTTGAAAAAGCCGCACTGGAAGGCGAAATCGTTCCTATAACCAAGGAAAACCTTGAAACCACAATCAAGGGCGCACTAAAACTGTTCCTGGACGGCAACATACAATCAAAGGACATAATCCAGAAAATGAAACTCGCCGGCCTGGACATGAACAACCTACGCCGATCCCTTGTGGAACAAACCGTGGCACGCGCCATACCAAAGATAATCAACGAAGGCGACATTGAACGCCTGCAACAGATAGCACAAATGGCCGGGGAGTCGCCAGACACCGAAATCCCGGACGGCGCAAAACGAATCACAAGAGAACGCGTGGTCATAGAATTGGACGACTAAAATGAAAGTACTATCACTATTTGACGGAATAGCGTGCGGACGACTAGCGTTGGAACGCGCGGGAATACCGGTGGAAAAATACTACGCCAGCGAGATTGACAAGCACGCAATCCAGGTGGCACAGAAGAACTACCCCGATATAATACAAATCGGCGACTGCACAAAAGTCAACTGGGATGATTATAAAGACGTTGATATCATAATCGGCGGATCGCCGTGCCAGGACCTCAGTATTATAAAATGCGCCAACCGCGAAGGATTACATGGCGAAAAATCCAAACTATTCTGGGAATACATCCGCGCACTAAGTACAATCAAACCAAAATACTTCTTGCTGGAAAACGTGGCCAGCATGAAAGCCGAAGACCGTAATGCCATAACAGCGGTCCTGAAAGCAATGTACCCAGAAACAACCTGCTGGCTCATTGACAGCGCACTCGTATCAGCACAACAACGAAAACGGTATTACTGGACCAACTGGGAAATAGACCAACTAGAAGATAAAGGGATTGTGCTTAAAGACATCATGGAAGACCTGGTTGAAACAAAATACTTCTACAACCACCCACTGACAGACATAGACCTGACAAAACAAGTATGCGCCATCATGCAATATAAAAACTATAAAATGCATAAACGCATACTGAACCCAGAATTCAAATGTCAAACGCTTACAACCTGTGGTGGCGGCAACACCCAAAAGAAAGTATATATAAACGGACGAGCAAGAAAACTGACACCTATTGAATATGAAAGACTCCAAACACTACCCGACAACTACACGGCGGGGATGGCAGATTCACACAGATACAACACAATCGGCAACGGCTGGACAGTGGATGTAATCGCACACATATTGAAAGGAATAAAATGAAACTGTCGCTTGACAAACTTATGGAACACTGCCCAAAAAAACTGCTTCCATTGTACCCCAAAATAATGGAAACAGTGCAAATGTACCAGGAAACACCCGAATACCTGCGCGGCGAACTCACGCCACTCATCATAATGCTGGAAGGCTCGCGCGGATCCGGCAAATCCGAATTCGCACAACGGATGTGCATATCAGGGGCGTACGATGGCTATCTGCAAACCATAAAATACGCCACCATGACCGAAAACGGACTCAACGGATCCAAGGACGCGTTTGAACGAATCGCACCAGAATGCCGCGGAACCGGCGCAAACACATCCAAGGCAAACCCAATGCACAGATTCATAGGCAACATGCGTGCCGACTTTGACTTCTTCGGCCGACAGGATATCAAAAACGAACAGAAAAAATACGATATGCTTATCTGCGAAGAAGTGGAAAAATGGGATAAGGTGCAAGGGGTGGCCGCCCTGGAAACAGAAATCCGACACTGCGCCGTCATCCTGCTGATATCAAACAACCCACCACAATCCGTGATTGACTTCTGCAAAGCCCACGATGCGCTGTTCATCCGGTGCGACTGGTGGGAAAACGATGCCCTGCCAGCACACATCCGCGATGCATACCAACGCGCGAAAGTGGAATCGCCAGTATATTACACCCGGTTCATCATGTGCCAGGGCGACACAGACCTCGCCCAATGGTTTGACAACACCGGCGTGGAAAACTTCTTCTCACGCACCGCCCAAGACATCACCCAACGCGAAAGGGAAAGCAACCACATTGTCCTGGGCATAGACGTTGGCGGCGGATACGGTGACGAATCCGTAATCGCAAAGGTCACAAAAACACCATTTGGTTCACTGCTCGTTGAAGTTCCAGGCAAATACCAGATAGAAACCGCCGCCCTGGTCGTTCAGACGGCACAGGTACGCGCAAATGTCGGGGCCACAGAAGAAGTATGGGATGCCAGCGGAATAGGATACACCGCCGCGCAACAACGCGCCCCAGACCCAAGAACACGCCGTGCGCTGGGAATAATAAACTTCCTGGGCAACAACCCACCAATTACGGACGACACCATATTCAACTGCCGATCCGAAGCATACGCCATCTGGCAACGCATGATAAACGCCAATCAATGCTGGTACATCGGAAACCCAATGTACATAGACCAAATACGCCGGGAAATGTTCGCCCAGGTATATGCACCCAGCGACCAAAGCAAAGGCAAACTCCGAATCGCCGAAAAGAAGGAAATAAAGAAAAACCTCAACGGCGAATCCCCGAATATGGCCGATGCAATAGCAATGGCAATATGGCGAGCCGTCACATACACCCCAAAACAAACCAGCGATGAATACGCAATCAACCACGGCGGGGTGCGTCCAATCCAACTAAAGAACAGGTGGTTCTAAAAAACACTTGTAATTGACTCTTTGTTCTGGTTATAATCAAAGTGCAGTAGATAAAAACAGAAAGGAGTCACTACATGCCGGAAATACAATATCCCAAAAATCCTAACTCAGATACAGCGTTCGTCGTGCAAGAAGACGGAACAAAAAACCGCGCACTGATGACCGCGCCCCAGGACACATCAAGCCTGGAACTTCCAACAAATTCAAATTCATGCAAAGGATACGTAACCGTTGACGGTAAAAAACAACGCGTAATCCTGACCGCAGACATAGGCGGTGGTGGTGGTTCGTCATTACCCGACCAGACAGGACAAAGCGGAAAGTTCCTTACCACAGACGGAACAGATGCTTCTTGGTCTGATAAACCGTTAGTGAATATTGGAACAGGGGCAAATACTTTATTTATAAATGGTTCTACTTCTGGCACTGGAACAAATGGCAATAATAATGTTATTATTGGAAAACAAGCATATTCAAATAGTGGTTCTAAGGCAGTAGCAATAGGAAGTAATGCCGTTGCTTTATCGGCTGGCGGGGTGTCTATTGGCCATCAAGCACAAGCGTGGGGCGAGGGTTCAATCGCTATCGGCTATTATCCCGTGTGTAATAACGCAAAATACGCCGTTCAACTTGGTGGGAAGGTTGGAAATTGCACCAACTCTGATGCTAACACTTTCAAAGTCGGTAATGCAAACGGCAACTTTGAGATTATGTCCGCAGATGGAACAGTGCCAACAGCCCGTTTAACAAAGGTAAATACCACAGCAACATTGGCGGTGGCAGATTGGTCGTCAAACACACAGACGGTTACGGTCAGCGGTGTTAAAGCGGACAGCGTTGTATTCGTTTCGCCAGACCCGACATCCGCAAGCGATTACGCATCGGCAGGCATCTTATGCACGGCACAGGCAGCAGACAGTTTGACCTTTACCTGCACAACGACCCCGACCAACGCAATAACCGTAAATGTAGTTTGTATGTAAAGGAGTGAAGATATGCCAATTTTTAATACGACTATTTCTGGTGGCGGAACAACCCCGACAGGTTCAATCAGCATAACGAGCAACGGCACATACGATGTCACAGATAAAGCAACAGCCGTGGTAAATGTGCCAACCACAGCACCAGCACTGTATCGGGAGTTCCAGTTAGATAATACGGGTAAGTTGATTCCGAATACCACAATCACGCATATTATAGATTTTACTGGTGTGACCGATGTGTCAGATTATGCGTTAGCACGGGCATATTCAAATAACACTGCTATTTCTGGTGCGGTTGATATGAGTGATTTAACCACGATAAGCGGGAGTCAGGCGTGTGGTAATATGTTCTCTTCTTGCACAGGACTGACAAGTGCGGGTTTAAGTTCTTTAACCACAATAAGTGGAAGTAATGCGTGTAATGGTATGTTCTCTGGTTGCACTGGTTTAACAAGTTTTGACCTGTCCGCTTTAACCACGGTAAGTGGCAGTCAGGCGTGTAATTCTATGTTTAATGGTTGCACAGGGCTGACAAGTGCGAACCTGCCTGCTTTAACCACGATAAGTGGTGGCAATGGGTGTAATTCTATGTTCTCTGGTTGCACTGGGCTGACAAGTGCGGACTTATCTGGTTTAACCGCGATAGGTGGAAGTAATGCGTGTAATTATATGTTCAGTGGTTGCACATCATTGGCAACGGTATATATCGGTGGAACAACGGCAATAGATTTTGGAACACGAACAAACCAGTTCAATATTATGTTCAATGGTTGCACACAAAACATAGATGTATATGCACCTGCGGCGAGCCAAGCGAAAATAGAAGCGTTCTCGGGCTATCCAAACTTTGGTGGCACAGGAACAGTAACTTGGCACTGGCGTTCATAATAAAGGAGTGAACTATGGCAAAGAAAGAAGTAATCACTAAAGTCCAAAAGTGCGTGGAAATCGCAATCCCGTTCGCGGCGGCTATCGCTGGCGTATGGGGCTGGGATGCCACGGCATACGCAACGGCAATCGGAACGGCGATTATCTATGTGCTGGAAGCGGTTAAACTGTTCGTGAAATAAGATGTGCGCCCAGATAGACGTTTTGAAGAAGATTCGCAAGAAAGGAAAGGTCAATGGATACGATGTTGACCTGGCCGAAGCACAGGCAAAGGACTACGTAACAATGAAACAACGCGTGGAAGCAATAGAATCGGACGTATCTTCAATCAGACAAACACTGGTGGAACATGGAACAAAACTTGACCTGATTATCGCCAGACTGAATAGCCCTGTGGAACAGGAACGCCTGGACGGACAAAAATGGAACCTGATAACGTCTATCGCAAAACACAAAGCCGCCTGGGTAATACTGGCACTCGTGCTGGTCGCATTCGCACTGGCTGGCGACAGAATGGCAAGTCTGGTCGGCGACATAATCCGGAAAATGATAGGGGGATAATATGGAATATTTATTGGCAGCATCTGTTGGAATCCAGGCAATAAGCTCTATCTTCGGCCACAAAAGCCAAAGCAAACAAAACAGGATTGCGGAAAAAGCCGCACGACAACAAGCAGAAGAAATCGCCCGACAACGCCAACTGGAAGAAGAACGGCAACGGCGCGAGAACGAAGAACTCATGAACAGTGTGTCCAACCTGACAAACGTGGCATGGTCTGGCGCGTCCGCACCAACAATGGCGTTTGATAAATACGGCGACCTAGGATAAGGGGAAAACAATGCAGATACAAGACATATTGAAAAGATACGATGATGCACTCGCGGAAAAAACCGTGTGGGATTCCGTTTATCAGGCAGTGTTCCGTATGACCATGCCCAACAGGGATTCGTTCTACGTTGACGAAAACATCCCAAACAACTGGGAAAACACAGCACTATTAACCAACGTGGGCGCGGAAGCCGCAGACATCTTCGCGGCACGATTCCAGCGTATAATCTGCACAGACGAACAGACCGCGGTAACCATCAAGGCACCGGTCTATTTTGACGACACCGCAGAGCAACGCGAATTTGATGAAGCAATATCCAAATCAATCAACATGTGCATCGTTCCAAACCTGGGCAACTACCTGGAAAGCGCATACGACCTGGTGGCCGGAACCTGCGTGGCATTCCGCACATTCAGCATAACACACCGGAAATTCTGGCGCGTGCCGGTACCAATCAAAGACGTGGCACTGTCCAAAGCATTCACAGGGGAAACAGACGGATACTACCGCAAACTCAAAATGAAGAGAGCAGAAATCCCAGCGGTATTCCCAGAGCTGAAAGGACGCAAACTCGGCAGCGAAGCAACCACCGAAAGAAACGCCAACGAAGTCCTGGAACTGAAAGAATGCACAATCTACAACTACGAAGACGGACTGTGGCACTACTACGTCATATACGGCCAGGAACTGCTGATTGACCGCACAACAAAGGTCTGCGACTTCTCGGCGAGTTTCTGGACACGCAAACCAGGCAGCGTATATGGAATCGGCGTTGGGGTAAAAGCCCTGCCAGAACTTAACCAACTGAACGCGTTGCGCTACTATGCAACATTCGGCCTGATGTTCCGCGCGGCACCAATGTGGCTCGTAAATGAAAACCACCTGCTGGACTACGACCGGCTCGTAATGAAACCAAACGAAATCATACCGGTGCAGAACACAGGACGCGACAACCCAACCTTGACACCGTTGACCCTGGGCGATGATCCCAACGTGGCACAGTGGAACCAGACACAGATGGAAATGAACATCAAATCCGTCATGCTGTCCGACACCATCCCGAACCAGACCAACAAACAAATGACCGCAACCGAAATCGCGGAACGCCGTGCTCGTCTGAATGTGACCAACAACAACATGGTCGCAGTGGCACAAAAGATGCTGGAAGACGATGTCAAATGGCTGTTATACAAGTTCGCGGAAATTGACGGACTCTACCCAAAAGGCTTTGACGTAAAGTCCTATGCAGAAGGCGTCCGGGTAACACTGGCCAGCACCGAAGTCAAAGATACAGAACAAATCCAGGCAATCGCAACACTGGTTGACATGTTCAACGCAGCAACACCGGACGGCGCACTGTCAGCGGTAGCATTAGACCATGCAAAGTTCGCCAACAAGGTGGCCGACCTGTTGCGTATCAACAAGGACATGATCCTGCCGGAAGACCAAATAAACGCAAATCTGCAAGCCAGAGCAAACGCACAGGCCAACGCAGAGATGCAAAAACAACGCGGCGAAATGATGCGCGAGCTGATTGTAAACGCCGCAAAGAACCAACAAACACCAGGTGCTCAAAACGTGGTGTAAGGTAACCCAAAGGGCAAAGCAATGAAATCACAAGAAGAAATGTTAAACTGGCGGAACAAGATAGCCGGAACACTCGGCACACCCGAAGTGCAAGCCGTGCTACAGGAATTCCTGACCGCCGAACGCGCAAAACTGATAGCGTGGACACCCAGCGACAAAGACCCAAACGCATACTGTATGCACCGATATGTCGGGCGCATTGAAATGCTGGAATTTTTAATCAACCAAGGTAAATCCGTAACCGAAAAGGAAAGCAAATGAACGAAGACGACAAAATCATAGAAAACAACCCAGACCCAAAGGATCCACCAAAGGACGAACTGGCAGAATACCGCAACGAAGACGGCACATTCAGCGAAGAAAAGATTAAAAAACTGGCCGAAGACCGCAAATACTTCCGCCAGCAAATATCCAAGCTGAAACAAATCCCGGAAAAAGAAGAAGAATACGACAAAGACTTCGTCCTGGACTCCAAGTTTGATGCATTCGCCAGCAAAGAAGAAAACCAGGCAAAAATAAAATCCCTGTTTGACAAAATAAACAAACTGTCAAAAGAAAAAGGCATCGGGGTAGAACGCAACCACGATATCAAACGATTCGTTATGGACGAACTGGTGGAAGCAAAGGCCATAGATTTGGCTTCAGACGAGCAAAAGAAAGCCGCCGACCAGAAAGTCATTGACGAAAGAAACGAAGCTGTACGCAAGGAAATCGGCGATGCAACCGACATAAACGCGTGGAACGATGCGTTATGCGACTGGCTGAAAGGTTTCTGCAACTCCGAAGCCGAATACAACATGCACAAGGCATTGTTGGAACGCAACAGCCTGTGGGCATTATCCCTGAACAAGGTGCGCCACGCAATGATGGGAAACAAAATCCCGGTCGCAGCACCCCAGGCCAGCTACAACGAAGAAGAATGGAACCGCGCATTCCGGAAAGCAGACCGCGAAGAACAAGACCGTATGCTGAAAGAACGCGCCGAAATGTTATTGAAAAACCGTAAATAAAAGGAATACACAATGAGTCAACAATTATACGAATTAGGACAAAGGGTATACGTATTTCGCGCACAGAAAGGCGAAATAAGTATGGGCCGCGGAATCATCCACTTGGCAGAAATCAACACTTCGGGATACATACAATACTCTGTAAAGGTGTTTTTGCCAGACGGCAAAGTAGATACATGGATAGTAAACCACGCGTCAATCGCAGAAACAGAAAACGAAATCCAGGCGAAAGCGGACACATACAAACGGTTCAACGCAGAGCAGAAAGCAAAATATGTTGAACTGTTCGGTGCGCCGGAATTTAACCCAGAAGAAATAGGACTGAAATAATGGCTACAAACTGGCTGATGACTTTAACAAGTCTGGCAAAAACAGACAAAAACGCGCTGGAATTGCTACGGCAACTCAAAAGCGCACAAACTGACGAAGAAAAAGAAAGGGCAAAGCAAAATGGCAAAGAATACATACAAAAGATCACAGAAACGGAAACCAGCACCACAGAAACCAACGCCGACACCAGCACCACACCAGCCGACCCAGAAGCCACTGCCGAAAAAGAACCTGAAACAGAAACTGAAACTGGCGTGGCTGACGATCAGGGCGTGGTGGGCAATCCAGATGTTCCGACTGACGACATGGATGAAAAACCTGTTCCAAAGACAGTAGAGAAAAAGTACGACATGTCAGAACCAGCATTCAACCCACGGCTGGCCAAAATGGGCATAACCAGGGAAGAAGAGCTGTTCAAACTGGGCGTATACGTGCGAAAATTGACCCGTGAAGAGAAAATCCTCATCCGGCGCAGTATCTACCAGAAAAAGAAACAATACATGTCAGCGACCCAGGACGCGTTCAAAAAGAAACAGGCCGAAGCCCGCGCCGCAAAACTGGCTGACCCAGAGTACCAAAAGTACATCCACCAGCAACAGCTCGTCCTGAAAGTGGAAGAAGCCCTGAAAAACCACTGCAATATGGAATGGATGTTCAAAAACATACCAGGCCTGACAGTGGAAGTGCTGCGCGAACTGATACAAGTACCAGCAAACGCAAACAGATTCCGGGCGCAAAAAGACGTATTCATACAGAACTTTGACAAGAAATACGGCTTGACACCAAAACAGGAAGAAGTATAATATACACGCAAGTCATACTCCTATTGACAAGTGAACAAACAGTGGGGCGGAAACGTCCCACAGTTTTTTATTGAAAAAAGTTTTCCATTGTGTTTACAATTAAATCAGCAAGAGAATTAGACCCTTGTTTTCAATCCGCGGCACGACTGGAAACAGACCCGCACAATCCCAAACCAAGGCACGACTGATTAAATTGCTTTTGTAAGCCAAATAACTAACAAAAGGAGTTTAACAATGAACGATATTTTGGCAATGTACATTACGTACTTTGACCCGTTAGTCAAAGAAGCGTATCAAACAAAAACTACCAACTTGATTGCTGGTACAACCGTCCGTTCTGGCGAAAAGGGCGAAGATGCACGTTTCGCGAAATCGGGCAAATTCATCGCACAGGCATTGGTGCCAGGTGCAATCGGCGTTCCACAACAGATGGGCTATGCGCCGGTCAACGCTGTCGTCAAAGATGTGTATGTTGATTTCGTTATTGAATATCGCAACGCACCAAAATTGAACATTGACGAAGCACGCGTTAACACAGACAACGCCGTCTATGCTTTGAACCGCGCAATCGGCCAAGAAATCATTGACCAATTGAACGCTGGTTACGATTCAACAAACATGTTGTTGGACCACCACACAGACCCGATGTCCACAGACATCTTGTCCGAAGCAAAAGGCTTGTTGCGTAACAACGCAGTTCCAATGGATAACTTGACATTGGTTGGCCCAGCCACAATGCAAGAAGACATGGAAGACGACACAACCTGGACAAACTTCTTGACCAACGATTACCGTCCGTTAGTGACCGGTTCCGAAGTCAAGACCTGGATGGGCGTGAAATGGGAATTCGTTCCTGCATCTCAACCGGACTACAAATTGCCAGCTGGCCCGAACGGTGGCGTATTGGCGTTCTTGTTTGACAAGGCAGCGGTCGGTACATTTATCGGCAAACTGCGTGAAGTCCACGTGGCGGATGCACCGCAATACCACGGTTACTATCACTCATTCTGGTGCTCAACAGGCTCTGTCGTTATTGACGACAAGGGTGTTGTTGCAATCGAATTGGCTGCTTAATCAAAGGAGTAAACGATGGCATTCACATTGAAAAACTTTGGTTCGGAAGTCGCAAACGCAAAATCCATCTTGGGTGGCATTTGCTACTACCGTTTCTTCAACGCTGACGGCGACACAATCACGACAGCAGGTTATTTCCCATCCAATTTGGGATTGAAACTGTATGACCGTATCTGTGTCATTCCAGCCACACCAACATCCGCGGACACTTGGTACTATGTATCAGCCGTGACCGATGGTGTTGTCACAGTGGCAGCGTTATCGTAAGTTGCTTTGCCCTTGCCCTGCCCATCGGTAGGGCCTGGGTAAAACAATGAAAGGTGGAACAAATGGCATTCACGGCAGCAGAAATCAAAAATCTTGCACTGACGGAAATTAACCACGAAATGATTTCCGACTGGACAGATGCAACCAACACCGACATTCCAATCATAAACCAGCAATACGAATTGGCTCTGCAAAACGCCCTGGGCGCATACCCCTGGACATTCGCCCTGAAACACGTGGAACTGGCTACAAATGACACGCCAGACACAGATGCGTTGTATGAAAAATACGGAAAGACGGCCACACTGCCAAACAATTGCCTAGGACAGATATCTGCACACACCAACGCAAACTTTGACAACCTAGCAGACTTCCTGGTGGTCGGAACAACCATATATTGCCGCCAGAACCCAATCTATGTGAAATACACAGCACGCGTGGACGAATCAAACTTCACACCGGAATTCGTGGACTGGTTCAAAACATACTTCGCAATGCGGTTAAATTCGTACCTGAACGGCGATATGCAACGCCAGGCATACCTGCAAGCAGAAGAACCGATATTGTTCAAGAAAGCCAAAAATATGGACAGCCATAAGAACCCACACCAATCGCTATCCGGCAACCCGCTGTTATGGGTGCGTGGCAGATTCGGCGGTGGCATAGTCTAAGGGGAAGCACATGCAGAGCCAACAGAAAAAGGTTAAATGGTCGCGTGGGGAAACGGCGGACGCACTGGAAGAACGCACCGACACCGGCATTACCCAGGTATCAGTATCCAGGCTTGAAAACATCATAGCCGACATCTATGGCAACATATCCCGCAGACCGGCACTCAAGACCATATCCAGCGTATCAGGCGCAACCGACATCCCCGTAATATCCGGAACAACACCGTTATCAAACAGTTCGTTCGTGCGCCCGGCCCAATCGTTTGTATTCACGATAGACGCGAACTCGTACATCATATTCATCGTTGATGCGCTGGCGCGGGCGTTCGGCGGGTTGCTGGTACAGAACGGAAAATTCGTAAAACGCGTAACAATAACAAACAACACAGACTGGACACCGTTCTACTGGGGGTGGGAAGCACAAATATCCGCAGCGCAATACAACAACTTCATGGTGGTATCAAACATCTACATTGGCGATGTGACGTTCCAACTCACAGACACCAACGACGTTGTTGTTGAAAAATTCCAATTTTCAGCACCCTGGTACGCCGCCAACGGAACCGAAAGCGTTACGGTATCAAACGCAGACCTGCCAGGACTAGAATTCAACAAAGACGGCAACGGGTTTACAGCCTTCGCATGGACAGACAGCAGTGGAATATCTTCCCCATACAGCGTCATTGACACAGGTTTGACCGGCGACACACAAGCAATCGCAGAAGCAATACCGGAAGGGTCTATTGTAAAATTCCCAAACCTGGGTGCGTATATGCGCGTTGAAGGGTATATCTACGGAACAAACTCTGTCCTGTATTTCCCAGAATACAACTTTGATGGGGTTTTGACAAGCAACGACCCGGTACCAAGTTCCGGGCTGTATGTATGGGCATCATACGGCAGTTCTACTTCGGTAACACTTAGAGCATACAAAGACGGCGCACTTATAAAACACGTTATAATTTTGAAACCCAAAAAACAAGTTCTTGTTCGTTGCTCGGCATCTTCAACGGGAATTAGTTCCTATTCGTACGAAACGCACTTGTGGACCGATGCATCGTCTGCGGGGTTAAAAATACAGATGTTTGGACCACTGCTTACGCCGGTGGCAAACAAGTCGGGCAAAGACACAATCGTAACCGTGGAAACAGGATACGTGTCACTGCAGAACTACACACCAACAAAATTCACATTCTCAAACCAACGTCTGTACGCGGCGGGATTTTATAACCCAGACGGAACACCGAAACGGGTGCCCGGATACGCCGTGGGGTCGCAAATAGCACGCTACAACGACTTTAAAAACGATTACAACACACAAAACGAAGCCGTTGTCATTGACATCAGCACAGCATACCAGGAACAGATTGTTGCGCTGGTGGACTATAATGGGCTGAAACTGCTAACCGATTCCGCAGAATACTCGTACAGCCAGCAAAGCGGCATAATAAAGCAAAGCGAAAACGGCTCGCTGGCAACATGCAAACCGCTGGTGTTTGGTTCGGTCTGTTTGTACGCAGACAAGTCCGGGGCGCAAATCCGCGCGATGCAATACGAACTTCAAACAGATTTGTTCACATCGTCGTCAATCAACCTGATGGCACAAAAAGACCTGATATTCAACACGAACACAATGGCGGGAAACCTGGACAAAGAACACTACAACGGACGATTCTTGTACGCCACACAAACAGGGTACGCCCTGAATAACCTGACATGGGGCGAACCAATTGCCAACCACACACTGGCCGTGTGCAACTTCGTGCCAGGCAACCAGGCTATGATATGGGCCAGATGGACATGCCCGGAATTGACAATAGACGGAAACACCAGACACAGCATCGTAAACGCCATAGAAGTAAACAACAAGATATGGTTTGTTATGGCGTGCGAAGAAGTTATACCAGGGCTCGGCATCACAAACCCCGCATACACGCTGGCGGAACTTGACTACGATTCCGTGCTTGATGGCGAAACAACCGCCGTAAACACAGAATACAGAATTGTGCCTGCCGCACGGAACAACGATATGTTTGCGTGGACAGACCAAAATGACCCAACGAATACCGTATACACGCACACCGAGAACGTATTGCAAGGCGACAACATCTATGACGCTGACGACAATGTAATAACCACGGCAAGCAATACGGTGTCGCCAGGCACTGATTTGGAATACACATACCTAGGCACACCACACACCGCGTCCAGAAACGCGAGTGAAGACACATACATCAAATTCGCAACGATGCCAGGCGCAACGGTCAGCGTATTTGACGGCGACCAGTACATGTGGGATGACACAGTGGACCAACGCGGAATATACACAAAATCACTGGCAGACCTGGCAAACCCACGCATTGGATTCATGATAAACGCCACACTGGAATCACACCCGATTGACGTGGGCGGCAGAACCTACACCGACCACAAACGCATAGGCAAAGCCGTGGCGGTAATACGCGACACGGAACCAAACGCATTCACGGTGTGCGACAAAACCGGATACACATCCACCGACAAGAAAAAGGTCAATTTTTATGGTTGTACCGGAATGAAAGACCAGATAAGATACACAATAAAGAACATACAAGGGGCAAAGTTCACAATCGAATCACTGACAATGATTATCGAGTATGCAACTTTGGATAGCTAATGAACGAAACATTTTCATTTATCAATAGCTTGGCACCAGGATTAGACATAACCCCGAAGCAAGAACAGTGGGCTATGAGCTACGCATACAACGAACCTGGGCAATCCCTACCAGAATACCACCCGGAAGCCCCACTGGGCGTGGCAACCGAAATAGCAGACGACATTGACGAAACACCGGCTGTCACACTCGGCGCAACATCAGAGCCAGATGACATAGCAAAAATGATCCAGGAAATGCTCGCCGGACTGCCAAAACAAACATCGGCAGTACCAGCTGACATAACAAAAGCCCTGGACAAACTGCTCGGCGACAACGAACAAGTAAAAGCACACGCCCAAATAGACATGTTTGAAGGGGCGGTATTAAAAACAATCGCAGCCGCAGGCGACTTCTTTGATCGCGGCGTTGGGTTGATGATGGGGCAACAGCGCAACATCCGCAAATCGTCCGAAATCATCCAACAGAACTATCAAAACCAGATAGACGCGATAGACAACCAGGTTCTGTACGTAAAGCACCAACTGGCCGACAGATTCAACCAAACGGTGGAAACAAACATCATGAACCTGGCCGCAAAGAACATCCGCGTCAACGCCGGAAACGTCCTAGACCTGTCAAAAGAACAAGCCAGCGAAATAACCGAAGATATGCGTACAGCAGAAAGCAACGCAGCATTAAAACAAATAGCCCTGGAAGCAGGAAAGAAACAAACCAAGGAATCCGCCAAATACGCAACAAAACAGCTGTGGACAGGATTTATTGGCAGCGCAATAAAACTCGGAATCGTTGGCGCAACCGCCGGCGGAACAAACGAAAAGTGGGGCGACCTATATGCAGGATACAAAAAGGGCAACGACTTCCTGAAAGCACAGAAAGCCGGAACATTAACAGCAATGTATGACTAAGGGGAAAGCAATGGCACGCACGATAGCACCAGACAGACCAACAGCAATAGAACCGGTACAAATGGAAATCCCAGGTATCGACCTGACGTTGTTTGATAAAATCGGCGATTATAAGATAAAATCAGCCACTCAAAACTTCCAACTGTATGCCACCACAACGGCAAACGCGGAAGCACAAAAGCTGTACCAAAAATACAAAAACAACCCAATCGCACTGGCAAACGCACTGCAAAAACTCCCCGATATGCTCAAAGACCTGCCACAATCCATCCAAGACCAAATGAAACCAAAGATGGACACCAACGCAATATCGTTGGTCACAAGGGCGCAGGCAAACCAAGAAAAGGCCATAGCAAAGCAAAACAAGGCCTTGGCACACGCAAACGCCACACTCGGCATGTCGCAACTGTCGGGCGACTTCTTCAACGTACTGCGCTACATAACAGCAGACGAAGCAGACAAACGACCAATTGACCTGGCAATCTACCGTCAGCACCGTGCAGAACTGGAAAAACTGGCCGCCGCCACAGACGAAAACGGCAACCCGTTGTTCAGCGAATCCATCAGAAACAAACTGCTTATGCCAAAGGATTCCAGCGTGGCCGGTTTCAAACAGTTCATCAACCGATTCGAACTGGATGACCTGAAAGCATGGGATGAAAAGTTCTTCCAAGACCAAGACACCTTCATGGCCATAACCGGCATAGACGCGGATACATACGAAGCAATGGGAACCGCCATGAAAAACAGGCTGAAAGCATTGGCAGACACGAAAACACGCACACTGCACGGACAGGCGTACTACGATGCCACCAACCTGATAAGCGAACCAACACAACTCAACATAGAACGCGTTAAGGCAACCGGCGTAATACCAGAAAAAACAATCAACAAAATCGTGGAAGCCAGCAAAAGCGCAACGGAAGGAAAATACGCATACGACCCAGACCGCATGACCAGCCCAGGCGCATTCATTGAACAACTGGCGAACTTCACAGAAACGGTCAACAGCACAGACTGGTCGCCACAGGGAAGAAACGAAGCAATCGGACAAGCCGCAGACAGCTTATGGTACTTATCTCGTCTTGCCAAGCAAACAAACATGTCGCCCGAACTAGTGGACAAAACAGTACAAATAATCCAGACCGCGCTGTTAGACAAAGTGGCCGCCGAAACGCTGGACACAACCCTGCCACAGATAAAAAACAACATATACGGCGCAGATGGACACATAAATTTGGCACAGCTTGGGGTTGACCTTAACACCAAAGATTCAGCAGACAACGTCAGAAAACTGGCAAAACAGAACTATGAAGCAAATGTCTTGTCGGCAATGGACAGTTTCATAAGAAAAGACATGGACGGATACAACCAGAAACTGGCGAACGCAGACCTGCAATACAAGATGGATTCACTGGCCTACATGCATTTCACACCAGCACAATGGAAAAAGTGGCAACAAGATGTTGAAAACGGAAAAGATGTTGTGATAGAATACCAAGGGAACGCATATAAGTTCAATGGATTCAACGCACAAAACCCATTGACATTGATAAACTTAATCTAAGGGGCATACCATGGATAAAGAGCTGGAATTAGCCGTAACAAATCCAAAAGAATACTTGTCAAAACCACAATCAAGACGTGAATGGGATATGTCCATAGACGATGCAGAACGCGTCACGTCCTACAACCCAGCCGAAGTCCTGCTCACAAAGGCACAGCGCGACCCCAAGGGGTACAACTGGGTTCAAACGGTAATCAACAGCATAGGCCGTGGTGCCGAGTCTTTTTTTAGCCCCGCAACCGGCGCACAAGCCCTGACAGAACTCTACACATCGCCACACATGCCAAAAGAACAGGCCGAACGTCTGATAGAAGACATGGCATACACCAGATACGCCGGACGGATGGCCAAGGAAGCAGCACGACCAATCGGCGCAAAGCTGGGCGAAGAAAAATACCCGGTAACAGCAACATTCTCACAGGGCGTTGGACAGTTCATAGCACAAACACTTACAGGCATCGCCAACCCATATGCCGCATGGTCAACCCTGTATGCGACATCCCAAGGGCAGATGGAAGAAAACCTGGTGGACAGCTACATTGAAAAAACCGGTGGAATTGAAGGCTATGCCGACAGAAAATACGCAGACGATATGCTGGTGGCAGGATTCGCATCTCTGAACACACTTATTGAACGCGGACTCGGTGCAGAACGAATCATAGAACGCGCATTCCACAACCCGACAAACACCGGTCTGAAAGAAATGATGGCGCAGATTCTCAACCCGGACAGAATCGTTGGCAAACAACTGTTCAAACAATCGTTAAAACAAGCCGGGAAACAAGCGTTAAAAACCGGCACAGGGGAACTTGCCGAAGAATCCGTCCAAGAATATGTCAGCGCAGGAACGGAAACACTGGCGGGATATAAAAGCCTTGACGACCTGCTGTCCGACAAACAACTGCAAGAAGCGTTGATAGCCGGCGCATACGCGTTCCCAATCGGCGCAGCGGCAGGGTTCGGAATGCACTACGCCAACAGAGCCATGGTTAAAAAACGCGTGAACGCATGGGCGAAGAAGCACGGATTGAACCTGACAGACAACCAACTCACAGTGGCCGCCAACGAACTTATGGACGAAACAAGGGCGCAGGCAATGGAACAAGTGCTGACCCTGGCGGAAATCCAAAACAAATATGGCCCAGCCTTTAATATCGTCAAAGAACGCGTAAAAGAAATCGTAAAAGGCACAGGAACAGTTCCTTGGACAATCCCACAAGAAGGCACAGAAGAAAGTAAAAAACAGCTGTCAGAAGAAAAACTGGACCAATACGCCACGCTGATCGCCAACACCATAACAGGGCCAATGGTACTGCAAGCAAACAAGGCAAACCTGCCACTGTCTAACTTCCTGGACGTTGTAAAAATGCACGTCATCAAGGGAATCAACGGCCCAACACCAGTGTTGCAACTGGACCCAATTGAAAACCTTGACCAGTTAAAAGAAATGCTGGCCGAACAAGAAGCAATTATCAAAGAACAAAACGATGCGGCCAAGCTCGGAATCGGCGACCCAGCCGAAAAAGAAAAAGCACAACGCCGTAAAGCAATCTTGCAGTACGCAATCCGCGAGCAAGAACGCATACAGGGGCGCGAAAACGCACGCAGAACACGCAAACGCGAAAACGCCGACTACATAACCGCCAAAGACTTACAGCCCGAACAGACGGCCACAATTGACACAGCGACCCAGGCAGAAGAAGGCCAGGACTACGTATTGATAGCCGGAAGAAGAATCCCGGTGGAATACCAGGTAATAGAGCTGGACGAAGTGCAACCAAGCCACATAGACGGAACACCGAACCCGAACTACACAAACGTTGAACTGCAGAACCGCGCCAGCCGTGGAACAACACAAGACGTGGCAGACCTGCGTGAAAAGGCCACAAACATCACACCGGAAAGATTGTTGAAAGCCACCACAGCAGCAGAAGGCGCACCGGTGGTAAACGCACTGGGCGAAGTAATCGCGGGCAACGGACGTGCAGAAATCGTCCGCTATGCATACGAAAACCCAGAAACTGCAGAAAAATACCGCAGCGCACTGGAAAAAGCCGGATTCAAAACAGAAGGCATGAGCCGACCAATATTGGTACGCCGGAACACCACAATGACACCGGAAGAACAGGTCGCCGCAGCGGACATCAGCAACATAAGTGAAACATCGGCGTTTGACGAAGCCAGCCAAGCCAGACGCGACAGCAAATACTTAAAAGACAGCCCAACAGCAACCGACTTCGCGGCCAAACTGCCAATGTCGGAACGCCGTGGCTTGATGCAGAACAACGGCAAATGGAACGCACGCAGGGTAAAACAACGCTACGAATCCGCCCTGCTGTCCTGGCTGTGCGGAAACGACACGCAACTGTTTGAACGACTGGTGCTGGACGGAAAGATATCGCAAAAGGTGCTGGACGTCTTGACCGCCAACGGAAGCCTGATATACGAAACCGACACCAAGTACCCAGAACTCGGCCTGCGCGAAGATATATACCGCGCCCTGGCAAAGATGCAGGTGGCCAGCAAAGACAACTTCATTGAAATCACACAGCAGATAGAAGCCGGCGGGCGTGACGTGATGCCAGAAAACATAATGATATGGAACTGGCTGTACGCCGACAGCGCAACCAACCGGATGTTCTTAAACAATTACGCGACCAAACTGTCCAATAACCAAGAACAAGTCGCAAACGGCCAAGACCTGTTCGGGCAACCGGTCGCACCACTATCAAAGAAAGATGCCTTGATGCAGGCACTTAAAACCACGGACGAAGAACGCGCCCAAATGTCAGCCAGCAAGGGCCGCGAATACGAACCGCTTTTTGACCCAGAAACAGGCGAAGTAAAGAACCCGGAACTGGCCGCAGCAATCGCCAGCTACCAGAACCAGTTCGCGCCGGTGGCCAACCCCGAAAACACACAGCTCAATAAAGTACTTAGAGAACAGCTTGACCTGGCAAACCAAAACGCAAAACTGGACGAAATCCACCCAGAATACACCGGCGAAACAATCGTCGTGGACGGAAAAGAACGCACGGTATACAACAGCAAGAACGAACGCATAGCAAAGTCAGCAGAAGCATTGACTAACTTCTGGCGGTGGTTCGGCGACAGTAAGGCGGTGGACAAAGACGGAAGACCGCTGGTGCTGTACCACGGAAGCAGACACGCGGAAGAACCCTTTAGCGAATTTCTACCAGGGTTTATATTCGCAACCCCAGACAAAACATATGCAGATTTATATGCCGAAGCCGGAAACGGAGTTCCGACCTTTGAATTATACATGAAAATGGAAAACCCATTAAACATAGGGAAGATTGTAAGCGAACCATTTTCTAGTGAAAACGTAAAAAAATTGGCGCAGATAACAGGGCTTGATTATGATGCGCTTATGTCCATTGCATCACAATTAGATCTTCATCAGCCAACAGAAGAAGAAATAGAAAACCTGCCGCGCGTTGATAGAATATTCCATATAACCGAATCAGATTATTTCAACGCACTGATACAAAACAAAGGATACGATGGAATAATCGACATTGAAGACATCGGTATGGGCGAAGTGTATCCAGCATATGCAGCAGCAACCAACACCCAAGTAAAAGCTACAGAGAACCGCGGCACCTACAGCCCAGAAACAGCAGACATATTCTTCAAGTACGGATACACGTCTGGGGCAACATATTACAACAAACCATCCACAGAATTCGTTCTGCGTGGTGGCGAAGGACAAATCGTACACGGATGGGGCATATATGTCCAAAAAGACAGAATAAAAAACATCAGATACTATCGTGAAAGGTTTGCTCGTGGAAAAGTATTCGTTCGCAATATGCCAAAAGACATAAAGTCTGGCAAAAGAGAACTTCGTAGAACAATTAAGGATAGATACAACAATGACGTTCCTGTTATCAACGAAAACCTCACAAACGAACAAAACATAGACCTATATGATGCAATATGGATATCGTTGGCGTTGCCACAAATTGCACAACACGCACAAACAAACCAAGACAAATACTCATACTATACCATATTCCAAGCAATAGAATCTGCACTGGCTCGTAACATATTGGGCGATTCGTCGTTCAAAGACCACTTGGAAAACGACCAAAAGTTCTATGCCGAACTAAATATGACCGAAAACGATAAAAAGATATACGGTCTTGAAAAGAAATACGAAGGATTTACTGCGTTCTTAGGCGGAATTATAGATTCGGCAGCAGACGCATACAATGTTAAAGTCAAAGACCTTACAGCAGGACAAATAAAAAATCACCTGCACGAGATAGCCGATAGCGATTACATAGAAGATTTCTTGTTACGGAATGAATTCCTTGATAAACCATTCCCAAATCAAGAACCAGAATGGTACGAAGCGTTACGTGACGCAATGTTAAACGCCATAAAAGGAAATGACATACTGGTAGAATCTGGATTCGACAATAGCATATTCGAAGGAACAGAAGCGGAAGTAATAGACTTTAATACATCCGCACTCGAATACGCGGTAAATGCAGCACGTGGCGAACAATACAATGGGCTGCCGATTGACGAGCTTGTTGAAAGAAACGAAGAATACGGTGGATTTATTGGCATAATGGCCCTTGCAAAACAAGCAGGATACCCAGACGCTTGGGATATAATGCTAGATATTGCACAAAGCAAAATGAGCCTTGACGACATGGACAAAAGTCCAGCGTGGGACTTCATAAAAAATCAAAGTGGTGCAAGATTCAATAAGCTGTTCGCAAAAATCATAGAACACGCACAGAAAAAATATAATTCTGATAAATTTACAAAAGCATACCCAGACAAAGACGTGCGTTCGTGGGCGGCAATATCAGAAGCGTTTCGCAACCCAACAAAACCAATCAAAACCCTGTTGGAAGAATACGTAGAAGACAATGTGGACGAAAACAAAGTCCAATTATACATAGAAGCATTGCAATACCCACACAACGTTAAAAGAACAAGGGGACAACAGCTGGCCCTAGATGTTCCAGAATCGGCAGAATTGTTGAACGAAGACATAATCCTTGCAGATCAACCATCAGCCGACAAAATCCGCGTAATATTGGAAGACCTTGCACCAGGCGGACTGCTGGACACATACATAGAAAAAGCAGACGAAAACAACCTTGACCTGTTCAGAAAGGTAAACAACATAAAAGAAACCGACCTGCAAGACTGGTATGAAAACCTATTCGAGAGCTTTAACAAAAAAACCGCAGAAGAGTTTAACGCACCAAACGCAGTTCACGACCATTTCAAACTGCTCATTGACTATCTTATGGCAAACATGAAAGGGGACGCGTTCTATGTGGCCACAATGGAAATGATACCAGAAACAGCAATTACACTAAAAGACGGTACATTAACCGGCGAAGAAGTAGACTACGATTCGCTGCCCGAAAGACATTTAACTGTAATGGGCGTAGAAGACATTCCACCAACCCTTGCAAAACACACATCACTGTTCTTGAACGAAAACGGAATCAAGGGAATACAATACGAAGGCGGCAGGGATGACGAAGGATACGTGATATTCTCGGACGAAGCAATTAACACACTGCGCCGTATAGACGATGATAAACCAATGTACTACAAACGCAGTGGCCCAGAAGCAATCGGAACCTACGACCCGGAAATCCAAACGATCATCCTTGGCAAAAACTGGGATGAAGTGACATTGGTTCACGAATTCCACCACAACTTCTTGAACAAGATATGGACAATCTACCGCCAGGCCGAAGCGGGCGCAAAAACCGTCACGCCAGAATGGATGGAAGACACGCGCCGGCTGTTCGAAATGTTAGAGATAGACCCGAACCAACCAAAGCTGACAACAGTACAACAGGAACGGTTCGCATATATGGTGGAAGCATACCTGACAGGACTCGGCGTAGAAAACCAAGAAAATTTGGCTTTCCAGGCGTTCTTGCACTGGGTGCCAGAGAAATACACGTCAATCATGAGCCTGGGCTACCTGGACGAAAATAACGTCATACAGAACCCATACCTTGACCAAGAATCAATAGAGTTCTTCAACAAATGGTTCTCATGCCCAATGGTGCCATCACTGCCAAGTGCGCCGGACGCACAACGCATGGTAAACCCGATGGGCGAAGACGGAAAGCCGATGGCGTCCAACCAAAAGATTATGAACAACCGTGAAAAAGAGTGGGGCCAAGACAGCGAAAAACAAAACAAGGCAGACTCGCAACTGTGGCAGGCAATAGGGGAAAACAACCCAAGCGACCTGCGTGCAGCATTGGACGGCCAAGAAGTAATAAATAAGGCCGAAGCAAAGAACCTGCCAAACGACAGATTGTTGCCAGAAAAACCAAAACTGCGCGACAAATGGTTCAAGGCACGCGTACCGGATGCACGCGAACGCGCAGCAGAGATGGCACGCGCATACCTGGAAAAGAACCCAGAACACGCACGCGAACTGGCATTCGCAGACCCAGAAACCATGGCGGAATACGATGCACCAGTAGACCAGGGTATGCTTATCCGCGCGGTAATGGAAACCGTGGCCAAGGGTTCGGACGAATGGTACATACTGGACAACAACCTGGCGATGGTCAAATCCATGTCCGGAAGCTCGCTGGCACTGTCAGGCGACCAATCCCACCAGGCATACCTGGACG
>Ga0326513_10000565_pt1 | contig 31668 bp, 59 predicted proteins | sample 2_2465_0518_D_FD_203654 | JGI IMG/M metagenome (GOLD analysis project Ga0326513, IMG submission 203654) | Bovine rumen microbial communities from UC Davis, California, United States - 2_2465_0518 | ecosystem: Host-associated > Mammals > Digestive system > Stomach > Rumen | place: USA...
AACGAAGCAATGATACAAAAACTTTGTATTCTTGGAGAAAATGTCGAGCCTTGCTTCGAAGGTGCCGGCATAGCAGCACAATTCTCCTTTGACGGAGACTTCAAGAACAAGTTGTTCTCACTTATGGAGGACATTAAAACAGCTTTGAGCAAAGGAGGATTATATCCAATGGATGGTGAAAATAAGGTAATCGATCCTGCTTTGGAGCCTACTGATCCTGAACTTGAGTTTAAGAAAAAGGACGAAGAGGAAGAGGATAAGAAGGACAAGAGTGGAAATAATCCATTCCCACCTAAGAAGGACGATGAGGAAAAGGAGAGCAGTGATTCTAAAGGCGAGTCTGATTCTGGCGAGAAAGAAGACGATGAAGAGGACGAGAAAAAGAAGAAGGCTCCCGCGAAACATTCTTTAACAGATGAAGAAATAGCAGGTACAGAACTTTATAAGACTCTCTTCAATCAGTTCCAAGAGCTCCAGAAGAAAGTAACTGATTTAGAATCTGAAATTGCTCCACTTCGTCAGTTTAAGAATGATACTGATAAGAAAGCTAAGGAAGATATGATTAATAGTTTCTATATGCTTTCTGATTCAGATAAAAAGGATTGCATTGATAACATTGATAAGTATTCTATTGATGATATTGAAGCAAAGCTTTCTATTATTTGCGTTCGCAACAAGGTTAATTTTAATCTTGATGACGATAAGAAGCAAGAGGAAACTCCTGCTGACCCACTTGTATATCAGTTGGGTGATAATGATAATGATGGTGATAGTGCTCCCGCTTGGATTAAAGCCGTGCGTGAGACCGCCAAAGAAATGAACTAATTTTGTAAAGGAGGAAATTACGTATGGCTTTTACACGTTTATCTCCCGGAGCCCAATTCGTAACTTATGGCTTCGGTCAGGTCGAGCCTAACCATCTCAGTGCTCAGCGTACTGGTGAAATTTATGCACAGTTGCCAGTTGCTGAAAATATTGACATTCTTGAGAATGGTCAGTTCGTAAAGTATGATTATGCTAATGGCGTAGTTAATTTCGGTAAAGATTCTAACGGCAATGCTATTTCTCCTATTGGAGAATGGATGTTGGTTTTCAATGAGGTCAAGGTATATCGTGATCATGAAACTGATCAAGATTTTGCTATGATCCGTCGTGACTATAATGGTCGTGTATATTCTCCTGTTGGAGTAGGTGCTGGCGCAGCTCAGTTCGGCTCCAGTCAGGCTTTCCCAAATGGCGTAGGTATTAATGGTTATCAGACTTCTGCTGATTGGGATATGATGAAGAAGATCCAGGCTCAAGTTGAGCTTTATCCTGATGCTCATACTAATCCTGCTGGACAGGCTCCTGATTATGGACGTAATCATTATGCTATTGGTAATAGTTATGAGGTAGAGCGTTTAAATCGTCCTCAGATGGCTGATTATGCTCGTCCTGATCTTGCTTCCGGTAATGGCAAGGCTGGTTTGATGGTTCCTCGTGTATTTAAGACTCACGAAGGCGATATCTTTACTACTAATACCATTAAGGATGCTGTTGTTACTTTGGGTTCTGTTTTGACTCCAGAACTTGGTACTGGTTATTTGACTGCTACTGGCGCTTCTTCTGCTGATATGCAGTGGCAGGTTGTCAAGATCTATAATCTTGGTGATATGCAGAAGGCCGTTAAGGTAATGCGCATTAAGTAATAAGGAAAGGAGAGAAAAGTCATGTTGGAAAGAAATGAACTTGTTAAGTTAATGAAAGCAACTGCTAAGGCTGATCGCTCTGCTCCTGTTGCTTATAGTTTTAACGGCGAGAATCTTACTTATGAAGCTCTTAATGAGACTCTTCGTAAGGAATTGAACGAGCTCGCTGGTACATTCGCACTTTATCGTGAGAATAAGAATACTATCTTCTCCATTATTGAGGAGACTATGGATGATATTCTTCCTAAGAAGGTTGAAGAAGAATATATGAAGTTCGCTGAAGTAAAGACCATTGCTCAGGGCAATTCTACTATGTTCTGGCGTAAGCATGATCGTCAGCGCGCAAAGCAGTTCATTACCAAGGTCGGTTTGGCTGGTATCTACGAAGTATTCAAGCTTGGTAAGGATACCCCTATCGAAGTTCAGACCAGTGCTATCGGCGGAGCCGCTTAGATTGGTCTTGAAGAGTTCTTGGATGGACGTGCTGATTTTGCTGAGGTAACTCAGATTGTTATGGAAGGTATTGAGGAGCTTATTCAGTGGGAAGTTGGCGCCGCTCTTAAGGAAGGTCTTACTCAGCTTCCTGCTCTTAATACTGTTCGCGTAAATGGTTTCGACCAGAAGGCATTTGATCGCTTGCTCGCTATTTCTTCATCTTATGGTACTCCTACCATTTATTGTACTGAAGAGTTTGCCGCAACCATTCTTCCTGAGGATGACAATGGTACTTATGTACGTTGGTCTGATAATATGAAGGATACTTTGTGGAACAATGGCCGCTTTGCTAGCTATCGTAACCACGTTATCAATATTCTTCCTCAGGGATTTACTGATGCCACTCATACTACCAAGGTAATTGATCCTGGTTATTGCTACATTCTTCCTGGTAATGTAAAGCCTGTCAAGATCGTTATGGAAGGTTCTACTATTGTTGATGAGTATGTTAACAAGGATCGTTCTCGTGAGATCCAGGTTTACAAGAAGGTTGGCGTAGGCGTTGTTATGACTCCTGATATCTGCATGTATGTCAATACTGATCTTAGTGGCCAGTATGGTGTATATAAGGAAGATAAGGCTACTTTCTCTGTAGCTACTGTTCCTGCCAATGGCAGCCCTAAGGATCTTGGTTTGTATGAGCTTACTGAAAATGGTTATGTATTGACCAGTGATACTGAAGCTGGTGCAAATAAGACTTATTATAGCCGTGGCTATAACGCCTAATTAAAAATAGATAGAGGGGGACTTATGTCCCCCTCTTATAAGAGTAAAAGGAGAAAAAGTTAATATGGATATGAGTAAGTTAGTTCGAGTTCGCAATAGAAGTAATTCCGTTGTAATTTATCGTGTGCCTGATATGGGTGTACGCCGTGAATTTGCTCCAGGAGAAGTTAAAATGCTTCCTGCTGGTGAATTGATTGCATTGGCGTAGAAGGCTGGTGGAGCAGAAATTCTTCAGAATGATCTTTTTATTGAAGACATCCCCACAGTGTAGGAGACTGCGATTCCTGTAGAACCAGAGTATTTTTTAGATGACAAGGGAGTTATTGAACTTCTAGAAAATGGCTCTGTAGATGCCCTTCTTGATTGTCTTGATTATGCACCAGGTGGGGTTCTTGATCTTGTTTAGAAGTACGCTCTCGAATTGCCTGTAACTGATACTCGTAAGATTTAGGCTATTAAGCAAAAGACTGGTTTTGATGTAGCGCTTGCGCTTAAGCATAAGGAAGCTCTTAAAAAGGAGGCGGCAGAAGCTGCTGAAGAAACAACGAGTGGTATGAAAGTTGAGGAAGCTTCCGGACGTCGTGTACAGCCAGTTACAGCTAATGATAGCAAAAGCACTGGAGGACGTCGCGCAATTCCAAATTATAAGGTTGTAACACCTAAGCAGGAGGGGTAATATGACATCTTTCGATACTATTATAGATGCATTTTTTAGTAAAATTACTGATGATATGTATCTTGAGCTAACGGAAGAGGATACTCTTCGTGATGCTAAACAGTATCTACTTGATGCCATTCCTTATTTTGAATTTCCTCGTTTTGCATTATTTGATTATGACGCAGATGCGGATATTTATAACGCAGATTTAACAAGAGAAGAAATTAACATTTTTGCTATTTTAATGAAATAGGCTTGGTTGGATCGTCAGATTAATTCAGTAGAAAATACTAGAATGAAATATTCTGGAGCTGATTTTAAATTTACATCTTAGGCCAATCATTTATAGAAGTTGTTAGCTTTAAAAACTGAAAACCATAGAGAAAACATCCACGCGCAACGTTTGTATAAAAGACGTAAATAGCGAGTGGATGGTTCTGTTATGTCAAATTGGTCTATTTTAAATTAGTCTGCAGTTCCTAGCCAATTTGGAACTACTACTTCTTCTACTGCTACTACTGATCCTTCTCAAATGCAAAATGTTAATATTACAATTAATCATTATGGTGAATCAGAAAATGATTGGGAACCTATTGAAAAAGATTATGGAGTATCACATGAATGAAATACTATGATGAAACTTTTGTAAATTCTCTTGTAGCAAAAGATTTGCGTCGATTAATTAATCAAATTTGGAAATTGTTGCCAATGCGAGAGAATGAAGAGGATTGGCGACAATAGTTAGACTCTGTTTTAGTTGAACTACGTGGACTTCATAAAATGTTTGGCGATCAATTAGACTTTCTTATTTTACTTAGTAAATTAGAAGGACTTAATGAAGAGCGTAGTTATATAGTATATAGATCTGCAATTTTTAGTGCAATCTCTATTTTGACAGGTATTGCAAATGTTTTAGAATCTTGAATTAATGAAAGTACGTGCGCAAGCGGCGGACAATGATCGCCAACACAATCGTATGATTGTAGATAAACGTCGCAGTATGCATCGTGCATTATTGTACAGTTATTAGGCGGCTTGGGTTAAAGAAGATGGAAAAGAAGACGCTCAATGGTTGCGTGCTTTGATGAATCCTGATAAAATTAAATTTGACTATGATGAAAAAATTATTTCAATTGATTTTGAATCAGGGTATCATCCTGGTACAACTTTTGAATGGGGTAAAGGGACTGGATTACATTGGATTGTTTTAAAGTAGGAATTATCTGAGTTAGCTTATTTTAGAGCTAATTGCCGCAGATGCCATTGGTTAATGGCAAAAGACCCAGAAACACATGAAGAATTTGGTCAATGGGCTGCGATTCGTGGCCCAGTAGAAACAAAAATAGATTCTATCCAAAAAGCTGGTATTGTTGCAGATGTTCCTAATTTATCTTTATAGATTTATATGGCTGATACTGATGTAAATCGTCGTACTTTTGAACGTTATAAGCGTTTTCAATTTGATAATAGGTATTGGCAAGTATAGATTTGTGATTTTATAAGTACTCCTGGTGTTTTTGAAATTGTTGCTCTTGAAAACTATAAGTGTGATGATGATGAAATGTTTATTGAAGTTGATGATTATGAAGAAGAAATTCTTGATAATGTTAATGAAATTTTAGGAGAGAAACTTGTTAAGCCTCTTGAGCCGCATATTTATTCGTATAAATTTATAATTCCTGGGGCAACTTGGTGGATTAGTTTACCTGCGGATAAAAATAAAGAAATTGATGATGTATTAGAGTATAAGGTAATTGGTGAAAAATTAAAAGTAACGTGGAATAATATGAAATCAGGTCAATTTATTCTTCATTATGGAGATTTAGAAAAAATAATTACCGTAAAATCGTTATTTTAATTAACGAGAGGAGAAAAAGGTGTTATGAAAGTTGGTATGGATTTTACTGCACCTAAATCAAGTTTTTTAATTCTTGAAAAAGATTTTGAAAAAATTTGTAATTAGATGTTACAAAATCAACGATTACTTAAATTGTTATATTATACAGATAGTAATTGTTTATCATAGCCTAATTTAAGTCCATCTCAAAAGATGGAGCTAATTCATAAGCATATTAAAATTGTACCTAAAATCAATATTATAGAAGATTGTCCTATTTATGTAATAGTTAGTTTTGATAACTTTACACCAAACGCAATAAATCCTGAATATAGAGATTGTACGGTTAATTTTGATATTTTATGTCATCCAGATCATTGGAATTTAGGAGATTTTCAATTACGTCCTTATAAAATTGCGGGCGAAATTGATGCGCTATTTAATAAGAAAAAAATGACTGGTATTGGTGAATTACAATTTCTTGGCGCCAATAACTTGGTACTTAATGATTAGTTAATGGGATTAACTTTAATATATCAATCTATTTATAGCCAAGAAGATATGATACCAATTAATGAATAATTTAGCATTAATTTCTGGCGTAGATATTCCAGTTCCAGATTTGGGGTTAGTATTACATTAGCCTACAATTAAAGAGATTGCATTTGTTGGTGAGCTTAAATATTTTTCTACATTATAGATTTTATGTTTTAATCGAGATATTTTAATTGCAAAGAATAGTTCATCGGGCAGTTCTCGTTTAGAACAAATGACTAATTTTGATATATTTATGACATTGATACATAATAGTGGAGATACAAATATTAAAACTGATTTAGTAAATGTATTAACATTATTTTTACCAACTTTTGAAATTACTTTTTTGCCCCAGCATTTTGGAATACAATTACATTCATCAAAGTTAGATACGATTTTAATTGTTAATGATATCAATTTTGAATCTTTTCGACAAGCCATAAATGATGTATCTGCTATTTCTCATGCTGGACAAGAAAACTCAACTTATAATCCTAAAAATAAAAAAGCAGCTGAAATTGCAGCCAAATTATTAGCTGGACGCAGTAAAGCTTAGTAGCAAAAGCATGAAGCTAGTAATGGTGTATTAGCAAGATATGTTTCTATTTTAACAATTGGATTACACAGTATGAGTTTGTAGTCGTGTTTAAATCTTACTTTACCGCAATTATATGATCTTATTGAAAGATATGGATTGTATGTAGGGTGGGATTTAGATATAAGATCTCGTTTGGCGGGAGGAAAACCAGATAAGTCGCCTGACGATTGGATGAAAGATATTCATTAAAAGGAGGCAATTATTCATGAAATTTGGCGTTCGTGAAATATGCGATGTTGTATTAAAGAAGAAGAGTGCCGGTTTCTTCGGACAGCTCTATTTGGATAAGGATATGCCTGTTGTTTATTTTGATACTATGAAGACCTCTTCTTTGGAGAGTGCTGCTACTACAGTATATGCACAGGGTGGACAAGGCAATCCTCGTCTTGTTGCTTGGGAAGGTGACCGCACTATTACCTTCACTATGGAAGATGCACTAATTAGTCCTGAAAGTTTTTCTATTCTTTCTGGCGCAGGTGTAATGGATGCTACTGCGGCAAAGCCTATTTATATTCATACTACTGAAGAAGTTCAAGTACAGAATAATTATTTAGTACTTACTCATAGTCCTAGTCCAGTTGGTGATTTTTATATTATGCTAAAGAATGATGATGGTACTATTCGTGCTGATCGTGTTCCTATGCTTATTCCTTGGTCTTGGAAAGATGGAAATAGTGAGAAGACTACTGATGAAACAAGTCATGCTAATGCATGGTTAAAAGTTCCTACATCTACTGAACCAGGTTATGATCCTGCTTTGACTGGTACTGGTGCAAAAGCTTATGTTGTTAAGCTTGAAGAAGCTTTTAAAGCTTGGGCGCTTGATTATAATAATAGTCATGATGATCTTATTAGACGTGGACATATTCAAGCAGCTAAGGCTCCTAAGGGTGCCGATACTCAAAAGAAGTATGAAGCTGGTAAGTTGGTTGCTCCTACAGCAGCTACTGCTAATGCTGTATCTGAGATTTATGATTATGTAAATGGTACCAAGGTTAGTGATCCAGGCTCTGTAATGTATGTTGATTATTATGTACAGTCTACTGGATATTCTAAGCAAGTTGATATTGAAGCTGCTAAATTTGGTGGCTCTTATTATCTTGAGGCTTCTACTTTATTCCGTGATCAAGCAACTGGTGAGGATTATCCTGCTGAATTTATTATTCCTAATTGTAAGGTTCAGTCTAACTTTACCTTCACAATGGCTCCTACTGGAGATCCTTCTACATTTACTTTCACTCTTGATGCATTCCCAGATTATACTAAGTTTGATCGTAGTAAGAAAGTAATTGCTGCATTGCAGATTATTGATGATACTTTACGCTATGATGATTTTGGTGTTACTAAGAGTACTGGTACAGTATCTATTCCTGCAGACGCTTTGTATGAGAATACTGGACGTATTAAGGACACTGTCCATCGTGGTAATGCCGCTAGTGCTTCTGGCACCTAATTTAATTTATGACAATAGGGGAGATACGAATAAGTATCTCCCCATTTTTTTTGTTATAAAGAAATAGGTGATATTATGAGGAGAATTTTACATTTATCAAAAGAGTATGAACAATATTGGAATTTAGATCCAAGTGTTGCAATAAATTAGATACATCAAGCTTTATATACAGAATTTAAATAGAAGATGAATGGTATCTCATTAGGAGGAATCGCAGCGAGTGGTTCAAAAGCTGCTGCAAAAGAATTATAGGATTTTTTTCAAACACTTAAAACTTTTAATCAAACTGGTACTATGACACCATTAGGCGCGATAGAAAGTGCAGTTATTGAAGAAGTTAATAATACAATGACTTCTGGACGATGGAAAAAATTTTTTGTAACAACTAGAGGTCATAGATAGGGTTATGCTTTTGAGGAATAGTTAGCACAAGTATTAGCTGCTGTTAGAGATATTGCAAGTGGTGGATCAGGTGATCGTGCTTCAATTAATGCTGCAACAAAGGCTATGAATCTTGGTCATGAACAAGTGGGTATGTCAGGAGATCTTTCGTCTTTAGCACGGAATATGGGAAAAGCATTAATTGAAGAAAAACATTAGCAGCTTAATTAGTTATTTAATCTAAAAAAAAGATCTACTAATCCTTTAGTAGCTTCTGCAGTTGATGGTAAAATTGATGTTAGTGGTTTAATGACTACTTGGACAATTAAAGCTGAAGCTACTCCTTATTTAATACGAATTGCTACTTTATTATCTCAAGCAAATTTTAGTGCAAAAAGTTATGGTAGTATGCATTGGGATAAAACGTTAAGAGATTATGTCGAAAATGGTATGCGCAATATAAAAATACATTTAGGTCATACTTAGACTAATCGAGTATTTTTTGATTTATTTACAAGTTTTGGCTATCCTGCAGCAGTATCATTATCTATGTTAATTGTTTTAAATCGACGAGGATAGTTTGATTTAGAAATGCAATAGCAATTATCTCGTTTACGTTTTATTTATGAATTAACTGGTCGAGGATAGATTTATTTAAAAGATATAATTAAAAATACTTTTAAAGAAGTAACTGGTCAATCTTATACAGAAGTAAATTATATTATATATAATGATCCATAGGGTAATATTTATGTTAAAAGTACAGCAGAGATAATTATAGAAATGTGGAATTCTATTAATGAAATATTTAAACAACAAGTTTCTATTGATAAGCGTTATTTTTTTTAATTAAATTTGACAAAATAAAATTTTTATTTTACAATTATGTTAGTTTAAGTGAAAAAGGAGATGCTATTATGGCTAAAGTTTCTTTAACAAAGGTTTGTCCTATTAAAAAGAAAGATAATCTTTTAGTTAAAATTGGTGATACTGAAGTAGAAATTATATAGTATTTACCAATTAATGAAAAGGGAACTTTTATTACTGAAGTAATTAATGATATTATTGATAATACTTACATGATAAATCCTGTGCGTTATGAAGTTATTTTTAATATTAAACTTTTATAGGTTTATACAAATTTTAATTTTACTGAAACAATGTTAAAGGATTTGCCTAAACTTTATGATATGTTAGTTTTAAATAATATTATTAATGAAATAAAAAAGAATATTCCTGAAGAAGAATTAAATATGTTAAAATTTTTGTTGGAATAGAGTCTTACTGAATTAAAAACTTATGGCTCTTCAGCTTTAGGCATTATTTAGACGATAAATGCTGATTAGATTGCAACTCAAGATAATGTAAATACTTTAATGTCAGCATTAAGTGATCCAGAGCAATTAACTCTAGTAAAAGATATTTTAAATAAATTAGGATAAAGAAGTATTTAATACTTCTTTTTTTATTGGAGAGAAAGGAGAATAAAATATGGCGGTTAATAGTTAGTATACATTTTAGGTTAGCGCTGATGTTAGTACTGCCGAAAAATAGATAAAAAGTTTATTAAATAGTTTAGAAAATTTATCTAAAACCAATAAATTAAATTTGGGTTTTGATACTGCTATTAATAAAGCTACCGAATCTGCTAAAGTATTATAGACTACTTTATAGAAAGCTTTTAATACAACTACTAATACATTAGATTTTAGTAAATTTAGTGCAGAATTAGCAAAAGCTAATACTTCTGTAGAATAGATTGCAAATAATTTATTAAATGCTGGTACAGCAGGACAATCTGCTTTTACTGGATTAACTACTGCATTAGCTACTTCAGAAATTCATGTCCAAAAAATGAATAATATGTTGACGCGATTTGGTACTACTTTAAAGAATACTGTAAAGTGGGAAATTGCTTCAACAATGGTACATGGAATTGAAAGTACTATTAAACAAGCTGTTAGTTATGCATAGAATTTAAATTCTACTTTAAATGATATTCGTATTGTAACTGGAGCTAGTTCTAGTGAAATGGCTACATTTGCAAAAGAAGCTAATACTGCTGCAAAATAGTTATCTACAACGACTCAAAATTTTGCTAAAGCTTCATTAATTTATTATCAACAAGGTGATGATGCTGCACTTGCGGCGAAAAAAGCAGCTATTACAACTAAAGCTGCGAATGTTGCATTTACAGCTTCTGCGCAAGAAATGTCATAGATGTTAACAGCAGTTTGGAATTCTTATCAAATGGGTGAAGAATAGTTAGAGCATGCTGTTGATGTTATGGCAAAATTAGGTGCAACAACTGCATCAAGCACAGAAGAAATTGCAAAAGCTATGCAAAAAGTTGCTCCCACTGCTAATACAGTTGGAGTAAGTTTTGAAAAAATGTCTGCGATGATCGCTACTTCTGCTAGTGTTACTCGTCAATCTGCAGAAGTTGTTGGTACTGCTTGGAATACTATTTTAAGTAGATTAAGTGGATTGAAATTAGGGTAGACATTGGAAGATGGTGTAGATTTAAATAAATATTCATCTGCATTAAAAACCATTGGTATTAATGTTTTAGATGCTTCTGGTAATTTACGTGAAATGGGTACTGTAGTTGATGAAGTTGGTGAAAAATGGAAAACTTTATCAACTGCACAAAAAACAGCATTAGCACAAACTGTTGGTGGTGTACGTCAATATACACAAATTATGTCATTTTTTGAAAATTTTGATAAATATTAGGAAAATTTAACTTCAGCTAATAATTCTAAAGGAGAATTAAATAAACAAGCAGATATTTATGCAGAAAGTTGGGAGGCTGCTGCGAATCGTCAAAAAGCAGCTTTAGAAGGTATTTATAGTGCTTTAATTAATGATAAAGCTTTAGTTAATATAACTGATGGTTTTACAAAAGTATTAGATGTTGTAGATGGATTGGTTAAAGGGTTAGGCGGATTACCTGGTATTTTAGCTACAATTGGTGCTTTAACAAGTCGTATTTTCGGTTCTTAGATTGCTAATTCTATTGGTAATTTTGGACGAGGATTAAGTAGTTTTATCGGGCAAGCTAAAAATAAAGGCTTGGGTACAACTATTGGTTTAGCCTTATAGGGAAGATTAGCTTCTGGAGAACAATTGCGTCAAGCTAGCGCCGCATAGCAAGCATCAAATTTAGCTGCAAATTAGGCGGCAATATTTCAAAATCGAGGCGGAGAAAGTAATTTAATGTCTGCATCAATGTTAAATTCTTAGGCAAATATTTTAGCAAAAAAAGCAGCTTTGGCTCGTAATGATAATAATTTATCTTAGAAAGAATAGTTAGCTTAGTAGATGGCGATTAATAAAGCCAGTGAAGTTTTAGGTGAAACATAGCAATCGGCAGATAAATATAAAGAATTAGCAAAAAGTGGAGATGATGCAATTTCTGAAGCTATTGGTTCTAATATGCATGCTCAGATAAAAGAAATTGATAAAATAGCTAAAGAATCTCCTGGTGATGGTGGTGCTGAAATCGCTGATTATATGAAATAGGCAACAACTAATTCAATTTAGTAGAATTATTTTAATCAATTAAGATCTTAGCCAGGTTTAGATCCTGCAAAAACTGCTAAAGCGGCAATAAGAGAATAGGCTCAATAGCAAAAACAAGCATTAACTGATACTCGTAATTTAGCGAGAGATCAAGCATTTTTAGAATCAACAGGTGGTTCAAATATTGAAACATTTGCTGGTTCTTTAATAGGAATGTAGAATCCAGCAACTGGTGATACTTTAACTGCACAAAATATAGCTGAACAATAGCGTATGGCTTTAAAAATGGCTAAAACTGTTTCTGGAACAATGTCAGATAAAGGCGGAATTTTAGAAGAAGCTTTATCTAATTTTGGTAATGCTCAATTGGTTGGAGAAGATGGCCAATTAGATGAAAATTTAATAACATCATTATCTCAAAAAATTACAGAAGCTTATACAGAAAAAATAGAACAGGTAAATAAGGCACTTGCATAGGCAGTTAAAAAAGCTACAGATTTAGGATTAGATGAAGATATAATTGATGAAGTTCAAGAAAAAGGTAGAGGAGAAGCTTAGTCAAGAGCTGAAGCAGCAGAAGGACAAGCTAATATAGAAGATATTTTAGATCATCCTGAAGATACTCAACCGGCGACTGATAAATGGCAAAAAATTGGAGAAGCAGCATAGAAAGCTTTATCTTATGGTACTATGATGATGAGTTCTATTACAACTGCATCTGGTGCAATGGATGTATTAAGTGATAGTACTGCGACGGCAACTCAAAAAATGGGTTCTTTGATGAGTGTTACAATGTCTCTCGGCAATGCATTTGCTACAGGAGGTATTTGGGGTGCTCTTGCTGCTGGTGCAGCTATGGCGGTTACTGCAGCGGTAAAATATTTTTAGAAATTAGATGAAGAACAAAAAGCCTATCGTCAAAAGCAAGGTAAAGCAGCGATTGAAGCAGTAAATACTGCGATGAAAGAACATGAAAGTGCAGAAGAAGCTTATTAGACATATAAAAAAGCTAGGGAAGAATATGAAAAAGGTAATCTTTCTCGAATGGATTACACTAATCAATTAGCAGATATTGCAAGCGCTCTTGAAATTGAAGGAGCCAGTGTTTTAGCATTAACTGGAAATTATGAAGCATTAGCTGCGGCGATTGAAAGTGCAAATAAAAATCGTGGTGAATAGATTGAAGCGGCACAAAAATTGGCTCAATAGACTGAAATGTAGGCAAGTAATATTTTTGAAGGAACTATATCAGATAGTTTTGGTAAAAGTGCTACAAGAAAAGGCGATAAAATTATAATAGATAATTTATTATCTAGTGTTTATGATGAATTAAAAGCAAATGGAAATAGTGATTGGGTTACACAAATTAATAAAAAACGTAATAGTAATGTATTTTCTCAAAAAACAATGACTGCTTATGGTTTAACAAATAATGATAAAGGTTGGGAAACTGTGGCAAAATTATTAAATGGTACTCAAGGTGGAGATTTAGGTTGGTTTAATGCAAATAATAATAATTTAACTATGCAAACAGATGCAGAATCTATTTTGACTGCATATGATCGTATTACAGAATTAGAGCAAAAAGCATCTGAAGAAACTGCTGAAGGATAGGCTATAAAAGAATTATTATCTACTTCTGCTGTTCAAGAATTTGTAACTGCTGTAAAGGCGGCAGGAGAACCAATTAGACAAGCAAGAGATTTATTACATACAGAAGAAAGTAAATAGTTTTTACAAAATACATATGGCGATAAAACTAAAGGAGATTACAGTCGAGAATTGCGTCAAACTATGATTGATCAATTATTTAATGAATTAGGTGGGACAAAAGAAGGTTTAAGTGATTCTAGACGAGATAGTATTAAAGCTTTAAGTGAATAGTTAGTTGATGAATTTTGGACTAATATTGATGAAGGTTTAACTGCAACTTTAGAACAAGAAAAAACTAGAAATACAAAAAGTGAAGCTATTAAACAATATGCTCAATAGTTATTTGGAAAAGATATCCCTCAAGGATTAGAAGAAGCATTAAGTAAAATAAGTACAGAAGATTTGAACGCAGCTAATATGTATGATATTGATTGGACTAATATTCAAACAAGTTTAGAAAAAAGTGGATAGAGAAAATCAACGACTACTCGTTTTTAGAGAGCAAAATCTTTATTAGATACTTATTGGAGTGACAATTATGATATTAATACTTTAGGCGAACAAGCAATTAATGCATTATTTGGAGATCAGGATAATGTTCAAGAGATAATTAAGACTTTTTCTGATAGTGATTTTAGTGATAAAATGTCTTTATTATCATAGTATATGTCTGATTTAGATAATAATATGGGACAATATATGGAAGAAGCAAATACTTCTATTGATAAAGCAAATGAATCTGTACAAGATTTAATTGATGCGAATAAAACAAGAGCAGAAAAGTTTTTAGAAGCTAATAATTATAGTAAAATTGATTGGGAAACATTTAAATAGTACATGCAAATTTATCAAACTTTAAATGGATTAACTTCTAGTATGACAATTAATGCTGATGATTTACAAAATTATATTGAATTTTTAAATACGTTTGGTGTTACAAATGATACATTATTAAATATGATTAATGAAGATTTATCAAATGTCATATCTACAGATGATTATAGTTCTCAAGTAGATCTACAAAATTTAGGTGCTAATTTTCATTATGGTACAGAAGATGAAATACTTGGAATTGATCTTTCTAAAGTTAATTTTAATGATTTAATGGATTGGTTAATGATTAACCATCCAGAAATTATAAATTCTATGTTAAGTTAGGGTCAAGATATAGTACAAAATAATGCTGAAGCGAAAAATTTATTAGAGGGCGGTCAAATTTATGCTACTACTGAAAAAAATATCAGTGCAGTAAATGATAAAGTTGAATATAATACAGCAGAAGAAATGTTAAAAAGATCAAAAACAAAACTTACTCAACAATTAAGTATGTTGTCTGATTTAAATCCTGCTAATATGGATAAAGATGCTTAGAAAAATTTTATGCGATATTTTGAGGCAGGAGGTAATCAAATATTAGATTGGTTAAATTTAACTGATTTAGAAAGAAAACAAAAAGCTTTAGAAATGATAGAACAAACATTGGCGGATATTCAAAAAAATGATGAAGCTGGTGCAATTGAAAAAGCATTAGCCGCAGAACAAGTAAAAGCAGAAAAAATTTCTTATTTAACAGAAAAAATTAGTGAAGATAGTTCTAAAATGGGATTGATGGGAATGAGTTCAGAAAAAGCAAATATGTTAGAGTAGTTAAAATCAGAATATGATGAATTAGCTTCTTTATATCAAAAAGATAGTTTAGAATATTAGCAAACTATATAGAATAAACAAAAGATAGAGAAAGATTATTATTAGGATTTAGCAGATAGGGCAAAAATGGTCGCAGAAAGTATGTCTGCAGAATGGGATAAGCAAATAACTGCGCAAGATAGTGTACTTGATTTAATGAATAATAATTTAACAAATATTGCTGGTTTAGATTTTAGTAATATTGAAATGCTAAAATAGAATTTAAAAGATGCAGGAATTGAAGGATAGCGTATTAAAGAGCTTATTGATGGAATATCTTCTGCGGATACAGATAAAGATAAAATTAGATAGGCTATGGTTATTGCTTCAGAAGCAGCATTGGCAAAATTAACTACTTTAGAAGATTAGAAATAGCAATATAAAGGTATTGTTACTACATTAGATACTTCTGCAGTTGATGGAGCATCAATCCCGGTAGAAGGTGAAATGGAAAACGCAGAAAAAATTCAAGAGTAGTTAACACCAGTAGGAAAAATTACTTTTGAGGTTGATAGTGAGACAGTTGAGCAAGAAGTTGCAAATTTAAAAGTTGATAATGATACTGGTAAAGTTACAATTACTTTAACTAATGGCGAACAAATTGAAAAAAATATTGAAAATTTAAATGTAGATAATGATACTGGTAAAGTTACTTTAACATTAGATAATGGCGCGCAAATTGAAGAACAAATTACACAATTAAAAACAGATAAAGATGGCCATATTTCAATAACTGCATCATATGGTCCAGAAGATTCTACTACTACATTGGATGGAGATATTCAAAGTTGGATTGTCGGTGAAGATGGTAATGGTAATTATTCTGTCGGTATAAAAGTTAAAATGGGAGAAAATGGTGATACTACTGTTTTAACTGAAGATATTGCTGAAGCGGTTACTGCTGCAGATGGACAAAGTATTCATGTAAAATTGGCTTCTGGAGACGAATTAGATTTACCTACACAGATTTAGGATCAAATTACTGGGTCAGAAGAAGCATTGGAAATATACGGCGTTAATATAACACCAGTAGTTGATATTGGATCGATTTAGGGAGAATTAGATTCTCAAGATTATTCTATTGATGTAGCTGTACGATTAAATTTATCAGAAATGTTAAATGCCGCCGCGATGGAAAATGCTATGAGTAAATTAAATACTACTAGTGAATTTAAACAATTTTAGGATTTATTAAATAGTAGTAGTTCTGAGCTTTTTAATGCTTTAACTGCAAAAGATTAGTGGAATATGATAGAAGGTAAACATACAGAATATAATCAGGCTGAAAAAGCTTTTATGTCAACATTACAAGCACAAATGTTATCTATGGATCCAGAAAAATTAGGCGAAGAATTAATGGATCCTGATTCTGTAATTACAGGATTTGTAAAAGCTTTATGTGATGGAGCAAAATCAACAAGATCTGAAACTGCTCAATTTGCTTAGTTTTTATTACAAGGATTAGCAGATGGATTAGGAGTTGAAGCAGATTCATTTGATTTCAGTGCAGATTTGAGTTCATTAACAGAAAATATTTTAGCTGCTTTTTAGAGCGCTTTAGGTATTGCTTCTCCATCCAAATTAACAAAATCATTAGCTCCTTATTTATTTCAAGGTTTAGCTGAAGGTATGTCAGAATATTCAACTTCATTTGAAGCGCCAAAATTAACTGGAGTAAGTCAAAAAATTGCAGAAGCTTTTAAGAAAGCTGTAGAAGAAGGTATTAAAGATGGAGTGCCTGATGCGGAGAAATTAAAAAAATTAGGTTTAGATTTAGATGAAAAACTTGTTAATAATATTGCTGAAGCAGGTGGAGTTAAAAAGTATGTAGCAAAAGAAGCTGGGAAAAGGGCTAAAATTGAAACAGATACATTATGGGCAAAAAATCATGAAGAAGAATTAAGAGCTAGAAGTATTAAAAATCTTTCTCCTTATAATAAAGATAATTTAGAACAATATATTATTGATATAGATCGTGAATCTGAAGATTATAAGCAATTATATAATGCAAAATATAAAGAAATATAGCAAAATATTTTGAATTCAATTTTTGATGAAGAAAAAATGACAGATGCTTTTTTACAAAATTATATGTCTAATCAAGAATGGAATAGTGGGGATTATAATGAATTTACAAAAGCAGTTTTAAATGATGCTTTAGCTAATGCTTTAAAAAATAATGGAAAAAGTTTAACAGATTTAGCTAATTTAGAAGGAGAAGAATTACAAAAAATAATTGATGATTGGCAATTAGAAATAGATATTAGTGAAGAAAATATTAGTAAACAAATCAATGCAGTTATTGCAGAAGTACAAGATGTTTGGCAAAATGGGTTACAAGCAATGTATGAAAATGAAACTTCAAAAGCACAAGCAACTTATGATTTGTGGAAAAATACTTTTACTGCTATTGCTGCTGCAAGAAAAGGAATTTTAGAAGGCAAAAGCGCAATGGAAACTTTGTTCGGTAATCCTGATCAAATTGCAAATATTATTACAAGTTATTTAAATAAAGGATATGAAATGTCTGATATTGCGGAAATGTTAGAAAATCCAAATTAGCGTTTTGATTTTGAACCGTTTGATTTTGCATCATATGATAAAAGTGGTCCTTAGCGCTTTTTAAAACGTGATGAAAATAATACTTATATAAATACAACTAAAGATCAATATAATGCAAAAGTTTCTGATTATATAAAGGAATTAAGTGATGAAGAGATATAGCCTATTTTAGAAGAAGTTTTATCACCAGAAAAATTAACAGAAATGATGAATGGTACTGGTGCACAAAAAGCTGCATTAGAACAATTAGAAAAATTAGGTGTTTTAATTAAAACTGGACAAGAATATAATTTAAATAAAGATTTAAATACATCAACAATGGCTAATGACATAAAATAGTCATTAATTGATGCTTTATCTTTAACAACTCAAGAAGCAGTTAATAGTGTATTAGGAACAGCTTCTGCTACGCAAATGTCTGTACGTTATTAGACAGCAGATAATATAAAGCAAGAAGGAGAAACTGCTATTAATCGTTTAAATAATCAAAAGTCTTTAATGATGTCTGCATAGCAAAGTTTAATTAAAAAAGGTAATTTAAGTGATTTAGATCAAAAATAGCAAGGAGAAGTTGTATAGACATTAAAAGATTTAGGATTATTAAATGAAAATGCGGATGCTTCTGCTGTTTCACTAGCATTAGTTGATACTGCTGCACAATAGTTAGCGGCATCATTATCTAATTTAGCTTCTGCAATTATGTCAGCTATGGGAATGATTTAGAACGGTGAGGCTGATAGTGCAACAATAAATGAAAATGGCCAAGTTGAAGCTAGAAAAAGAAAATATACAGATGAAGAAGCAAATCAAATAGGAGAGCAAGCTTATCAAGAAGCTAAGGCTCAAAAAGAGAAAAAAATAATTGCGAAAAAAATGGCAGAACGTAGGAAATTGGAACGATAGGGTCAAATTGTTGATGGTGGAGAGCAAATAAGTGCTACTGAAGAAGAATTAGCTGAATATGCAGAAGAATTAGAAGCTATAAAAAATCAAAAAATTGCTGAAGCGAAACAAGAAATGGTGACAATTAATTTAGATGAAAACCAATCTGTTTCTACCGATCGTGCTGGCGAAACAATTACTTCAGCTAAATCAGCAATAGAACAAACTTAGATTGATTTATTAAACAATTATGCTACTGCATTAGGTACTACTTCTGAAGCTTTAGGAGATTATTGTGAAGCAATAGCTGCTGTTGAAGGAACTACTGTTGATTGGGAATCTGCTACTATGAGTGAAAAACTTGCATTAGCAGAAGCTGCAGTTGAATATTAGCAGGCAGAATAGGCTATTAAAGATTTAACAACTGCAATTTAGTCTGGTGGAGCTTTTGATGTTTTAACTGATAAAACAAAAACTGCTGCACAAAATAGCGGAGAATTACGAGAAGCTTTAATGACTTTAAAAAGTACTATAGATAATTATTTTGGAGAAGGAATTGTAGATACTCAATTCATACAAGATAATTTAGAACTAATGAAACAATGGGCAAATGGTAGTAAAGAAGCTATGGAAGAACTTGAACGAAAAGTATTGGATGTATTTGCTGCAATGAATGGATTAGATTTAAATCAAATGATTACAAATATGGAAGGATTAACACAATCTGCCGGTGAAGCATTAAATGAATGGGCAAATGGTTTACAATATGGTCAATAGTTAACAGATTAGCAATTAGATTGGATTAATAATTATGCAAAAATGAATAATTTAACTAATGAATAGTTGGCACAATTAGGCAAAATAGTAGGTGTTACTTTTGAATTTGATCAAGAAGTTGTTGAAATTGCTTCAAATAGTCAAAAAGTAACTTAGTAGTTAAAAGATATGGTAAAACAAGCGTAGGCTATTGATAAAGCTACTACTGAAGGTAGACATGAATATGAGCAAATGGTAAAAGATATTTAGGCTGCTAATCCAGCATTACAAAAAATTCAAAAAAATATTGAAGCTTGTGGAACGAAAGCAAATAATTCTTTTAAAACTGCTATGAAGTAGGGCCGTAATTTAGCAGCTATTGCAGCAGCCGGAGCTGATACTTTTATTGGGTATAAAGGTATTTTAGATGCTAATACAGCAAAAACTGCTGCATGGAATGATGCTTTAAAAGCTGTCGCTGATAGTGGTGGATCAACATATGAAGCTTTACAAAAAGCAAATGAAGCTATAGCTGAAATGACAGACGGCGCAGGGGAACCAATTAATATACCCGTTAAAGTTGATCCTTCAAGTTTAGATGATGTTTATAGTGATATGGCTGGTATTACTGATATGGAAGGTTTAATTAGTTATATGGAAGAACATCAAGAATTAGATCCTTCTGTATTAGAATAGTAGGGTGTTATTACTTATAGTTATACTGGTAGTGCACCGAGTTATCATACTGAAAGTGAGTCTACATCAAATAGTACTCATGCACATGGTGGAGGTACTATTTCAGTTGGTCCAATTAGTACTGATTGGTCATTTGATGGTAATATTGATGGTACTACAACTGCTACTGTTCCTGTATTAGATGGTGCTACCGGTGGTGGCGGCAATCGTCCCGGTGGTGGCGGTGGTGGATGTTTTGCTGCGGGGACTTATGTTTCTATTTATAATGGATATAAAAATATTGAAGATATTCAAATAGGTGATTTAGTTTTATCTTATAATGAACAAACACGACAAAATGAATATAGTGAAGTATTACAAACTATGATTCATAAAGTTATAGAACCTATTTATACATTATATATTAAAAATGATAAAATAATTGTTACTGGTATTCATAGATTTTTTATTATTCGTAATAATCAGGTAATGTGGTTACCAGTTTCACAATTATAGATTGGAGATTTTGTTTTATTTGCTAATGATACTATACATAAAATTATGTAGATTAATATTAATTATTAGATATTAACTGTTTATAATTTTGAAGTTTCAAATAACCATAATTATTATGTTGGTAAAAATTAGATTCTTGTTCATAATAAAGGCCGTGGAGGCGGCGGTGGCGGCGGTGGGCGCGAAGCTCGTCGTCGTGATAAAACTCATAAAGATTCTTATGAAAGAGAACGTTATCATAATACTAATCGTCAAATAACTCGTCAAGAACAATAGTTAGAAAAATTAAATAAATTAAAATCATTTAAATATGGTGGAGATTATTTAAAAGCTCTTAAAGCAGAAAATGAACAATTAGCTAAATAGGTAAAATTAAATAAAGAAAAAATTAGTGAAGCTAAAAAATATGCTGAAATTGATAAGTAGAGACTAAAAGATTTTAATACAAAAGGTACAAAAATGGAATGGGTAGATAAAGATGGTAATTTCCAATCTGGAACATTCCAATTAAAAGTTACTCCGCAATTTGACGAAGATGGTAATGTTGATGTAGATCAATATTTAGCTGATATGGAGGCTGAATATAACAAAAAAGTTGATGAATGGAATGCTTTATCTGCAGAAGCACAAGAAAATAGACAAGGCGAATTTGATGCTTGGTTTGAATAGTATGATAAAGTTATGGATACGGTTAGTAATCTTGAAGAAGCTTAGGACCGTATTGCTGAAGCGATAGCTGCGAATCTTGAAATTGCAGCTCAAATTTCTGCAAATAATTTAGAAGCAATTACATATAATATTGATTTGGTAATTGATACAAATGATTTTGAAAAAACTTGGGATGAAGTTGTTCGTAAACGTTGGTCAAAAGATTTAGAGCATTTAAGTGATTTAGCTCATGCTTATCTTACTGATGTTACAGCAGATTTAGATTCAATAAGTCAATATGGCGAAAATAGTGATGCTTATAAAGAAGCTGCAGCTAAATATTAGACATATTTAGACCATAAGAGTGAAATTGAAGCCGGTACGTATGAAGGTACAGATTATTTAACTGAAGCCGATTGGCAAAAATTCTTAGAAACAGCACGAGATTAGACTGCTGCATATATGAGTTCATTATTAGATGAAAAAGATTCTTTACTTAATACTTTAGGTGATTATTTAGATGCTGTTGATGAATAGATTGCAGCAATGGATAATGTTATTGCACATCAATCTAAAATTGCTTAGTCAATGCGTAGTATTGCAGAACTTGCAGGACGTGCTAATGATGCTACATTTACCAATCGTACTTATGCTTCTGAACAAGATGCTTATAAAAAGCAATTAGATGAACAAAGACAATTATATGAAACTTATCAAGAGCAAATGGCACAATATGAAGGTAAACGAATTGAAGATATGACTGAATTAGAACAACAAAATTATAAAGATTTGTTAGAAAAGATGCAAGCTGCGCAAACTAGTTTATATGAAAATACTCAATCTTTATTATAGAGTTTAAGAGATTCATTTGAATATAATCTTGAGCGTACTTTAGATACTTGGGAAAAGAATTTAGCTGCTGCAGGATCTGCTTGGAATGGATTAACATTAGCAGATTAGAAACAAGATTATGAATGGTGGCTTGATGCATAGGAACGTTATTTGTCTACATCTAAACAACTTTATGAAACTTCTAAATTAAATCGTAATATTAATAAATCATTAGAAGATGCTACTACTGCGGCAAGTAAAGCAAGATTAAAAGCATTACAAGAACAAATTGAATCTCAAGAACGTTTTAATAAAATGACTCAATATGATGTTGATATGTTAAATAAGCAGTATGAATTATGCTTAGCACTTGAGGAATTAGAAAATGCTAGAAATGCAAAAGATACTGTGCGTCTTGTTCGTGATGATATGGGAAATATGATGTATCAATATACAGCTGATGAAGATCAAGTATCAGAAGCAGAACAAGCATACGAAGATAAATTATAGGAGATTAATGATTTAGCTATTGCTCGTCAAAAAGAATTAAATGAAATGTATTTTTCTACTCAAGAAACTTATAGACAAAAAATGAAAGAAATTAATCAAATGTATGCTGATGATGAAGCCGCTCGTTAGGAAGCTATGGCACGACTTAATGAATGGTATGCTGAAAAAATGAATTATATTAATGAACAATCTGCTAATAGCGCACAAGATTTAATGGATAATCAAAGTGTAATATTTGAACATTATGGTGAAACTCATCATGACGTAAGTGAAGGTATTAATGAAAATATTCGTGAAATTTTAGAAACTCATACTGATTGGACTGAAACTGCAAATGAATTAACTGCACAATTAACTCAACAAATGCAAGAATATGGTGCAGCTATTAAAGAAGCACTTAGCATTGCTGGCTTAGGTGAAGATTGGGAGCAAGCTACTGGTACTATGGTAACATAGATGTAGCAAATTGAATCCGAAAGTCAACGAACAAAAGAAGAATTAGATAAAATTACACAAGTATTAAAAGAACAATTAGATGAATATTATACAAAGATTGTTGAACAATTAGAAGAACAAGTTAAAAAGATTAATGAAGCCTATGACGCAGCTCAAAGATATTTACAATCATTAAAAGATTAGTTAGCTACATTAAAATCAATTAATGATGAAGAAGAACGCAGAAGACGTCGTAGAGATGATAGACGACCTCATCGTAGACATGATGATGGTGGCGGCTCTGGTTCTGGCAGTAGCGGTTCTGGTTCTGGCTCTGGTTCTGGAGGTAGCGGTTCTGGTTCTGGAGGTAGCGGTTCTGGCGGGTCACCACGGCGCGGCACTGGTGCATGTTTTGCTGCAGGTACTCAAGTTCTTATGGCAGATTTAACATTTAAAAATATCGAAGATGTTCAAATTAATGAACAAATTATTAGTTATAATAAAAAATTAAATACTTTTGAAATTATGCCAGTTACTGAATGTATTATACGTCATAATATTGATTGTTTAATTGAGATTATATTTGATGATAATAGTAAACTTTTATTAACGCCTGGACATCCATTGTGGACATTAGAAGGTTGGAAAGCTCTTGACTTTATTATAGCATTTTTAGAGCATGGTGTAATTACTCATAAATTACATATTGGAGATCAATTACCAACTTTTGATCGTCAAATAAAAACTATTATAGCAATCAATGAAGTAATTGTACCATTAAATTGTGATGTATATGATTTAAGCGTTTCTAAATATCATACATTTATTGTTAATAATATTATTGCACATAATGCTGCAGCAATGGCTAAATATGCAAGTGGCGGTTTAGTTGATCAAACTGGTCTTGCTTGGCTTGATGGAACAAAAGAAAAACCAGAATATGTTTTAGATGCAAAGAGTACTGCTAAAATGTTCGAAGCAATTGAAACAGTTAAAACATTAGATAATGGAGCAGTAAAAGAATTATTAGCTACTTTACAAGCTACTACTGCATCAATGATTGCTACAATGAGTAGTGGTATTGCTGCACAAAATTCTACTGGAAACATGGCGATAGATAGATCTCAAACTTCTTCTATTTATAATATTAATGCAGATTTTCCTAACGCAACAGATAAGGATTCAATACTTGCTGCATTTGATAATCTTAGAAATTTGGCATCTCAATATGCGAATAGACGATAATATTAAGCCTCGCGCGTATGCGCGAGGCTATTTTTTCTTTATATGGGTAGGTCTCTTTAAATTAATCAATTTAATTGTGATTATTATTAGATAATGGAGAAAAAGGAGTGAAATGGTTTGGCTTAGAAGTTTAATATCCAAGATTTGTTTGAAGCGGTAGAAACTATTACTGAAGGAGTTCTATCTTCAAAGAAATATGATCAAACTCTTGAGTGTAAAATTGTTTCAACCGAAAACGCAGATAAAAAAAGTGAATATGTTGTAGAATATGCTGGAGGTCAATTCACAGCTTATTCAGCTGATTTAACATATTATGAAGGCGAATATGTTTATGTAACTATTCCATAGGGTGATATGACAAAATAGAAGTATATTATAGGTCGTAAGACTAGTGGTGATGATACTCAATATGAAGTTGATTTCCATCAACCTTTTGATAATTTTGCGTCTTTAAATAATTTAACAAAAGGTAATGGAGTTAATCATGCATTTAACGCAGATAAGACACAATATACAGCGAATTATAAATTACATGGAGATAATACTTTAACAGAAAAAGCATTAGCAAAAGCAATTAAAAAAGTTCAAAAGACGATGGCAGATCCTGCAACATTATATAATAATAATATGACAAATTTGGATAATATTTATAAAAAGGTTAAAGATAAATTTGATCAATATCATAAAAAAACAAAAAGTGGTAGAGATTTATTAATTACTCTTACTCCACGTATTTATTCTACTCCAAGTAAATAGAACTATCATGGTCAAGAAACTTTAAATTGTAGACAGTATTTTGTTTTAATTATTAATCGTCTTTTTAAGTTAATGTATAATACTTCTAAAAAGAAATTAATTGTTGCTCCTTATGATGAAAATAAAGATAATTATGTAAAACAATGTATGGAAGACATTGATACATTGTTTACTGATTATTTAAATTATATATATGGTGATATAGTTGAAGCAGAGCGCCCACAATATATAGCAGATCATTATATTTTACAATCTGAAGATTATGAAATAATTGTATCTAAAACTTTAGAAAATTGGTATAGTGCAAGAAAAAAAGATAATGAAAATTAGTACGCAAAAGACGTAGAAAAATATAATGTTGAGATTAAACGTATTTATGATGAAATTATTGGCGCATCTGGTGTAACAAATGATACAGATGGAGATTTTACTAAAAATTTAATATGGAGTTGGGCGTATAACAATCAAGATGATCGGCAGAAAGATGCTTTAATGGATACTTTAGCTTTAAAAGCTACTTTCCGCTCTTGGCTTTTATCATATAATTTAGTAAGTGGTAATTATGGATTACGTATTGTAGTTACTGGATTAACATAGGCGCATACTTCTATAACTGAAGAAGTTGTATGGAGTAGTGCAGACATGTTTGGTAATATTTATGGATTTATTACTGGTGAAGAACAGTAGCTTTTAATTCCTATTGAAAAGTTTGTACAACTTAATGGTATCCAAATTTATTTTTGGTAGGATTTTAATTTTATTAATGCAAGACATGAAAAAATTGAACCACAAACAATGATACCTATTAATAGTGAAGAATAGAAAGCTGTAATTATTCCTAATATTTTTATTGATGCTTTAGAAGTACATCTTGGTTTAGATATTACGAATTTAGATAAAGATAAGGTATTTTTATTTACTGGAGATACTTTAACTTATGGTAAAGATCCTGCCGCGGCGGATAATCAAGAAATTGATTTTGACGACAAGGGAAATGCTCTTATAGGTGCTCCAGGAATAAATGATACTAAAACATTATAGGTTGCTTGGATTCATATTGATGATGATGGTAAACCTGTTTTTATTAACAATTATTATAATAATGGCGCAAAAACAGATGATACTTCTCTTGAATATTGGATTGATAAAACTAATGAGACTGTTGATACAGATGGTATGATTTTACAAACTCCAATTTGTCATACTGGTATTAATTGGTATCGTTATGATGGAGCATATGAACCTAGTGAAGGTATTGTTGCTTAGAAAATTGGTGGATATGGTTGGAAATTAATTTATTCTACCAATCCTTCGGTTTTAGAATATTGCTATGAAACAATTATAGAACATTTAACTCAAGTTGTTAATTTATATAGAAAAAAAGTTTCAAAAACTTTATAGACCGCGATTAATGACTTATGGTATGGAACTGGAACAGGATTAAGTTTTGGTTATGCTGATTTGAATGCAGAATTTAATGATATTTTAGCTAAATTATATCGTCATTTTATTGTAGACGTAAATAAAGAAAATGACGATGAAAAAGGCGGTATTGCAGTTAGTGTACATTCAACAATACTTCATTTATCTTATGATCTTGATGCTATTGCTAAAACATATGAAACAGCAAAACAAAGAATTAAAGTTATTGAATAGCAAGCCGCAGATAATGATGATGGACTTGAAGGTTTAAGTGAAGCAATACAATAGGAACATGCCGAATTAGAAGATTTAATTGAATTATTGCAAAAAAATTATAGTTCTAAAGTTGATGAATTAAAAGCTCATTATAGTGATGCTCGTGCTGAATTAATGACACATATGCATAATAATTATGACATTTTAGCTAAATTAAAAAATTCAACTACTCTTGTTCAAATTGGTGCAATGTTTGTAGCTAAGGATAAATTAGATGCAATAGTTTGGCCAAAAGATATTGAAGATACAGATGCATATAATATCGCGCATGCCGCGTGTGTAGAATAGGCGGTAGCGATTTTGAAAGAATTACAACTTATTTTTAATAGTGATGAAGCTTTTGATAATATGATTGTAATTCCAAATTACTTGTTAAAAACTGAAAAATATAAAGCTATTATTACTTATAATGATACACCATATTCTTCTGAGGTATTAGAGTTTAATCATTTAAATGCAGCAGTTGAAGCATTGTCTTCTTAGAGTCATAATGAAATAGAATTAGTTACATTAAAGAAAAATGCTGAAGGAAAATTAGAAGTTGATAATAATTTAAGTACTTTCTTTTGTTATGATTAGAATAATAGATGTTTAACCGATCCATCTAATGTAGCATTTTCATCTAATACTTATTATATTTAGGTACGTATGTTAAGTACTAAGACTGGCGAATTATTACCAATTAGTGTTGATGGCGCAGATGGTATTGATGATATTAAATGGTATTTCCCTGAAATGAATAGTATGTTACGTAATTTTAGAGAGCCAGATTTAACTGATTTGTGTAATACCAAGGATTATGATCAAAGTCAATTATATGATGCGGCTACAAATCAACCTACTGAAGCTGGTAAAAAATGGTTAAATTCAACACGTGCATTTTAGATTCAAGATCATTGGGATATAAAATATCAAAATAATACTATTGAAGCTACAGTGACACGTCGTGGAGATAATTTCCCTGTTAAGAAATAGTTTTCTTTTGGACAAAGTGGCGATGCGGGCAGTGAATATACTATTGTTATTAAATAGGCTGCACCTGTTGGAAATGTTTTAGTTGCTGGATAGAATTTTATATTAGAGGCAATTATTTAGAATCGTCATGGTGTTCAAATAACTGATGCGAAATATGATTTTCAATGGGAAATTTTATCACCAACTGGAGTAAGTGATATTACATATGAAAGTGGACTATATCCTGTTTATAAAGAAGATGGGTCTGTTGATGGAAATAATAAACGTAAATATACTAATAATATTATGAAAGGAAAATTGCTAACAACAAATACGACTGATCCAAGTGACGAAGATCCTGCTGAAGACGATAATATGCCTTTGATTATTAAGTTAACAGTACAAGGAGTTACAAATTATGATATTACTAAAATAACTGGTTTTGCAATGGTTAATAATCAAAATGCTATTTTAAAACATATTTATAATTGTCCTAATCGTTGTGAATTTAAAAGTGATGGTTCTTTACCAGAATTTAATGCTGCACCTTGTACTGTTGTAGATACTACTTCATACGAGCAAGAAGATAAGTATTATAAATGGTGGATTAAATAGTATATAAGACAAAAAGATGAAGAAGGTAAAACTATAAAATGGGATATTCAAAGTACTCCTGAATATTTAACGTTAAAAGAAAAGACAGAACAAGAAGATAATTTACCTTATAAAACAAATACTCGTATTTATTTTAAAGCTTTAAAAGCAAAGCGTACTGGTACAGATGATCAAGGAAATCCAACTTATAATTTTCCACAAACAGATCATAATGTATTATAGTGGGCATGGAATAGTAATGCTTATGATCAATCTAATTTATTTGTATTAGAAGTTACAGATGATGTAAAAACTGCTTGGGAAGGAGAAGGAACTAGTTTAGTTTATAAAGATTTATTAGAAAAATTACAAGATATGTATGATACATCTCTTGCGAATTTAATTCAAACAGAATTAAATTCTAATAAATTAGCAGAAAAGAAATCTGCATTAAATAAATAGCATAAAAAATTTATTGCAGTTATTAATCGTTTAGTTAATGCTATTATTCCAGAAGTCTCTACTTATACTTTGGCGGTTGCTGATCCTTTTGGAAAACATAATTGGACATGGCAAGATAATTTAAGTACTGATTATTATACTTTCTTGGAAGTTAATATTCCAGTTGGTGGTAATAATTATATGTTTAGACAAGCTATTCCTTTTACATAGAATATTTATAGTTCTTCTATGCTTGGATCTTGGGATGGTGGATATTATTTTGATGAAGGCTCAAATGTAGTTGCTTCACAAAAAATGTGTGCTGGATCTAAAGATAGTTAGAATAAATTTACTGGTGTAATTTTAGGAGATTGGACTAAAGATTCAGAGGGCAATAATACTGAACTATCTATGCCTGGTATTTATGGATTAGCTAGTAATCAATAGGTTTTTGGTTTTAAAACAGATGGGACTGGATTTATTGGTGCAGCTGGTCGTGGTCGTATTGAATTTGATGGTAATCGTTCTTTAATTAGCAATAGTGATAAAACTCTTTATATGAATCTTGATCCATTACGCTATAATGAACGTGATGACAATAAAAAAGTAGATATTACTGATGGTAAAAGTAGATCACCTTATTTTTTATATGCACAAGTTGAACATGGTGATGGTAGTCCTTATGCAGAAGATGAAGCAACAATATTGAAAAAGACAGCTTGGGCAGATGAGTTTTTAAAAGATGATGAAAATGATTATTTTATTGTTGATCCTAATAATGGTGTTCTTACTACTGGCGGCGTAATTGCGCGATATGGTAAAATTGGTGATTGGGTTATTAGTGAAAGTGGTTTATATCAACGTTATACACCAACAGATACATTGGCATCAAAATATGAAAACAGATATATGTATCTTGGTCATCCTGGTATGGAACGAGATGAAATTAAAAATTTACGTATAGCTTATGATGCGCAAATTGAATCATTAAAGAAATAGCGAGATGCTATTTTACGTGAATTAAAATTAAGAGTTAATTATAAAGAATTTGCTACTTATGCGCAATATCAAAATTTTGAATCATTAAAACGAACCGATTATGGTCCTTTCCATTGGTTTAATTGGGGCTGGCCTATGAGATGGGCAGCAGAAATTTTACAAAATACTTTATCATTATATACAAAATCTACTAATAAAAAAAGTCTTAGTGAATGTTATATTTAGAGTGTATATGATTATTTTTATAGTAAGTATGATTTAGAGAAGGATTAGTCAACATGGACACCACGTGGAATGGAATATAGTGGCTATCATAAACATTTTGATTCACATGGTCATATGCAAAGTAGTTGGCCAATGGTTGCGGGTTTAAGTCTTTTAAATATTGTATTTCCTGATTTTACTTTTGCAGAAGATAGTAATAATAAAGAACGTTCTGAAGGAGAATATATTTGGAGTGTTACTCGTAAACCAAACGCAGCCAATAAAAATTATCCTTCTTATCCTAGTCCAAAAGGTATTAGTTGGTATGAAAAGGAAGAAGGATCTGCTCAAAACAGTTGTTGTATTATTTATTCTGGTTAGTATGATATTAGTAAGTCATGGATTAATCAATGTGTAAATTATGATATTGAAGCAGATAAGTATAATATTGAAAATGGATAGATTAAATTAGAAGATTTAGATTTAATTCAAGGATTTACTAATACTGAGCGTACACCTGAAGAGCAAGAAGATTATCAAAATCGTTTGGCAGAAGTACAATATGCTATTAATTATTTAACAGCATATTATTTATATCATCTTGATGGTTTTGAAGAACAAATGACGGGTTTAATATAGCAAGAAGTTAATACTATGTCAGATGAATTATTACAGAGTTATTTGCTATAGCGTCAACAATGGATTAAAACTTATAAAACTACAAAAAAAGCTTATGAAGCAAAATATGCGGCATTTATTAGTGCTATTAAAATAGTACGTAATAAAGCAATTCGTGCGGCATATAAAAATTATGAATTAAAAGATAATCGTTCTGCTATTTATGTTGGTTTTATGTCTCCTGATGAAGCATTAGAATATGAAAAAAATAAAGAAGGTAATGATTTAGACGAAGCTCAAAAATTAAGTGCTCCTTTATTTAAAGTTAATTGGGCAGGTGTAATGTCTGCTCGTGTAGGAAAATTAGGTTTAAAATATCCTTGGTTTTTGAGTGATTATGGCTTGACAACAAAAATAAATTCTGGTAGTATATTTTTAGGTGATGCGGAAGCACCAACTGATCATAGCAGCTGGGATATTGCTGCTGTTATTGATACAGATGATCTAAATAGAAAAATTGCATTATTACCAAATTTTGATGTTTCAGTTTATACTGAAGAAAGTTAGTTACAATCTTATGGATTAAGTGTATATACTGAATGGAGTAATTTAGATTTACCTTTACCATCGTCTAGAAATGAGTTAATTTATTTTCAAGATTATGATTTTTCTCAATTTCCTATAGAGGGCACTTTAGGAGCAAATACTTTATATAATAAGTTTTTAAATACAAGTGTATCTAAAAGTATTGGTATGCCTTTGTATTTTTTAAAGGAAGCTACTCCAGAGGAACGTACAACAGCATTAAATGAAGAATATGTGGCACAATAGTGTGATAAACTTTATTTAGGTGATGCTCATAATACCTATTGGAATGCTCATTATGTAAATGATGATCGTTATGGAACATATGACTTTAGAATTCTTAAGCCCAATAAAACCGATGTTTGGTATGGAGAGATTCCAATTTGGAGTTTTATATTATATAAAAATATTATGCCAACATTATAGAATAATTATGCAGCTTATCAAACTTTAAAACATGCTTTAATAGCTTTATAGTATTTTACAAGTCATCCTGAAGCTACTGAATATGGTGGTTAGACT
>Ga0326513_10000566_pt1 | contig 31667 bp, 25 predicted proteins | sample 2_2465_0518_D_FD_203654 | JGI IMG/M metagenome (GOLD analysis project Ga0326513, IMG submission 203654) | Bovine rumen microbial communities from UC Davis, California, United States - 2_2465_0518 | ecosystem: Host-associated > Mammals > Digestive system > Stomach > Rumen | place: USA...
ACGTATCTATTCGGAAAGAGAAAATGCGCGTATCTTGCCAGACGAATCCATTACGATGCAATCATTATTGACGGTTGGAACTTCTGCTGGAGGCCGTCAGCCAAAAGCCATCATTGCCATTAACCACAAGAATGGTGAGATTCGAAGTGGCCAGATTTCGGGACTTAAAGATTTCGACTACTATTTGTTGAAGTTTGGTAATACCCAATACAGCTCTGCTGAACTGGAAATGTCATATTACGAATTGGCAACAAAGGCAGGCATTCGGATGATGCCTTCTGAATTATATAAGGTTGATGGCAATAACCATTTTATTACCAAGCGTTTTGATCGTGATGGTGAAACTAAAATATATACTCAGACATTAGCCGCTATCAGTCCAGATGCCAAAAGCTACGAGCAGTTGATTTCGGTTTGCCGTAAGCTCCACCTATCGGAAGCTGATTGTCAGGAGGTGTTCCGAAGAATGGTCTTCAATATTCTGTCAAATAACACGGATGACCATAACAAGAATTTCTCTTTTGTCATGCATAAGGATGGTACGTGGCAACTGGCACCTGCATACGACATTACCTATATCATAGACTCTGGTGGTTTCCTGCCTAATGAAGACCATTGTATGTATATCAGAGCAAAACTACGGAATGTTACCCGTGATGATGTTATGCTGTTTGCACGTGACAATGGCATACGCAGACCAGATGCTATCATACGCAATGTGGTTGATTCCTTAAAACAATTCCGTAGTGTTGCAGAAAAGAATGGAGTGTCAGAAGAGTGGACGGGTAGGGTAGAGACTACCATCATTGACCATTTGAAAGCATGGGGAGAGTGGCAGGAAAATGCCATTACACCAGAGTTTACAATCAATGGTCATTCTGTTTCCAATATACGTATAGAACAGGCTTACAAGGGAAACTTCCACCTCTTGGCATCTATTGATGGTAAAGAATATAAGTATGTTATTGGTAAAAATAAAGAAGTATTCTCTTTGATTGAAAAGACTGGTATAGCCAATCTTACTGCCGAACAACTAAAAACTATGGTTGAGACCTACTTTATACTGTAGGTTTGTTTTGAAACTGGTAATCCATAAGATATACCTATTTATCAAGTCCATATTTATCCTATCCTTTAGGTAAATATGGACTTTTTCGTTGTATATCCTAAATTTTCTGAATAATGTCTTACATTATTCAAAGAATTTTCGTACTTTTGCATCCAAATCGGTATGATATGATAGAAAAAAACAAGAAATCAGGTCGCGGAGGTGCAAGAGCTGGTGCTGGAAGACCTCGTAAACAGGAGGAAAGTAAGTCATACACTTTCCGTGCATCTGGAGAAATAGCAAAGTATCTCGATGCACAGGAGCAGAAGACTGAGTTCATAAAGAACTGTATCGCTCAGAAGATAATGGATTCTGAGCCAGACTTCTCGCAGATAGGTGAAGCCTATCCTGCAACAATGGTAAAGGATTTGAATATCCCTTTCTTTGATATTGGCATTGCAGCAGGTTTTCCAATACCTCTCGATAATGATGAAAGAGCCCAGAGTATTGAGCTCTTGCAGATGCTTTGCCCTTATCCCGAATCGTCATATCTCATCCGTGTAGATGGTGATTCAATGATTGATGCTAATATCTATTCTGGTGATATAGTAATTGTGGACAAAAGCCAGCGTAATCCGTCACCAAGTCAGGTGGCAGTCTGTCAGCTTAATGGTGATTACACATTGAAGTGCTTTGAGGTGCGAAATGGGGTGGGATGGCTCATTCCTGCCAATCCTGATTATCCGGAGATAAGGGTGACAGAAGATGATAATTTCAACATCTGGGGAACTGTCACGTATGTTATTCATAAGCCAAATAATAGATAGGAATGTATTCTCTCGTTGACTGCAACTCTTTCTTCTGCTCTGTAGAAAAGGTCTTCCATCCTGGACTGGAAGGCAAACCTGTCTGTGTCCTCTCTAGCAATGATGGCTGTATCGTCGCATTGACTCCAGAGGCAAAGGCGTGTGGTCTCCATCGGGGAGATCCAATATTCAAGGTGGAGGATATCGTTAAGCACTATGGTGTTCAGGTGTTTTCTACCAATATGCAGTTATATGCTGCCATGAGCCGTCGCATTACCAGTATCCTGCGAAGGTCTATCCATCATGTAGAGAACTATTCAATAGACGAGTCTTTCCTCGACTTGAATGGATATGAGAAGAACTTTGACCTTGTAGAACTTATGCAAGGCATCAAAGACCGTATCAAACTATGGACGGACATCCCCGTCAGCATCGGTATTGCCCCTTCCAAGACTCTGGCAAAGATGGGCAGTAAGTTTGCCAAGCAATACAAGGGATATAAGGGAGTCTGTATGATTGACACTGAAGAGAAACGTCGCAAGGCTCTTGGACTCTTTGATCTTTCTGATGTATGGGGAATTGGCCGACGTACATTCGAAAACCTGAACTATTACGGCATACATACTCCTTTGGAGTTTGCGGATAAAAGCGAATCATGGGTTTTAAGCCATTTCCATAAGCCTGGTTATCAGACATGGCTGGAACTGAACGGTATTCCTTGTATAGACACAAGTGAGGTACTTCGTAACAAGAATATCTGTACAAGTCGTAGCTTTGCTGAAATGGTGAGCGACCTTCCTTCTTTGAAGGCATCTATAGCTCACTTTGCTGCAAGTTGTGCCAACAAACTGAGAGGGCAGGGGAGTGCGTGCAAGAGTGTGACTGCATTTGTCGGTTCTAACAGATTCCGTGAAGACCTGCCTCAGTATGGCAATGCTGCATCAACGACTTTTGTTACTGCTACATCCGATACTTTGGAGATAACAAATGCTGCATTGCGCTGTCTGGAGTCCATATATGTGCCAGGCATAATGTACAAGCGCTCTGGTGTGATGGTGGGAGACATCGTACCGTCCAACCCGTTGCAGCTTGATCTCTTTGATACAAACAAAAAGCGGAAGGAACGTAATGAGCTGATGCGTGTGCTTGATAGCGTCAACCAACGTTATGGCGTAAAGACTCTGCATCTGGCTGTAGAGGACACACCGATATCATACGGTGCATTCGGTGGTGGATGGCATGTGAAGTGTGAACATCGGAGTCCAAACTATCTGACGGATATTAATGAAATCCTGACAATCAAGATATGAACTAGTCATAATTTATTTGCTACTTATCTTTTAGTTGAACTACCTCTATTTCTACCTATATTATCTCTGTATGTGGTAGTACCATTGCTTTTGGTTTGAGCCGTTCCTTTTTTTCTTCCGAGATTGTCACGGTATGTTGTCACACCACGAGAATTGGTCTCTGATGTCCCTGTCTTATGTCCAAGCCTATCACGATAGGTCGTTATACCTCTCCTGTCTGTAGTCGCAGTACCAGTCTTTCTGCCAAGAGCATCACGATAGATGGTTTTGCCATGAGATTTTTTTTCAGATGTACCAGTCTTGCGACCTAGTTCATCACGATAGGTCGTCACGCCACGGCTGTCTTTTGTTGCAGTCCCAGTCTTACGACCGAGATTGTCTCTATATACTGTAGTATTCTGTGCCATCAAGAATGATGACACAGAAATAGCAAACATTAGGGAAAGTATTCTTTTCATAATTCATTAAAATTCATTTCTTTAACTAACAATAGTGCCTTCACCGCCACAATTAAAACATATACCATTTTGAACATGGTTGTACTGAGGTAAATAACCAGAACCACCACATCTTTTGCATTTGTTCTGTATATGTCATTCTTTATTACTTTTTGAGATAATCCTTTAATTCCTGCATATTTTCCTTGATTATATCCGTAGTCACTTTTCCTGTGCCTGGCATAGGAAAAAGGAAAGGACGGCTACCATAGAAATATTTCGATAAATTGTCGTTAAATCCATATCTGACTTTGGGACCTAAAGATATCAAATTTTCGAGGATTGGTTTATAAACAAAGAACAGCACCTTCGGTGAATGTCCCTTTATTATATCCATAATATGTTGTTTTCCTTCCATATATTCTAATAATGAAGGCTCATTACCTGTCAATCGAGGTACTTTTACTACATCTGTTATTCCGATATTATTACATAGTAGGGAATCATCATGATATTGTGTCGTTTTTTTTAGAATACAATATTCTTCAAGTTTATTCCACATGCTCATTCCGTGACGACCTTGGAAATAATGGCCGATTTTAACGCTATCGGGTGATGGCGTTTTTCCAATTATCAGCATATCTAACACCGTATTGGTATCAGGAAGTATGTCTTTAAAGGTATCGTAATATTTACCTTCTTTCAGGATTGTAATTCTGTGGTTCATCGTGATGTGGCGTTGGTCATATTTTTATTATAGCAAGTTACTTGCTGGTGGTGATGTCTGCAAAATTATAAGTACTTTTCCTTATATTCCTGAACATATTCCTTCAGTTCGGGAGCTTCAAGTATCTTTATGTGCTCGGCAAGACCTAAGTAGAAACGTGCTATACCTGCAATGTTGTATACGTTGGCAACGTAATACCATTGATTTTCATTACGTTTGTCTTGTACGAGATGCTCCTTTGAACGTGGGAACTCTTCTATAAGGAGATTCTTAGCAAGAAGATCAAGTTCCAGATTCACTTTTGTCGGGATATTACCTGACATGTGGAAGTCGTCAATATTTATCTTTTCATGTGACATAGGATATTTCCAAGGACTCTCCTCCATGATTTCCACCCATCCTATACGACTGATCTTGAACACTTTCTGCTTCTTCGTACTGGCGGTATCACGGTCGTAACACATGACAAGGTCATCATCCGGATGTACTTCGTAGGCTTCAACAAAACGGTCTTTAATACTTCCGCTATTACTTGATGAATAATTGTGGAGGATGACGCATTTCTGCTGCGATACTGCATGTTGTAACTGCGATATTGCTGCTGCCTTGTTCTTGTCCTTGAATACCTTACGCGCTATAAGCTCCTGCTTCAGTTTCTCCGGCATCTCACGTGATTCTGCATTCACGCGAAGGTAGGCAATACCATTGAGTTCCACAACACGATAAGGGTGTGGTTCTACATGGATCGCTATGACACGGTTTTCGTAAAGAGGTTCGATACGAAGGTGGACTATCCCGTCAATGTCGAAGTAATGCTTGGCTCTGTCCAGGATGTGACGGATATATGAGTCGATGTTGTTGAAGTGTAGGTATTTCATGTCGTTATCGATTCCGACAACATATCCCTGATCATTGACACCTATATATAACGTTCCTCCTGTAGTAGAATTGAGAAAGGCACAGATACCACGGAAGACATTCAGTTCCTGAGCTGTCTCATTAGGCTGCATGTTGTTATTGGAAGGATATACAAATGATGACTTGAACTCTAATGTCCCGCTCTCTATACCAAGATAGTTGTCACCATCTTCAAGGTCTGTCTCATTCTCGGTTTCAAGGGAGAGAGTCTTGATTATCTCACGCTTGATGACATTGACAGATGCATCTGACAAGATTCCTTGCATGGAGTTTGCCGTCTGAACTAATCGGGCAAGACGGGCAAGGAGTGGCATTGTCTCCTCATAATCGGCTATGGTCTTGGCCAGAATCTCAGAATTGGCCTTCTTTCCATATTCCTTGAGAATCTGTACGACCGAGAGCCTGATGAGGGTGTCATCGGCTTCTGCATATTCCTCTTCTGGCTCAAGGTTTATTGTCTTGATGGAGTCATTGCTTACGAACTGAACCAATGCACGAAGATATGAACTTGCAAACTTGATGTATGAAGCTGCAAGCTCATCGTCCGCAATCACTGACATGATACGTGCATTTGCCAGGAATGTGTAGCGTTCTGACGGTTTCAACAGTGACTTCTGATGATAGAAGAACTGACGTGCTATAAGACGAAGGATAATAGGGGAGAGTTCCTGATCTGACTCCTTCTCCATAATATCTTTTGGTATTACCGTTGCATTTGAAAAATCAACGATACAGTCCTTCTTGATGCTTTCAATATCTATAATTTCGTCCTCTGACGGCTCAAATGGCTCAATAATCAGAGTATGTATCTTTCCATATTCATTACCATTACAGTAGTCTGTTATCTGAAGCTTGGCATAGTCACCTATCTGATAATTATCTGTGTACTTTGAATATAGGAATGTGCCTCGCTCGTTGATCCATACAAGCGAGCTCTTGTTCTTGTATGCAAGACGTGCATGGAGTTCATCTTTGCCATAAACATTGCGACAGTCCTCGACAACGAACTTAATGAATTGGAATTCTATGTCAAAAAGCTTATTGTCCGTGTTACTTATAGTTGCTTGCAGATAATTGCCGACTTGCAGGTACTTTGGGAAAAGTGTGGCTGCATAGTACACAAAGTTCGGTTTCCCGAAATGTATCGTTCCAGATATTCTCTCATACTTGCTGTCAACGGTTTCTACATGAATGTTTTTACTACGGTCTATCTCTGTTATTCTGACTATGACATCGTCACCGTCAACATAATGATATTTATGCGATACATTGTTTTTCCTCTGTGTCTTCCATATGTCGATAACCATGGAGTTAACAAAATCATCCATCGCAGGGAGATTGTTTGAGTCGCTTTGCTTCAGCTTTTCACTGGAAGTTGTACGAACGGCTACACCAACGCCAGTATCAAGGGAATATGCTCCTGCATTTTGGAGCTTGATTGCATTTGCCTTGTTCTCTGATGTGAGATAGATTCCATTGGCATTAAGTAGGGCTGTACCAAACAGTTCACATGTAAGTGGTGTTAACAGTTTTGACTTGAATTTGCTGTTCTTGATGGCATAATAAGCAAACATTTCTTCTTTGAAATCAATCACGTCAGACCATGAAAAACCGATATTCTGAATATTCTGATGCTTAAGGCGTTCAATGGTCGTTTGGATTATCTCGTCAGAAAATTTTGGGGTAAGCTTCAGTAATTCACTCATCATCGCCACATAAGCCTGCAATGCAACTGGATCATCAGGAGATACAAGAAGATAGGATGCAAGTAGTCTGATGTTGAATACTGTTGTAGAATTGTCTTCCTGTTTTTCATAAATCGGTACTGATGCTAGTTTCAGAGATAGCTCAGCGACTCGTTCCTGAAGGAGATTTATGGTCTTTTTGTAAAATACGTCTTCGCGCAATTTTGAACTGCTTTCCCTTAAATAGGGTAGCAACTTTTCAAAATTATCATCGATATACTCTTTTCTCAACTCTAACCATAGTGGTGTTTCATTCTTTGTGCTCATAGTATATAAAAATTTGGAGATAGTAAAAAAATTTGAGACAAAAATAGTAAAAAAATATGTTATAATAGCAACTTCCCATGTCTTTTTACAAAAAAATGAACAGATTAATGAAATTTTGACGATTTTTTAGAAAAAAGACATGACAAAAGCGCTTGTACATCCTAGGAATAATAATACATATTAAACTAAATACAGGTTAGATTTGATTTTTTTATAGTAACAATGAATCCGCAAATTCGTGTGTTCATTATGAACGATAATGTAGCGATTCACTAAATTGTATTTCTTCGTGGCAGTGAGGACAAAAAGATATTATCCCCCTATAGCCTCCCATTTCGCATCCTGCCGAATAATCAGCCCAAAGTAGTTTCTCTGATGGAAGTCCACATTTCATACATGGCATCTGATTAGAGATCGGGGATATTGCGTTTTCTTTCAGGCACATTTGTACTGATTCAATGGGATGCTTGGCTGAATTTCTTGCATGAATGTGAATATCGTATATGTCACCAAGAACAATCAGGTTTATTTTCCCATCTACTAAAGAAAACAGTATTATCCATTCTTTATATTCTTGCTCTATTTTTTTTACAGTAAGACAATCTCTTTCGTATGCCTCACTTAAAGAAATATCAATAGACAAAGAGCCTTTGTCCTTGTCATTAATATGAAAAGTTCTCTTAAGGTAATCTATTATCTCATTGACATCGGAAATACTTTCTTCTCCAAGAACAAGCAGCTTGCAATTTGTCGCTAACAAATCCTTTAAATGACCATACTCCTCCATCTCCAATAAGGCTTTCAGATTTTTTGCTGTCTCGGTGTAATCCAAAGGTGAATGAACCACAAAATCAAATTTTGATGACTCCAGCATCTTCAGAATTGTTTCCTTCCTGTTTTCGGGGTATTGGAAAAACTCTAATTTCCAGCATCCCGAAAAGGCATCCTCTTCGATTTCTGTAAGATTCTTGGGAAATTGCACAAAAGCTAATTCACTGCATAGACTGAATGTATCTCGATTTATTTTGGTGAGAGCATCAGGAAGACGTATCTCACGAAGAGATTCGCAACGACCAAAAGCATCGTTACCTATGTAAGTCACATTTGAAGGTATTTCTATTTTTGTCAAATATCTACAATTGTAAAAAGCATATTCAGATATATATCTAAGTTCTTCTGGCAAGCAGACTGTTCTCTTATTCGTTGGGCATCTGAATAATATAGTCTTATCCGAACTGAATAACATTTCATCTAATACAATGAAATTCTTGTTGTTTGAGACGAATTTCTTAATGGATTGCATATATGCAAAAGGAGACGCATAATTAATCCAGTTTTTGTTCCACTCAAAAGATCCGTTTATAATAATTTCGTCTAAATTATTACATCCGTAAAAGGCACTCAATCCCAGATGTTCAAGACTCTCTGGAAGTTCAATTCTTTTTAATGAAGAACAGTATTGGAAAGCACCATTACCTATTTTTTTTAGGGATGTGGGCAAATTCATCTTCACCAAATCATGTGCACGGAGAAAGGCATTGTCCTCCAATTCAACTAAACCATTAGGTAGAGTCACTTCAACGGCTTTGGCATCGTCAAATGCTTCTTTATGGATTATTTGCACACCATCATCCACGTTAATGATTTCCTGGGTAAGATCTGCTTTGATCAATTTTTTATGATCTTTACTATATTTGTTTGCCATATTTTTTTCTATTAAACTTTAACTTCTATGGGGATCTTCAAATTTGAAATCTCTCTGACTATTTCATGTGGCCTCATTCATTAAATAAAAGGAATATTGTCCTTCATTAACATGAATTATGCTACAAAGATACCAAATTTAAGCGATTTCTATATACATTATACCTTAAAAAATTGTATTTGCATCATTTTTTATAAAAAACGTCCAAAATAATGTTTCTTTGCTTCAAAAATTTATATCTTTGCAAAAATAAGATATAGAAAGTGTATCTGATAAATATGTAAAAACTTAAATACATAATCAATGAGAACAATATTTCTTTCCATATTTGTTATATTTCCATTGCTGTTGTCTGCCCAGATATTGAAGGGGAAGGCAGTAAAAATTACAGACGGTGATACTTTCACTTTGCTTGTTGATGGTCATGAACAGGTAAGGATCAGGATAGATGGTATTGATGCTCCAGAGAAAGGACAGGCATTTGGGAATCGAGCCAAAGAATACCTGTCTGGTATGATATGGGGAGAAGAACTTACTGTTTATGTCACGAAAACAGATAGATATGGTCGCTCAATAGGTAAAGTGTCAACCCCGTCGGTTGTAGACGTAGGCCTTCAAATGATCAAGGGTGGTTACGCATGGCAGTATCGTGATTATAACAAAGAAAAATCATACGAGGAAGCAGAGATACTGGCACGAAGGAACAGAAACGGACTATGGCAGGATAAAAATCCTATAAGACCACAAGATTTCAGAAAAGTCAGGAAAAACAGGAAGTAATCCTTGGGACGCCAGTAAGCCCCTGTGTTTGATAAAATGAATTCTTCACCGATTAAATTGGGTCATAATAGACCGAAATAAACCTTAAATCAATACTTCTAAAACGCTGTCATACAATTCCGTGAATACTCCGTATAGCTTAAAAATTAGCAGTAGGACTCTTTTCTACAGCTTTTTTTGTTCCCTTTTGTGTGAAAATTAAAAAAAATCCATCAGTATTTGCAGATTGTTGCATATAGTTTCTTTTATGTCAGCAAAAAAAAGTAATTTTGCATTCAACGTTAATTATTTAAATATGAACAACACCAAAAATATTAATCGATTGAAGGCTGTACTTGCTGATGCGAACCAAACAAATAAGTGGTTGGCTGAACAACTGGGAAAGGATCCTGTTACCGTAAGCAAGTGGTGTACAAATACCACACAACCTGATTTGCAGACGCTGTCAAAGATAGCAGAGCTCTTGAATGTTGATATTCGTGAACTGCTTATCAGTACAGTTAAATAACCTAAATGGCAGAATAGAAGGTCTTTTAAGATTCTGCTACCAACGTTAATTCCACCAAAGAATGTCAAATACTTCTGAAAATATCACATTAGGAGAGGTTGCTGAAATAAAGAAAGGAACTGTTGAAAGCATTCAATCCTATCTTGCAGGAAAAGGTGTTGCTATTCCTGCAGATCCTAATTATATGCTTTCCTCAACAGAGTTGAAAGCGATTGACCCCATCCTTGCATTTAACCTTAAATATAGGACTCCAAAGCCTAAGCCAGTTGTAACGATTTCTGAACCAAAGTCAGAAAATCCTGTGAATCATACTATTGAGACAAGTTTAGAACAGGTTGAGACAATGAATAATCTGGCTCAATTGTCTAAACTTGTAGAGTCTCAAGATAAAGAAGAAAATAAAGACCATAAAACCGAACCAAAGAAAAAGCAAGAGCAAAGATTAATCGGCATCATTAAGTTCTATGATGATGACAAAGGATTTGGCTATCTGGTTACAAACAACAAAGGAATCAACAATACACGTGGAATTGAATCTGAAATAAAAGAGATTTTTGTTCATTCCTCTGGAATAGTGCGTGGATATACACCATACGATGGACAATGGGTCACTTTTACTAAGGGTAAGGATAGACGCGGTGGTCTTGCTGCTAAGAATTTGTCAAAACTGGAATTTGACAAAGAGTCAATAATGCAAGCTCTCAAATATCGTGGTTCATATGCAAAGATATCAGGTCGGGATAGTAAACGAGAGCATAATTATCAAGAGAATATTATAACGCATGTCTTCAATGCATCAAAACGTGCTACTGGTAATTCTGATACATTTAAGGATGCTTTATTCGCATTTATTGAGAACACCAAAGAAGAAATTCGTGAATCAGTTGTAGAACAATTATATCTTGACGAAGCGACAGGGAAAATAATAGACTCAATAATAGCAGATTCAATTGAAGAATCGTCCATCGCATATAATTGTCTTAAAGCTTATTCAACCAAGCAGCTATTTGTCCGAGATAATACTGATTGGGATAAGATAGCGGAATTGTTTAATGCTGATACAGACATATCTGAATATTATCCAAGTATAAAAGAAAATATTGATAAGAACTCGATCTTTAGGGAAAATGATATTCTCCAGTTTTATGCTACAATTGGAATCAATGGAATTAAGAAATTGTATTCTATTGACGAATTATCTTCACTAAGTGGCGATGTTGTTATACTGTTGTATAATGCTCTTGAAAACGATTTCTGCGATTTATATAGTGATGCGAACAATATTTCAGATATAATAAAGGTTCTATTATTTCTTAATAATGAGAACGAAGAATATATAGAAGACATAGAAGATTGGACTGAGGTTATTCAATTCCTTAGAGATAAGGAACTTATAGATGATTTTATTGTTCGATATACAAATTCTTCCTTAATGGAAGATGATTCCATACTTAATATCATAGGTATGGAAACCATTTCCAACGCAATTTTACTTCAAGAAGAAGGCGAACAGACACAACTAATAGAATACATAGACGATGTGGCTACAGATTTCTGTATGGAGCTTGTTGAAACACACCTCAAAGATACAGAACTGCATGATATTTATATCGGTCAGAAATGGAAAAGATGTCAGGCAGAAGTACCATACGTTGTATTTGATATAGAATCCGATGGTGATATTATTTCGGAATTTGCTTACTTTAAAGAAGGTAATGTCAGGGAGTTTAGTTCTATTGATCAGCTTCCTAGCTTAGGTCGTGCCATCTCTAAAACACCTATTGTTGTTGGACACAACATTAAACAGTGGGATTTATCGATATTAAAACAGAAAGGTATATCTACCTCATCATTTATATGGGACACTTTAGAAATTGAAATTCTTCTAAATCCATGCCGTTATGCTTATTCTCTAAGAACTGAACATAACGCAAAAGCTGATACAGAATTAGAAAATGAACTTTTCTGGAACCAGTTATATAGGTTGTCTCTTGACAAAGAAACTTGTAAGGAGTTGCAAGATTTCCTTCCAAAAGAGATTAATACTATATTGACAACATTGCAAAAACCAGCATTTAATGAATACTTTAAGAACTCCGGCAATTTAGAAAGGCATTTTTTTCAAGAACTTAGACCGCTTTCTTCTAAAGTATATACCCAAATATCACACATAGCAGATGAAGTAACGGAGGATAACATTGCATTGGTTATCGCCCCTAAGGATTTGTGGCCTCGAATCGCTCAAATTATACCTCTTCGCTTCCCTTCTGTTGAGGATGATATTGAATATCAGGCTATAAATGAGGATAAACTTAATGAATATCCAATGCCTTCGCATTTGTGGAATACTGTTTTACACAGATTCTGCAAGGTATCAGCATCCCCAATCGTTGCAAATTTAGCACAATATCTAAGAATTGAGAATGAAGGCAGTGACAAGATTACCTTCACAAACAGCATACTCTCACGATTTGTAGAAAAATCTAATAGCCGAATTGAGTGCATTGATATAGACTCTTTCCAATCGGAAGAAATTTGCTCAAAGGACTATCAGCACATATACTTTATTGGCTCGGAAAGACAAGATAGAGTACATAAATGTAAAGAACAGCGTGAATGGAAGTTCTCCGATTTGCTTGAAGTTGGCAGTAAACTACCTATGCAAATGGCGGCAACAAATATTGCCATTATATCTGATGCTGACCAAACAAAACTTGGTATCAAGAAACACCCATTGACGGCAAATGTATGGTGCGAGAGACAGCCAAATGGTACTTTTGCTATATATCAAAACTATCAGTATCAGAAGTACAGAGATAATTTCTTGTCTAAATTTACTGGTATAAAGCATAATCCAATATATTGGGAAACAGAAGGTGAAAAGTCAGACTCACAGAATATTATACAGGTTAGAACACAATTAAGAGATACATATGACGCATCCGTATTACGTGTAAATCCTGTAACAACAAGAAGAAGTAACTACTGGGCATATCAGTTTGCTCTTGTTGATAAGATTCATGAGCAAAACAGAAGTCTTCCGATAATCTATGTCGTAAATACTCTTGACGAATACGACGAACTATACAAATATGCAACTTCCAAAGGATATTTTATTCCAGAAGAAGGTAATGGTTTCCGTAAACTTGAATATATCGGTAACCATCCTGATGGAATGATTATCATTTCCAAAGAGCAATTCACGACAGGTCTCGGTAACTATAGGACTGATAAACCTTTCTGTTACATATGGGACAACATGGATATTGACCGCTATATGGTCATGTGGGACACATTACCTTTTGATGGCGATTACGAGGATTCAATTGATTCAGATGCTGACGAGCAACATAAGCGCACTACAGCTAGACAGTGTATTCTTGCAGCATGGCCTATATTTGAGCACTACTGCTCCTTGGCAATGGCTAATAGCCCAGAAACTAAGTTCTATATCACAGACCCTCACTTTGAGGACTATTCTGGTTTAGCTAAAGCATGCAAGGCAAAGAATGTTGAGTTCCAACTCTGGAAAGATGATGATGACTTCCGTCAAATCTTGGATGGTGCGTCTCAATACTTTAAGGATAATGTAGCAGAAACAGACCAGTTAGGAACTGACCAGATGAAAAAGATGATACTCTCTAACTGGGGCTATAGTGGCTGGAGAAACGGCCAGGAAGAAATAGTAGATTACATGTTGTCCAAAATAGGTAACTGTGTGATTTCAATTCCTACTGGTGGCGGTAAGTCTGTACTGTTCCAAGGACCGGCTTTGTGTAGAGCAATTACATCGCATAAACTAACATTGGTAGTTACTCCTCTCCGTGCCCTGATGCAAGATCAAGTAGAGGAGTTGCAGTCAAAAGGATTTGTAAGTAACGTTGATTACCTTAGTGGTGACAGAATGCTTGCAGAAACTCAACAGATATACAGACGTATTCAATCTGGTGAGATAGCACTTTTGTATATTACTCCAGAACGATTCAGAGTAAGATCTTTCATGGATGTGTTGTACCAGCGTCTTCGCATGGACGGTGGTTTAGAGTACGTTGTCTTTGATGAAGCACACTGTGTATCACAATGGGGGCAGGATTTCAGACCTGATTACAGAAATGCAATAGTTCGTTGTGTAGAATTGCAACAGACTTTTGACATAATGATTGCCATGTTCTCTGCTACCGTAACCACTCAGGTAGAAGCAGACTTCAAGAAATTCATTCCTGATATTACGAGATTAGGTCAATCAGCAGAAGAATATAATCCTATACGAAACCATATTGGAATTTCCTTTGCCGTATCCAACTCTAGTAGGAGAAAACAAGGTCATAATGATGATGCACGAGTTCAGGCGATTGCTCAATACATAACAGAAAATAAGATCGATTTCAAAGAAAGCTGTATGCTAATTTTCTGTAGAACACATAACCAGTGTTCTGAAACGGCAGATGCTTTGAATGCTCTATGCGAAAAGGCACCTGAAGATTCTATTTTGCACAAATGCTTTGAGCACATAGATTATTTCCATGCAGGACTGGATGCAGAAGAACGTAACGAGAAGTATTGTAGATTCAAGAAAACTCGCAAGGAAAATGGTGTAGATGTACCTGTTTCAGAATCAGAACACATTTATATCTTGTGTGCAACCAAGGCATTTGGCATGGGTATGGACATACCTAACGTTCACTACGTTGTACATTTTACCCCTCCTTCAGTACTTGAAGATTACTTGCAAGAAGTTGGACGAGCAGGACGTGACTATCAAGAAGATCCTGCTCATCGACCAGAGTTTTACTTGTCTCATAACGAATTACCAGCTGTATGTATTACATCGGACGAAGACTTTCATAAATTGAAAGACCTGCTTGTCCGTAGTCAGATGAGTTGGTCAGATCTTACTGATTGTAAGGACAAGATTGTAGCATTTATAAAAAGGTTCAGAACTATAAAAGAGGTTATGACTAAGCCATTAGTTGTACCTTACGGCGTATGGACTAAAAATGATGATTCTGACCATTTTACTGATACAACAGCATCACGTCTTGCATTCCATTGGCTTGAAACAATGGGATTCATAAAATTGAAATACCTAAGTCCAGCATACTACGACATGACTATCATGTCCAATGCTGGGGATGTCAATTTCAGGGATGAGCGTCATAGAAATGTTTATGACTATCTCAAAAGGAATGCAGAACGTCTTGATGAACCATCACTTTTTTCAATATCAGATATGAGAACGGCATTTAAGATGCATAAAATGTCGTTACCTCAGATAATGAATTCAATTCTGTATTGTCAATCACAGAATTTACTCACTTTCAATGAAATGATGCGTTGTGAGATAAAGACTAGAAGATTCTGTGAAACAAGATACATGGTTAATCATGATGACAACTCTTTTGCGCTGCATGTGGCGATGGAAGGTGCTCGTAATCTGCTATCTGATTGTAAGATAGGCGTTACGCAAATATTTGATGTTGAAAGGCGTGAAGAAATATATAGACATCTTCTCGATGATGTTCATTATGAAACAATAAAAGAAGAAAAGAAGCGCAGGAAGAAGGTTGAGACAACAATTTATATGCCTTGGAAGAATGAAATCCAGAATTCTCCTAAAGGTGCTGTTACTGTTGCGGAAACCTTCAAACGCAATATCATCACGAGAGTTGGTCCTCAGATCTTCTCAATCCTTCGCTACATACCAGGTGTAGAGTTCCATATAAAGCAAGTTGAAGAGAAATTCGATTTCCATGTTAAAGTCAAGAACGAACAATGGAAAGATTTCTTGAAATTCTTTGAAAAAGATTGCTTTAACTGGATAAAGTTTGTATGCAACCAATCTGGAGCCTTTAACTGGGCAGAAAAACTGCAAGAGCTTGATTTCCATGATAATGGCAATAAATATGGATATTTCGAGAAGGTTTTGATGGTTCTTAGATTGCTGGCATACATAGAACATACACCATTGATTAGCTCTGGTATTGAGGTTCTTACTAATGATAAGACAGAATCTGATATTGACGAGGGAACTGATAAGGAATCTGAAATGTATGATTTCAGACAAGACTTTGACGAACAAGAAAGAGTGAAAAAAGTTCGTCTTACAGCAATGCATATCTTCTCGTTGATAGAAAAAGAACAACAAGGTGAGTTCATACGTAGATACTTCATGTGTCGTAATTACAATGATTATCTCGCATTGGCTGGAGAGTATGCGCCTGAAGGTTCTGATATTATGTCTGAATTAACAGAAGAAGCTCTCCGTGAAGAAGAAAAGAAGTTCTATGGTGACAAAGAAAAAGGCTATATTAGAAATGAAGAGCAGATAAAAATATATGAGCAACCAAGGAATGAAGCCATAAATGTATTAGCAGGTCCTGGTTCTGGTAAGACTCACATGTTGACAATGAGATGTGCAAAACTCATATATAAAGAACATGTTGAGCCAAGTCACCTTTTGATACTCGCTTATAATAGAGCTGTTGTCGTCGAGCTTAAAAACAGGCTTGACAACCTCTTCACGAAGCTGGGAATGAGTCGTATCGGACATCATTTGCATGTTCATACCTTCCATGCACTTGCAAAAATATGTATGGGCAGTCTTTTGAACAATGTTCCAACAGAACTTTGGGAAAGGATGTTCTTGCAGTTCTTACAGAATAACACAGCTGAGTTCAGAGGGATATTCCCACAGATTGAGTATGTACTGGTGGATGAGTTCCAGGATATAACCCGAGACAGGCTGCTGTCATTACTGGAAATCAGGAAGATTTACCCAGAAGTGAAGTTCTTCACGATTGGAGATAAGAATCAGAGTATCTATGGATTTGATCGATTGCCAAAGAATAACTATGGTCGTGCGCTGCAAATTAACAATCCGGCAATATACGCTGAATGGTTAAATCCTGATGCATATTACAAGAAGTTGGATGATGAAATTCATCCAACTCAGTTAACTATGTTCACAAACTATCGCTCATACCAAAAGATACTTGATAGTTCTGCTAAGTTCGTACCTGCTGATAGTAATTTGCCTGTCTCTGCTGAAACACTTATGGCGCATGAACCACAAGAACCATATACCGTATTCAGCAAAAGCTCAACTTCATGGACAGATGATTTGCTCCAATATATTAATAATGTAAAAGACAAGAATAAAATAGCAAAATCCGGTGAGGAAGAACATGTAATTATAAAGAATATTGCTGTGTTCTTCAGGACCAATAATGAAGTTTATCGAGGATATGCTGATATAAGATCACGTGTGCCTGAAGATGTTAGAATACGTATTCAAGGTGCTAGTACGTGTGAGTTGTGGCGAGAAAGAGAAGTCTATGATTTAATACACTTTTTGAATCTTCATCCTGGTACAGAATTGTTGCTTGATGATGATAGATCAGCTCGTGGCATGAAGGATTTCTTGACTAAGAAAATTGAAGATAACCCATCTTGGGATGCCTATAACATTGATTTGGCATACACAATTGTTCTTAATTTTCTGGAATCCATTCGTTCAGACGAATCAATCCATACATATTCCGACTTGGCTAATTATATTTTAGATGTAGCAGGAAGGGATGATGGTGGTCAGGTATATAAGATATACGACCGTTACAAAGAACAACGTATTCTACAGGACGATGCTCTTACCGTCATTCTGACAACTATGCATAAAGTAAAAGGTCTGGAGTTTGATGCAGTATTCATAACACCTTCTTCTCTGTCATTGCCAATGAAACCTCATCATGCGTATTCCGTAGGTCAGGAACTTCAATTAGATGACAAAGCAGATATAGAAGAAGAGCGAAGACTTATGTTTGTTGCTTATACTCGTGCAAAGAAGTATCTGCATGTTTACAAAGGACAACGTGAGACTGCTATAGAAGATGCTAATCGTGTTTATCTGCCTATAAACGATGGAACAATTGTCTATGCAGAACGTGAACCTGGTATGAATAAATACTATCTATCACAGAATGTAAAAGTTGGGAACTTTGCTAAAAATCAGATGATTGCTAATAGCGTCAAAAAGGATGATGAAGTTACCATTGTGGCTGATAACTATGGTAGATATTATATTAAACATGATCAAGAATTTGTTGGCAGACTTTCTGGTAATAGTGATATAGCGCGTCAGGCAAACGCCAATGGCATCCTAAAGTTAAAAGGATTCTTTGTAAGCGATGTGAGTGTATGGACGTATGATGATACAGTGAAGTCTGACGTAGCAAACGGAACCAATTTTGCGAATGATTGGTGTAATGAAGCACGTCAACTTGGATATATTTATGTAGTACAAATTGCAGGATTTGGTACTCCTGCCTAAAATGATAACATATGGAATCGATAAAGAATAGTTTCAAGCATGACTATAACTTAGCTGTTGATTGCTTCAACAAGAAGGATTATACATCTTTCTTTAGAAACGTCCGACCTGCTATAGAACTGTTGTGCAAGCTCGTTATTTACGACATAATCAATAATGATGTAACTTCTTCTGACATTGTGGAAGGTCGTAAATCAATACAAAAGGGTAGGGATAATATCTTTTTCCTTGATACAAGACCTACTTCAAGAAAGCCGACAGGCAGTATCTTTACTACTATATTCCCACGTGCTTACTTTATGCATCATCCTGATGTGTACAGTTCAAGAGAAGATGTAAAGAAGAAAAGATTGAAGATGAGCATTGAAAGTTATAGCTCAGAACTGTGCCGTTGGTATAGCTTTGCAAGTGAGTTCGGAAGTCATACTGGTGGCTCTACAATGCGGGAAGAAGAACAAGCAAAAGGTTGCGCAACTTGCATTCCTGGCTTTCTTGACTTCCTAAAAGGAAATACGATACTATCTGCGGAGACAATCGCGTTTCTTGATGGACTACAGTCTTTCTCTTTTAACTCTGTCAGAGAGAAAGAGTTAAATCAAGCCATAAGTCAAATAGAACTCGCAAATAAGACTATTGACGAGAAAGAAGCAGCTTTGTTACTTGCAAAAAAACAGTTGGCTGAGGTTGAGCAACAAAACTTGGCTTCCCAAGAACGAACTTCTGAAGTAGAATCTCTTTTAGTGGAAAAACAAAAAGAAATAGAAGAATTAAAGGAGTTGTTATCAGCTACACAAGTCATCGAACCAAAAGCAACTGAAGAAGAGTTAATCCCCGAGACACCTATCGTATATAAGCCACAAAGAGAGGGTCAACTTCGCGAACGTATGCGCCTTGCTGTTGAAGATTGGGATTTAGACGAAGATTCTTTGGATGATGACCAGCTTGATTTGATTGATATTACAATTGATCAATCAATGCTTGTTACAGGCTGTGCAGGTAGTGGCAAGTCTGTTATTGCTATGCATAAAGCAGAACAGATTGCAAAAGATGGAAATTCTGTTATTCTTATTTCCCTTACACGTTCTCTAAATAGCTTCATGCAAACAGGCAGGAATAGCAACTCTTATCAGTTCTACCATTATCATTACTGGAAATATCTAGGAATGCCTTCTGCTGACTATATAATTGTAGATGAAATCCAAGATTTTGAGCGTGAAGAAATTCAAGAGTTCATTGAGGCTGCTGGTAAACATTACTTCTTCTTTGGTGATTCAGCTCAGTCTATATACAACCATTTCGGCAAAAAGACTCTTTCCATTGAAGAAATTGCAGATATGACAGGACTTGTTCCCCTCAAGTTATATAACAATTACCGACTTCCACGTAATATTGCAAAGATTACGCAAGACTACGTGGGTGTAAATGTTATGAAATATGAGGAAAAGGTATACAAGAACAAGGAGAAGGAATTACCTCATTTCATTCATTTTGAGACAGTAGATGAGCAAATCAATAAGATTATTGAGATTTCTAACTCTAATCCAGAAATGAGTGTAGGAATTTTTCTCCCAAGTAATCAGCAAGTGATTGAAGTTTGCGAGAAACTTAAATTGCAAGAATTTGATTACGAGTTCAAGTTCAAGACAGAGGCTCAGGATAAAAGAGCACAGGGTGAACTTCACTTCACAAATAATCTGCCCAAAGTGATGACTTATCATAGCGCCAAAGGGCTTCAGTTTGACATAGTTATCATTCCGATGTTTGAAGGAGCAAATAATGAAGAAACAAGAAAAGCATTGTATGTTGCTATGACACGTACAATGCACCAGTTGTATTTGATGTATAATACTCCTAATTTGGCTTCACCTTTAGATAAAGTGCCCCCTAGATTATACAAAAAGAACTAGGATATACGATTTCTTATATTATCGTTCATAGTTGCGAACATACGGTTCATTGTTGGCAATTAACTTTGCACCGTTATAAATTAAAAGCATCTATGAACGAATTTTATTTTATCCTATTCGGAATGTTTCTTGCTCTTTCTTCAAAGGGGATTGAGCTGTCGTGTTTTTGGTGTTAATGAACTTGCAGTAATAGTTTTTTTTATTTCATAAGGTATTACACCAGATTCAATAAACTTATCTATCCGCTTCACCTCCGTTCTTCCTTCGCTTCAAGTCCGTTGCAAGTCCGCTCCTGAGTATCGGACTTAATGGGAGGTAAATGGGACTTACATAGGAAGAATCGGGAATCATTAATTTCTAACATTAGGGATTTCTGCAAATTGTACAGTAAGAAAGTAGTGAAGGGCTTAAAACTTGCCATATTAGCGAATCCCATTTATTCATCCATCATTTTATCTTTCAACCATAGAAATACACTTAAGGCTAGTATTGAAAAAACTATGACATTGAAAACAGTATCTAATACGTCAAAATACCATAACAGTCCCAGAATTATTGCAACCAAAGCAACTATTGCTACAATTATAAGAAGTACTATTTTTGCACAACCATCAGTTGCTTCCTCGTCAATACCATAAGACTCTGTGTGTACTATTGCTGGTTTGTTTATATATAATGTCATGTAATTTTCGGCAGTCTTTGAACCTGCTCCCATATCTCCATAGGAAATGCTTTCTTCTATGTTGCAACCATCAATTATGTGATGTCTGGAATCGATATGGAGAGACCATTCTGAATAATCCGGATTGCCATTTCGTATTTCCTGACACAATTTATATATAAATTCATTAGGAACAAACATTTTGTATTCCTTTACAGTTGGAATACTGTCAAGTTCAGAAAATTGTTCTGGTTTTGATAAAGTCCTTAAATCATAAGAATAGCTTCCCTTTGGGAATTTCAGTCCGAAATTATGGGTTGATGATTTCTTTAATTTCTTTGTAGTACGATTATCAATACCCACTTTCTGTGATTTCGGCATTTCTATCTCCCATGATTTAGGAATAGAAGTTCGTTGCTGTTTACGTAGAATGATTTCATCATCAATATCTTTACCATATTGTATGCCAGATGTTACACCTTTTTCATAGATGTTGATAATATCATAATTGCTTGCATCGTATTTAATTGCAAGTGGAACATATTGTTGTAATGAAGGTTGATGTCCAAGTTCAGATGCTAATTTCATGTAATATAATCCTTCTAAGACATTTTTCCTAACTCCCTTTATTCCTTTACCATATCGCATGGCTAGCTCATAGTAATAATCAGGAATCTTAGATGATTTAGCCATCTTTTTCAGTTCATTTACACTACTTGAATCTAAAATAGATTGGATACGTTCCATCGCTTGTCTTTGGTTTTGTTCTATAAGGTCATTCCAAGCTTGTCTGTTAATTTCTGCCATATTTTTGTTCTTATAGTTTATAATGTCTAAAATACAGATAATTATTATTCATAGAATTAATGATGAGGGCAAAGATACAAATTATTTCAGTAAACGCCAAATTTTCCTCCGTATTTTGTGGATTTTAGATTCATTCCTATGCAGATTCTTCGTTCATTCTCTGCTATGGCTCTGCTTTTTTGCCTGCTTCTAAAGCGGAGAAATATCGTTTTCAAGGCGGTAGAATAACGTTTTCACAATAAATTTTCAACGGGAAAAACTAACTTGGTAATTCGTATTTTTCTCTACCTGCAAAGATACGCAATTTAATCCAAACATCCAAATATTGGAGGGGATTTCTTTGGCTGACATCAGAATCTGTTCAGCTCGCTACTTGCAGCCTCACCCTTGTACTTCTTCTTGGCAGGGTTGAAGGTGTATTTCGCAGATAGCGTAAAGGTTCTTCTCGGCTGATCCGTCCATTTCTCCAAGCGGATACCATCGGTTTCCATCACCCATATTTCTCGACTCGTATTGAAGAGATTTTCTATCGAGAATTTCAGAGTGAGCCTGTCGTTGAAGAGCGTCTTGATGCAATAGGCATCGAAGTTGAAATCTGAATAGGCATAATGAATTTCCGCTGCGTTATTTCCTGATGTGTTCCAGTTCATGTCCGCGCCAAGAGTCAGATTGTGAGGCAAGCTCACCATGTTCTGCATCTCGAACGTAACAATTGGCTTGTTATAATCCATTCCCTTATAGCGAAGGTACTGTTTCGTGAAATCCAGAGTCAGCGAAGGATTCCATATCTTGAACAAGGTAGGGGAATATACAGCTGTGACGTACCAATATTGATTATGGTCGATGTTCTGGGTATGGAATATAGTTATGGAATCACTATTCTGATACATTTCCTTAACATATATGATACTATTTGTGGAATATGCGTAGGCTGCTGTGAGTTGCAGATCGTTCCATCCCAATGAGTATGTAATTTTGTTCCTGTTTGTATTCTTCAGATTAGGCGTACCTCCTTCATAATCGTATGGCGAATTGATTGCTACGGCACTTCTGAGCGCGAAATAGCCTGGGCGCTTCGTTGTATTGCGATAGGCAAGAGACATGCTGATGTCGTCGTTCTTGTAGGCTATGGATGCTGATGGATAGAAGCCGTTATTGTTCCTGCTCGTCATATCGTTTTCGTTCTCCACATACTCAAAGCCCTCATGTTCAAAACGTCCTCCGGCTTTTATGCTCCAGTTCTCTCCAAACGATTTCTCATACTCTACGAAGGTAGCCACGATGTTTGTCTTAACCGCGTTCTCTGAGTTGCTGAGTTCGTTCTCAAGCGTAGCTTCCTTACCCACCTTATATTCGTTTGAGTTCTTGGTATATGAACCCTCTACACCTGCATTCAGTCTGCCACCCGCAACAGGGGTGGCAAACTTCAGTTTGCCGGCATACAGAATGTTGTCGGTCTCGTTCTTTGTGTTAATGCCCTTATTTGCAGCCACATAGTCCTGTTTGTTCGTCCTTGAATATTTGGTATAGTCGGTATTAAGTTGAATGAAAGTCTCTTCCGTGAAATTATAGTTGAAATATCCATTCACGTAATGACGGTTCATGGGTTCGCGTCTCACATCATCAGAAGAGAACGCATTTCTTAGCTTACCATCCATATACACCGTTGAATTATCTGCTGTTTTCCAACAGTCAGATGGAACATAATGGTTCTTATATTCAGCTCCAACCGACCACTTTTCCTTGTATTGATAGTTGAAGCCTAAGCTACTGCTCCATGATTCATTTTCACCGGAAATCTTTATTGACTCGTTGGTTTCCCAATTATGATATTTGGTATTGTCTGACTGATTGTAAAAAAGTCTCGTATGACCATATCTCAGCGTTCCGAAAATATCCAGTCCGCCCTTACGATAGTTGAATGACGCACCGCCATATTGCGTTGGACGGCGTTCCAACCTGATATTTGCATCCGCCGAACCGCCCAAGCCCTCACCCACAGGGCGAGAGGTGTAGATTCTGATAACAGCATTCACCGTAGCATCATATTCCGCTCCAGGATTGGTTATCACCTTGATTTTTTTGACATCAGAAGATTGTATCTGTTTCAGTTCGTCAAAATCTACCAATTTACGGTTGTTGATGTAGATTACAGGCGTACCATTACCCATAATGCTGACCTCATCATTCTTTATCGTCACGAATGGTATATGCTTCAGCACATCCGTAGCATTACCCATCTTGCTCAGTATGGTGTTAGCCACGTTGGCAGTCACGCCATCGGCAGAACGAACGAATCGCTTTGCATTGACGGTCACTTCGCCAAGCATGTTCTCGTCTTTCGCCATAAGGGTGGTGCCGAGGTCTGTGCTGCCCACGGTTATCTCCTGTGTCTTGTAGCCAAGAAAACTGATTTTCACCTTGCCCTCGCTGGTGGTAGTGTTGAGCGAGAAATAACCTGTGGAATCGGTCACGGCATATCCAATGACGTTGGAGTCATTCAGCACTGAGAGCACGACGTTAGCATATTCCAGAGGTGAATTATCGTCTTTATCCTTTACGAAACCATGAACCTGAGCCATGGTGATGATACTTGTGAAAGAGAATAATAATGATAGTAATCCTTTCATTCTGCCTGTGATGTTTCTGTTATCCTAATATGTTATCAATTTCGTTTTGCTCTAAACGATGGCAAAGATACTATTTTTCCGTGTAACTCACAACATTTTCCTCCCTTAAATCTTCAATTTGTTGAAATTAGTAGCCTAAATTGAATTAATAAGCAAAGAGGATGCGCAAATAAGCACATCCTCTTAAAAATAGTCTCACTCTATCTTTTCTCTTACCGCCCTCAATATCTTCACCATAGCCCAAGTGTCTTGCTGACAATAGCGTGAAAGTGCAACTCTACGCTCTTCCTTTGTCTTCATAATTCCCAAGGTAGGTTCTGGCGAGTCATAGTTGAGATATGCAATGTATGCTTGCACTCCATTGGCGACATCCCTTGCAAATCCCATGTAAGTCCCATTTCTCACCTATCCTAAGAAGCGGATTTAAAGCGGAGGAGAAGCGAAGGATAAGCGGACTTGAGGTTTAATTAAACAATAAAGGAACATCCAACTATTTCGGGCACTCCTTCCAATGACTTCAAAGAATCGCAGTTTGCGCAACAGAAAGAGCCTTCAATCTTCTTTGGCGCTCCTGTTAATGATGTCAGATTTTTACAGTCATGACAATAGAAATCTCTCCTACAATTTTGTATAGTCCGACATACAGCAACGATGGACTTAATTTTGACGAGCTTTGCTCAGAATATAGTGTAAATCCGACAAAAAAGGAAGACGGACAGATTATTGTCTTTACACTCAAACATGATATCGTTACATATAAGTTCAGGATCACGCTTTGGGACAATAACCGTTTGGACATATTCATGCAACTTAGCAACGCGCAAAGCTGTAACTTTTCAGGAGAGTGGGAGAGTGGTAAAAATGCCAAAGAATAGCATCTTCAAGGAATAGCAGAAATCTGTTTGGGATTATAAGCTTTATCCTTCCTTGATGTCATCCGGCCACCAAAACTGTTGCAGTTCATGGATTATGTCATCCCAGTCCTGCATGGTGAACGTACCTTCACCCATCATCATTATGGTCATGGTTATGTCATTGTAGGTACGATATACATTTGTGTCCCTAAAGCCGTTACGCAAGTAGAAGTTGTGACGACGCTTGCGTTGGTTCTGGTTATCACACACCTGTGTAGGGCTTTCCATATCCAGGACAGAGGTCTGACCTTTGTATTTCTCAATCAAAAGATTCAATATTCTCTGACCATAGCCTTTACCCCGTAGTTCCTCGCATACGGCAAAATACCAGTACCAGTTGAAAGACTTTCTAGGATATACGATAGTGAATCCAATAAGGCATTCTTCATCGTAGTATGCCGTGAAGTCCAAAGGCATTTCCTCGACAAGACGCAACAGGTCATCCCATGGGATTTGCTCGCCTTCTGGGAATGCCGTTTCATAGAGATGCTTTATTTGCTCGTCTGCTGTAGCTATGTTGACTTTTTTCTCTGTCATCATCTTGTTTCTTCAACTTTACAGAATTGATTTGCTATTACATCATCAATAACTGAGAATTCTACAGTCAATGATAAGAGTTGAGAGGGAAGTAAGCGTTGACTCTGTATGCTTCATTCCTATATGTTATATTTCTTTCCATCCCTGGAATTATAATCCATATAATCTCACTTTTCCGGACTAAGTCCGTTTATGTCACAGATCCTGGCTAATTTCTCTATGAATTCTTCCTCCGTGGGATGTTCGTCATAGATATAGGCAAGCATGTCGTTTACAGCCTGTTTGGACTGCGATAGTATATGAAGGGCTGTGATGCAAAGACCATTCGTATATCCCATGGCTTGCATCTCTGCCAATAAAGCCTGTTCGTTGGTTGCCATATACATCAACTAGTATTTAATCTGTACTTTCTCAGTACGACTGACAATAATACGCTTACGCTTTCTCTTCGGTTGTTCAGGAACAGTTTTCTCTGCTACTGAATCAGTTTTTTCAACTGACTGATTCTCGCGCTTTGCAGCCTTTTTGGCCAAGGCTTCCTGGCGAATAAGTTCTTGCTCCTGTAGTTTTTTCTGCTTGCGCTCTTCCTTTGCCTTTAGAAGAGCCTGTCTTTCTGCATCATGCTTTGCCTGAGCTTCTGCTTGTTTCTGACGTTTCTTCTCCTGATATACCTCTTTTGGTTCCTCATAATCTGAGATACGGCACTCGACAATTTTGTAGTCTGCCATGAAGTACTTGTCGTATTCATCGGAATAGAGTAGGAGATACTTGCCATGACCTTTTGTTCCCTTTACAAGATATTCTTTGCCATTATTCAACTTGGCAACATTTCCACGATGCCAGTTTATTTCATTAAATTCCTTTAGTGTCATTATAATTTCTTTATTTTGTCTGAGTATAACCTTCATTCTTGAGTATTTCAACGAGTCGCTGTCGGTGGTCACCCTGTATGATGATTTCTCCGCCCTTGACAGAACCGCCTACGCCGCATTTCTGCTTCAACAGTTTGCAGAGTGCGTTAATGTCTTCCTCTGAACCGACATAACCTTTTACAAGCGTAACGGTTTTACCGCCACGTCCAGCTCTTTCCATGCTCAGACGCAGTCTCTGTTGATTATTAGGCAGGATTTCTGTCTCTTCCTGACTGTCATCAGAATACTCGAAGTCCGGATTGGTAGAATATACGACACCGACACGTTTCTTACGGTCAATGTCTGTCTTTTCTTTCTTGTCGCTTGTATCTTCTGTTGCCCCAAGAGCAGCAAGGGCACTTTTCCAGTCTGCCATAGTTACTATGTAGATTTGACTATAGTTTGTTATATGTTCAGCATTCTTATTTCTGCATTTACGAATGATGCGACATCATGGTAATTGCAGTTGAAATGTGATGCAATGAGGTTTCTTGCGAACTGTCCGTGGGTAACAACAATAATCGTTTCATCAGCATATCGACGCTGTAATTCCACCAATGCCTTGCTGGCACGCTCGTAGATTCCCTCTTCTGTTTCTGTCGTTCCTTCCGGGAATATCCATTTGCCGTCAATACGGTATTTGTCCGCAGCTTCTGCAATAGACATTTCTGTGAACTTTCCCCAGTCACGCTCTCTAAGAATCTCCATGGGAGTAACGGGGAGATGAAGCCTCTCTGAAATGATATTGGCAGAATCCATTGCGCGTTTGAGGTCACTTGAAACAATCCTCGTGAACTTAACGCCTTCCTTAGAAAGCAGCTCTGCTGCTTCTCTAACCTCTTCCTTCCCCTTTTCCGTAAGAGTTCCTGGTATGTGGCCCTGAAGAATTCTCTGAAGGTTTTCCTCTGTCTGTCCATGTCGGACTATGTATAATGTCATCATCGGTTTCTATACCTTTCTCAATCTTATATTCCTAATTCTACTTCCTTGCCGAATGGTGCAAGCGATAGTGCTGCCATCTTGAAGTGCTGTTTGCCCCATGGTATTCCTATCACCGTAACACATAGCAACAATCCGAAGAATACGTGCATTATCCATGACCACAGACCACCGAATATCAGCCAGAGGATATTCAGAGGTATGCGTATGCAACCAGTAGGACTCTTTGTGTCTCTTACCTTTGAACCGAATGGCCATAGGCATAGAAGACCTATCTTGAATGTCTGTATTGCTATGGGGATGCCGATTATGGTAATTGCCAACGCCAAACTGCCTGTGAAATAGCCAATGGCAGCTTCAAGACCGCCAAAGATCCACCAAATAATATTGCCTAGTATCTTCATTTGTCAAATATTAATAGCTTAATAACTTTCCTCCGTCACTCCAGCCTGACTGCATCCTTCCGTTATGGGTGTCTTCAACGAATTTGCGAAGAGCTTTGTGTGCCTGATCCATTCTCTTGGTGTCTGCATAGTGCTGAATACGCCATATCTTGATGCGCTTGTATGCATCAGGGAATGACAGATAGTTATTCCAAGTCTTGGAATCAGCCTTCAATGCATCTATGACCCAGTCATAGAAAACAAAATGTTCAGGATTCATATCTGGAAGTACAGCCTCACCTGCGGGAGTCATCTCGCCAAGTTTGATAAGTCTTCTGCATCGTTCTACATTCTGCTCACACCAGATACCTTTCTTGCGCCTTGGAGTGAACCTCTGGATAGGACGACCGTCTTCGCCCCTTTTCTGTGTACTGTCTATCCATCCAAAGCATAGGGCGACCTCAACGGCTTCAACATAACTGACAACGTCTGGCATAGGTTTCTCTGCCCGGCTTGTTCTCACCCAGCATACCTTCTCCTTATCGTGGTTTTCTAAATACCACTGATAAAGCTCCTCGCGTGATCTTACGTCCAGTAGGTTCGTAACTTCCATTTACTGATATTTTATCCTGATTGACTTGGGCAGCTTGGAAACAACGAGATCGTATGACTCTTTTATTATTGTTTTAACAAAATCTTCTTCTAAGTGCTCGTAATACACATCACTCCAATGCTTCTTGTTCCAATGCCACGCTGGGGTAACAGCAGGATATTGTTCTCGAAGTTCTTCATTTCTGTCAGGTGTCAGTTTCAGGGCAAAACGAGGTTCTGAATTCCTCATGTCATGCAAACCTCCACCTAGCCAGAGACAAAGGAATATTTTTCCTTCAATACGATAGGTGATGATGTCATCACCAAAAGGCTGGTCTTCTGTCACTCCAAATATAGATAGTGCGTATTCTCTTACTTGTTCTATATCCATAGTTATACCCATTCAAAGTTCTTTTTCCCTGCACCTGTCTCAAAGTGATATTTGGCAATGCCCAGGTCTATCCTCGTATAGCCTATAAGTGAAAATCCTCGTTCTGCCTTAACCTTGTGAACTCCGTCACCATGCGGACTGACATATTCAAATCGGAACTTCTGCTGATTTACGGCAGTAGGGGCGAGTAGGGCGGCTTCTATTCCTTTACGAAACCATAAAGGTGTAATATCACTTGCGTTACTCACGTCACTGACACTCTTATGCTTCACATTCCTTCCTGGATCATCGCCATATCCGAGTGCTACCAGACAGCATAGCTTTTCATCTTCATCAATCTCGTATGCCTCTTTGATATTGTTGTATGTAAGTCCGACCCAACAGGTGTTGAGTCCTAGTGTCTGGGCTAAGAGTACCAACTGTTCACCATAGTAGCCTATGCGTTCCGACAGGTCATCTGCTTTTCTGCCTACCATCGCGAAATAGTTGCTTACACCGCTGAAGGTACCATAAGCCATCTTTCCCCTGAACGCTTTTGGTTCATTGGTTACAAGCTGGATATGGAGGCTCCCTTTTTCGTTTACCTCATACACTTTCTCCTGTAGTATGCCGATAAGGTTGTCTTCTATCGGCTTGTCTATATACCTTCTCACCGAATGGCGAGCTTGAATTGCCTCTAATAGTGTCATTAGCTTCTTTCTTCCTTTCCCTTGCTTCTTGGATTCTTACGTTCATCCCATTTCTTGATAGGCCCCGAATGCTTGCCCCTGTTAAGTTCTATGTCATGCTTGTTCAAGATACGGAAAACGGAACTGCGACTGTGGAAACCGCTTGCCTTCCAGATTTCATCTATTGTATGACCTGCATTGTAGAGGTTGATAACCGTCTTCTCACGTTCCATGCGTCTCATCTTTGCCGAAGATACTCTAGGCATCGTAACAGCAATCTTCTCCTGAAGCTTTACCACATGGGCTGATGCCTTCCTTAGAGCAAGGGCTTCTTCAGGAAGGGCTCCCATCATTTCAAGCACATCGGAGACCTTTGTATCTGGGAAAAGCTCATTATTGGAGTCTATGCGGTCATGGATGCTTATGATACGGATGACTTTTATTCGGCAGAATTCCAGGAATGATGCCAGTTCACGACTGCCACGAATCGCATTTGAGAACTTGGCGATGACTAGTTCATCACCGCGTTCCAGAGCCGTCATCAGCTGCTTCCACAAAGGACGCTGCTTTTCGTCAGCATCCCTTTCCTCTATGATCTGGACGCAACCATAGTCGTCCATCCATCTGCGGTCTTCTTCAAGCCTGTCATAATGCTCGGAGACCATTATATAACCTATTTTTGCCATTATACAAGGGTTAAAGGCTGTAATATGATATTTTAATGCAAAGATATAAATAAATTTTATACTATGAATCATAGTCTGATAAAACTTATGATTTTTTATGATTACAGCATTTAAATGCTCCATTTCTGGATTATTCAAAAATCATACTGAAAGAGAGTATGAAACGTAATTAATTTTAAAGTATAATGAAATGTTATTGAAATATGAATTTTTATATGTATCTTTGCCGAAGAAAATTTCAAGAGAATGACAGTTAATTACAAAAAATACAACATTTTATACAATATTAATTCAAGCTTTAAAGGTATTATCAGGAATACTAAATGCAAACAAGTGAAAACAAATATAATAAGTGAAAGAAATTATACTCAACAAAAGGTAGTTCTAGCCTTGTTTTTTGTATCATGTATAATCTTATTTACATCATGTAGAGAAAGTTCTGAATATGATTTCAAAAGTTCCTCTGAAGCTATTAGAGCATACCGAGATTTTCAGCATCGGGTCCATTCTGCATCTAAAGTTGATGCAGAAAAGCTTTCTGAATTCATATGCCAGTGGCAGGAACTGTCTGATACAGTATATAACTTCATCCGGAAAGATCCTGCTTTCGTAGCCCATAATACACTTTCAATGGACTTCGGTCTTACGACGGATTCTATCAGGTACGAACTGATACGTCTTGCAGACCATTGCCGCATGAAGGATGTAGCATATGTCAAGCTTAATACCACACCGTATGGAAAAGACTCTGTATTTGAAGTTTCGAGAAAGAAAGCTATGACTTTCTTTTCATCATTGGATCGTCAATCAGCATATCACCATAGCAGTGTACGTCATCAACTTCATTCTTACGCCCAGTTCCTTCAGGAAACGAAAGCGCACGGTATCAACGGCCAAAAGGAGTTAATGGAGTTCATAGAAAAAGAAGACCGTCATTTCAGGGCATTCCTCAACAATATTGACCAATGCTCCTTGATAGGGGTTGAGGACATAACGAGAATAACGGAGGATATATGTAACGGAATCTACCAATCTGGTAGGAAAATCGGAAGTGAAGATGTGATG
>Ga0326513_10000568_pt1 | contig 31628 bp, 37 predicted proteins | sample 2_2465_0518_D_FD_203654 | JGI IMG/M metagenome (GOLD analysis project Ga0326513, IMG submission 203654) | Bovine rumen microbial communities from UC Davis, California, United States - 2_2465_0518 | ecosystem: Host-associated > Mammals > Digestive system > Stomach > Rumen | place: USA...
TCACGCAATCTCTCTAAGCCGTCAATGACTTGATTTATGCTTTCATCCGCCTCTGTGACGTTGCCAGTAAAATCAAATGTGAGATCTCCATTATCCTTAAATCCAGCCCTCTGATATATCCATTCGATTTGTTTCATCAAATCAGATCCAGAGCCGTTACTCTTTAAGGTATATGTTCTGTCTTTTGTCATTTCCTTGACAGAATTTTCATACGCCTCTCTGTTATTACGAATATTTCTAGTGGCTTCTTTTTCAGATATTTGAGAGATTAATCCAAGTTGTGTTTGATATAATCCATTGATTAAATCTAATTGATTTGCGTCAGCACCATACTTTTCACTTATTTCATTTTGTAAATCAAGTAATTGTTGCTTGATACCTATACGTTCTTGCTCTGTTAAATTACCCTTCTTAAGCTGATCGTTAAGTTCCGTATATCGTGCTTTATAGTCTTCAATGGTTGACTTGTCATCCGTCCATTTTTCCGTCGTGGCAGTTGCCTGTTTCTGTAATTCTTCTTGTCTTTTTTTGTAGCTATTATAAATGATAGCACCACCAGCAACCGCTGCAGCTACAACCCCGGCGACCAAACCAGCAGGGCTTGCTAAAAATCCGCCAAGACTACTAAATAATCCGCCAATTGCAGAGCCAGCACCACCAGCCTTTGCACCAAGTTGTTCTAACACTAAGCCGAACGCCTCACCTTTTCCAACGCCCGTGCTTAATGCTTCACTTAAAAGAGAAACCGCTGGGACTAACCCCTCAACGCTTTTAGCACCATTTACGGCAGTAGTCACAATTTTTGCAATTCCAAGTCCTGTTAAGGCAGTACCAAGAACGCCGATATGCTCTATGAGCGCATCTAAAATTTTAATAATCGCCGTACCAAGATCAACGACGCCCTTAATAGTGTCCGAATTTATAAGATCATATGAGAGTTCTTGAAAGGCTACCTTAAACTTATCAAGACTTGCCTGAATTGAATCATTATAAACAGAAAGCTGTTGATCCATAGACCCGGCACCATTAAGTGCGAGGTCTCTTGCCTGTTCTGCAATATTCCAGTTCTGTAGCGCACTACTAACTGCTACTGACCCACGTTTCCCAGCAATCTTATCAAGAATGCCACTTTTCTGAAGTCCATCTAATTGACCCCATACTTGTGCCAATTCAGACATGATTTGATATGTACTTTTAAAATTCTTACCAGTGGCATCTAAAATATCAACGCCAGCCACTTGCAAAAGATAGTCACGTAACTGTGCAGTCGATTCAACCATGCCCTCCGTTTCAAGACCAGCCTCTTCGAGTTGCGCCTTTGCCCCAGTAATTCTGAGGGCGACTCCTTATATTTACACTGTTCGCAACGCAGTGCTTTATTTATTATTGGGTTTTGTTATGCTATTTTTAAATTAAGTTCTTTCCATTTATCAATTAAAAATTCCTCCATATTGTCATACTCCCAATAGGGTATTTCAATAAGAGGAATTCCATGTTTTTTACAATATTCTCTTTTTATTTCGTCTCGTATTTGACCGTCTTTGAAATTTTTTTTAGCGGTCTTATCATCACAACCACCAAAATTGACAGGATAATAATGTTGTTCCCCTTGATACTCATACGCAACATTATTGCCAATATCGTAAGCGTCAAACTTTAACGGTGCAATATATACGCATCCATCAAACGTGTGTTGCTCATCGAAATCAATATTGTATTTTTCTAATAAACCATTCAATTTCTTTTCACCATGAGAAGCACAACATCTTGGGCAACCACTACCAGTATATAATATATTAATTGGTTTGGTTACCCATTCGTTGCCACATATTTTGCATTTACATAAAATATCACTATTGTTGTTATAATATTCTCCTAATATTTCGACATTTGAATTGGAATTTAACACACGTTTTTCAAATTCTTCTTGGGTAAAACTAAATAAATTATGCAATACATCATACCCACACTTTTTACAACCAGCGTGTCCACTTAATAATGCATCTGGACGCTTTTTAAATTTTGTTCCACAAACTAAACACTCGCATTGTATTGGAGTTTTGTTATTTACATACGTCTTCCCGGTAATTTTAATCGTAGGTTTGGCAACACTCATTTTAGAAATAAAACTATCGAGTGTGTTTGTCCTCTTGACCACTCTTGAGTTCAAAGAACACTTTGGGCAACCATGACCAGTAAGAAGATTATTTGGCTTTGAGTCAAATTCATTTCCACATACATTACATTTAAATCTAATTTTTATTGACGACCTAATATATTTTTCTAGTGGCACAATATTTGGATTGACTTTTGCCAAATCTATAATAAATTGCTCATTTGTTTTTACTCGATTACCATACCGCCTCTTGTTATAACACTCTGGACAGCCATGCCCAGCAAGTAAATCACCGGGATTCCCCATCCACTCATACCCACAAGTATTGCACTTGACCAATACTTTAGTTGTTTTATTAACATATGCTCCAAGTACCGTTACTTTTGTATTTTTCACTGCCATTTCCGTCATAAATTCTTCATGTGTTTTTCTTCTAGGCATTATTTATCTCCTCGTTTCTAATCAATTTTTATTTGTTTTGCGAATAAAAAAGCACCAGTAACTTAAAAAGTTCTGGTGTCTTCGTGTACTTATATGTAGTTGCGCCATCGATAATTTTTACAAACGATGGTCTAATACCATGCTCTAACAGAAACTCACGCTCCCTGTTATACTGAGTAGAGTATTCCTTATCAAATTTAATAACTGCCATATTTCTCCTTTGATTCTTTCCCAATAATAAATAAACTCACGGTTTCCCGTGAGAGTAGACTATTTCTTATCCGTCACCTTTACGTGTTACGGTCACACCATTTCGATTACAGGTATTTAACCAACGCCATTTGCGATTGCGTCCTACTCCTATTGATAGGGATATTTATTCTCCAGTCCCTATCCCAAATGGGGATAGTCGTTTGACACACCCCTGTTCGGGGCTTTGCGACCAAGCTACCATTGTCACGTCACTTAGGTTTTTGACCATATGACATCTTCACTGTTGTTTTACTTTCGTTACATTCATGCCAGCATATTTCATCCGCATTGTAGTAGTGAAGCTTTAGGTTTTACTGGTTTTAGATGTGTTCGTCTGTGCATATTTCTATACACTAGGACAGTTTTGTTTGTCCTCCAAGCCGTCCCGGCACTAGTTGCGTCCTGAGTTACTGAGGTCGTGGCAGTAATCAAACCTATTGTTTCCTCAAGACTATTATTTGTTTCTCTCATAACGGCACTTGACCGTTCAAGACCGTTGATAATTCCCAACGCATCGATAGGGGCATGGTCTGCAACCATATTGATAGCGTCCGCAGCGTATTTAGCCTGTTCCGCCGTCATTGCGAAACCACGAAGCGTAGCCTGTAGTCCTTCGCTTGCGGTATCGACAGTTAGTCCACTACCAACCTGTGCAAGTTCTGCCGTTACATCGGTCAACGTCTTTGCGTCTTCAAGGTTGTAACCAAGTCTTGTCCAAGAAGCAGTGGCATCAATAACCTCGTCGACTGTCTGTCCGTACTTCCTAGCGCTTTCAGTCGCACTATCAAAATAATTACTAATCTCAGAAGCACTAGCCGTACTGACTTTCCTCAACTCAGTCATCGCCGTATCAATCTTGATGACTTCTTGAACCATCTCTTGTGGCAACTGCCTTATTTGACTGGTAATAGCGTAAATACCAGTGAATTCACCAATGTGTACAAACGCCCTCTTTAACTGGTCGCCAAAGGACATTCCGCCTTGCCCAGCCGCAGTAATCTCAGCCTTTAAATTCTTAAACTGATTTATGTAGCCGTTCAATTCGCCCTGCGTTTGTGCATTACGCATTTTATTTGCGAGGTCTTGAAGCTGATCGCCATACTGCTTTAATGCTTTTGAATTATTCTTTGCCCAAGTTTCAACTTGATTTGCATTCCTTGCACCAACACCCTCTGCCAACATCTTTTGCGTATTGGCTCTTACCTCTATCATCGCATTGTTGTATGATTTTAACGCAACTTCAGATTGTTTATAGGCATCAGCTAACTGCTGTCCTTGTAATGGATTCCGTGACGTGCCATTCAGCGATGCAGTGATTTCCTGTGTTATCTTGTAGTACTCAGCAGCGGCATCCGATGCCTTCTTTACAAGGTTAGACTCAACGCTATTGCCGATATTCATCAGCCCTTGTTCCATCTTGGCTATATTCGCATCAAACGTGCCAGTAATAAACGACTTGCTGACTTTATCTAATGTCTGTCCAAGCTTGTCAGCTTCCTGTTGTGTCTGTTTAATGGCGTTCGCATAATTAACTACAGTTTCAACACGAGGAGTATTCCAGACCATGTTCCCGGTCTTTTGCCCAAACGCATTCATTTCTTCTGTTAGTTGACTGAATACTTTGACGGCGGTATCGCCATTTTTTATAATTGCTTCAAAGCTACTTCCGCCATTACCAATCTTGAGACTCTGTAGTTGTCCGCCCTCTGCCTTAACCCTGTTTAATTGACTTATTAGATCATCGGCAAGTTTACTATCCATCTTCAGATAGTCGCCAATTGGATCATATCCTGTTTTTAAAATTGCCTTTGGGTCTATCTTGAGATTGGCGTTCTTTATGTTGTTCTGAATACTGCGCCCAACCTGTTGTCCAATATTTGCGCCAGTCTGTTGCGCCTGTCTCTGCAAGCTACCCCAAACCGCATTAAACCCACTTGCGTCAACCGTTATTTTTATCGGTTGTTCCATTGACTTCTTAAATGTTTCAAAGTCTTGTTTAGCTTTACTTAGGTCGGCTATGCCAGTAATTTTGGCTTCAAATTCAGCCATAGCGTATTCCCCCTTTCAAATAAAAAAGGGACGCATAACCGTCCCTTAAACTCTTCTAAAATATTTACCAAATGTATTTGGTATTATTTCATTCTCAATATCTGTCATTGTATCTCGCCAAAAATATGGATTACCTTTCATGGTTGCCCAAGGTGCGGTGGGCGGTACATACCCCGTTTCCGCATTTTCAATAACCATCATTGTGTCATAAGTACCAGTCGTATAGTTGACATCATCATTTATTTCAATCATGCCAATACCCCCGTTTGCAGTCGGTTGAAAATGTGGGGCAGATGCACTAGAACCAAGTTGCATAGTTCTTTTATACATAACTGGATCTGGAGAGTCATAAAATCTATCTAAGTATTTTGACAACCTCTGAAGAGATAAATCTTGCGCCTCTTTTGTTGCCGACTGTACCTTATCAACGACGGCTCTCTCAAGACTATTCCAGTCTTTATAAACCATTACTTATCATCTTCTTTCTTAAAGGCAAGAACATTCCTTGCATTATGTTCTCTCTCAAGTTCTTTATTTCTTTCCTCAAGCTTCTTAATCTGCTCATTCTTTGCATCAATAATTTCTTTGGAAGCCCTGTCAATATCAAAATTTGCCGCCTCTTTCAGTGCCTTTGCCATGTCTCCATTTGCAAACTTTTCAGCAAGCTTTCTTGCGTTCTCAACGTCCTCTTTATTTACCGCACTCAAATCAAGGTTCACAAGATTTCCAAGCGCAGCATCGAGGTTTCCAATAAAGTTGCCAAACTCATTCAGTCTACCAGTAATGTCTTCAATATTTTTTGCGATAGACTCGATAGCATCTGCTCCATGAATCAGTCTCTGTTTCTTAAACTCAACGACTTCCTTAACATTCTCCCGGACTTCTTCCATGAGCGCCGCCTGTTCAGAAAACCTTTTATCACCATAAAATTTTTTAATAAGATTCTTCACATCATCAAGTTCACTGATTACAAACAGAGAGTCGCCCTCTTCGAATTCAATTCCATCCAAGAAATACTGAACGATAGCAAGTCTCTCTGCAAATCCCATATAATACGGATTATATGTTCCACCAATGAAACAAGAATTAGAGATATACTCAATTGCTTGTGCGATAACATCAGGAGTAATATCTTCTTTAATTTTAAGTTCTGTAATATTCATATCCGTCTTCCTTTCTTTCTTATGCATGTTTTACGCATTATTTTTATTTATGCAATACGCCTCGCATATATTTATTGCGTCCGCTTCATCATCATTTATATCTAATTTATACTTCTGCAAAACATGATTCATTGAATCTGCTTTTACTTTGTTTCTCTTTGAATTTTCTATTCCAACTAATCTGCGCCATGTCGAGCATGGCATTTCACTATATTCAATATTATTCGAAATGCAGTAATAAAAGACTGCACCTATAATTCTAGATAATTTTCTTGTTGTATCGGCGTTTCTTGTAGACGGTAATTGTTCAATAACGACATGATTTGGCGATTTATCAAATATCAAAGACGTAATAGATAAGCACATCTCCTTTATGCGTTCCTCTGAATTTTTATGTTTATGTAAATCAATAACTCCACTTTCTGCATACTTGTCATTAATAAACAATGCCCATCCTGTCTTATTGGATGATGTATCGAGTGCCAATACTTTAAATTTCTTTCTTTTTGCCATAATTATTCCTATTGAAGAGGGTGGGGCAGAGTGTTCTGCAATTCTCTACCCTCTTTATAACGATTGTCCCCTCACCAATAAGCAGAACGAGTTTATTCGCAAGAGTACAATGCCTACTTCAACTCGCCCTTCTTCCATAATTTATATAAATCCTTTGTTTCTTCTCGCCAAAAGACAAATACAAAAATATTGTCCGTCTTACTAAAAAGGACGTCGGCTAAATGACATCCCTTAGATGCATATAGCTTCGCCTGTTTTAAATCCTTGACAAGAACCACGTCCTCAATCCTATAGTTAATGGCTTTTGTCATTACTGGTGATTCTTTCATATGTCTCCTTTTCCTCTAAATGTAAAAAATGGGAAAACAATAAACGATAAGTGTTTACTCCTTTCCCATAATTCACTCATCATTTGTTCCACTTGACATTCTTCTTCTTGTTGTTCGCTTTAACATTTGCATTTACATCGCTTTTAATTTGTACTGGTTTAGCTTTACTTTTAATCTCGGCTAAAACCTCTTTGATGTTGTCTCTAAACTCGTCAGAGCCACTAAGATCTAACTTGCCAAGCAGAGCATTCGCCTTGTCGGCATCGATAATTTCATTAACGTAATCACGAACCACACAGAAGATTTGATAGTGTTCCGCCGTGTCTGTTACCTTTCTCCAACTTTCCTCAGAACTACAATTACATCTGTGGTATTCAGATCCGCACACACGACAAAAAGCATTATTATAATCTTTCATTTTGTCTCCTTAAATACAAAAGAGTGGGGCAGTTTCCCACCCCACACTTGTAAAATTAAATTCGTGAATTACTCGTCCTTTTCAAAATCGATGAAGAACGCCGCAATCTTCTTGTCCTCTGCATTGCACAGGGAGTTGGACATGGTATTCCAAGACTGAGACGGCTTGCCATCAATTGCGAAGTCAAGGTCGATAGAAGTAACATCCTTCTGAACTCTGTAGAATACCCATACACCAGAGAATGTCTCATCAGTACAAACATCCTTAACCTTGATATAGATATGGAGTTCACGGATGGGATACTCTGTATCGGTAGAAGCCTCAACAACCGCACCCTTGGTCATCGCCTTCTCATAGTTAATCATAGCCGTACCCTTGACACCACTAGCAAACTTAATCTGCTTACCAGTCACAGTAAAGGTATTATCGCCAGCCGTTGCATCATAATGATAAAGCTTACCAATCGGGTCTTCATCAGTCGTAACACGAACGGTAATATCCTCTGCACTTACAGGTGTATAAGTAAGAGTCACGCCAGTAGAAGTAATTGTCTTTGTCTCGGAGACGGGACGATTGATTGTGGCGCTTGCAGTCGCAAACTTCGGAGCAGTACCAAGGTTCTCCGAAATAGTAAGCAGAGACTGAAGAGACTCGTCATAGTTAACAGTCATCTGAACGTTGTTATACAGACTCCAAAGTTCCTGTCCATGAGGGTCAGTAACAGAAGTTTTGTCGGCAGATTTATTAATCGTAAAATTCTCGATAAGAGATTCATGACCAACCATCTCATGTGTGTTAATGTCAAAAACCTCAGCCGCATAAGCCTCGACGAATACGAAATTCTTTAAGGTTTCTCTAGCCATTTTATTTTCCTCCTAATTTTGTCAATTAAAAAAGCCTAGATGCTAATCTAGACTTCCTAACCAATTCAATGATTTCTCTTTTTCACTTGAAGAGAATTTACTCAAATCCACACCAAATCCAGAATATCCAGATTGGAGCAGAAGAGTAGCGTTTTTAATTTTCTGCACTCTCGATACCGCATCAAGAAATGCATTAATTTTCATGTCCCACACATCCAACCATCCATACTTAAACCCCTCGACATTAGTCATGGCGCTTATCATATCCAATAAGTCAGATTTGTCTTTCCGTGCCATAGCTTTTGCTCTGTCACGTAATGCAAGACGGACTTCCATCTTACGAGCGTTCTTGTTACCGGGTTTCAATTTATTATATTTAAACTTGTGTGTTTTCCTTAAATATTGGGAAGCCTTTAAATAATCATCCTCTGTAAATATTATCTGCTCATCAATATCGTCACAGTCTAATCCACAGATTTTCAACTTAAAATCCTCGTCTCCATATTCTTCATAATCAGACGGAGAAATTAAATACGGCTTTCCGTCCGGGTCAACTCCCTCATAATAAGGATAACCAACAAGATAGATTTTTTCATCTTCCCCTTGAAAAGGTACAAGCTTTGTAAAATCAAATCCTTTAAAAATAAAGTCGCCTATTGTCTTTCCAAAGCTTCTGTATATGCCATAGGATGTAAAAAATTCCCAGTCACTAATTTTCATAAAGTCAATTCCGCTTTGCTCAAACTCGACTATCATGTCGCTGGGTGTGCTGCAAAATGTGCTTACATATCCAAAATACTCCTTTTCCCCAAAATCGCAGATTTCATCCAATGTCTTCTGTTCAATAGACAGATAGTCATTGACAACAAAATCTTTACCACGAAAAACTTTTAATTCGTCAACATTATTCATCAACGTGTTTATTCATCTCGGCGCACAAATCAATACTCATTTCCTCGCCCTCAAAAATCATGTTTCTCATCATCCAATCGGGTTTTGTATATGAGTACTCATGATTTCGTTTCAGCTTAAGTTTAGACGTAAGGTTAAAACTTCCAATTTTTGTAACACCGTTAAGTTTATTGTCAAACCACTCAGATATATAATCATTGCGATTTGCAGTAACATTAGGGAAAATCTTAGTATCAAGATTCATATGATTATCATGAGAGTATATTGTGATTTCTATTTGTGGTACTATACGTGTCCACGAATTAATCGATTTATCTGTATGCACTTGTATCGTTATAAAGGTAATATCCTTTTCGACAACGGTTGGATTTTTTCCAAACCTAAAGATGTGTGTTCCTATTAATTTCTCAGAATCCTCAAAAGAAGTGATATCAGGGCTGTCAATCAGCTTAAACATTGTATCGTCGTTAATGATTTCGCCAATGACGGCATCTTTAACGGCATTGATGAACTTGCTACCATTCGCCATCACATCACCCCCTTAACCATAGATTCCTTTTATTTCAACGGACTTAGTCGCAACGACCGTTCCGTAATTTATAACTTCAATTTTCAAGAATGAACCAATAGCATTTCTATCGTCCACTCGTACCTTTATACGTTGACCGTTAACTTCTTGTATTACAGGATATGCGCAAGTAACTTTCCAAAAATAGTCCTTGTCCCAATTATCCATGTCAACAGAATAGGTTTTTGCCTTTGTCAACGGAAGAGTATCGCCGCCGATAATATCAGATGGCTCAACAGGAGTAGGTTCTTCTTCCCTCTTTTTATGACGACATATGCCCAATTCCCTCTCCTCATCAGTGAGAGTCCACGTCGTTTCTTTGAGAATCCAGTCAGTCACGCCATGCAACTTTCCATCATCATCTTTAAGAACATCAAACGTAGAATATACATTAGATGGATTGTGTGCTTCATATATACGAGGTTGCCCTTTAATCGCATTGTCAATGATAAAAAGCATTTCCTTTTTCTTTGTTACGGCAAGCACTTCATCGTCTACTGGCATATAAACTTTGCACTGGTCAGAACCTAAAGTAAAAACTTTATCCTGTTCAACGCCCTCGTTATACTTGGATGCGCTCGACGCAAAACACCATCTCTCGACGATATCCCCGTCATCGTTTTCCCACTTCATAAGCCAGTTACATTGCCACAATTGACCACGTTTATATATTTCGTCATCTGTTGAACATGATTGCACAAGCCAAATTCCACGACCCCAATGCACGTAATCCCCGGCATAAATCTCTGTATTAGGCAGAGCCTCAAATTCTTTATAATATTCTTGAGTACCACGATTAATTACAAGACCAGCATGGCGCTCTTCGCCGTAGGAATCTGTAATGAGCGCATTTGGCTTGTAGGATGGATTGTGTACAATTTTTTCAAGCATGTCATCTTGCATTCTTGCAATACGTCTATCTCGTTCTGTTCTTCCTTTTAATAAAACACGAGCCTCGTATCTTCCCACACAATCACCCCCTAAAATACTTTTTATTAATATCGTTGATTATGTTGGTGCATTTCAAAACTTCAGACTTGCAAACGTCATGATCATATTCACCACCAACAAGAAACTCAATTGTTGCCAATAAGGTAATAAATTTTGGCTCATTTCTAAGTTCAGAAAATAATCGTGAATCACCAATCAGTTCACGCTGATATGATTTGAGATAGGACGGGAGAGTAGTACTATCTTCCTCGTATAAAGGTAAAATTTTAAATGTCTTTCCTACAAGATATTTAAAATACTGCGATAAATTTTTGTTTGGGATTTCTCCATATACACTTGTCATGTTTTATTACTGGTACTGAGGTCTGTGACACTATTAATAATGTAAGTATATTCATTCCTCAAAGACCTAGCCCTACGTCTAGCTTCATCGTACCTTACCCCAATCTTCTCGACCAAATTCGCCGGGGATGTTGTATTGAAATCCTTAGTATTCATATGCAGTCGCAGTAAATCCGCATTATTTAAATAGGGTTTCAACCAAGCCTCAACCATATATTCCGTAAGCATCACAACAACGTGATTATCCAAATCGTCTTCAAACGCTTCCAACTCCTCAACAACCGTCGGAGGAGTGTCCCCATCATCAACTGGAATTTTTTCGTCCGTGATTTCAACAATGGTTCGTTTGCTTAAATCAAATTTAGGCGCAACATACATTGCACACTTTCTTACGGCATACTCCAAGTAAGCCCTTTTAGTAGCTTCTTGGTCATCTTCAGCCAATAACAGCAAATCTGGATCTGTTATCTTATCCAAAAACTCTTCATATATATAAGAGTATGTAGTTGCCATTATTCATCCTCGCTAATTTCAAGTCCAAGTACTTTTATAATTGCCCTTCTCTTTTTTACAGAGTCAATCTCATCATTTTCAATCTTGTCGAGTGCCATCACCGAAACAAGGTCTTTCATGCCTCTAGACATTTTAGAAACCTTATCAGCCATCTGCTTCTCGTTTAAATCAAAAAATGTTTCGATATTGTCGGCATCGTAAAAGTCACCATATTTATCATCAACACGCAGAAACTTATAAATCTCATCGGCAGTATACTCGCCGTCGTCCGTATCTTTCAAAGAAATCCAATTATCGTTAAAAAATCTCTTCTGACTATTTCTCATCAGCAAAAGTTCTCTAATATCAAGATATTGCAATTCACCAAATTCAGACCACTCTGCGTTCATTCCCCCATTTCGTGTACTCGTGTAAATAAGCCCACCTTTAACATTGCAAACGCAAGGCACTTCTACATCAAGAGGAATTCTTGCGTCCCTCTTATTAGTTGTTTTTGTCTGTGATTTTTCAATTACCTTTTCGACCTTTGGCTCTGTTTGTTTCTGCTTTGTTCTAGTAGTCGCCATTTAAATCTCCTTTATCTCAAAAAATGAGGACGGTTTTCACACCGTCCCCTGATAGTATATTCTAGTAACGTAGACAAATTAAGAAAGTCTGTATACACCGTTCTTAGCCGCAATAACAGCCTCGATAGCATATCTCTGAGCCATCAGCCATTCCTGAGACAGGTCGGCGTTGTTAAGAGGATTGCCCGGAATAATCAGAGTTGTTCCTTCCTCAACACCCTTAAGGAACTTCTCATCGCCAGCAATGACATACAGGTCATTAGGAAGCAGGAACTGATCATTGTCATCAAGAACATTGTTCAGCACATAGATAGGAGTCGTGTAGAACTGTCCATAATAACCCATTGCAAACATCTGCTCCTTTGCAGTATTGGAGTCAGCACCCCTAACACCCGTGATCTTACGAACCGCCTGTTTAGAGCCAATGATGGACGCTTTCATACCAGTCTTCGCCTCGATGAAGTCAATAAGCTGTGTCATCTTTTCCTCATCGAACGTTCCGCTCTGGTAATACTTTGTATCAGAGATATTATCAAAGACAGCCTTAGTCGCCTTGTAAGCCTCAAGGGTTCTCTGCTCCGCAAAAGACTTGATAGCAACATCAATCATATGACCAAAATCTACACGACCGCTTGCGATTCTACGAAGTTCCTCATAAATCTTTACGCCATGCAGAACAGGCTTAATGACAACTTTCTTCTCGCCGTACAGTCTCTGTCTGCGAAGACCCTGTGTACCCTCTGCGATACGAGAAATGTAAAACTTCTCATTGCCATCGTGAATCTCAAACTCACCAGTATCGCCCTCGGCATAATTCTGCCAATCGATATAACCAAGCAGAGGAGAAGCAGCATCAAGTGTTCTCTTTGTACCCTCGGTAATAATCTGCTCAATCAGAGCATAATCAATCTTGCCATCACGGGTAGCCCTGTAGATGTCAAACTTACCATTCTCAATATAGTTCTCATAATCCTTACCAAATACGGCTTTCTTAAGAATATCGTTCATCTCGTCAAGGGAATAATTGCCCTGAGGAGTCTTATTGTGAACGTCAATAGCCATTCTTACGAGATCTTTTCTTTCCATTATTTTCACCATTCCTTTCTATAGAGTCCAATTAGACACGAACCACATAGAAAGTGATTCCATTAACATTTTCAACGTCAACAACTACGCCAATCTGAGTAGATCCAGAAGTAGCAGTCTTAACGACCTTCATCTTTGTGCCAGCCTGTGCCTCAACAATGTCACCCTTTGCAGGGGTCTTATCAAAAGCCTCGGCGGTAGCACTAAATACCTGTCCAACCATCTTGCTCAGAAGATGCACACGGATAGGAGTGCCAGCCTCATTCTCCCAATCCTCGATGGTCTTTCTCTCATCATAATCGACTTCAGGAGTCGTAACGATTGCAAGGTTGGTAGAAGCAGCAGTAGGAGTAGTAGCAACAATCAGTTCTCTGTCGCCATTTACAAGTTCATCTTTCAATTCAACAATATTCGCATTATCAATTGCGCCCTCCGTCTTAGTAGAAGCGGTATAGGTTGTATAATACATAGCACTCTTCACCGCAGACATAGCGTTATTACCAAGCGCAACATCGACTCTAACAATTGCGTGTTTAGCCATTTTTAATTCCCTCCATTACATGTAATATTCCCTAGCATTTCCATAGGGATCTTTTTCTTTCTCGCCCTCTTCAAAGCCACCAAGTCCAAACTTAATAACACCGTCTTTCTTTTCATCTTTAACGGTGGTAGTATGCATACCAACAATTGCATAAAGTCTAATCTTCAAATCGTCAATACTATATTTGGACGCATCAGCCTTAAGGGCATCAAATTCCTCTGTTTCGCCAATCCTGTCAGCAAAAGACTCAAACAGTTCATTCTCAGCAGACTCCCTGTCCGCTTTTTCCCTGTTCTGTTTGTACTCAACGAGAGTCTGATATTCATCATTAGAGTATGTATGAGCAGATTTATAAGTTTCAAATTCTGTAACAACACCCTCATAAGCACTCTTCATCTCGTTATACATCGCCTCATAATCAGGCGCATCCTCTACTGGCTCGGTAGGCTCTTCGTTTGTTCCCTCTTCCGCACCGTTCTCGGTAGGCTCTTCCTCAACGGTCACTTCAGCCGCTCCTTCCTCAGAGCCATTTTCAAACTTGTTATCGTTTTCTGTTGGCTCAACGGTTGCAGGCTCAACGTTCTCGTTTTCAGCAGAGTTTTCCTCAAAATCAGTAACGGCAGTGTCAACAATCTTATTGGTTTCGTCTGCCATAGATTCGCCTCCTTCAGTTTCGTTTACAGTTCCATCAGCAAACGTGTCAACTTTGTCATAGTTAATTTTAAAGTTGTACATGTAGTTGCTGATTTTATCTTTAAGAAGAGAAAACTCTTTCTTAAATTCGTCAAGACTAAACGCATATGGTTCTACTCTTGCGCTGATAAAAGCTGGTTCTGAATGCTCAACGTCTTTATCTGTATGTCCATTCGTCGAACCCTCATCTGCCTTTCCAAGCAAACAAAAAGCACTGAACGTATAGCCCAGCACTTCCCAATAATTACTATCTTCCTCAAGCGGTCGATAATTCTTGATATTAATTTCCATAGATTGGTTAAACAATATTTCATCACTATAGAAAGTCTGTTCAAGTTCTGGGTATCTTCCCACCCAAAGTATTGCGTCAAAAGTCAGATACTCAACTTCCTTTCCATGTTCATCAATTGTTTCCCAACCCTCAGAACCGTCTATGATTACACCATATGGTCTAGTTACATCTTTAATTTCCCAATCATCAGTTATATCAAAATCATGGCTTCCCATGTAAGGATGCTCAATACCATCAGGATCAACATATACTCTGATATGACCAATAACAGGGCAATAGTATGCGCTCGGAATAGCTTCGATTGTATCCCCTTTAGATATATATGTCATGTTCCTGTTTTTGCCCGGAGCCATCGCATATATTTTTACAAGCATAAACTCATCATTCAGCTTTTTGAGCGCTTCAATTTTTTGTGTATCAAAAGATACACGCATTCGCTTTTCACTCAATTTAGTTATTCCCCCTTTCCATTAAAAACACATTCTTAGCGTATTGGAGAAATAAACTTTCTGAGAGTCTTCTTTTGAAAATTTTTGCCCAATGTTTTCAAAAACCCAGATTGTGGCTTTACCGCTATTCATGGTAGTAATTGGTTTTAACCCATCGTCCTCCAACATAAGGGCAATCTCTTTATCCAGAACATAAATATATTTCTTCATAAATCCCCCTTATCTGTTTTGGTTACTATCATTGTCCCTAGTTTTCTCTCCAGCCTCGCCGACAGTGCCACCGCTTTCTTCAGCAGTTGGTCTGCCACCCTCATCGCCAGTAGAAGAAGATTGTGTATTACTGGATACAAGTGGTGTAGTCCAAACATTGCTAGACAACCCAAGGATTTCATCCTCAAGATATGAAGCCCCAACAGTCTCGCAAGGTGTAAGCCCAAGAGAAGCGGCATAATCCATCTTTACAGGCAACCCATATTGTGCGCCCTTTGATAGATTATTTTGCACCTCTGTGCTATTGAAAATTGATTGATATAGAAACGACACTTTAAATAAGTAGTCGTGATTCATAAGTTTAATTACACGATTGATTATTTTCTCAAACTGCCCAAGCAATGAGAACGATAACGCCTCATCGGGCTTAACGGCAAGTAACATGGCACTCGCAGTTGTAAGCGTTCCGCCACCCATAAGCGTGTTTGGCATTCCAGCGCTTCTCCAAAAATTATTAACGGCAGATAGGGCAGCATCCCTGTCAGCGGTAGCACTTTCTTGAAACGAATGATCACTAATTGTCCAAGGTGATACAAGTAATCCTATGCCATTAGGCAATTCATTTGCCATTTGGTCATAGTATTCCTTAACATCCTTGAAAGCCATCTTGGGAACGCCATCGTCGTCGGTATCAACTTTTGCAGATAGTGCTTTATAATTTGAATTTTCGTCGTGTTGTGCCTGTATATCTTGAGCATCTTTAAGTCTTAGCACGTCAATTATGAGGTTGCCAAAATAAGGCAAGAAATGATAAGGATCTGTGTCGTCAGCCACTAAAGCAAAACCATTCTTAAATTCATACCACATATCATTCTCGGTAATTGTGTTACCATTCTTCAACTTTTCCTTATATTTCTTATAGGCTTTAGCAATATCCGTTCCATATCCATCAAGTAAATCTTCATTGCCACTAAACATTGGCAAATAAATAGACGGGATAAAAGCCCCGTCCTCAATAGACCTTACTCTGATTCCTTTTGGCTCAAACGGTATAAAGTATCCACTTTGTGATTTACTGGCATATGCCATCACGCCAACCGCAATACCATCTCTAAGAGCAATGCGAATCATTTTTTCCGCTTCTCTTTTGAGATTCATCTTTTCAGCAAAGTTTACAATCTCGTAAAAATTATTCTTATATTTACTTTTTGCGATTTTCTTTGTATAAACCTTACCAGCCTTAACCGTATAATTATATGTAAGGATTTGAGAAAAATAATTAATCAGCCTCTTATAGTGAGGAGATATAATATATAGGTATCTACTCAATGCTCTAAGGCTATACTCATAAGAGTATGGATGTGTAAACATCTTTTCGATGTCTTCCCTTTTAAACTTTTTATAAAAGAACCCTCTAAAAGAAATATGTTTGTAAGAATCCTCAAGAACATTCTTCCTTAACTTCTCATATTGAAATCTCCAATAGTCTGGGTTCATCTTTTCATTTAAAACAATATTGTCAGAGATACCACGCACCCCCTCTCTATTTTAATTTTGGACGTTTACTAAATAAGAAATTCTTATGCGATTCGTCCTCTCGCTTTTTATTTACAATCTGACCACGCCTCATCATGGATAGCGAGTATCCAAGCATACATAACGTATAAGAAGCATCGTCATGCATTTTGTTTTGTTTATCTTTTGCTAATTCATAACTGACTCCACCATTAGCGGAGTCATACCTAACGATATAAGACAACTGTGTTTTGCCTAATTCAATCGTTTGTAGAGCAACCTTTTCTTCATTGGTCAAGAATACCTGTGTAAACTCGCCGTTCTTATCATTTTCATCGCCAACAAGAAGGTAATCTTTTCCATCGTATGAGGTGAACTTGAAGACGTTCTGCTTAATCATTTTTGCAAGGTTGTCATACATAATCGTCTTCATTTTTTTAGGTTCACGCAATCTTACAATTTGCTTATTATTAGGATATCTTTTTCGTGCAGTCTCGTATGCACTATGCTCTGGATCTATAATTCCAATATGCTCAATTCCTTTTTTGTCCTTAAAGGGCAGTAGTAGTTGGTCTGCGATGGCAGATACACCGCCACCACCACTACCAGCGTCAATATTAAATTCAAGTATGTTTTCCCAATCTTCAGCCTCGCCATTAAAATCAACCATCAGTTGTCTGATAATCTTTAACTGCTCGACCATATCGAGTGGCGCTTTTCTGTTAGAGGTTTTATCCACCATCTCTTTTGAGTAGACAACTCTGAAAATAATATTCTTGTTAGACTTTTTATCTTTACTTTCCTCTTCAATCTTTTCCGCAATAGTTAATACAGATCCGTCAAAGTTTCGTGCCGGGTCATAAGAGAATATAAATTTTCTTTTCCCGGTATCATTAAACAGAACTGGCTTTCTGTATTCACTATTTCTCATTATCTCTCCCAATTCAACAAGAACGTCTTTTCCGCCACCCTGTCTAAACTTATTGAAAAGTTCCCTATCGGCAGCATCAGGATTATCCTCAACGTCTTTTTGAATTCGTGCCTCAGACAAATGAGATTTAATTTTATTACCATTAATAGTAGAATGATTTAATACATCGTATGCATCTATATCGCAAACAAAATATCTATCATCGCCAATTAACATCTTTTCAAAAAACAACTTATATTTTTCAAAAAATGGGGTGTCTACTGAAGAGGCAGAAGATGTGTATAAAAGCTGAATGGGTACTTGTGGCGGTTTTGTATAAACCACACTTTGCGTTGAAGTCGAGAAACTTGAATCAACGTTTGCAAAGTTTTCAATTACTGAAAGCGACTCGGCGTCTTTCCAACCAGTCTCGTTGAACCAAACGCCACCTCTCTTGCCTCGGATTGTCTCAAGGTTAGAAGATAGCGCTTGACATTCTGAATTATTAAAAAGTCTAAAGTGCGCTGGAGGGGACTGTATAAAGCCAGTCTCTGAATTAGATCCAGTTTTGTCCACCTCTCTTGCAAATAAATCTGTGAGAGATGCAAATGTGGGTATTCTTTTATATGCAATATCACGCATCTTATTCATTGTATCAACAGATTGCGCATATGCATTACATGATATATGTAAGTGATAGTCGGGGATTAAGAGCAATTTTGTCATATACATTATTGCTCCGTCGGTATCCTTACCTGTACCTCGACAGCAAAGCCACAGGCAGAATGGTCGCCACCAACTCTCTTGAAAGATATATCTCTGAAAATCAATTAACTGCGTTCCAAAGAATTCCTCTGCAAAACGAACTGGATTTCGCCTTCCCCAATTTGTAATATCAGCCCACTTCCGATATTCATCTAATTTCTTTTGGGATAATTCAATATCCGTAGGTGGCACAAAAATTTCAATACTCAATCTTCAGAACCACCATTTCTAAGAAAGAGAACTTCGTTATTAAGCTGCCTGTTCTCCTCTCTTAATTTATCTAATTCATCCGTCATTTCACGAACCATTTCTCTTTGATTTGAAATGACTCTCGTGTAATCATTTTCGTCAAGACGCAATTGTTCCATAATACTCTGAAAACTAAGGTCTGCCGTTTGACGAATAGACTCACAAGTTTTAATATCAAAAAGATTTACACGAGATGGGTCAAATCCATTCTCATACATTTCTTTTATTTTATCGGACATCGTGCCTTGCCCAGCCCTTATATTTTTATTCCACTGAGACGAAATATTGTTATCTTTTGCAAGACTTGTAATTGTATCCAACGCCTGCTTCTTAGACGCCATAAGATTTTTCATCCTAGCGTCATCAATTTCACTATCGTTTGATATTTTATTAATTTCATCGTCCAGTTTTTTAATCTGCAAAAATGTTTTAACCATGCTGACGCAGCACATCATTTTATGACCGTCCTCGGAAATCCCCTCGGTGTCACAATATCCACTAAGTGCATTATAGCAATATTTCCTATCCATAACGGTGGCATCCATCATGTCCTCAAGTGGGTCATATCCATAAGTTTCTATTACATATCGACGATTCTTCTCATCCTTATCGTCCCACGTTACATCCGATAAATTTATGGCTGGTACAGAAATGTCTGCTGGTAATGTACCGTTTTTTTCCGCTATAATATTATTTTTAGATATTTCACCATCAAAAATGCTATCAATAAATGTCTTACTTTTATACTGTGCATTATTATTTACCATACGGGAATACATTCCCGGGGTATATTGTTGGGCATTTTTAGCAATTGCTGAAAATGCATCACTGCTAAAATACCAATCCATATAATGGCAAATAACCTTCATAGCATATTCCTCAGACTTGTATCTATCAGCAATAACAGACTTAAATTTGTCAATACATGTTTTGCAAATAGGAGCATATCCATTATTTGCCAGCCAAAGAGGAGAATTTGTCGGCGATTTATAAAAATTGCCCGTCAACGCAGTATACTCTAAACCGCACGACAGGCATTTATATATCTCTTTATTTGTTTTCTTCTTACGTGGGGACGTCATCTTTACTGGCACTTAAATCACATCCTTATTAGTTAATTGCCAATTGTAAGACTAAAAATAACGTTCCCATCCTCATCACGAACAATGCCATTGTCACAATCATGAATGGAACAGTAGTTACAAGACTCTATATCGTCGTCAAAACTAACTTTCACAATAAAACTATTCTCGCTATGATTGACATGATAGTTGCACTCAAAACTGCAATCGGGAAGTAAAAAGTAAACGCCATCATCTACGAAAAGATATCTATCTTCACGATAAAACTTTTCGCAAAAAACCTCGCCATTATTTACTGAAATAATATATTCCTTATCATAACCGTCAAACGAGGGATCCTCAATTTCAACGATAAATGGTACAAGTTCATCGTCGTAACTAAGCACTTCTTTTAAAATGATTGCCGCATCTTCGTATGTTGCAATAAATGAAACACCATATTCACAATCAATACTAAGAGCCTCGCTAACTAAATGTTCTATATCTTCAAACTCTTTTCTTATTACCACGGTCAAACTCCTTTACCTCTCCATTTCTAACATCGTTTTTAAAACGTGACTTCCATCTACTACGAACCTTTGTCTTAGCCGGGATTGTTGCGTAAGTATCGTCAGGCATTCTTTTCTGATGTTCGGGAACGTCAACCCTTTCAATAGTAACCGTGTTACTAATGTCTACGCATCCGTCCTCTATAAGTCCAAGTTTGATTGCATCAAAAACATAATCTACCATCCACTCACCGAGGTACAATGGTATTCTAGTTCCGCCTCTAAGACAATATCTGTCGTGTATAATCCTTGCTATATCCTTTTTTCTCAACATACTATTTCTCCTTTAACTCTCAAAATAAATAGGATAGTATGCTTTTAACCCATTGTCATCTGCAATGCAAATAAGCTGGCTTGCTTTTCCCGTAAGCCTTTTTTCAATCGTATAATCGTCACCACTTCCTGCAAGAGATCCGCCTCTTATCATCTTGATTTCATTTACTTCGTCTACCGCAATCGTATGCAGATGCCCGGTGAACCAAGCCTCAGGAAACTCACGAATTACAGACACGAGTCTCTGCGTGTCACCTTTATTAAATCCGTCATAATCGCCATGCGTCGCAACGTATGACTTTCCCCTAACATTAAACAAAGCGATAGAAGTATCAATGTCATTTTCAATCACATGAAAATTATCCACATTATAAAGACTCAGCCCAACAGCCCACGAAATCAAATCATCAAGCCGATCATCGTGCATGGCATTATCTTTATTTGGCGCAAGCCTTGAATGATTACCACTAACAGAAATAAGATTTACATTATTAAAATGATGTGACAATCTATAACAAAAACTGCTTATCAGTTCCGTGGCAGTTTTCACTTGTTCAATAACGTTCTCACGATTTGTGACTTGAACAGTCTTATGAATAATTCCACTTATCTGATCCCCAAGTGATAGAACATAACAGTTCTCAGAGTTGTGCATTTTCTGTAACTCTATAACGCTTTCTACAAGTTCCGACATTCTTTCTATAGCAGTGTCCGTATTAAAACGTCCAAAACGATTGTCAAATGTAGCACCAATGTGAAGGTCACTCAAAAGAACAATCATGTCATTGTCAGACGTAAAGCCGCTAACAGGATGATTTGGAAATTGTATATTACCAATAGAAACGAGGGAGTCAGATAGTTTGTCTAAAATATCCTCGGCTCGTGCATCAGCGTAATTCTGCTTACTCCAAGCACGTCTCTCATCTCTGAGTTTTACTTTCTCACGCTCTGCTTCTCTTTTAGTGGCATTAAGTTTATTGAGATATTCATCCTCGCTAAACTTATTGAAAACACCGCTCTCATAAAACTTTTTCGCCTGTTCATATGGCTTACGATAAGCGCTTGATGTTCTGTATTCAGACTCATCATTCCTATAATAAAAATTCATAAGATATGCGATATCATCCCACGTTCCATCATATGCACCACCATCCTTGGCTTGTCCAATCTGCCAAAGATAGGAAAGTTCGCTTTGCCCCTCAAGAGGCTTAATATTAACCACGGGATTTTCTCCTTGAAATATCTTCACCGTTTATGACACGCCGAAGAATCTGCATACTACGCCTGTCTTCCATAATGTAGTATTTGTTTTTTGTTCCAGTGACAATGTGTTTGTACGGCGAATTCAAAATCGCCTTTGCATACTGTTTCTGAATTTGTTTCAATATTTTCTCCTTTATTTCTTATATTTCTCTAATGAGATAACGGCTATGCCCGGTAACGATCCGGAGATTCAACTGTGACAGAGTTGCGTGTTCCCTCTACACTACAAAGCCATAATAAAAGAGAGGAGTTAATCACTCCTCTCTTAAAATCTATTTAAATTATTTCTTCAGTTCGTCCAAAGCCCTCTGAATGATTGCTTTATCACGAGCAGAACTGGACTCATCCATCATCATCTGAAGTTCGTTCATCATCTTATCTGAAGAACTCATACGGCTATAGCCATCGTCATAGGCATAATTGCCTCTACCGCCCATATTCATATTATTGTTTCCATAAGAGTACCTATCGTTATACGGCATTCGTCCGCCATAACCTACTCCCCAATAACCATATGAGCCATCCTTCTCGTACTGATGATTTTCTTCCTTGCCCTGAATCTCCTCAATGTCCTTGAGCATATCTACAATTTTATTGGCAGTCTCAAGAGTTGAGGTTGTGAAATCATTTTGCTGTGTGATTTTCTTTAATTCCGTGCAGAGCATATCTTTAAGATAATCAAGTTCTTTCATTTCCTCACCCCCTTATGCCGTTCTATCAATCGTCAGATTTGCATTCTGAACATTGATTGGTACACCGCTTGTATTTTCAATTGCAATAGTTAAGCAACATCCAGCAGGGACTGTAATGTTTGCCACTGAAGTCACATTGAAATAAGCGTCAACAACAGTGGGAGTGACACGAGCACGACTCGTCTGGATCGGCTCACCATCAATAGCAATAGCTAGACTAATTTCGCCAGCCGTACCATCTGTAGGTACTGCAATATTGCCATTAAAAGCAACATGATATCTTGCGAACCTAGCACATGGATTATTAACAATGCCTCTAAGGGTAATGATGCCAGATCCGTTTCTGTGAAGTACATAGCCTTTATTACAAGAGATAGAATCCTCTAAAAGAACATTCTGCCCAGCCTCTACAAGCTGAACGGCATTTGCTACAAATTCAGCCATTACACTTCACCCCCGATTATGCACCGCAAGAACAGCCGCAACCAAAGTTAGGCATATTGCAATAGTTCATCTGAGATGCCGGGTATGCTGGAACAGGAGTGGGAGCAAGGTATCTTTCAAGTGCGACAGTCTGTGCTTCATTATTGGCAATAATCTGTGCAGTCTGTGCATTCTGAGACGCTTGTCCATTTACATTGTTGAGAGCGGCACGAAGAGAATCGATTTCATTCTGCATACCGCCAATTCTATTCTCATAATTCTGCTTAATGCCATCCATCTCAAGCTGGCAGAGTTTGTCCATAATAGCCTGTACTTTTGCATCAGTATTGGCACGAGTAGCAGCAGCCTCTGCTGAAATCAGCTGTTTTGTCTCAGCGGTAGCAAGTCTGTTTTCACAACAACAGTTCTGGAAAGATGACGTAACGGCGTTAAAGCCTTGCATATTAGCCATCTGATTACTAGCAAGCGTCTGAAGTACGTTGGTCTGTCCATTGCAACGAGAAATCTCAGCATTAGCAAAGCCATTAGTCATAGTAGAACTAAGCCCAGTAATACCACCCATAATCGCAGACTGATCAAATCCCCTCTGCACGTCATTGTTGATAACGTATGGCATTGCGCCACCGCCATTACCACCAAAACCATTACCGCCCCAATTGCCCATCAAGGCGAACAGGAAGAGAACGATAATCCAAAATGAGCCATCACCCCAGTTGCCAAAGCCGCCATTGTTACCAGTTACCGCCGCTACATCAGCTGCACTAAGTCCATTTTCTGAAGTCATTTGATAATTTCCTTTCTTAAAAATAAGTTGATATATCCACTAAACTTTGCGCAAAGTTAGTATCAAAACTTAAATCCTTGTATTCGGAAACTATCCTTTTATTCAAAAAAAAATAGAGCGAAGATATAGCTTCGCTCATACAAAAAATATCTTATTCTATTCAATGCCTTTCGCACTAAAACTTTCTGGACGCATCCATACTTGTTCCACACTCCGCAAAGTGCTGTCTTTCACCGCCAGTCCGCAAACCTCGGTGGGCGCTATATTATCTAAATGGAAACCTTGGGAAGTTTGGCATATTCTGCATCATCTGTGCCATTGACATAATCTGATTAAACTGTTGATTATTCATATTTCCGTTTCCAATTGAACCCTGTACCGCCTGTTGTGGATTCTGCATCGCCTGTTGTGGATTTGGCACATTCCGTTGCGCAAGCCACTGCACAGGATTCTGCATAAAATTATTATATTCCGACATCAACTGCTGAATATTCATAAATAGATTGCCATTCATCATTTTTTCTTTTCCTCACCAAACCGTACATCAAACTCATGAGCCACAACATTTTTTACATCCTCTAAAGAAAAATAGGGTAGTGGCTGAACAACATTTGTCTGCATATCTACTTCACCAACAAAAACATATTTTCTCTTTTTGTTTGGAGTAGAACCGTCTAACAAAATATATTCAACAGGATCTTGTGCCTGTTGAGAACTCTGCACGGGCTGTTGTTGAATTGGTTGTTGTTGGTTTTGGTAATTGCCCCATTGCTGATATCCGGCATATGGATTGACGGCACTAGTCTGGTAATATGGATTACCATAAGCCTGTTGATTATAATTATATAATGGCAATTGTTGGGTTTGCTGATTAAGCATTGCCTGTTGATTTACACCATTTTGCTGAATCTGTTGATTCTGCATCATCTGTTGATTTACCATATTATTATCTGCCATAAGTTATACTTCCTTTCGCCAATAATACAACGGCGTTTCCTCTTCGCAATTAATGGTATCAAGTACATCACCATCAACAACGGCGACGACATGCCTATCTGTGCAAACTAAAAAAGCCCCACGGGGATGATCCTCGCAGAACTTCTTGATTGTATAAATCTCAGGATATGTATCTCTAGCCATATATCTACGATATCCTAATTTATATAAATATGCTCCCCATACTTTATTTGAGGATGGCATATCATGCATTAGCAATCCTTGTATACATATTTTTAAATAAGTAGAATCCCAATCTTCACCAGTTAATGTTCCAATTGCTCTCACTACACAATCGCCAACCAAGTTCTGATCTGGATTTAAATTATAATAAATATGCATTTTTATTTACCTTTTAACATGTGCAAGCCCAAGTCTTTTCACCATACCAAAATACCTTACAATAATACTTACAACCGATACATGATTTGCACTTTCTTTTACTATGTGATTTTCTTCGTTTACATTTAAACGCCATTTATTTACTCCATATAGCGGATGTAGGATTTGAACCCACGACCTCTAGATAATGAGTCTAGCAAGCTAACCGAACTGCTCTAATCCGCATTATTTAATAATGACAGGCGAGTGCTGATTAATTCACATCATTAAGTCTGACATCATTTACAGACACCCATCAAATAGTGTTAGTACCGGTGGCACTATTAAGAGGAATGCTCCCATTCCTCTGAACAAGAAGACGAGGATTTGAACCCCGACCGACAGCTTTGGAGACTGTTGTGCTTCCTTTACACCATCAACCTTTAAACAATAACTATACAACAGCGTGGAGGGTGACCAAGCGTCGTCATATACTAAACGTCAAACCTTCTACCCACGATTTTATAAACAATATCCATTAAGAAATAACTAGTAATCAATAAGGCTTTTAATACTCATTAATAATTAGTCATTACTCATTAAACATTAAACAATACTCAATCTACTCATCACTGTACTTACCAATAACATCACAGATCTTATATCATATATACTGCTATAAGTTCTGCAAGATGTTTGTAAAGACTTACATTCAAAGTGTAATCTTTCTTGTTAATGCGGTGATTTCTTTTATTTATTTACTGCATTCTAATCACCAAAAAGATAAGCAGAGATATGGTTTATGGTTTTCGTTGTATAGTCAAACGACTGTGTCTCTAGGGGGACTGATAAGAAACCAGCCTAGATATTTTGACAGCCTTTAAATAAAATGTGACTCGGCACGGATTATAGGGATACCGCCATCCCTGTGAGTTGGCTACGCATAAGCCGCCATTTGTTTGCCTCGGTTACCAACCTTAACGCCACATTATACATCAATCTCAATTGTGTGAGTTGCATTTGAAACTTGAATCGCACCATCTACCTCTGTTTCAAACTCGTTAATCCACGCCTCAAGAGTTTTAATCTCGTCCATCAGATTAATAGGATCAACAACCTCATATGTATTCTGCTTGATATAAGCTTCCCTAGCGGTAATTGCATCCTGTCCCGTAGCCTTTTCCTTAGACCCAAACATCGACTCGATGAACTTGTCCGCCCTCTGTTCTACATCCTTGTTATATCTCTCTACACTATTTCTTGCAGATGCATACTGCGTTCTAAGAGTCTGAAGGAGTTCCTTCTTAGTCTCGATGCCGTACTGCATCATATAGATTGCCTCGGCAACAGTCATCTCGTCGCCGCAAACAATGATTGTGTTTTCTGCATTAGACTTGGACACCGCTTTCTTAATCGCCTCAACGGTCTTAATGATATCTACCACAGACTGATAAGAGGACTTCATCTCTTCCTTAACCGTCTTCGCAGATACGCCATTGATCTTATCAGCACCTACCTTCGCATATGTTGCATATGTTTCAGTATCCAATGCCTTTCTGATTCTCTTATCAGCAGTCTTCAGATAACTAAGCGCAGCATGAATCGTCATTGTTTTCTTCATCTTTTTTCTCCTTTAATTCCAAAACTCAATAATTAATTCTCTATATATAACTTCTGATTTTTATCTAAAAATTACCAAAAGTGCGAAAACATTCCGTTTTTTGGAACTTGTCTCCATATACTGGACATTATAAAATGCCAGTTTTGCCCATAAATAAAGGGTTTTTCAAAATAGGTTGCGGTAAATTTTGGCGAAAATCAACAAAAATTAGATAAAAACTTTGTGCTATCTGCCCTATAAAGTAGGTTCATAATCTTGATTCCATACTTTCTTGCGGACTTAACTGCCGCCTCCTTATAGTTACCGCCAAGATTCAAACCCAAAGAATACTCTATAAGTTTGTTAATTGTTGATGAATTCTTCGTTCTTATCTTTGCGACCTCGTCTGAATAATACTTTGCCCTTAAAGATAATTGTTCTTTAAAATCACCATCAATTGAATAGATCGGTTTTGTTGCCTCCGCAATCCATGCGTCATACTCTCTGGCTAAGTTGATAATCCTAGAAATATGTCTATATTCTGGTTTGCCATTAATCTTAATAAAAAAGTTTTCCGTTGCTATTGAGTCTGACGTTGATGCGTTCTGTATCTTATCTAACCGTTCCTCGACCCAATTCATCGGGCATGTTAACGATGGATCTACTCTGTCCCTTAGTTTCTTTTTACTCTTGTTGATTTCTGAAAACGGCAATTCTTTACCATTCTTTGTATATGGTATCGGGCGAGTGTACTTCATAAAAAGAGGAAAATCGTATTTCTTTTCCTTTAAAGAACCATCCTCAAATGTCATGATTGTTCTGTGCATACAGTCTTGTTGCCCAATACGCTTTATTTCATCCATCCCGGAGACTTCATATTCTCGTTTACATCCATCAATTATTAATTGAGCAATTACACTGAGAATAATAAAATCATCCTCTAGTTGACGAATCAGCCGTTCATCACGTTCTTCATCGTCCTTTTCCATCTCTGTAAAAAAGTAGGAGATTGCAAGCATCGCCAAATTGGAACTCCACCCAATTCCAAGTCTAGCCCTTGCCATCTTATTGTCCATTGTCGCATATGCTTCTGGTGTATTATCATAAGCAATTCCACTTTCATTAAGCGCATTAACGATTGTTGGAAATCTTTCATAGCATCTTCTTGCACACTCAACCATTACGGGATGATTTGTTGCTAAAATAAAATCTGCATTTGTTATATCCTTGGCTCTTTATCCAAGGCTTCACCTACTTTCGTAAGTGGCTCGGACTATATCTTCACCCACGGCTTTACGTTTGGGTGTGCGGTTTTCGTGTCATGACTTATTGGTAACCATCCTCATCATAATAGTCTCTGAACCGTCCTATTTACTTTTATTGGCTTCAATAGGCTTGGCTGCTGATTGGCATGTGATTGATATTCAATCATTTAGCGTTCCAGCAATTTACCGCATGTTTTATGAACAAGGTTTCCCTTGAGCCGACCCATTAAAATAAAAAGTCTTGATCTGCACCGTTCAACCTAGATTGAACATCAGTGCCTATACAATTTATAGCAACAATATTATTTGAAAAATCAAAATACTTTTCCATTAAAGGATGATGGACGTTATGAAAATATCCAACGTTATTCATGGAGTTGTTTGGTGACCTAAAACCACAAAGATATTCACCATCATTAAACCTCTTTGTGTAACATTGAATTGTTCCATTCTCGTGAACAAGAGTCTCGTCCTTTTTCCAATCATCACCGACGGCGTGAAGCAGAAGAGCGTAAGGGTTTCCGCACAATGTCAAATTATCACCATTAACAAAAATCTTTCCTTGTCTTAACTTACCGACGTAAGAGTTAATAATTTTACGCTTTTCCAATCTAAACCATTTAGAATCTCCAAACTCATGGTTGTGGTCATACAGATCCGCCATCATCTCATAATGATTTATATCATTTGCGTTCTTGCGCAGAAACTTTTCAAACGCATCATTGTCTCTTTTGAGCAGTTCAACGTACTCCACACTGTCACGACAGATTTCGTTGATTTCTTCTTTAGAGGCTGGCAGTACATTAAGCATCTGATAACTCAATTGCTGCCTGTCGCCAAGCTTAGAGGGATGATCAGTTTTAACAACACCCCACAAACAACCATCTTTTCTAACTGCCTTTGCCCAATAAGAATAAGGGTCTTTTCCCATTAAATCAGAAAACTTTCGCCACTTAATAGCATTTTCTGTTGTAATGGCTTTAATATTCTTTAGCAATTTCTTCTTGCCAAAGTAGTCGGTCACTTCATATGTTTCATAATCGTGACCATTTTCTTCACACCAATCTTTGAAAAACTTCTGGATATGTGTTCTGAAAAAACATGCCTTAAAGAAATGATTTCGCAACAGCGCCATGCCGTTAACATAAGATGGTAGAATGGAAGACTCAATGAGACCTTGCCCGTCAAACAATGTGTTTTTAACATTGGTTTCTTTTCTGTCAACAACGCACATCTTTTTTACTTCGCCATTATTGTCAGTGTATTCTTCCGCCCGGACGATGTTCGCCATTGTCGTATAAAAACTATCCACATCAGCGACAAACAGTATGTCGTCAACATCAATATGTAATCTGTCAATAATCGTCGATGTAGTGAGTGGGGCATAGGCAGACATCTCCACAATCTTTGCATTATGGACTGGCATCTTCTTACCCAACCCCATTGTCAGCCATTTGTACGCCCTGTCATATAGCCTATCGTCAATAAACATTACAGAGCCAATCTTGGCTTTTGCCGGGGTTCTGAATAACATCTTGTAATGTATTTTTTGAGAAGATTTTACAACGCCGTCTTTGTTTTTAGTTTCCCATAGGATATCGACACCCTCTTTATAGTATTTTATTCTAATATCGTCCCTAGCCATTGGAGCGTATTTTTCTTTATTGGCTTCAACGAAGTCAAGTTTTTTATTAAGGCGCTCCACTAAATCATCATTGCCATCTTCAATTGCCTTATCGATCAACTTCGTAAGCCTCTTATGTTCGTCCTCATAAGACCGACTTCCAAAATCAAATGAGAGACAAATGATTGACCTAGTAGACTCGCCCTTATAAACATCTAATCCATGTTCCATCATATAATAAAGGAACAGGCTATTATTCAGCATCGCATCTGTGTAAGTTAAATATTCACGTAACCCAAGATTATAGTCGTATAGTATTCCAGCACTAATATTCCTTATCTTGAGTCCATATTCGCTTATTCGGGGACACCATCCTCTATATCTCTTGTGTTATACTTGCTTTCAGACTGAACTTTGAAACGTATGACACCAAGAAGTTCTGCGTACGCACGAGGTATATTATCCTCATCATAAGCGTCGCAATAATCAATCATCTCTCTTAAAACTTTAAGTTCATCATCATTAAAATACACCATAATCACCCCTCTTATTTACTAGCATACTGTTTAACTAACTCATCATACAGATTTGATATTGTCTTTAATGGGATGCTATTCCCGTCATCATCGGCAATGCTGTCTGGCTTCCAGTCTTCTCCGCAATTTAACTCAAACACCCAGTAATCAATAAGCGGATATTCTGCGTCATCCTTGAAAATCCTATTAAGAAGCATAAGCGTCGTGTCTACAGTTGGTACATTTCTAAAATACTCGCCATCAAGCCCCATACTATTAACTGCATCATAAATCTTGTCCTGAAACTTAAGTTCATTTACAACCCCATTCATTACCTTTTCAAACTCTTCATACGATAAAATATTCAATATGCCCACCTCACTCCCCAATATAGTAGTCAAATAATCCGTCTCTCATATCGAGTCTTCTAAGTTCGCATCCCCAAAAGAACGACTTGTCAACCGTCTCCAAAAATGTGATCTCGTTACCGAACAGTCTCTTCATCCAATTGTAAGTATTTGCTGATACTCCAATAATGGGATAGTCATTAAATCTGTCATGGATGTCATCACGGATATCAAGGATTTTATCTACAAAATTATCCTTGAAGTCGTCTGAGTTTACCATTGAACCGGGAAGACTGATATTCTGTTCAAAAGATTTTACAAGTGCCAATGTTTTTCTCCTCTCTTGTGTTGGGTTAATCAATACTCTCTATATATTACTTCTGATTTTTGTTTTGATTTTTTACATGAGATACGTCTGAAAGAAAGAAATAAATTGAGAACTGTATTAGATTTGCTTTGCAATTTCACTAGACTTTATTGATTAGAAGATCGTAATAAAAAAACTATTAATATCAATACACGACATATCAAAATAACTTGTGCCACAATATGGACATTTGTTTAATGCGGCATCATATGGAGCAGCACAATTAGGGCAATTTCTGTTCGCCATTCGCCACCTCATTTCTGACAATCTCAAACATCTCATCAATAGTCTTGTCCCCAATAGGATATGTAATAGGGGACAAACTACTTTTTGCAAATACACCTTTGACTAAATCAATAAAGAAAGTTACAGTCCCATCGTCACCACCATAAAACATTTCCCATTCTTTTCCACTAAGTTTATCTTTGAGATGCAACTGTTCGATAGCAAGGTTGTCAAAACTCACAACTTTGAATTCATTAATAATTTCATCTAACCCTGTTTCAAACTGCTTGATGTTATCCTCAACAAGGGCGGAAGAGTGGTTATAATATCTTTCGCCTCTTTCCAATTTCTTATATCCAAGGATAAGAATCTTTAAACCATGCCCCATAAGATAACGAATATCTTTCAATGGTGTGATTCCAGCGATGACATGAATAACGATGTTTGGGTATTGCTTAACCATATCAATAAAATCTTTTTGAGTTGGGTCTGTTAATGAAATACCAACACCTTTAATCAAACCATCAGAAATCGCTTCACGTAGAAATTTTCTAATATCGCTTCTCATAAAATGAT
>Ga0326513_10000569_pt1 | contig 31625 bp, 36 predicted proteins | sample 2_2465_0518_D_FD_203654 | JGI IMG/M metagenome (GOLD analysis project Ga0326513, IMG submission 203654) | Bovine rumen microbial communities from UC Davis, California, United States - 2_2465_0518 | ecosystem: Host-associated > Mammals > Digestive system > Stomach > Rumen | place: USA...
TCCTTACCTTCATCTGGAAATTCTGCCCAGAACTCATTACAAGAGGATATGTTTATGCAGCTGTCCCGCCCCTTTATCGAGTTATTAAAGGGAAATCTTCAACCTACCTTAAGGGCGACAGAGAACTTGAGGAATATAGAAAAACCCATACAGGATTTGAATTGCGGAGATTTAAAGGACTTGGGGAACAGTCAGTCGATGAATTAGCTGAATCTACTATGGCACCTGCGACAAGAACTTTAAAGCAGATTACTATGGAAGATATGGCTGCCGCAGCCAATACTTTTACTGCGCTAATGGGAGAAAGTGCAAGTTTACGTAAAAAGTTTATAGAGGAGAACGCTCATAATGCAAAGATTGACATTTAAACAAATATTATGCCATTTGCGGACAGTAAGAACTCACCGCAAATGGGTTCGTCATTATTGTTTTTTAGCAGGGGTTCCTTGGCGCGGACTGGTTCATGATTTAAGTAAGTATAGTCCTACTGAATTTTTAGAATCTGCTCGTTTTTGGACAGGTAAAAATTCTCCAATAGAGGAAGCTAAAAAATATCAAGGATATTCTAAGGCATGGTTACATCATCGTGGTAGAAATCCTCATCATTGGGCCTATTGGGCAGATAATTTTAGCGAAGGATTAACTATTTATCCAATGGAACGAGATGATTTCGTTGAGATGATTTGTGATTTTCTTGCCGCAGGTAGAGCTTATAATGGACGATTATTTTCTTACACTGGAGAGCGTAATTGGTGGATTAAAGAAAAAGAAAGCGGATGTAAAGCTATGCATCCAGAAAATAAATTAATGTGCGACATTATATTTTCTGATTTAGAAGTAGCTGAAAATCCTATGTATGCTGGATTAGATCGCTGCCAAGTACAAACTCCAGAAAAATTAATCAAAAGTGGTTATATACAGGAAGTTTGGAGAGCTAATCATGATAAAAATATTCACAGATGGAAGTAGTATGAAAAGTCGTGCGGGATGGGGATTTGTAGCCATAAAAGACGATGTAATAATTCATACTGCTTCTGGTCAAGGTAAAGTTGGAAGTACAAATCAACAGATGGAGCTAATGGCAGCTATAAAAGCATTATCATGGTGGAGCCAATCTATATATCAAGATGAATCGGTAACTATATTTAGTGATAGTGCTTATTTAGTAAATTGTTATATCGCCAGATGGTATGATGCATGGGAGAATAATGGTTGGCGTAATAGTCGAAACGAAGAAGTTGCCAATCAAGATCTATGGAAACAATTACTTCCATTCTTTGAAGATTCTAATTGTTATTTCCAAAAGGTAAAAGGTCATTCTGGACATGTATTTAATGAACTTGCGGATAAATTAGCTCAAGGCATAGCTTCTAGTGACTTAGACTTGACAAGAGATAAAAAAGATGATATTATAAATATAAAGTTGAGTGAAATTCTCGTAGATTATTCTATGAAGAAATTTCCAGTAAAAGAAACTATTGAGAGAATTAAAAATGTTATGAGAGGTTATAATGGATAATATAATTAAAGTACCAATAGTTGAAGAAGTAGAACAATCTTTTCTTGACTATTCTATGTCTGTTATTACTGATCGAGCGATTCCTTCGGTGGAGGATGGTGTAAAACCTGTAGTCCGCCGAATTCTTTATGATATGCTCGATAAAGGTCTTAAGAGTAGTGGAAAGTATGTTAAGTGCGCCACTCCTGTAGGAGATACTATGTCTCGTTTTCATCCTCATGGAGATAGTTCAATATATGGCGCACTTGTGGGTATTTCTCAACCCTGGAATATGCGTTATCCTCTTATAGACTTTCATGGTAATAATGGTAGTCGAGATGGCGATGGACCTGCGGCAATGCGTTATACAGAATGCCGTTTAAGTAAAATAGCGGAAGTAACACTTGCCGATATTAAAAAGAATACCGTTGATTGGATGCCAACTTTTACTGAAGAAGAAAATGAACCTTGTTTACTTCCTGGTAGGTTTCCATCTCTTATATGTAATGGTACCACAGGCATTGCTGTTGCTATGGCTTGTAGTTTTGCTCCACATAATTTAACTGAAGTAATGGATGCTGCAATTTATTACTTAAATCATAAAGGGTGTAGTGTAGATGACTTGCTCCAGTTCGTTAAAGGGCCAGATTTTCCAACCGCCGGAATCATTATTAACCAGCAAGAACTTAGAAATGCCTACCTTACGGGTAAGGGTAGAGTCCGCATGCGTGCCAAGTATGTTATTGAAACGAGTAAAACTGGTACCGAAGCGATTGTCTTTACTGAAATACCATATAAAGTTAGCAAAGAAGTATTGGCAACTGAGATCGATGCGCTTGCCGAAGAAGGCAAGTTGGTTGGAATCTCTGAAATTCGGGATGAAAGTAATAAAAGCGGTGTCCGCTTTGTGGTTGTTCCGCAGAAAGGAACAAACGCAGATGTACTTGTATCACAACTATTTAAGTTAACTGATTTAGAAACTACTTTTAGTATTAATCAAGTTGCTCTTGTAAATAAAACTCCTAAACAGATGTCTCTATTGGACTTAATTAAATATTATATAGAGCATCAGGAAGAAGTTTATCGTCGTCGTAATGAATATGAATTAAAAAAATTAGCTGATAGAATTCATATTCTGGAAGGTTTTGAAAAAGCGTTTGAATATATTGATGCTATTATTGCAGCAATCAAACGTAGTGCTGATAAAGCTGCGGCAAAAGAAGAATTAAAAAAGCAATGGCGTTTTACTGATGCTCAAGCTGATGCAATTTTAAGTATGACTTTAAGTCGTTTGGCAAATATGGAGCGCATACAAATTCAATCTGAATTGGTTGACAAGGTTGAACAGCATGTTTTAATTTTTAATCGTCTGAATAATAGTGAAATTTTTACCGAAGATTTAGCAAAAGAGTTAACCGATTTTAAAGTGCAATATGGTGATGAACGTAGAACTGAAATCATTAGTATTGAAGTTACAAAAGAGGAAAAAGAAGTTGCTCAAATTACTCCCGAAGATTGTGTAGTAATTCTTACTGAAGCAGGCAATATTAAACGAATTACTACTACTGCATTTAAGCGTCAACGTCGCAATGGTAAAGGTGTTAAATCTCAAGATGATATAACAAAAGAATCAATTACTACCAATACGATTGATGTACTTTTAGGGTTTACAAATTATGGTAGAGTATATCGTTTACCTGTGGACAGCATCCCAGCAGGTACTATTTCCTCTCGGGGTGTGTCTATTAACAGTCTGGTTTCTATGGAGCCAGGAGAATCATGTGTCACTATTGCAAGCATGGTTCGAGATAGGGGACAAACTCAACGATTTGTTTGGTTCGCTACGAAAAAAGGATTAATTAAAAAGACTAACTTAGATGAGTATGGTAATCTCAAGAGAAAGGGTGGATTACAAGCTCTTGGATTGCGCGAAGGAGATTCATTGGTTAGTGTATGGATACATGAAAATAGTCACATTTTAATGGTGACTGAAGAAGGGATGAGCATACGCTTTGACGGCACGAGTATAGCGCCTACTGGTCGCACTGCAGCAGGCGTACAAGGAATTAAATTAGGAATATCTGATAACGTAGCTTTTGCGTGTCCAATAGAATCCACTCCTGGTGAAAGATTATTGGTGGTATGGGAAAGTGGACTTGGCAAAAAAATAGATACAAATGACTTCATCTGTCAGATCCGGGCCGGTAAGGGAGCTAAGCTCGGGGGAGCAGAAGTTAGCAAAATTAGATCCGGAGTTACTATTCGGGATGATTCGATGGTATTGGTATCAGGGGAAACTTCAAGCATCGTGTTAGCTGTTACCGATATCAAATTAGGAAATCGAACTTCTACTCCAGTCAAGTTAATAAAAGATAATAAAATAAAATCTATTGCCAGAGTATAAAGGAAGTTTAATAATGCCACGAATAATTGAACCTATGAAAATAAATCGCATTCCAGACGGAAAAGAAAATCTTTTTCCGTCTATTTGCGCATCTGGAGAATATTTTGCTGAACTCAAAAAAGATGGTTATTGGTATATGTTTGAACGAGATACTGATGGTGAAATGTATCTTTGGAGCAGAAACGTATCAAAAACTACAGGAATCTTAACTGAAAAATCAGCAAATGTTCCTCATATAATGGAATGTTTTGAAACTATACCTAATGATACAATTATCATTGGTGAAATTTATTATCCTGGTAAAAGAAGTAAAGATGTTACTCCTATTATGGGAGCACTTCCTGCACTTGCCATAGAAAGACAAGCGGGAGAATATGGATACTTACGATATTATATTCATGACATTCTGTATTATAATGGAGTTTCTCTCATTAATACTCGCGCAGATGTAAGATATGATATTTTAAAACGAGTATATGAAAAACATTTACTTTCCAAATATTCAATAGATGACCATCCAACTATTGAACTTGCGGAACGAGTTGATGACAATATTCAAGAAGCTGTCGCCGCAGCGCTTGAAGCAGGAGAAGAAGGTATGGTTCTAAAAAAGAGAACTGCACCATACACTCCAGGTAAGCGCCCAGTATGGGATACAATTAAAATTAAAAAAACTGATACATGTGATGCTATTATAATTGGTACTTTTCCAGCAACTAAATATTATGATGGGAAATTAGATGTAAAAGAGAATTGTCAAGGACAAGATGCTTCAGAATGGCCCTACTGGATTATTGAAAGAACTAGTAATATATGGGAACAAAATATTAAATGGGAAGACTGGGAGAAAGAACCAATAGGAAAACCTCGAGTAATAAAAGGTATTAATTATCGTACAGTGCCAGTAACTAAAGCCTATTATAATGGCTGGGATACTGCTATTGAAATTGGAGCATATGATGATAAAGGTAATATTGTTTCTATTGGTAGTGTTAGTTCCGGGCTTAGCGATAATGATAGGATGCATCTACGAACTTATGTCGGACACGTTGCTGAGTTGGCTGGAATGGAAAAGGATCGAGAAGCGCATACTCTCCGACACTTTCATTTCAAAAGAATACGCGATGATAAAGACGTAAAAGAATGCACCTTATCTAGTATTTTCGGTTGAAAAACTTAAAAAATTATTATATAATAAGTACGTAAGATGAAGAAAGGAAATCACTTACTATGACTAAAAAGCAGCTGAAGAAGCTTGCTAAAGAAATTGCTGGATTGGAACATACCATACAGTCTAGCAATGATCCGCAAGTAGTTTATATGGCCAAGGAAAAGATGACTCATTTAACAGAGTCTGCGCAACTTGAATTAGAAGATATGTTGGCACTTGATGAACTGGTTCAAAATTATTTGCAATCATAAAAAAAATTTGGTATAATACATTTACAATAATAACTGAGGCCAATCCTTCAGATTATTATAAGAAAAATTTTTGAAACTCTAAACGAGTAAAAGGAGAGAAACTATTATGGCAGCTATGAAAGAGAATACTAAGAAGGTTATTACTTATCTGCAGGGTCTGGGCGACACTAATGTGACCGCGGCTGATGTCGCTGATGCACTTGGTCTTGAGAAGCGTTCTGTGGATGGTATTTTTACTAGCGCTGTGCAGCGTAAGCAGTTGGGCTTCCGTGAAGAGGCTGAAATCGAGTTGGCTGATGGCACCCATCAGAAGGTTAAGTTCCTCCGTCTGACCGATGCGGGTAAGGCTTTGGACGTGAATGCTGACCCTGACGCTGAGTAAGATTTAAGATATGAGGAGGACTTTTAACTTAAAATAAAAGTCCTCTTTTTTCTTAGTATGAATTTAGCTTTGGCTTTTTGTATTATATCTGTTATTTGCGCAATAGGTATGTGTATTGTTATTTATCTATGTCATAGTCAGTATCGAACTTACATTGCGTTAAAAAAAGAAGTGGATCACCTATCTGATGAACAAAATACTTTAACTAAGACATTAGATATTAATAAGACCGAACTTGAGCGCACAGATGCCCAAATTGAAAAAGCCCGTATGGAAACTGAACTTCTTCTTCAACGTAAAGAAGAATTAAATCAGGATATTGAAGATAATATGCGGCAAGTAGAACATTTAAAAGAATCATTTGAAACTACTGAAGAACAATTTCGCCGCAATTATATGACTGAACGTAGAGATTGGCTTGACGAGCGTACTTCTGAATATGTACAAATGCAAGCTGATTTTGTAGAACAATTTAAAGAAGAAAATCATAAAAAGTTAGAAGCTGCACGTCAGTTAGAAGAAACTTTAACCACTTTGCGAGAAAAAGTTAGTGCTGCAACTGCTCTTGCAAAGCAACAGGCCGCAGATGAAAATTATGAACAATTTCATTGCTTACAACTCTCTGAACAAGATATTCAAGAGATAAATAAAATTGAAACGGCGATTGTTGGAGTTTCTCCTCTTGCCGCAAATGCTGTACATAAGGTAATTTGGAAGGTTTATTATGAAAAACCTTATACAGATTTAATCGGTAGAATATGTGGTTCTGATATAAAAACAGGTATCTATAAAATTACTAACACAGAAAATAAAATGTGTTATGTAGGTCAAGCTGTTAATATTGCAGAACGTTGGAAACAGCATATTAAACGTGCTGTTGGTGCAGAAGAACGAACTAATAATAAATTATATCCAGCAATGGATAAAGTTGGACCTTGGCACTTTACTTTTGAAATTATTGAAGAAGTTCCAAGAGAAAAATTATCTGAACGAGAGGACTATTGGCAAGATTTTTATCAAGCCAAAGAATATGGGTATAGTATAAAATGATTAAGATTTTTACTTTGAATAAGGCTGGTAAGATTGAACTTACCAAAGATGAACTGTAGAAGCTTTTGGATGATTCTTACTGGGAAGGATATCGTAATGGGAATAATACAATTTATACCTATCATTCTCCTTCAGTAACTACTCCATGGACAGTTACTTGCAATACTGCAACTAATACTGCAACAGTTAATGCTTCTGACTTATCATCAGCAACTACTGTAACAACAGACAATTTTAATAAAGATGTTCTTAAGGTGAGTCTATAAAATGAAATTTGAGAAAACTGAAGTTTGGGGTTTCAAACATGCAATCCGTGGTATGCGCAATCCTAAAAACAGTTGGGACAAAAGCGATAGTATGGATTGTGCATATTCTATTGATGAAGGAATGTGTGGATTTTGTGATGAACCAGTCTATACTGATTTAAAATGTCCCGACACAGCCTATGGAAATACTATTGCTATTGGCCCAAATGATATGAAACTTATGAAGGCTCTTATCAAGGGTGGACCAGAACATCGTAAATTTATGCGCCAAATTTTTATTTCTGTTGATATTACTGCTCCTCTCTATTGGTGGAAAGAATTTGACACTTATAAAGTTGGTACTGTTGCCAATAGTACTTCAACAATGCACAAAATGTTAAGTCGTCCTATTGAAATGGAATGTTTTGAAAAAGACGATTATGATCCTGATTTGTATGTTCCTTATGCAAATCAAGAAGCATATTTAACTGAAGCAGGAAAAGATATAAATTTTGAAGCACATTGGCATGTCGAGCATATGTGGGATTATTTACTTGAAAAAATGGAAGATTTAAGACAAGCTTCAATCAATGAAAAAAATCCTATTATTGCAAAAAAGTTATGGAAAGAACTTATTAGAATATTACCAGAAGGCTGGCTACAAACTCGTACTGTGACGCTTAATTATGAAGTAGTATATGCGCAAATCCATCAGCGTATGAATCATAAACAAAATGAATGGTCTGGTAAAGATGACCCAGATTTGACAAATTTTATAGCTTGGGCGCACACTCTTCCATATGCAGATCAGCTCTTGTTTGATGTAGAAAATTGACATTTTTTAATAATTTTGATATAATATATATGTAAGCTAAAGAAATGGAGATTTTCTTACATGACGAAACAAGAGGAGTTTTTGAATTTTTGGCATTATTTGACGCATGACTTGGCTGGAGATGTAGAAGTGCCCGAAGGAGTACAAGCTTACATTGATGCAATGAGTTCTGTAACAAGTGTTGAAAAGCCTTTGTTCACAGATAATGGTAAGTTGATTTTGCAGTATCTCCAAAATCAGCCCAAAGGAACAATGCTTAAGGCGCGAGATATTGCGGAAGGTATGCAAGTAACTTCCAAGATGGTGTCTGGAGCAATGAGAAAACTTGTAACTGATGGTTACGTAGAAAAGGTTGGAAAAGACCCAGTAATCTATACAATCACAGACAAGGGATTTAATGTTAATTTTGAAGGAGAAAATGCGTAATGAAAAAGGAAATGATTAATACTACTCATATCGAGGGTCTTGTGTACGACCATAAGCTGGAACAGAAGGTTTCTGGTGCGCAGAGTAAGAACCCTGGCACTACGTTTATCGCAGGTACTTTGGATGTCGCAACGGATTATGCGATGGACACAGAGGGAACCTTGACCGGCAAAGGCATTAATATCGTGAAGATTCATTTTACCTATGTTACTGCTACGACTGCCAAGGGCAATAACAATGCAACTTTCCAGGCTCTTCAGAAGATTATCAATGAGGAGAAGACTGTTGTAAAGGTTGGCAAGGAAAATGCTTTTAAGGTACGTTGCGATTCTGCAATTGGTCTGAATGAGTGGTTTCGTGAGCTAACCGATGAAAAGCCTCAGTCTGTTGTACGTAACGAAGGTGGATTTGTTCATATTGTAAATTCTATCTCTGATGCAGAGAAGGATCATAACACTTGGAAGGCCGATATGGTCATTACTGGTGTACGTGAGGTTGAAGGAGATACTGAAAAGGGTACTGAAGATCATGCGGTTGTAAGAGGCGCAATCTTTGATTTCCGTAAAGCTCTACTTCCTTTCGAGTTTACTGTTCGTTCCAAGGGGGCTATTAACTACTTCTTGAATCTGGATGTTTCTAATAAGCAGCCCATTTTCACTTGTGTGTGGGGTCGTCAGATGAGTACAGTAGTTAAGACTCAGACGGTAACTGAAAGTGCTTTCGGTGAGGATGAAGTTAAGATTACTGAGCGAACTACTCGTGAGTTTGTTTGTAATGGTGCAAGCAAAGTTCCTTATGAGTGGGATGACGAAAGTACTATTACTGCCGCTGAGCTGGCACAGGCAATGAGTGATCGTGAGCTTGCATTGGCTACGATTAAGAAGCGTCAGGAAGAGTATCAGGCATCTAAGCAGGCGGGTTCTGCATCTACGGTTCCTTCTGGTGACGACACTCCTGGTTATAACTTCTAAGGAGGGTTGAACAATGCCTAATGCTTTGACAATGATTAAGCCCCATGTAGTCAGCAGAGATCTGCGGGGTTATTCGGTATTGTTCTACGGGGAACCTAAGACCGGCAAGACTACTGCCGCGTCTAAGTTCCCTGGCTCCTTGATTTTCGCTTTTGAAAAAGGTTATAGCGCACTACCTGGAGTAATGGTTATGCCTATCAATAGCTGGAGAGATTTCCGTCAATATCTTAAGCTATTGGCAGAAGAGGAAACTAAGGAAATGTTCCAAACCATTATTATTGATACCGCCGATATTGCTTATGATTATTGTAATGAATATATTTGTAAGCAAGAGGGAGTAGATACTATCGGTGATATTGAATACGGCAAAGGATATGGTTTGGTTGAGCGTGAATTTGATAGCGCATTGCGGCGCATCCTTCAGCTTGATTATGGTCTCGTTTTGATTTCTCATTCTACTGAACGTGTTGAAAAGAATGAGAAGGGTGAAGAGTATAGTAAAATTGAACCTACTCTTGAAAAGCGTGCGCGAAAGATTTGTGAGCGTACTTGTGATATTATTGGTATGTCTCGTTCTGTAGTAGACTCTGATGGCAATAATGTTACTAAACTTTTCTGTCGTGGCACACAGCGTTTTGTTGCAGGCTCTCGTTTTAAGCATATGCCTCCTGTTATTGATTTTTCATATGACAATTTGGTAAATGCGATTGGAGAAGCAATAGAAAAAGAAGCTGCTGAACATGGCGGCAAGCTGGTTACTGATACTCGCATTAATAACTATAATACTCGTCCTGCTTCTTTTAGTGATATGAAAGAAGAATGTGGAGAGATTATCGGTAGATTGATGGAAGAGAATATAGAGAATCGTACCAAAATTTCAGCCGTAGTAACTAAACACCTTGGACCGACTAAGAAGTTTAATGATACAACTGAAACTGACGCCGATAAGGTCTGGGAGATTCTCAAAGAACTTCGTGCTATGTAAGTTCGGCCGGGCGCAAGCCCGGCTTGACTTTTATCTAAAAATATGATATAATTTTTATATACTGAATAAGGAGGATAAGATGTCAGCGATTTTACCATCAAAAATCTCGTTGATTTCTTAATGATCGTGTAATGGCTACGAAAAAGTTAGGGCCAGTAAAATGTCCATATTGTGGCAAGACTTTTGATCGTAACCTTGAAGAATTTGTTCAAATTAATTCGCGTAGATATGCCCATAAATTGTGCTACGATCAGTATCAATCTCATTTAACTCAAGAAGAAAAAGATTTAGAAGCTCTTCATAATTATATTAAGCAATTATTCAAAACAGATACAATTTCTGCAAGAATAGAAAAACAAATTAAAGATTATCATAATGAACGAAACTACACTTATAGTGGTATATGTAAAAGTTTAATATACTTTTATCAAGTTAAAGGTAATTCAATAGAAAGAGCTAATGGCGGCATAGGTATAGTTCCATATGTTTATGAAGACGCTCGTAACTATTATACAGCGATTTTTATGGCTCAACAAAGTAATCAAGCTAAACCTGTTGAGCAATGGAAACCAAAAGTTATCGAGGTCATTATCCCACCACCTGTTAGCAAGCCTATTAAAAGTACAAGGTTTTCATTCTTAGATGAAGAGGAGTAACGTATGGGATCTAAATATGTAGATATCACAGCAATTATGCAAGTAATTGGCTGCGTATGGAATGACCCTTCTCTTTTAGATAGAGACGATACTTACGTCATTGTGGATGAAGACTTTTCTGAACAGTTCCATCGTACAGTATTCGGTGCGATGTTTAAACTTCATGAAGATGGCGTAAAACATTATACTTTAAATCTTATTAATGATTATTTGGAATCTCATCCTAAATATCAAGCTCTTTATGAAATTAATAAAGGCGATGAATATATTGAAAAAGCTTCCAAGATTGCAACACTATCTACTTTTGATTTTTATTATAAGCGCATGAAGAAATTTACTCTTTTGCGCATGTATGATAATATCGGAATGGATGTATCTTGGTTATATGATCCAGATGAGATTTTGGATATAAAGAAGAAGGAAGCTCAAGAAGAATGGTTTGATAATGTTTCTCTTGTAGAAATTGCAGATAAAATTGATTCAAAAATTAGTAGTTTACGATTAAAATATGTAGATAATGATGTGGATCATGTATCTTTCCAAGCAGGAGATGGCATTGTTGAATTAATAGAACAGTTTGAAACTGTTCCAGACGTTGGAGTAAGTCTATATGGTAACTTTATTAACACAATCACTCGCGGTGCTCGCCTTGGGAAGTTTTATCTTCGTAGTGCTCCCACTGGTATCGGTAAAACTCGATCTATGATTGCAGATGCTTGTTACATTGGTTGTGATTGGTTCTATGATGAACAATTTGGTTGGCGAAAAAATGGTAAAGCATTTCCAACTTTGTTTATTGGAACCGAGCAAGATAAATCTGAAATTCAAACGATGATGCTTGCATTTCTTGCTAATGTAAATGAAGAGCATATATTAACAGGTAGATATGTTGATGATGAACGTGACCGAGTAATGCGCGCTGCAAAAGTAATTAAAGAATCTCAAATGTATGTTGAGGTTCTCCCAGAATTTAATCTACAAGATGTAGAGAATACAATTAAACGAAATATTCATGAACATAATATCAATTATGTATTTCATGATTATATACACACAAGTCTGAAAATTTTGGAAGAAATTTCAAGACGTACAGGTAAAATTGCTTTGCGTGAAGATAATATCTTATTTATGTTATCTGCAAGATTAAAAGATATTTGTGTGCGACACAATGTATTTATTATGTCTGCAACTCAGCTTAATGGAGATTATCAAGATGCAAAAACTCCTGATCAAAATCTATTGAGAGGCGCAAAAGCAATCGCAGATAAGATTGACTATGGTTCAATTTTATTACCTGTAAAGCAACAAGATTTGGCAAGTTTGGAAACAATTTTACAAAAGAATCCACAGTTTCCTACGCCGAAGATTAAACTTTCTATTTATAAAAATAGACGAGGACGATATAAGAGTGTAGTTTTATGGTGTGATGCAGATTTAGGAACTTGCCGTATAAAACCTATATTTTTAACTGATTTTCAATATGAGTGGATTGGAATTGACGATCTTAAAGTCGTTATTCAAGAATTTAGTGCTTTTGAGGAGGATGACTAATGCCTAAGAAGATTGATTCTGTTATACCTGTTGTTATTCATGCGGATGCTAAGTACCCTGTGGAAGGACGTCAGGTTGAGTATATAATGTCGCGTGGAGAATATGATTTTTTGATGGATAAAGATCGGGCACCCAAAAATGTACATAGAGATAAGTACATTTTGGATTACTTGAATGCGACTGCAGGAATTTTGGGAACTATTACTACTGTAAGAATAGAGGGGTAATATGAAGCTCTATGACAAAGACGAAATTAAGAATAAATTAACAGTTGACCAAGTGGCTGATATAGTTCGAGATTTCGGCGGTGACCCGCGATATACCCCTGGTGGTTTTATCGCGGCCACCATTTGTCATAATCATCCAGGAGAAGGGAGTCATAAACTATATTATTATGAAAACACGAAATTATTTCGGTGCTATACTGGTTGTGATGCTACGTTCGATGTATTCGAGCTCTTATGCAAAATTCATCAAGTTAATGACAAAACTTGGACTCTCCCAGTTGCCGTACGATATGTGGCCAGCCGATATGGTTGGTTGCCGAAGTCCGAAGTGTTATCCGACGAAGGAATGGAAAGTCTCGCTGACTCCGAAATCTTCAGTAAATACGATAACAGAGCACGACAAGAAGATGCTCGATCAAATCGACAAGGAGACTTTCACCTTCAATGCTACGACGATACCATCCTTACTCGACTAGCGTACCCTATCATCAGGGACTGGGTTGACGAAGGGATTACCCCAGAAGTTCTTCGATACAATAAAATCGGTTACTATCCAGGGGGAGAACAAATCACTATTCCCCATTACTCTCGGACCGGAGACTTCATTGGATTGCGTGGCAGAGCATTGTCTAGTGCTGCCGCCGAATTATATGGTAAATATCGTCCCTGTTACATCGGTGGAATAATGTATAATCATCCATTAGGATGGAATTTATATAATCTAAACAACAGTGAAAGAAATATTCATAAACTTGGGAAGGCGATTGTTTTCGAAGGCGAAAAAAGTTGCCTCTTATATCAAAGTTATTTCGGTCATAATGCGGATATTAGCGTGGCTTGTTGTGGCTCTGCTATATCAAGTCGGCAAATGGAGTTGCTCATTGATGCAGGAGCGAAAGAGGTCATTGTTGCTTTTGATAAGCAATTTCAAGAAAAAGGTGATGCTGAATTTAAGCACCTTGTTAAAAACTTAAAATCAATTCATCAAAAATATAATAATTATGTTACAGTATCATTTATATTTGATAAAGAAAATTTATTAGGATATAAAGATAGCCCCATAGATCGCGGGGCGGAGACCTTTATGAAACTGTTTAAGAATAGGATTGTGTTGTAATGGAACTAAAGTTAAGAGAACAAGTTAAAGGACTTGGTACAATAGAACAGCTATTGTATACGCGAGGATTTTATACGCAAAAGGAAAGAGAATTATTTCTCTATCCTACTTCTTCTGCAACTCATTCATATGAATCATTAACTAATACAAAAGTTGCAGCAAAACGAATCCTTCGTGCATTAGTTAAACAAGAGCGAGTGTATGTCCAAGTCGATAGTGATTGCGACGGATATACTTCCGCCGCTCTTTTATTAAATTATTGTCATAGAATCGCGCCCAGTATAGTAGAAAATAATTGGGTTTATGATTTACATGATGCTAAAATTCATGGCATTAATATGGACAATGCTTCGACTGATTATGATTTAATTATTGCTCCTGATTCATCTTCTAATGAAAAAGGTAAACATCAGAGTTTAATTGAACATAATATTGATGTCGTTGTTTTAGACCATCATGAAGCTTCTGGTTTTGAAGATGATCCAGCAATTATTGTAAATAATCAATTATGTGATTATCCAAATAAATTTTTATCTGGTGTTGGCATCGTTTTTAAAGTATGTTTGTGTATAGATGAACTTGGCAAGTTTAATTATGCAAATGATTTCTTAGATTTAGTAGCTCTTGGATTGCTTGGTGATATGATGGATATGCGCGAATTAGAAACTCGTTATTATATCACTGAAGGGTTAGAAAGTGTTACAAATCCATTCTTTAAATATTTAGCTGATAAAAATGAATACTCAATGAAAGGATTGTGTAATCCTCATACAGTTTCTTGGTATATTGCACCTTTTATTAATGCTGTTACAAGAGTAGGAAATCATTACGATAAACAATTAGTATTTGAAAGTATGCTTGAATGGCGTGCGGGAGAGCTTATTCCAAGTGATAAGCGAGGTGCGATAGCTGGAACTGAAGAACTTAGAGTTGTTCAAGCTATTCGGCATGCCTCTAATGTAAAACGTCATCAAGACGATGATAAAAAGAAACTTCTTGAAGAAATTGATTTAAAAGTACAAAGGCTAAATCTTTTGCAAGAACCTGTTTTAATTGTGCAAAATAAGGGGATAGATGATGACGATCCTACTCGTGGCATTACCGGTCTTGTTGCTAATGCTTTATGTGCCAAGTATTCTAAACCAACTCTTGTTCTTAATGAACTCACTAACACAGAAACAGGAGAGATTACTTGGTCTGGCTCTGGACGTGGCTTTGCTGTGTCAGGTATTAATAACTGGCGAGATTATATTGCTAACTGTGGGGATGCCATTTTTGCACAAGGTCATCCTTTTGCTTTCGGAGTGGCTTTCACACCTGATGGTTTGGCAAATTTCAAGGAACGAGTTAGACAACAATTCGGCACGACTAAATTTGAAAAAAGTTACACCGTAGACTATATTTGGACAATGAAAGATGAATTTGATCAAAAAGTATTAGAAATTGGTGAATACGCTAATATTTGGGGCCAAGGTGTTCCTGAACCATATGTGGCTATTGAACATGTAAAAATTAAAGGAGATGTAAAACTTAATCTTCTTAAAAAAGGAACATTAAGAATTGATTTAAATCCTCATCAAACAAATTGTATTAAGTTCGGTTCAAGCGCTGAAGAGTATGAAAGTTTAATTGATAAAACTATTACAATAGTTGGAACTTGTTCTGTAAATGAATATATGGATAAAATAACTCCACAAATTCAAATCGTTGATTATTTTATAGAGTCAGTTCCTCAATGGGATTTTTGACATTTTTAAGAAAGTATGGTATAATAAAGATATGAAAGATAGAGTTGTAGTAATTAAGTTTCCTACGTGGTCATATCAGCCACAAGATATAGTTAATCAATTTAAAGGGATCTCTCAATTTTTACAAGAAAAAGGGTATGATTGGGACGTAATAATGATCCCCAGAGACTGTGAGTGGACTGAAATGACTTATGAAGAATTAAGAAATTTTAGAGATTCGATAAATGAAATACTGGAGGAGAAACCTAATGATTCTAACAATGAAGCAAGAACAGGGATTGAAGCTTGCAGTTAAACGTTTTCGAGATAAAGCTCCATATACTGTAATTGCTGGATATGCTGGAACAGGTAAGTCTACGCTTATCCAGTATATTATTGCCGCACTTAATCTTAAAGATGAAGAAATCGCATATATTGCTTATACTGGTAAAGCTGCACAAGTATTGCGTAACAAAGGCTGTCAAAATGCAATGACAGCCCATCGGCTTCTTTATCAATCAATTCCAAAAGAAGATGGGACTTTTTATCATATTCCGGTAAAAACTCTTTATCCTCTTAAATTGGTAGTTGTAGATGAAATTTCCATGTTACCAGAGAAAATGTGGTTTCAACTTTTGGCTTATAAAGTCCATGTAATTGCATTAGGAGATCCTGGTCAGCTTCCTCCTGTAAAACAAGCCAGTAATGATGCCTTAGAGCATCCTCATGTCTTCCTTGATGAAATTATGCGACAAGCCGCTGAAAGTGAAATCATTCGTCTTACAATGGATATTCGTTCTGGCAAGCCTCTTACAATTCAACGAGGACAAGAGGTAAGAGTAGTTGATCGTAATGAAACTCTCCTTAAAGGGTTTTTTGAATGGGGAGATCAAATCATTTGCGGTAAGAACATTACTCGTCGTCGTCTAAATATGATGCGCCGCAATCAAATTTGGGGCAATCTTTATCAAGAGGAACCAATTATAGGAGATAAATTAATTTGTCTGCGCAATGATTGGGAAGCGATTAATGAAACTTCTGATGCTCTTGTTAATGGATTAACTGGAACTCTTGAAAAAATTACTTATGCAGAAGATAATCCTTGGCAGGAACGTACTCCTTATATTGATTTCTTGCCCGAAGGTGAAGATTCTTCTCCTTTTTATAAGATTGAAGCTGATTATAAATTGTTGATGACTGGGACTCCTCTTGTGACAAGTGGCCCAAATGGAACTTGGAAAGATATTCCTAAACAATTTCATCCTCATGAATTTGATTATGGATATGCAATTACTTGTCATAAAGCACAAGGTAGTGAATTTGATAAAGTAATTGTCCTTGAAGAATATATGAAGAATGAAACTAAAGAAGGACATATGCGTTGGCTTTATACTGCTGCAACTCGAGCTTCCAATAAATTGATTATAGTGAGGAATTATCGTCCATGAATATATGTACTATTGATTTTGATTGGATTATGTGGCCAGTTATTAACGCATATAATGATATGGTTCCTGCCAAAATGGATGCTCCAATACAAAAATTACGAGATGAAGTTCGTAAAATGATTCCAGGGGTAGATTTACGTCCTGACTGGCCGTCTTTTCAAAAAATTAAAAGTATTTGTGAGATTTATCAAAATCGTCTTTATAAAATTGAAGATCATGGTGAGATTGTTGATTTATGTAAAGAGCCTTGTGATTTTTTAATCAATATAGATCATCATCATGACTATTATAAAGGCGATGGATTAACTTATGATTGCAGTAATTGGGTTCGAGTTTTAGAGCGTCGTAAATTATTTAAACAATATATATGGGTACCAAGTAAAAGCTCTGTAACCGATTTAGATAAAAAATCTACTTTTTTTACTGCATCTCCTGAACCTATGGAAACATTGCGTAAATATAAAATAGATAAAGTAATTCTTTGTGAATCTCCTCAATGGTTATCTACTGAATGCAGTGAATTATGGGAAATGTTTACATCTACGCTTGACTTTCTAAATAAAGAATGATATAATATATATAGAAAATGAGAAAAGGAGTTACTGTATATGGCATTTTTTAACGATCACAATCATACCGTATATAGCAATCTCCGCCTTATAGACTGTATAAACAAACCTAAAGCCCTAATTGATGAAGCCATTAAATTAGGGCTTAGTGGTTTAGCTATTACAGATCATGAGGCGCTTTGTTGTCATATCGAAGTAAATCAATATGCAAAGAAATTACGTGAAACTAATCCTGATTTTACAATAGCATTAGGTAATGAAATATATCTTATTGATGAACGATTTAATGGCCAGAAATATTATCACTTTATTTTAATCGCGAAAGACGCTCAAGGACATCGCGCACTTCGTGAATTAAGTTCAAAAGCATGGTATAATGGTTATGATGATCGTGGTTTTCGTGTGCCTACTTTGAAATCAGAGTTGCAACAAATCATGATTAATTATAAAGGTCATGTAATTGCAACTACTGCTTGTATGGGTGGAGAGTTATCAAGCAAATTATATGAGTTAAGTTTAATGGAACAAACTCATATGGATGATGTAGCTCGAGCAAGTAAAAAGAAAGAAATAATTGATTTTCTCAATTTTTGTATTGAGATATTCGGACAAGATGATTTCTATATAGAGTGCGCACCAAGTCTTAATAAAGATCAAATTATTGTAAATAAAATGTTGTTAGATATAGCGCGCTATATGGGGCTTAAACTTGTTCCTGGAAGTGATAGTCATTATTTGTCTAAGGATTTGCGGTTCGCGCACAAAGCATATTTGAACTCAAAAGATGGCGATCGAGAAGTAGATGAGTTCTATGAATTTGCATATCTTATGAGTGAAGAAGAAGCTCGTCAATTATTGGGCGCGAGTTATAATCCGGTTGTAATAGATTGGATGATGGATAACACAGAAGATATGCGGAAAAGTATCCAATTTTATGATTTAACTCGTCCGCAAAAGATTCCATTAATTCCTGTTAATCCGCCTGAAGCGTTCGCTTGGTGGGGTAATAATAATCCATTTGCAGATGATTTCAATGAGGGTGGATGTTATCAAACTTTAGGTTCATTATTTGTATCTAAAGAGCCTCAAGAGCGTCAATGGATAAATGCAGTTTGGGGAGCTCTTGACAAAAAAATTGGTTACTGGGGAGAACATGAAAATTATGTTCAAAGACTGGAAACCGAAGCAAGTGTTATTCGTTTTATTGGCGATCGGTTGGGCACTTGTTTGTTTGCTTACTTTAATACTTTTGCTCACTATATTGATTTATTCTGGGAGTGCGGTTCCACTGTCGGCCCTGGCCGTGGTAGTGCCACTGGGTTTTTATCTAATTATTTGTTGGGGATTACACAGTTGGATCCAATCAGATGGAATCTGCCCTGGTGGCGCTTCCTTAATAAAGAAAGAGCAGAACTTCCTGATATTGATATTGACCTCGCCCCAAGCAAACGTCCCCTTATTTTCAACAAAATTAGAGAAGAACGAGGAGAACTTGGTCTTGTACAAGTTGTAACTTTTGGTACAGAAGGAACTAAAAGTGCAATTCAAACCGCTTGTCGTGGATATCGGTATACTGATGAAGAAGGTAAAGAACTTTACCCCGATGGTATAGACAATGATGTTGCACTTTATATCAGCAGTTTAATCCCTCAAGAACGTGGATTTTTATGGAGTTTTAATGATTGTCTTTATGGCAATGAGGCAAAAGGACGTAAACCTATTAAAACTCTTATTACCGAATTAAATAAATACCCTGGATTAATTGAAATCATTCAAAATATTGATGGCGTTGTAAAGCAACGTGGTATTCATGCTTCTGGTGTCATTTTGTATAATAATGACATTTATGATACTGGAGCAATTATGCGTGCGCCCAGCGGAGAATTAGTAACTTGTTACGATCTTCATATGTGTGAAGCCGCTGGAGATACAAAGTATGACTTTCTTGTTACAGAAGTTTGTGACAAGATGATTCAGTGTTTGGATTTATTAAAAAAAGATGGGGTTGTGGAAAATGCAAGCACTCGTGAATTATATGATAAATACTTACATCCAGAGCGAATTGATACCACAAACCCACAAATTTGGGAACACTTGGCTAAAGGAGACATTCTGGACGTGTTCCAGTTTAATACGGGAGTTGGACTTGCGGTTGCGAAAGCTACTAAACCTCAAGATCCCCTTGAAATGACCGCCGCAAATGCTATGATGCGTCTTATGAGCGAACCTGGCGTAGAAAGTCAGCAAGATCGTTATGTACGTATTAAAGCAGGTGGAATTAAACTGTTTGAACAAGAGATGACTGAACATCATTTGCCGCAGAAAATGAAAGAAAGATTGCATCATTACTGCGATCAATACTATGGATGTTGTGCAATTCAAGAGCAAATGATGGAAATTCTTATGGATAATGAAATTGCGGGTTTTAGTTTGAAAGACGCAAATGATGCTCGTAAAATTGTCGGTAAGAAACAAATGAATCGTATCCCTGAACTACACGAAAAATTTAATGCGGCAATGTCTCCAAGTTTAGCAGATTATATCTGGAAATTGGCTGTTGCGCCGCAGTTAGGATATGCATTTAGCGTCAATCATAGTTTACCCTATAGTTTTGTGGGTATCCAAACAATTATCTTAGCAACTCAATTTAATCCTGTATATTGGAATACTGCTTGTTTAATTGTAAATAGTGGTGCAGTTGATCCCGAAGCTGGGACTTCTACAAACTATGAAAAGATAGCAAAAGCAGTCAATGATATACAAGAGCATGGAATTAAGGTCGCACCGATTGATATAAATAAATCTGAATATGGATTTGTTCCTAACGCCAAAGATAATGAGATTATGTTTGGTATGAAAGGTTTATTAAATGTTGGCGATGATGTTGTCGCGCAGATAATTGCGAATCGTCCTTATCTTACTTTTGAAGAATTTATGGCAAAAGTAAGAATTACTCGTCAACCAATGATTGCATTAATTAAATCTGGTGCATTCGATAAATTTGGCGAGCGCAAACAAATTATGGCCACTTATATTTTCTTAACCTGCGATCGAAAGAAAAGAATTAACCTCCAAAATATGGCAGGACTTTTGCGGCGCAATATGATACCAGAAGAATTGGCTTGGGAACGTCGAGTTTTTGAATTCAATAGGTATCTTAAAGACAAATGTCGAAATGCTGGAGCTCCAAATGGTTATTTATTAGATGAACGAGCTTTTGGTTTCTTAAATGATCCAGAGATTATTGAGTTTGATTTACAGCATAAATTAGGAGCTTACTGGCTGGATGCAAAAGAATGGGACAAGTATTATCAAACTCAAATGAATAGTGTGCGCGAATGGATGAAAGATAATCAATCTGAAGTGTTATATCAGTTGAATAAACAGATTTTTCTCGAAGATTGGTTAAAATATGCAAGTGGAAGTTATTCTGCTTGGGAAATGGAAGTTATGTGCTTCTATCATCATGAACATGAATTGGCGCATGTAGATGCTCGTAAATATGGGTTAGCTCGATTTCCTAATCTTCCTGTTGAACCTATTGTTACTTCGTTGTGGCGCAATCGTATTCCTATTTATCAGTTATCTCGTATAGCTGGTACGGTGATTGCGAAAAATAAAACAAAAAGTTTAGTGACAATTTTGACGATTGATGGTGTTGTAAATGTTAAGTTCAGTAAAGAATACTTTGCAATGTTTGATCGTCAAATAAGTCAGCGTGATGCAGATGGAACAAAGCATATAGTTGAAAAGTCTTGGTTTAATCGTGGCAATATGATTGTTGTAACTGGAATGCGACGAGGAGACGAATTTGTTGCGAAAAAGTATTCCAGTACTCCTGGACATCAGCTGTACAAAATTGATGAAGTTCTTGCTAACGGCAGCTTAGTACTGCGTTCGCAAAGAGCACAGGGAGAAAGGGAAGATGTTGAGTAAAAAAGTTACGCGGTGGAGGAATAGTATCTTCCACCGCAGATGTCAATATTGTGTGTATCGTAATGAATCAACATGTACCGCAAAAGACCAAAAAATTAGCAGCCCATGGTATAGTTATAAAACCATAAGCGCTTGGCGTTTTTGCACATTATTTGAGGTGAAAGATGGATATGAAAAGCCCAAAGTATCTAGTGATAGCACTAGTGGGGAAAGCTGGAGTTGGGAAGGACACCCTGGCACAGGATCTCGTGGATGATCATAAAGATTGGAATATGATTGTATCTTGTACGACTCGTCCGCCAAGAGAAGGAGAAAAAGATGGAGAGGCTTATCACTTTTTAACGGTTGAACAATTTACTGAAAAAGTATTAAATGGTGATATGTTAGAAGCTACTTGTTTTAATGGTTGGCATTACGGCACAGCTAAATCTGCTCTTAAACCAGGAGTAAATATAGGAGTTTTTAATCCTGAAGGATTCGATTGCTTAGTTGAAATGCCGATAGCCGAAGTAAAAGTATTAGGTTATTATGTAACTTGTGAAGATAAAACTCGTTTATTGCGGCAATTAAATCGAGAAGAGCATCCTGATGTAAATGAAATTATTCGTCGTTGGCTCGCTGATGATGAAGATTTCTGTGAGATAGAAGATGATGATAGATTAAAGCCCGTATGGAATGAAACTCCATTTCATAAAATGAAAATTCAACAGTTAATTGAAAGCGATATAGAATTTGCACAGAGTCCCGTCCGGATACGCAAGTTTAATTAATACATTTATTTAAAAACGCAATTATAAGTGACACTCTTTTTAAGGAGGTTATTTAATGATTACAAAAAGAGATGGCAGACATGTAGAATTTGATGGAAATCGAATTCGAGTAGCTATTGCTAAAGCTGCATATGATAATAAAGGAGGATGGACTCCTGATAAACCATTTCCGCCATATGTAGAAGACATAGTTCAATATGTTTGGGATGAAAATGAAGCATATGAATTAAATGTGGAAGAAATCCAAAACATTGTAGAAAAACAATTAATGAAGTATGACCCCGAAACTGCGCGAGCATATGTACGTTATCGCTATCGTAAGGAATGTATTCGTGAACAAAAGAATGAATTTTTCGCTCTATTGGGAGAAAAAATTGAGGCGACTAATGTACAAAATCAGAACGCGAATATAGATGAATATTCATTTGGTGGCCGCAAGGGTGAAGCTGATAATATTGTTATGAAACAGTATGCTCTTGATTATTGCGTAAGTGATATGGCCCGTAAGAATCATATAGAAAATATGATTTATATTCATGATCTTGACGCATATGCAGTAGGCATGCATAATTGTTTAACTATTCCTTTTGATTATTTGCTTGAAAAAGGTTTCAATACTCGTCAAACTGACGTGCGGCCAGCCAATAGTATCAATACAGCTTTCCAGCTTATTGCAGTATTATTCCAATTACAATCACTTCAACAGTTTGGTGGAGTATCTGCAAGTCATTTAGATTGGACAATGGTTCCATATGTGCGCAAAAGTTTTCATAAGCATTTTAAAGATGGAATCCATTATGTAGAAGAAAAAATTTTTGACTGCACTCCTGATGGTATTGATATAAAAGATTTGGCTATTGATAGTGATTTTTATACAGATTTACCTTATAAGAGAGCTTATGATTATGCTATGGATATGACTCAACGAGAGTTAAATCAAGCGGTTGAAGGCATGTACCATAACCTTAATACTCTTCAATCTCGGTCTGGAAATCAACTTCCATTTACTTCAATTAATTATGGTACTTGTACCTTACTTGAAGGACAAATGGTAACTCGTGCTTTATTGGAAGGTTCTATTGAAGGTGTAGGTAAATTACATCGTACTCCTATTTTCCCTTGTGGAATTTTCCAAATGATGAAAGGAGTTAATCGTGAACCAGGAGATCCCAATTATGACCTTTACAGGCTCGCTCTTAAGTCTACATCCAAAAGATTGTACCCTAACTATGCTAACGTGGACTGGACAGGAAACGCGGGCTATGACGTTAATGATCCCCGAACCTACTTCAGTACGATGGGATGCCGCACAGCAAACGGTATGGATATCAACGGATTTGGCCAACTTAAAGATGGTCGAGGAAATATCTGCCCAGTGACTATAATCTTGCCCACTCTTGCTATGATGGCCAAGGAAGAATATGCCGAAAAGGCTGGCACGCGCGGAGACGCTGACGGCAATTTGGAAACGCTCTGGGAAATTTTTGAAGCAATTCTTGACAAGAAACTTTTTGAAGCAAAAGACATGCTAATTGAACGTTTCGAATGGATTTGCAAGCAAAGCCCAGAAAGTGCAAAATTTATGTATGAGAATCATGTCATGGCAGGATATATTCCAGAAGAAGGAATTAGATCTGCACTAAAGCATGGTACTTTAGTTATTGGCCAACTTGGTATGGCAGAATGCCTTGAAATCTTAGTTGGTACTAATCAATGTCATATTCAAGGTATGGCTGTAGCTGAACGTATCGAGCAGTTGTTTAAAAAGCGCTGTTCAGAATTTAAACAAGAATATAAATTAAACTTCGGTGTATATTATACGCCTGCGGAAAATCTATGCTATACCGCAATGAAGAAGTTCAAGGAGAAATATGGCGTTATTGAACACGTTTCAGATCATGAATACTTTACGAATAGCATACACGTCCCAGTTTGGGAAAATGTCAATGTCTTCGATAAGATTGATATTGAATCACAATTAACTGGTTATTCTAATGCTGGATGCATTACTTATGTTGAATTAGAAACTGGTATTCAAAATAATCTTGAAGCATTAGAAGAAATTGTAAATTATGCTATGGATCATGATATTCCTTATTTCGCAATCAATGTACCAAATGATACATGCTTAGAGTGCGGATATACTGGAGAATTTAATGATCGATGCCCTGAATGCGGCAGCTCTCATATCCAGCAACTTCGTCGAGTAACTGGATATCTTACCGGCAATTATAAAACTGCATTTAATTGGGGCAAGCAAAAGGAAACTGAAGAACGAGTTAAACATACAGGAAGGATGACTGAGTAATGCGCTACGCAGGTATTATATTTGATGATACCGCAGCAGCACCTGGAATCTGTTTATCATTCTACACTCAAGGGTGCCCAATCCGCTGCGAAGGTTGCCATAATTATGAAATGTGGGATGAAAATGGAGGACATGAGTTTACTCCAGATATCCTTGATAGAATTATTAAAGGACTTCATAAAAATGGAGTTAATCGTACATTTTGCATTTTGGGTGGAGAGCCACTCTCTACCCAAAACGCATTTTTAACTGCTCTATTGGTATCAACAGTAAGAGAAAAAAGTCCAGATACTCCTATATGGGTTTGGAGTGGTTATTCTATGGAACAGCTTATTGGAAGTAGTAGTGCTCATGTTAAAGCTGTTCTTCATAAGATTAATGGATTAGTAACCGATCCTTTTATTCTCTCTCAAAGAGATATTACATTAAAGTTTAAAGGATCTACAAACCAAAGAGTTTGGGCATTTGATTCTGAAAAAAAATTATGGTATAATATAGAAAAAGAAGAAGAGAGGTTCCCGATTGCATGATTAAGAAAGACAATGCAATTTTCATGGAGCCAGAAGAATATGAAGAGTATAAGCATCAAAAGGAAGAAGAATTAAAAGCACAATTTGAACAAATTCGTGCGGAAAATCCTGAAAAGATTGCGGATACTACAATGTACGATCTTAATAAAAGTATTATAAGTCAAATGAAAGATTTAACTAATACTGAAATTAAGAAACGTATGAAACTTATTCGTTCTTGGTTATATCATGATTCTGATATTTATTATGGATTAATTTGTTGGGACTGGAATTATGTCACTATCTTTAGATTCCCTAATGATAATTATGATGAACAAGTTGCAGAAATCCAAGACATTTTAGTTAATTTAGGTTCAATAAAAGCAATAGATCCTCATAATGGTGGGCATGCTATGGAAGTTCATAAGATTGAAGATCAAATTGAAAATATTCAAGCTTTTGAAATCTGGATTCAAGTGCCAGAATATGATGAACCTAAAATGTTTATGCTCTTCCCATATGGAGGAGGTATAGTTGAAGTATGAATACTGGTAGTTGGTCAAGTGATTTAGGAGTTCAAACTTTTAGAGTTTTTAATGACACTGGTAAACAAGTAACCGAATTGGTTTTAGGTACAGATATACGAGCAGGAGATCCAAAGATTTTGCGGCAAGTTGCAGGAATTATTCGAGATTATGATATTAAAAATATTGCAACCAATTTCCCCCCTGCCCGAATATTATTTAATATGGTATGTAAAATTCTACAACAGGAATATAATATTACAGATGTAACTTTAGACGCTCCTACTCCAACTCAACATGAAGAACATAATGAAGAGGTAATTGAAAATGATGTGGTTTGATTATACGACAACTCATGGGGTTTTGATTCATTATATGGATTTAAATGGTATAGAGCGGTCTTACTCTCAGAATTTTACAAGTCCATCAGAAGTAATTAAAATCGTTGCGATGCTTGCCCATGATAATCAAGTAAAAGAAGTAACTTGCGCGGGGATTGCTTATCAGCTTGTTCCAGCGATTAAGCAAGAATTACTTAAAACTTATAACAACGAAAGTATTAATTTTATTGAAGGAGAATAATATGGCTCGTTATTTATTGAATGTAACTGAAAAGTATCGTGTTGACACTATTGAAGAGGCGTTGCAAATGCGTGATGAAGCTCAAGATAATATGGCATTTGATCTTCAATCTTTTCAATATGTAACAAAAGTAAATAAGAAGACTGAAGAAGAGTATCAAGTAGTTACACTTAAAAAGATAGTTAATTCTGAGAAAGAGCCTACTTCTGGCGCGCAGGTGAAATATGAATATTGATGCACAATTTTTTAAGATAGACAAGTATAAGGATGATGAAGGAGTAATTCTTCCTGGTCGCAAGACTGGCGCGAGTGCTGGATATGATTTTTATTGCGCAGAAGATACAGTTATTCCATCTTATCCTTCTGCAATTCAAGCAGATTTTGCGAATGAGCTTGTTAAAGATTTAAGTTCCTTTTATGGTTCATTTGAAGAATTTATTAAGACAACTCCTTATAATTTAGATACTACTGCAACACTGATTAAAAAGTATGGGCACAAAATGACGCTTATCCCAACAGGAATTAAATGTAAGATTCCTAATGATTATTTTCTTCAGTTGAGCGTGCGATCAAGTCTTCCATTAAAGCATTGGATTATTATGGGAAATGGTGTAGGAATTATTGATTCTGATTATTATAATAATCCTGACAATGAAGGACACATATTCTTTGAACTTATTAACCTATTACCTTTTGATATTGTAATTAAAAAGGGAGATTGCATTGGTCAGGGCATTCTATTACCGTATGCAGTTACGATAGATGATAAAGGTAATGATATAGAAAGAACCGGCGGGTTCGGTTCTACCAATGGATAAGGTTATATTAGCACTAGATTAGGCCACTAAAACAACTGGTTGGTCTCTCTGGTGTAATGGAGAACTGACCAATTATGGGCACATATCTTTTGATGATGCTGATGCATTTATGCGCAATCATAAATTATGTAGCTGGATTTTTAATATGGTAACTCGATATAATGTTTCAATGATAGTTATTGAAGATATTCAAATGCAAGTTAATAATGTTGTGACATTTTAGAAATTAGCATAGTTACAAGGCGCCATTATAGAACACCTGTATCTGCATAATTTAGATTATAAAATAATTCGACCTACTGAATGGCGAGCTGCTTGTAACTTTTTAAAAGGACAAGATAAACATAGGGAATCATAGAAAAAAATTGCTTAGTAGTGGGTCCTGGATACTTTTGGACGGAAATGTACTTAGGATGAAGCTGATGCTATTTGTATAGGGTATGCCGCAATTCAATAGGACGAAAGTGAATTAAACTGGGAGGATTAAAAATGGAATGGGCTGTTATTATTAAAGAGATCTTTACAGTCGTACTCATTCCTCTTCTTGGTATAATTTGCAAATACTTTATTGAGTTTTTGCATACCAAACGAGAGGAAGCAAAAGCTAAAATCAATAATGAAACTGCAATCAAGTATATTACAATGCTTGATGCTACCATTACAAAAGCAGTTATGGCAACCAATCAAACTTATGTTGATACATTAAAGAAACAGGGTAAATTTGATAAAGAAGCTCAGCTTATCGCACTTAATAAAACTAAAGAAGCAGTACTTGCTACCCTTACTGAAGAAGCAAATCAATATTTGAATGAAGCTATTGGTGATGTTGAAAATTATATTCAGTTGTGTATTGAAGCTGCTGTTAAAGAACAAAAAACTGTAGCTATAGTTACAACTGCAACAACAACTGAAACTTCTACACCAGTATAAAAAAAATAGGGGAGACTCATAAAGAGTCTCCCCTATTTTTTTATACTTCATTATTTATAATGTGAGTCATTTCATTTTTATGAGGTAACTTCAGTACCTAAGCATGCCAATAATCCATATGACCATTACCACCAAGTTTTTTATAAAGATTATATCCTTGATTATATCTATCTAACTCAGCAGGAGTAATATAACCTTGATCGATGAAGTTCTAAGCAATATGAATTAAATTGGCTAAATGTGTTTCAAGTACTCCTTCGCGCAGAAGTGAGAGTTGAGCGTCTACTTGTTCATTATGCTTCTTTAATTCTTCTCGATCGATTTTATTCTGCTCTTGTATAGAATCTAATCGTTTTATAATTTCTTCATCTACTCGTTGATAATTCTTTTCTAAGAAATTTATCTAACGTTCAAAAGTTTTGTGCAAAGAAGAGCTATTAGCTAAACTTTCCCATTCTTCAATTCGCTCTTGTTTATTGCCCTTCTTATAAGGATTAATAAGTCTTGCAGTAATTAAGCTTACTACTGCAAGACAAATAAATGGTATTAACCATTTTAATAAGGTTTCTATAACAAACGCACCAGTTATTGCCATTACGTTTCTCCCCTTTAACCGCAATCTTCTTCTCCTTCTTCGAGTTCAGTTTCAATTATTTCTTCGCTTTCCTCTGAATCCGTAGTAGGAGTAGCCTCTGCAACAGCTTTATAATTTTCAGCTATTTTTTTATAATTTTCTACACCGGCTTTTGCGGTGTAACCTAAACGCAATGATACATAAGCAGTGGTCATGTATGCGAATATATTTTGTGCGAATGCCCCAAGTTCAGGTCTAATTAACAATATAATCAACATGATTATTGTAAGAATTACATAAACCACTATATCTAATATGGTTAATCTTTTACTAAACTCAAGGGGTAGTTTTCTATGCTATTGAGAGTGCATAGACTCATTTTTTCTAACACGCAATTCTACCACCCCTTTAGATAAATAAAATACCCCTTAATAAGCAGCACATTTATTAAGGGGTATTTAATTTTAAATCAAGCGTTAAAACGAATGTTCATAGAGCAGGTCATTTCAGTACCATTAAGAGATTCATCAAAAGAAGTAAGATCTGCATCAAGATTAGCAAGATTATAAATAGTATCAGAACCTTCTTTAATAGTAAGATTAGTGATACCATTCAAACCATAAGTAACAAGATTAGCAGCAGTTGTAGCAGTTGGTCTAATACTCATATAAGCATATGAATTCATCTGACCACCTTCAAAAGAGGTTTGGCGGCTAAAACTGTTAAGTTCCATTGCTTTGGAAGATTCTCCATTTAAAATTAAAACTGCCATGTCTATTGTCCTCCTTGTCGTAATACAGCTCCATTGCCGAGTAATTTAATGTAGCTTTCTGAAATCTCGTTGTTTCCAGTGGCCCAACAGTAAATAGAAGAAATCGCATTAAAAAGTTTATCATGATTTTGTTCTATTACTTCACCAGCAAGAACGAGTCGGTTCATTTTATTTTCAAAATCAGGACGTAAGTCTTGAATAGAAGTGGCCTTATTACATAACATATGACAATCATATATATTACCTTGATAATCAATAGTCTTAGAAGTTATGCCTGCGGCGCACTCATATACCTTAGATGTATCAAATGGAATATCCCATTTACATAAATTAATACCATCTTGTTTAATATAATTTCCTGGGACTTCTATTGTTGGAGTTAAATGAGAAGTGAATTGAATAGGATAGTCTAATGCTAAATCTATATTAGGAGCCATATTAGCCATAGTTTCTAATAAATCATGCCGCATAAATTTATACCAATTGTAAGGATTATAAGTTAAATCTGCAGCTCTTAATGTCGGTTTTATAGTTAGTTGAATTTTTAACCATTTATTAACTCCAGATAATTTTTCTACATTATTAAAATACTAAAGATTCTATATAATAGTATCAAAAGTATTTGGGCGATGACTATTCTATAAATCTCGAGGCCCATCTAAATTAATTTGTAAAATAATTTTTATTTTACGCTAATTAGTAATACAAAAATTATGAACAGGAATAATAAAATGTTCCATAAATTTTTGAGACGTGCCATTAGTAGGGATAATAATATAACGAATATAAGAACTATATCCTAAAATTTCTTGAATAAAATTTGCAAAATATTCGCCATTTAGACTTGGTTCCAATCCCCAAAAACCAATACTTTTAATATGTTCAGTTAAGTTATCTTTGACATGTTGGACAAAACTTCCATCAGCGAGTGCTTGACGAATTAGATTATTATCTATCTGAGGAGCTTGATTCATACAGCAATAAGGGCAATTAAGATTACAAGCTGAACTAAAATAAACATCTAAATTAGTTATCAAACCACTCATCCTCTTCAAAATTTACTGCCCAAAGAACCATGTAAAGCATATTAAATTCACTCCTTTTTTATCGTACATAAATCCAAATTCGATCATTTACTTGAATTGGAATTAATTCGCCATTTTGGTCATAATTACCTCCGCCGTACCAAACATCATATGTAGGTACAACAGAAACAGTACCAATAATACGTTCAGGATACATCATAATTTCTTCTCGAGTCATTCTATCAACAGTACCGTTTGGTCCTGTGCAAACTGCATCTCCTGGTTTAAATTGAGTACGATCTCCATATGGATATACTAAAACACGTCCACTAACTGCAATTGGAGTCTTACAATTTTGAGTTTGACCAATAGCAAATCCATAAGTATCAGAAACGACTCGTCCACCTGCAACCAAACGTTCATTGCATAATATCATATCGTCATTTCCAGTTTCTATAACTACTCGTCCTGGTTCAATAGTATTAGCTTGACGATATTCAGCATAGTCATTCCACATAGCAGATTCTACAACACCAGAGTCTCGCATACGAATACTAACACCAGTATTAGTACCAGCACTATAATTAGCATCTGTAGTGTAGGTAAATAGTAAATAATTAGTCCAGCCACTAGAATTATAATTACCAATACACCAGCATCCATTTGCTGTTTTAGTCATAATTACTGCATGGTAACCAGATGCATCATCTTCACGCATTAATGCAGAATCACGTCCACCAATCCAAGAAACACCACGACTTGCACGAGTGATTTGACGTGTATTAGTCCATAAACGTAAAGTAGCGTTAACACCTAATTGTGCATTAATATATACCTATTTTGAATTAAAATTACGAATATAGGTATCGTCCTCCATATACCAGCCGCCACCATAAGTTTCATTATACCAACCAGTAGAACCATAAGTTCGTAACCAACCTGTAACAACATAAATACCATTTGCATTAATAGTAGCACGATGCGTTCTAGTTGTACCGTCCATAGTAAAAAAATAATGATTACTGGCACTATTGTATCCATAATACATATCGCGGTCACCGGTATAATTAGCTGAAGAATCAAAATGTCGTGCATATATAACACGAGTATAAGTGGTTCCCCATTCTAATGCAGTTGAACCTAAATTAGTACCATTATTAGTTTTAGGAGTAAGTGCACCAGTCATAGTGTCGCCAGCTTTTTTAACCCAACGACTGTCTCCACCATTATCTCTTATACCATTAAATACTTCAGCTTTTGAAATCGCCCGTAATTCATAGCCATTCCAACAGGCTAACCATGTAATATCAGAAGCAGCTAATCCTGATTGACTGTATGCTAATGCAGTACCTGTACCATTATAT
>Ga0326513_10000570_pt1 | contig 31602 bp, 27 predicted proteins | sample 2_2465_0518_D_FD_203654 | JGI IMG/M metagenome (GOLD analysis project Ga0326513, IMG submission 203654) | Bovine rumen microbial communities from UC Davis, California, United States - 2_2465_0518 | ecosystem: Host-associated > Mammals > Digestive system > Stomach > Rumen | place: USA...
AGCTTTTATTATATTCAACGCTTGGAGGCAATAAAAATACCAACCCACATATAAGGGCTAACAATTTTTTATGTCAAATAAATAAAAAGAGACTATCTAACATTCTTGTTGTTAGACAGCCTCTTTATTATTTATATATGACTATTCTTGATAATAGACTCTGGAAACGCGTGGCGAGATAGAGGTTAGGACTTCATAGGTTATAGTGCCTAATTTTTCAGCCATCTCTTCTATCGGCAACTCATCGCCAAAGACAATAACTTCATCGCCTTGCTTGACGTTAGGCACATCGGTAACATCAACCATTGCTTGATCCATACATATATTGCCCGCTATTTTACAACGTTTTCCGTTAATCAACACTTCCCCTACTCCATTGCTCAGATGACGGTCAAAGCCATCAGCATATCCAATTGGAATAACAGCGATACGGCTATCACGAGTGAGAAATGTCTTTCGGCTGTAACCTATTGATTCTCCGGCTTTAACTGTTTTTACTTGCAAAACAATTGTTTTGAGCGTACATACATTCTGCAATTTCACATTCGGCAGGGCACTAAAACCATAGTGGCTAATGCCTAAACGCGCCATATCAAACTGATATTGTGCGAAACGTTCCATACCGGCAGAATTGAGTATATGCTTCAGAATCTTGTAATCGAAAGAGCCGATAAGTTTGTCGGCACAACGTGAGAAAGCGTGTATTTGCTGCAATGTAAATTCATCAAATTTAGGGTCATCGGCACCGGCAAGATGAGAGAATACGCTTTTGACTTTTACTAAATCAGAGGGGAAAGAAAACATGCCGTCATCTGATTTACCTGTTTTCAAGATAGTAATGAGTTGATTCATATCGTCCCATTCAAACCCTAACCGATGCATACCTGAATCTATTTTTATGTGTATCGGGTAGTCGGTCAGACCGGCGCGTTCGACTGCCAGCATAAAATCATAGAGAGTGGTAAGGTTGTAGATATTAGGCTCGAGATGATATGAAATAATAGCGTCCATTGCTACTGCTTCAGGATCCATCACTATAATAGGTAAGAATATACCATTATTACGCAATTCGACCCCTTCATCAGCCACGGCGACAGCCAGATAGTCGGCACGATAATGCTGTAATGTTTTAGCCACAGCAATAGCACCTACCCCATAGGCATTGGCTTTGACCATAGATACTATTTTGGTGGTCGGACGCAAGAGCGAGCGGAAATGGTTGAGATTGGCAACTAATGCCGAAAGATTGACTTCCAATTTAGTCTCATGCAAACGTTGTTCAAGCAATGCAGATATTCGCTCAAAACGGAACGAACGTGCGCCTTTAAGCAATATGGCTGTATCTTTGAATTGACGTATTTGGGCAGAAGACAAGAAATCATCGGTTGACATATAAACATGCATTGTTGAATCTGCATATTTAGATATGTGCGTGCCTATGGTGATTATATTATCTATTTTGCGTGCTTTGCAAAGAGTGAATACTTGCTGATAGAGAGTATTGTCGTCGATGGCTTGCTGAGGAATATCAGATATGATAATTGTCTTGGTCAGTTGCTGCGCTTCGGCACGTTGGTCGAGCATATCAAGTGCAATACGAAGTGACGTAAGGTCGGAGTTGTAACTATCGTTGATAATTAGTGTATTGTTATGTCCTTGCTTGACTTCCAAGCGCATGGCTATTGGTTCGATATCAGCAAACATTTGAGAAATTTGCTTTGGCGAATATCCCAAATAGAGCATAACCAAGAGGCAAACGAAGGCATCTTCGACAAAGGCATAAGGGAATGGGAATGAGTATTGTGCGCCTTTATATTGATAGATGATTGAGTCGATAGTCTTTTGCACAAAGCGCACATCAGCATTGCCGGATTGTCCCCATGAGAGTGTAGCAGGCAAGTTCATTTCGGCTACACATTTAGCAATCACGCCATTGTCTTGCGGATAGATAAGGACTTGTGCATGCCGGAAGAGGGTCAGTTTTTCGCGACATTTTTGTTCAAGCGACGTAAAATTATCTTGGTGAGCATCGCCTAAATTAGTAATTACTCCAATAGTAGGCTTAACGATAGGTTCAAGACGCTGCATTTCGTCAGGTTGCGATATGCCGGCTTCTATAATTCCAAGGGTCGTCTGCTGATTGATTTGCCAAACGCTCAAAGGCACACCAATCTGAGAGTTGTAACTCCTTGGCGAGCGAGTTATTGCATAATCATGCCTTAGGAGTTGGTAGAGCCACTCTTTGACAATCGTTTTGCCATTGCTACCGGTTATACCTACAACCGGAATATCGAAACGAGAACGGTTGAACGCTGCTAATTGTTGCAGCGCATTGAGTGTATTTCCGACAATAAGGAAGACGGCTTCCGGATATGGTTGTGCATCGGTGATAGTAAACAGCGGCCCGACAACAAAGGCTCTGACTCCACGCTGATAGAGGATATTGATATAAGCCGCTCCGTCGCGATGACCTGAATTGAGGGCAAAAAAAAGTGTGTTCTCCGGAAACGACAGACTTCGACTGTCGGTTAATAGCCAGAGAACATCCACTTGTTTGGTGCCAATGACATTGGCACCAATAATATCGGCAATCTGATTGATATTCATTTAAGTATGTAGTATATCTTCAATTTCTTTTACTTGTTTTCTTAGCACAGCATCGTATTGCATTGTTTGCTCTATAGTCTTGCAGGCATGCAAAACAGTAGCATGGTCGCGTCCGCCGAGCGAATCGCCGATATAACTCAACGACCTATTAGTGCAACGCTTACTTAAATACATAGATATCTGACGAGCCAAGGCTATTTCACGCTTGCGTGATTTAGAGTATATCAGGGCTGTCTCTATTTTCATGTATTGACATACTGTATTGGCAATACGGTCAATAGTAATCTCCTTGTCGTTGATATCAACAACGCGACTTACTATTTGTTCAGCCAGTTTGAGGTCGATAGGTTTATTATCCCATGTAGAGTTGGCGAGCAACGATACTATGATGCCTTGCAAATCGCGGATATTCTGCTGCACATTGTTAGCAATAAAGTCGATTACATCATCTGAAATAACTAATCCATCGCGGTGAACCATGCTTTTAAGGATGTCCTTACGGAGTTGGAAATCAGGTCTTTTGATTTCAGCGGTCAAGCCCCATTTGAAGCGACCTATGAGACGTTGATCGATATCCTTGATAGCCACCGGTGATTGGTCGGAAGTGAAGATCAGTTGTTTGCCCATCAAGTGCAGATGGTTGAATATATGGAAGAAGGTGTCTTGCGTACCTGACTTGCCTGCAAAGCCTTGTATGTCATCAACAATCAAGACATCGATAGTCTGATAGAAATTGATAAAATCGCTTCTTTTGTTGGTCAATACAGAGTTGGTGTATTGCAATTCGAATGTATTGGCTGGAACATAAAGCACACGTTTAGAAGGATATAATCGCTTGATCATATTGCCGATAGCATGAACGAGGTGCGTTTTGCCGACACCCGAACCGCCATAGACGAATAAGGGGTTGAAAATTGTTTCACCCGGTTTCTGAGCAATATTGATACCTGCTGTACGGGCTAACTTATTACATTCTCCTTCAACATAATTTTGGAACGTGCATTGCGCATTGAGTTGCGGATCTAAATCAGGCAGTTGCGGACGACGATCGTAAGGTGTGGTGATAACTTGCTGAACCGGTTGTTCTGACATGCTTGGGATAGTTGTTTGCATATTATTTTTGCTATCAACCAGAACCTTATATTCCAACTGCACATGTTTTCCAAATACACGCATAAGGGCACGCGCTAACAAGTCGATATAGTTTTCTTCTATATATTCATAGAAAAACTGGCTTGGGATTTGAATTGTCAGAACGTCGTTTTCAAATTGCAGCGGAACGATAGGTGAAAACCAAGTATGGAATGCCGATTCGCTAAGATTATCATGCACTATCTGCATGCATTCGTCCCAATATGTTGTTAAGTTGTTCACAATAAAAAGTTGTTTAATAATTGAGCAAAAAAAACACCGCAGCACAACCACAATCAACTACATACAAACACACGTTTTGAATGCAATATTATGTTAGTGTGAAGCGGGGCAAAATTCACGATGCAAAAGTACAACAATTATTTGATTTAGCAAATCTTTTGCAAAAGCGGAACATTGCAACTCACCGTTAAAAACTTGATTAACAGTTATTTACTTATAATAGGCTTATAATTTGCGTCTTATGTAAATTACAAGTTCATAAGTTGTTGAAATTCAATAGCGGTAATAAAAACAAGCATAAATTTAGTTGAAAAAAAAGCGTTGTTTAAAACATGTTGAAAAAGGTGTAATTACGTTTAAAAACATATTTTTTTGCGATTGGTTGTTATTTATAATTGCTTAAAATAACCACTATGTTTTAATTTCGTTTCAGGTGTTCAACAAAGTCATCAATACGCCTCATTTGTTTGGGTATATCTATCCTTTGCGGGCAATGTACAGCGCATTGATTGCACCCAATGCAGTGGGCTGATTGTCTGAGACGAGGCACTGCACGGTCGTAGGCAATAAGGAAGCGTTTTCGGGCAGCAGAATAATTAGGGTCGGACTTGTCGGTGGTAGGCATTTTGCCTGAATTGATGCAATTATTGTAGTAAGAAAAGATAGCAGGTATATTGAGACCATAGGGGCAAGGCATACAATAATTGCAAGCCGTACAAGGTACTGCATTGAGGGCATAAATATCGTTGGCAATATCCATTAGGAAGGCATTTTCGTCAGCCGTAACAGGTCGGAGAGGCGAATAGGTTTGCACATTATCCTTGATATGTTCCATATAGGTCATGCCGCTCAATACGGTTAGAACTCCTTGAGGTGTTCCGGCGAAGCGGAAAGCCCATCGAGCAGGCGAACTTTGTGGCTCACGCTGCTTCATTTTGGCCGCAATATCGACAGGCACATTAGCCAAACGACCACCTAAAAGAGGTTCCATAATAACGGCAGGAATAGAACGTTTGTTAAGTTCGTCGTAGAGATAGTCGGCATCGGTGTTGCGTGCGTTGATTTCGTTGGCATAATGCCAATCAAGGTAATTAAGTTCTATCTGCGCAAAATCCCAATGGTAGCGTCCTTCATCATGCCATTTGAGCAATAAGTCGAACACTGCCACATCGCCATGATACGAAAAGCCGAGATTACGAATCCTACCTGCTTTTTTCTGTTCAACAAGCCAGTCTAAGAGTCCGTTGTTGACATATCGAGCATAGAATGTGTCCATACCATTTAGGTTTTCGGAGCCCATACCGGTGCCGTGCATCAAGAGATAATCGACATAATCAGTTCGCAACTCACGAAGCGAATTTTCAAACATCTCTTGCGATGATTTGAGCGACCATGTGGCAGGGTTGAAATTAGACAATTTGGTTGCTATATAATATGTATTGCGAGGATGTCGCAATAGGGCGATACCCGTTGATTGTTCTGATTTGCCCTGACAATAAGCAGGACTCGTATCAAAATAGTTGACACCATGCTCTAAAGCATAGTCCACTTGGAGGTTAACCATATCTTGGTCGATAGGTGAATCGGGGTTTTCACGCGCCGTGCCACCTGCAAGCACAGGCAGTCGCATCATTCCGAAACCTAAGATGCTGACCTTATCGCCGGTGTTAGGGTTTTGACGCATAGTCATAGCACCGATGCCATCAATTATATCTTCTGTTTGTTGTTGATTTTCTACTTTAGAGCAAGACATTGCGACTGCTGATGTTGCCATTGCTCCGCCTAATATTTTAATAAAATCCCGCCTATTCATATTGCAATGTTCATAAAAGCGTTAGTCAATAATTTGTTGTTCATAACCTTCAACATAAATTGCGCTGAAGGGTCGAGCCGGACATAGATTTTCGCACGCACCGCAACCAATACAAACACTTGCGTCAACAATTGGGATTTTGCCACTTGTAGGATCGGTAGGGTGTTGAATCATCTGTATGGCTCCGACCGGACAATGCCGAGCGCAGTTACCGCACTCTACTCCATCTGCCACAGGCAAACAGTTCTGCTCTATCCATACAGCATGTCCGACATGTATAGAAGCCTTCTCTTCTTGCTTAAACGGCATGATGGCACCTGTCGGACAGACATCACCGCATCGTGTACATTCCGGACGACAATAGCCGCGTTCGAACGACATCTTGGGTTGCATGATATTTGCCAGATCGTTAGATGGTCGCAGCACATTGTAAGGACATTTAGACACACATAGTTGACAAGCGGTGCAATGTCGGGCTAAATTACGTTGTGAAAGGGAATTAACAGGAAGAACAGGTGTTTGCCTTGTCGGTTCTTGTTTGTCTTCAATAACAGCAAGTCCACCATCAACTTTTTTTTGCGTTTGCGCTATTGCTGCCGCAGATATTGCGAGTGCCGAACCAAGTAGGAATGACCGCCGCGACTCATCTGTCTGAGGCACTTCTTGCGACTGTGGTCGTGATAATTGGTGTGTGAAATTGATAGCATCATGCTTGCATTTATCTATGCAATCGAAGCAATCGACACAGCGTGAATAGTCGATAGTATGATTTTTCACATCTATTGCTGCAGCCTTACAATTACGTGCACATAGATTACAACCTATACATTTTTGTTCATCAATACGTATCCGAAATATAGAGAAACGCGCAAAGAAACTTAAGATTGTACCTACGGGGCATATCGTATTGCAATATGTTCGACCGTTGCGCCATGCCAAAATAGCAAGAACGATAAGAGTCAGAACACTGACAATTATGGGCATAAGACCTTTGAGCCATAGTTCACGGTCGTAGAACAGATAACTCTCATAGTGGCTTTCAATGGCGGCTAATCCATTATTAGCCAGCACTACTAATGGTTGAAACAACGAGGTTACAATCATGCCAAACGAACTATAAGGGTCTAAAATAGTTACTACAAGAGGTACACCTATTATCAAACAAAGGCAAAACAATGCCAAGATAGTGTAGCGTAACCATTTTTTTTCAGGCGAAAAGGAGTAGCGATTTTTCTTGTTCTTTTTACCAAACCATGCAAAGACATCCTGCATTATGCCAAGTGGGCAAATAACGCTGCAATAAACGCGTCCGAAGAGGAAGGTGAGCACAACAAGTACAGCGAGAACACCTACATTGAGAGCAAGTAGGGCCGGCAGGAATTGAATTTTAGCCACCCATCCTAAATAGAGATGAACGAAACCTGAAATATCAAGAAATAGAGCCGTTGCCATGATAATCATGACAGCGGCAATAGAGATACGTATTTTGCGTAACATTTTATTTTATAACATTTAATTCCTTACCTATTTTAGTAAAGGCTTGAATACCTTTATCTAATTGTTCTTTAGTATGAGCAGCACTGACTTGGACTCTGATACGTGCTTGACCTTTCGGTACTACAGGATAATAAAATCCTGTAACGTAAATACCTTCATCTTGCAATCGTGCTGCAAATTCCTGCGACAGACGAGCATCATAGAGCATCACTGCGCAAATGGCTGATTGTGTGGGTTTGATATCAAAACCGGCTGATTGCATACGACTTCTGAAATAGTCAACATTATTGTGCAACGTATCTTGAAGGTTATTACTTTGTTCGAGCAGTTGAAGAGTTTTCAGAGCGGCAGCAGCAATCATTGGCGGAATGGAATTAGAGAACAGATATGGTCTGGAACGTTGGCGCAAAAGGTCGATAATCTCTTTCTTGCCGGTTGTAAATCCGCCGACAGCACCACCAAAGGCCTTACCGAGCGTACCTGTAAGGATTTCGATTTGCCCGCGCAGATTGAATAATTCAGTTACTCCATGACCAGTGCGACCAACGACTCCCGCAGAATGGCTTTCGTCAACCATAACAAGAGCATCATATTTCTGAGCAAGTTCATAGATTTTGTCAAGCGGGCACACATTACCATCCATTGAGAACACGCCATCGGTAGCAATAATACGGAAACGTTGTGATTGTGCTTTAATAAGTTGCTGTTCTAAATCAGCCATATCGGCGTTTTGATAACGATAACGTACAGCCTTGCATAGACGCACTCCGTCGATAATTGAGGCATGGTTGAGCGAGTCGGAAATGATAGCATCTTGTTCGGTCAGCAGCGGCTCAAACAAGCCTCCATTAGCATCAAAACAAGACGCATATAAGATAGCATCTTCGGTACCGAAATATTGGGCAATAGCCTGTTCTAACTGTTTATGAACATCTTGCGTACCACATATAAAGCGCACTGACGACATGCCATAGCCACGTTCGTCCATCATACTCTTGGCAGCAGCGATGAGTTGAGGATTGTCGGCAAGTCCGAGGTAGTTGTTGGCACAAAAATTCACCACCTGACTGCCATCGGCAAGACGGATATCGCTTGACTGCGGAGTTACTATAATACGCTCAGATTTATACAGGCCTGCCGACTGAATATCAGCAAGTTCGTTGGTTAGATAATTTTTAAAATTAGAGTACATACTTATATAAGGTATTATAAATCTTTTGTAGTAAAAGTATATGATAATCGATGTACGGGTGAGTATCCATATTGGATTATCGCTTGGCGATGCGCTTTGGTCGGATAACCCTTATTTTCGTCCCATTTATATTGCGGATATTGTTGGTGAAGGCGCAACATATAGTCGTCGCGATAAGTTTTAGCGAGCACTGAGGCTGCTGCAATCGACATATAGGTAGCATCGCCTTTGACTACTGTTCTATATGGTATAAATTGATATGGTTTGAAGCGATTACCATCAACAATGATATGTTGCGGCTGAAGTTGAAGTTGCTCCAATGCTCTATGCATAGCCAGAATAGAGGCATTGAGGATATTGATTTGGTCAATTTCTTGAGCAGTAACTTCTCCGACAGCCCATGCTATGGCTTCATGTTCAATGATTGGTCGCAACTCATATCGTTGGTGTTCAGTCAGTTGTTTTGAGTCGTTGAGTATATCGTTGGTAAAATCAGGTGGTAAGATAACGGCAGCGGCAAAAACCGACCCTGCAAGACAGCCTCTTCCGGCTTCATCGCAACCAGCCTCGACGACATCATGGATCATGAAGGGTTTAAGCATGGCAATCAGATTATGTTTTCCTTATTGAGCGCAACATCTGACGGCATTCGCCAATCGCCGCGAGGGCTTAAACCAACTGATATAACTTTTGGACCATCAGGCAGACAACTGCGCTTGAATTGTTGAGTGAAAAAGCGATGCTTAAATACGCCTAACCAACGTTCGATTTCATCGTTAGAATACTTATCGGCAAAGGCTATATTAGCCATATAGAGTATCTTTTCATGCGAAAAACCATATCGCAAGAAATAGTAGATAAAGAAATCATGCAATTCATAAGGTCCGACTTTATCTTCCGTTTTTTGTGCGATTTGCGATTGTAAGCCGTTACTCTCTGAATCATTGTCCTCCTCTGATGGCAATAATTCAGGGCTAACAGGTGTGTCCACTATATCACGCAATGTAGCAGCAATAGTATCACTTTGAGTTGAGGCAATATATTGTACCAAATAGCGTACTAAGGTCTTAGGGACACCGGCATTAACTCCATACATTGACATGTGGTCGCCATTATAGGTAGCCCACCCTAACGCTAATTCTGACAAGTCACCGGTGCCAACCACCAAACCATTATGTTCGTTAGCCAAATCCATTAGAATCTGCGTGCGTTCGCGGGCTTGGGCATTTTCGTAGGTTGTATCATGTACGGAAATATCGTGTCCGATATCGTCAAAATGCTGACGAACAGCATCGGCAATAGAGATTTCTACTTGCTCAACGCCCAATTCTTCCATAAGCAAAAGGGCGTTATTATATGTACGGTCGGACGTTCCGAAGCCCGGCATGGTAACAGCAAGGATATTTTTACGGTCAAGATTAAGGAAGTCGGCAGCGCGCACGCAAACCAAGAGAGCCAACGTGCTATCCAAACCGCCAGAAATTCCTATAACGAGGGTTTTAGCATGAGTGTGTTGCCAACGACGAGCCAATCCGATAGTTTGAATGGTCAATACATCATCGCAATAATCGACAGATTGGGCAGGTTCAGGAATAAAAGGTAACTGACTGAATGAACGATGAATAGGCTCGATCCAATCAATATTCATTCCGGTATAAACCTTGCGATAAGTTCCTTGTTTATCAAGATTGAAATTAGTATTGCGCTCACGGTCAACACGCAGACGTTCAATGTCAATCTCGCTGATAATCATATTATTTTCCGACAAGAAACGTTCTCCTTCGGCTATTATTTCACCATTTTCAGCTATATAAGTAGAGCCGGAGAACACCAAATCGGTTGTCGATTCGCCAATGCCCGCCGAGGCGTAGATATATCCACAATGGGTTCGCGCAGACTGCTGTTTGAGCATCTGACGTCGAAAATCATGTTTACCGGTTATGCAGTTGCTGGCAGAAAGATTAAAGATCAGATCAGCACCTTGAATACATAACTGCGTACTTGGCGGTAAGGGACACCAAAGGTCTTCACACATTTCTATGCCAAATCCAAATTTATTAGTCATAAACAAAAGATCATAACCAAACGGAACATCGCCAGACCATAATTCCACGGATGTTATGTCGGTACGTCCGGAGGCAAACCATCGTTTTTCATAGAACTCGCCAGTGTTGGGAAGGTTGAGTTTAGGAACCACACCTACTACTTCTCCATCGGTCATTACGAACGAACAGTTATACAACTGATTGAGAATCATCAGCGGAGCGCCAACGATAACAATAATATCCTTTCCACGCGTATAGTTGCACACTTGCCGGAGTGCATTGATAGCATTTTTTTGTAGTTGATGATTAAAGAACAGATCGGCACAAGTATATCCTGTCATGCCGAGTTCAGGAAAACAAATGATTTGCACACCTTGTGCGACAGCCTCATCAATTTGGCTAATAGTAGCAGCCACATTCCATGAGCAGTCGGCAACTTTCAGACGTGGAACGGCAGCCGCCACGCGAATAAAACCATAATCCATAATTACTAAACCTTTAATGCCGCATTTAGGCCTAAAAAAATATAAGATAATCAGATAGGCTTAAACACTAAATGAAGTTACTTACAAAATTACAGATTAGTAGCGAGATATGCAAATAAAAGGAGCACGATATACAAATAAAAGAAAAAAAAATAACATTTTTATGTATAAAATTTTGGTATTCACGAAAAATATAGTAATTTTGCAGTCGCTTATGAATTAGAGGGTGCTATCGTCTAGCGGTTAGGACAAAAGATTCTCAATCTTTAAACCGGGGTTCGATTCCCCGTAGCACTACAAAACACACAAGATAGACCGCTGATAATCAGAGGTCTATTATTTTCACATTTTCTATTTGATTTTTTGAGTATCTTGACACCCCAAAAAAATAGATTGACAAAGGGAAGAATTTATCATTTGGGTTCTATTAACATTAAACAACTAACATCGTTTGCCAACCTATAATATTTCGCACATAAACACATGCGAAACTTAAATAATCTTAAAAAAATCCCAACCCTGACTCCAAATGTCAGTTATATCCCATACCTTTGCAGGCAGAAAATAGGTGATACAACACACAAAAAACCTTTTTTACAACACTAAACTTGCATAAGCCATAAATTTTTAGTACTTTTACAAATTCAAATACAATTATTTCCACCATGGCAACCAACCTTAATTAACGCGAAAGCAGCCAAAAACGATGAATTCTATACACAGTATGCCGACATACAGAAAGAAATTAACGCATACATAGAGTACAATCCTGATGTCTTTCGGGGCAAAACTATCCTGTTGCCTTGCGATGACCCTGAGTGGAGCAACTTTACCAAATTTTTTGCACAAAACTTCGAGTACTTCGGACTGAAGAAACTTATTTCTACTTCATATGCTGTAGAAAGCAAAAAATATCGCATTAACCCTGAACCGACTTTATTTGAAACACAAAGTCCTTTATACGATATAGATAAAAACCTTATCACAGGTAAAATCTTTACACTAACCCACGACACTAATCAGAGCGGTCGTATTGACATCAACGACCTCGAATGGCAATATCTTGAAGGTGATGGTGATTTCCGCAGCAAAGAAGTTACCGCCCTGCGCGACGAGCAAGTATCCATCAAAGAACACGCGCAGACTGGCTTACGGAGCAGGTGGTATAAAAACAATAAGCGACCAGTTGCGTAAAGAAATGCCCGGATTAAGAGGCTTCTCTGCAACACAACTGAAAGATATGCGTCGTTTTTATGAAGCTTGGAAAATGTTAGATTCTAATAAGTGTCAAGAGGCAGAGATTCAAGATGATGACACAAACAGAGAAACGACGGTTATGACCGTCGAATTACAAAATACGGGAAATCAGATAGATATATATCACGCAATCACCATTTCTAATCTCACCGACTTCCCTGTTGAAGATTTCTTTACTGTCCCCTTTACACACCACACACGCATATTATAAATAGACAAACGCTTTCTCAAAGCCTACCGTATGCTTTACGCCGATGAGAAAGTGCAAATGAAAAAGGACTTCTGCACAGGCACAGCCTTACTGCCGCAGAACTTCTCCATGTTAGAGCGTGGCGACCTCTCCTGCACGGTTGACAACATCTACAACCTCTGCACCAAGTTCGGTGTGTCCATCGAATGGGTGTTCTTCGGCAAAGGAGATTTCTATGCACACGAAACATAACTGTTATCAATCCGAACGCATAACCTCGGCGTTCACTGGACATATTGACGGCTCGCGCGCGTTCTCTCGTTATTCCTCAGTTGATGATGATGAGATTAAATTGGAAATCCTCAAAAATATGCACGAAAATGACGTATAGGTGCCCCGAGGTCTTTGTCGATAGATTTTTTCTCTATCATGACGTGCGATTGCGGAATGAAGGCATCGATGACTGATATAGGTATCTTGCCTATTATTTTTATGGGTAAAAAAATTTTTTCAATATATTTTGCTGATTACAAAAAAAGTATTAACTTTGCAGGCTGAAATTATGAGTTTGTTATTAACACTTAAACTTTTGGAGGAACCATATTATCGCACTCCCTAATAAACCAAGACCCCAACGCGGTCAGAAAGAAATGCCTAATCGCATTAACGAAAATATCCGTGGCGTGAGAGAAGTCCGCCTTGTAGGTGATAACGTAGAGCAAGGAATTTACTCTATAGCAGAGGCTTTGCGCATAGCCGATGAGCAAAATCTTGATTTAGTAGAGATCAGTGCATCTGCTAATCCTCCTGTATGCCGAATACTTGACTATCAAAAATACTTGTATCAGCAGAAAAAGAGAGAGAAAGAGAATAAAGCTAAGTCGGTCAAGATTGAAGTGAAAGAAATACGTTTTGGTCCGCAAACCGACGACCATGACTATAACTTCAAACTCAAGCATGCTCAAGAGTTTCTCAAAAGCGGCAATAAAGTGAAAGCATCAGTGTTTTTCCGCGGTCGTGCGATAATGTTCAAGGACCAAGGAGAGCAATTATTAGCACGTTTTTGTGAAGATTTGCAAGAAATAGGCAAAGCAGATAATGCTCCTACACTTGAAGGCAAGCGTATGATTGTGATGATTTCACCTAAAAAACAGACAACCAAAGAAGGCTCCAAAAATAATTCGGAGCAATAAAAAACATTTAAATATTTAATAGAAATGCCAAAAGTAAAAACTAATTCCGGTGCCAAAAAGAGGTTTGCCCTTACCGGATCAGGAAAGATTAAGAGGAAACACGCTTACAAGAGCCATATCCTCACCAAGAAGACTAAAAAACAAAAACGTAATTTAACCAAGTTCTCTGTTCTTGACGAATCGAACTTGCGCAGTGTACGTGAAATGTTACTTCTTCGTTAAAACAAATTACATTATTTTATTCACCGACCGTTTAGCCATACGCTGATAAAGCGTAAGAAGACTACAGATAGTAGCGCTAACGATCAAAAACAAATTTAATTATGCCAAGATCAGTAAATCATGTTGCAAGTCGCAACAGAAGAAAAAAAGTATTAAGCCAAACTCGAGGTAATTTTGGAGGACGTGGCAATGTGTGGACCGTAGCCAAAAACACATGGGAAAAAGGTCTGCAGTATGCTTTCCGCGATCGTAAGAACAAAAAGCGTTCGTTCCGTGCATTATGGATTCAACGTATCAACGCAGGCGCACGCCTTGAGGGTATGAGTTATAGCCAACTTATGGGTGCATTGCACAAAGCAGGTATAGAGATTAACCGCAAAGTGCTTGCCGACCTCGCTATGAACCAACCACAGGCATTCAAAGCCATCGTAGAAAAGGTTAAAAACGCATAAGTTGTTTAACAACAATGATATGTAATAAGGTGCATAAATTTATGTACCTTATTTTTTTAGTTAAACAACAATTTTTACACAATAATACAACAAAAATTTCACATAAGTTGTGTAAAATATATGTAATTTTGCACACGTAATAAAGTGCACACATTAAATTTTTTATCAACTCATAAAAACACAAAAACTTATGAAACTAAAAACACTCTTTCTCGCTGCTGCAAGTCTGATTTTCACCTTTGCAGCAAACGCTCAAGTGGTGGTTAGTTCAATGACAGACGCTGACCAAGCCACTTATTTCAAAAGTTACGATGGAGTCAATGTATCTCTTGCAGGTACATACGAAGCCAATGGTGACTACTACTATGGCAGAATGGACAAAACTGATAATTCTGCCTATGTAGCCATCACATCTGACAAAGTTATCTCAGAAGTAAGAATTCTCGTTACCGGTAACGGCAATGACAAAAAATGCCTTCCAGGTCTTATCGGTTTCGCAGAGGTAGCAGAAACACCTGATTTCAAGAAGGCTGACTACGCAGTAGCAGCCGATAGTGCGAGGGTCGCTACAAAATCTCACGCTGATGCTAAATGGTTCACTTTCGACCTTTCAGGCAAAAATCTTAAGGCCGTTTATATCTCAAAACAATGGAAAAACGTTGTTGTAGGTGATGCAGCCAAAGCAAGTTTCCCTGCAAGTGATGCACAATCATTCTTCGCATACGGTTTTGCAGTTGCAGTTGAAGGCGAGACACTACCGGAAATACCCGTAGAACCGGTTGATACCGTTCCGCAAGATACAACTCCTGCAACTCCATCTACCAACGTTGTACTCTATGAAGCACTTTTCTCAAACGGTGCTAAAGGCTTTATCAAACAACCTGTTGACTCAACCCAAACTCCGGGCACAGTTACTGTTCCGTTCATGGGTGAGAAGCCATCTTTAGTAAGTGGTTTGAACGAGGAAAAGAAGGCTGTTCAAGTAAGCGTTGAAGGCGACAAAGTGGTTGTCGTTAATGGTGAGGCTCGCGCTGAATATGAACTCTCATTTGTAGAATATAGTGTTGCACCTCTCGAAGTCGGTGCTGCTCCATACACCTTTACCGGTAAAGAAATCGGAACATGGATTGCCTCTGTTTACGGCTGGAACGAAGCAAGAGGAATTAAATTTGCTAAAGACGTTGAAGAAGCAAGCAACCGTCGTATTTCAGAAGGTAAGGATCGCGTTTATTTCTTCCTGCCTGCTGCCGACAGCGTAAGACTTGAATCGGGTGAGGCTCAAAACCGTCCTGTTGTAATCACAGTCAACGGTGTAACAAGCGAAGTTGCAAGAACCGCTAAAACAGGTGAGTTTATCACCATCGCACTGCCTAACGTTCCTGCAATGGTTGCTATCGAATCAAATGGCAACTCAGGTGATGGCGGCTTCGTTTCTATCCAATTACTTAAAGCAGGCGAAGCACCACAACCGGCTGAACCTAAAGTAACAAAATTCGTTATTGCCGGCGTTAATGCAACTATCGACCAAGAGGCTAAAACAATCACCGCTGAAGTTCCATTCGGAACAGACGTTGAAGCAGCACTTGATGATGCTCTCTTTGAAGACAACCGCGAAGACCTTGAGGCTGTTCTCGATGCACAAGCACTGACATTGACACTCGGTGAATTAGTTTACACGCTTAATATCACTATTGGTGCTGAACCGGAACCGGATGTTGTGCTCTATGAAGCAATATTCTCAAATGGTGCTAAAGGCTTTATTGACAATAAAAATGGTGCCAACACAGTAGAAGTTCCATTCATCGGCGAAGTACCGACCTTTGTAAGTGGTAGAATAGAAAACGGTGAAGCAACTGTTGCTCTTGAAGGCGACGACAAGATTGTTGTTACTAACGGTGACGCAAAAGCAGAATATGCTCTCTCATTTAAAGAATATAGTGCTGCTCCACTTGAAGTAGATGCTGAAGCATATACATTCACAGGCGAAGAAATCGGCACATGGATTGCATCAGTTAATGGTTGGGATGCTAAAAAAGGTATCAAATTTGCTAAAAACGTTGAAGAAGAAGGCAACCGTCGTATCTCTGAAGGTAAAGACCGCGTTTATTTCTTCCTGCCTGCAGCCGACAGAGTACAACTTGTTTCAGGTGAAGGTCAAAACCGTTCTGTTACTATTACCGTTAATGGTGTAGCAAGCGATGTTAATAAGACTGCGAAGAATGGCGAAGCAATCACTATTGCCCTTGGCAATGTTCCGTCACTTTTGGCTATTGAATCTAACGGCACAAATGGTGATGGCGGTTTCACCTCAATCCGTCTGCTCTCACAAGACACTACAACTCAACCTGTTGACACTATTCCTACCGATACAACTATCGTAGAACCGGAAGGAACACATGTTATCATCGCTGACTATGCAAATGAAATCGGTACATTCGAGGCTGTCGGCAACTGCTCAGTTGATAGCAAGAGAGGCATGAAATTCAGCAGCCAATTCCAAAACGGCAAAAACTACTATGCTGTAACACCTGCTGAAGTTGAGAATTTCGCTACCGGCGATACTATCGACATCACATTTATCACCACAAGTAGTGTTAAGGTTGACATCTATGACAACAACAATGAATTGCTCCTCACCTCTGACCCTGGTCAAGGTTCATCAACCGAAGCCAAACAATTGATGGTTCTTCCGAAACCTGCAAAACAATTATTCATAGCACGTAACGGTGGTTCATCACTTTACATTCCTTCATTCAAAGTTTATGCAATAGCAGAGCGCGACACTGTTCCTGCACAACCTGTTGATACTGTTCCTGTTGACACTATTCCTGTTGATACAATTCCTGTTGATACAATTCCTACTGACACGACTATCGTAGAACCGGTTGGCGCACATGAAATTATAGCCGACTTCGCAGGTAATGTAGGTACATTCACTCCGGTTGGAACATGCGTTGTTGACAAAGAAGCAATGAAATTCGCTAATAGTTTCAATGATGGTTCTAACTACTTTGAAGTTGCTCCTGACAAATATGAAACATTCGTTAAAGGTGATACAATCAATATCACACGCTATCTCGGTTCAGACGCAGCAGGTAAATTTGCACAAATAGTTATCTACAACGACGCTAACGAAGAAGTGTTCAGAACAGATTCACTCGCTGAAACCAAAGAGCCTGCATCACAAATGTTCGTTCTCGAAGGTCCTACAACAGTTCTCCGTCTCGGTCGTGCCGGCAACACAGGCGTATTCGTTCCAGACTTCGTAGTTTGGGCTAACCCACAACGCACACCGACTGCCATCACAATGGCTGAAATCGGTGCTACCGTAATAGTTAACAACTCAACTCTGAACGTTAACGCAGAAAACGCTGCAACAATCCAAGTTTACACCGTTGACGGTCGTCTGGTTGACAATCGTTTCACCACCAACTACTCACGCACACTTTCAACAGGCGTTTATGTAGTTCGTGTTAACGATTCAGTTGTTAAAACTATTGTTCGATAACTCGACTTCGATAATAAAAAAAAGAGGTATGCGCAAGTGTACCTCTTTTTTTTATTTGCTGCTATTTGCTTAATTCAAGCAAAAGTAGTAATTTTGCAAATTAAATCAAACAATCAAACATAAATATGGAGTTAAAAGAACGAATTGCTCAGATGCAAGCCCAGATTGAACAACTTAGTGCAGCAGGTTCAGAAGAAATAGAGGCTTTACGTATAAAATATTTGAGCAAGAAAGGTGAGATAACAAGTCTGTTCGGCGAATTTCGCAACGTACCTAATGATCAGAAACGCGAAATAGGTCAGATGCTAAATCAACTCAAAGAAGAGGCGACCAATCGTATCAATGATTTAAAAGAACAATTTGCTCAACAAAGTGCCAAACAAGCGAAACTGGATTTGACACGCACTCCTGACCCAATAGAGTTGGGCACACGTCATCCATTGTCGCTTGTCAGAGAAGAGATTATCGATATTTTTGGTCGTATCGGCTTTACCGTTGCCGAAGGTCCTGAGATTGAAGACGATTGGCATGTGTTCTCAGCACTTAATTTTCCACCCGAACATCCGGCACGCGACATGCAAGACACCTTCTTTATCGAAAAACATCCTGATATACTCTTGCGTACCCATACCTCAAGCGTACAGACACGCGTTATGACAAGTCAAAAACCGCCGATTCGCGTTCTGTGCCCTGGTCGTGTATATCGCAATGAGGCCATATCTGCACGCGCACACTGCTTCTTCCATCAGGTTGAAGGACTATATATAGATAAAAATGTGTCGTTCGCTGACCTTCGTCAAGCCCTACTCTATTTTGCAAAAGAGATGTTTGGACCTGATACGAAGATACGTCTGCGTCCTTCGTATTTCCCATTCACCGAACCAAGCGCAGAAATGGATATTTCATGCAATATATGCGGTGGCGAAGGGTGCTCATTCTGCAAACAGACAGGCTGGGTTGAGATATTAGGTTGCGGCATGGTTGACCCTAATGTGTTAGAGGCTTGCGGCATTGACTCTAAAGAATATAGCGGTTTTGCTTTCGGCATGGGTGTTGAACGCATCACAAATCTTAAATATCGCGTAAAAGATTTGCGAATGTTTTCAGAAAACGATGTACGCTTTTTAAATCAATTTAAGAGTTGTTAGCGCATGACCCACAATTTATTGGAAGGTAAACGTGGCATTATATTCGGTGCTATCAATGAGCAATCGATAGCATGGGCGGTTGCAAAGCAAGCAACAATAGAAGGTGCACAAATAGTACTGACCAATACAGCCGTAGCCGTCCGGTTTGGCAACATTAAGCGATTAAGCGAACAACTCAATATGCCTTTAATAGAGGCTGATGCAACATCAGAAAATGATTTGCGTCATCTGCTCACAGAGGCACAACACTTATTAGGGGGAAAAATTGATTTTATCTTGCATGCAGCAGCCATGTCGGCTAACATACGCAAACACAATGAATACAACCAATTAAATTACACCTATTTTCAGCAGACACTTGACATCTCAGCCATTTCATTTCACAAACTCCTCCAGATAGCATTTGAATTAGATGCCATCGCCGAATACGGGTCGGTCGTAGCCTTATCATTTATTGCTTCGCAACGTGCATACGCTAATTACAACGACATGTCAGATGCCAAAGCAATGCTTGAATCTATCACGCGCAATTTCGGAATGATATATGGCGAGCAAAAGCATGTGCGCATCAATACTATATCTCAAAGCCCTACCCTAACAACAGCCGGTTCAGGAATAGAAGGGTTTCAGAAATTTTACAATATTGCTGACACTATTGCTCCTCTTGGCAATGCTTCAGCACAAGATTGCGCTGAATTTTGTGTAATGCTCTTCTCCGACTATACTCGCAAAGTTACGATGCAGACGCTCTATAATGATGGCGGATTTTCAACCACCGGCATGAGCCACAAATATATCGACTTTCTCGAATCAAAATAAGACATCGCCATTATATATTTCATAATGAGGAAAAGTCAAATAAAATGCACCTAATCAACAATGTATATTGATTAGGTGCTTTTTTTAACCATTTTTTTGGTTATAATAACAAAATCAAGTAACTTTGCAGTTTAACATCTAAACATTTAAATATATGAAGTCGAATTTACTGCTTAATATATTGACTGATACTACAGGAATGGTATCACAATCAACTCTCGACGATTTTTATTTTTTAATGCTTATCGTAGCATTATTCGGTTTATTGGTATTCGTAACCTTATATTTTGTAGATGCAGGTTACGGAAAGATGATCAATCCCAAATGGGGACCAACCATCAATAATAAAGTGGGCTGGATGATTATGGAATTGCCGGTCTTTGTGATAATGCTCTATTATTGGGGTATATCACCATACCGCTTTGAGCCTACGATGTTAGCCTTCTTCTTAATATTCGAGACTCACTATTTCCAACGTGTGTTCATATTCCCATGCCTGATGCGCGGCAATAGTAAAATACCATTGGTAATCGTGGCATTCAGCATGGTGTTCAATATAATCAACGGTTTTATTCAGGGCAAGTGGCTCTTCCATTTCTCTCGTCTCGACAACCCTGATATTTATCCTGCTTCGTGGCTCACCTCGTGGCAATTTATTCTCGGAACATGTATTTTCTTTATCGGTTTCGCTATCAACCTGCACTCCGATTACGTCATTCGACATCTTCGCAAACCCGGCGACAGCAACCACTATTTACCTAAAAAAGGTTTGTATCGCTATGTTACTTCTGCCAACTATTTCGGTGAGATATTAGAGTGGTTAGGTTGGGCAATACTCACATGGTCGTGGGCAGGTCTTACATTCTTCTGGTTCACTTGCGCCAACCTTGTGCCGCGCGCTAATGCCATATATCATAAATACGAAACCGAATTTGCCGACGAATTTGACAGCAAAAAACTCAAACGCGTTTTCCCATTCATCTATTAACTCAAAATTTTTCGGAATACTCGGAATTTTCCGAACACTCAGAACATCAAACAACATGACAAAACTCTTCACTCCATATCAGTTAGGCCCTATCACACTGCGCAACCGCTTTATCCGCAGTGCAGCATTTGAAAATATGTGCACGGGAAATCTTCCTTCCCAAGAACTATTCGACTACCATGTCAGCGTGGCTCATGGTGGTGTAGGTATGACAACTATTGCATACTGCGCTGTTGACTTGAGCGGTGTAAGTTTCGACGGACAACTATATGTTCGTCCCGAAGCCCTACCCGGACTCAAAAAACTCACAGATGCCATCCATGCCGAAGGTGCAAAAGCAAGTATTCAATTAGGTCATTGCGGCAATATGACCCATTTCTACACCTGCCACTGCATGCCGGTCAGCGCATCAAACGGTTTCAACCTCTATAGTCCGACCATCCACCGCCGACTGAAAGTTTCAGAAATCAAACAATTAGTCAAAAAATTCGGTGAAGCCGTTGATTTCTGCCGTGAAGCAGGCTTCGACTGCGTTGAGATACATGCCGGACATGCCTATCTGATTTCACAATTCATAGCCAAACGCACCAACCGCCGCCATGACGAATATGGAGGCAGTTTTGAAAATCGTGTGCGCTTTCTCAATGAAGTACTTGATGAGGTTATGCTCCATGCCAAAGACGACATGGCTGTTGTGGTCAAGACCAATATGTGGGACGACTGCTGGCGCGGTTCCGACATTGAAGAAGGTATCCGTGTGGCAAAAGAAATAGCCAAACATAAAGTACATGGAATCATATTATCAGGCGGAACGGTCAGTGCCTCACCAATGACTATCCTCGGCGGCGCAATGCCGGTTAAAACATTGGCTCATTATATGGATATGAAGTCGTTCTGGTGGCTTAAAGCAGCACTCCATATTCCGGGTGTTGGTCCGCTGATGATGCCTACACAACCTTTCCGCGAACTTTATTTTATGGACAAAGCCAAACGTTTTCAGCAAGAAATAACAGACGTGCCGCTCATTTACGTTGGCGGAGTACAGTCAGGCGATAACTGTCAGCAGATTATGGACGAAGGCTTTGAACTGTTCCAACTTGCACACGTGCTGATTAAAGACCCTGATTTTGTCAATCATGTCAAAAAAGATCCTCATTATCATGCAGGCTGTGGTCGCTCAAACTATTGTGTCGGACGCATGTACACCAAAGACATGAAATGCCATGAGTGCGTACTCCGCGACGGAGAACCGATTCCTACCAACCTGCAAAAAGAAATAACCCGCCTCGAAGCCAACGCAAAAAAGAGCATTGAACAACAAAAAGCACAAAAAAATGACAAATGAAGAACATAATGTACTAATGGCTGATATGAAGTCTTTTGACGAGCAGATGCCTTCAATAGGTATCTTTTGGTACGACCCAAAAGAGCACTCATTTTTCGGAGTATATAAAAAAGAACTAACTCCGAAAATGGTTGAAGACGCTGCCATAAAGGGTATGCCGTTTATCAACTACCCCAAACTGCATCGTCAGATATGGAAGGAAAAGTATTTCCGCGCTGTTGCAACTCATCAACCGACAAAATTCAAAGGTGACTATACTCAAATTCCACGCGGAAGAGTATCATGGAACATTGATAAATTCATTGTTTTGGTTGGAGCATGGGCGCATGATATACAAGATGAATTATCCGAATTAGTACAACAAGAATTCGCTTTGCCGTATTTTGAATTCGTATATGACTAACATTGGGATTTAGGGCACGGCTGGTCAGGTGATATATAAAAAAATAGATATGAAAGTCCTTTTAATCAACGGTAGCGCAAGACGTAACGGCAATACATTTCTCGCGCTCAAAGAAATAGCAGATACTCTCGCTATAGAAAGTATTGACAGCGAGATAGTACAAATCGGAGCAAAACCTGTTCGCGGCTGCATTGCATGCGGCAAATGTAAGGCTAATGGTAATAATCGCTGTGTGTTTGACGACGATATTTGCAACCGCATATCTGAAAAGATGGCAGACTGCGATGCTCTCATTGTCGGTTCACCGGTCTATTATGGTCAGCCTAATGGCACTGTCTTATCGCTCGTACAACGTATGTTTTTCAGTGCCGGAGCATACTTCAACGGCAAACCGGCTGCAGCAGTGGCTATATGCCGTCGCGGTGGCGCTACAGCCGCGTTCCAAACACTTAATATGCCATTTCAGATGATGAACATGCCTGTTATCGGTTCACAATACTGGAACATAGCATACGGACGCGAAGAAGGTCAGGTAACACAAGACTCTGAAGGCATGCAGACAATGCGCACCTTGGCTCTTAATATGGCATATATCCTCAAAGCAACTGAAAACAAGCCAAAACCGGAATACGAACCTTGGCAACCAATGAACTTTATCCGCTGATGCAACCTATCGTCAAGACATACGACCAACTCACCACTCGCGAACTCTATGAGATACTGAAGTCGCGCTTTTGGGTATTCGTAATGGAGCAGCAATGTTTCTATCTAGACATGGACAATGTGGACTATCGCTCAGAGCATGTTTTCCTTTGGGATACAGAGAATGTAGAACAGACAGAACAAGGACCTAATCCCATGCCTGTTACGGCATACGCTCGCTTATTCAAAGACACAGAGCGTGACGTATGGCATATTGGACGTATGCTCACACTACATCGCAAGCAGCACCTCGGCACACAGATTATGCAGCAATGTATCGAAGCGGCAAGACAACATGGTGCAACCCTTGTAGAGATTGATGCTCAATGCCACGCAATAGACTTCTACCGCCATTTCGGATTTATCGTTACCTCCGAACCCTTCGACGAAGCCGGCATCAAACATGTGAAAATGAAATTAAGATTATAACATCATGGAACTTAAAGGATTATATCATGCAAATGAAGATAGGTACGCACAGGCGAAAACTCTGTACAACCGTTGCGGCAAAAGCGGTGTACTGCTGCCAAAGGTAAGTCTTGGTTTCTGGCATAACTTCGGCAGCATCGACCCATACGAGCGCAGCCGAGCTATCACTCATTATGCTTTTGACCACGGCATTACACATTTCGACCTTGCCAACAACTATGGTCCTGTCTATGGCAGCGCGGAGGAAACACTCGGCAGGCTCATCAATGATGATTTCCGACCATACCGCGACGAACTATTCATCTCAACTAAAGCCGGTTACGATATGTGGCAAGGTCCATACGGCGAATGGGGTTCACGCAAATACCTGATAGCAAGCCTCAATCAGAGTCTCAGACGCATGCATCTCGACTATGTTGACCTGTTTTACAGCCATCGTTTCGACCCCAACACACCTATTGAAGAAACTCTGCAAGCACTCGTTGATATAGTCCGTATGGGCAAGGCATTATATATAGGCATATCCAACTGGCCGCTTGAACCGCTCAAATATGCAGTCAAGTATCTCAAAGAACACGACACGCCACTGCTTATCTATCAAGGTCGTCTGAATATGCTCGACCGCCAACAGATAAACGAAGGCATACTGCCTTTCTGCGCTGACAACGGCATAGGATACATAGCCTATTCGCCACTTGCACAAGGACTGTTGACCGACCGCTATCTGAACGGAATACCGGCTGACTCACGTATGGCTAAAAACAAATTCCTTAAAGCCGACCGACTGACACCGGAACTGCAACGACAATTAGAAACTATCCGCCACGAAGCACAAGAACATGGTCAGACAACAGCACAAAGAGCCTTATCGTGGATACTTGAACAACAGGGTGTAACATCTGTACTCGTGGGCGCAAGCAGCGTTGAACAACTGAAAGATAACCTGCAAACAATTATATAATGGTGAAAAACAAGCAAATAACAGGTTGGGCATTAGTAACCGGAGCGTCAAGCGGCATTGGACTTCAATATGCCACAGCCTTGGCTCGCGATTATCACACAGACCTTATCTTAGTCAGCAACCAAGAGCAGGAACAGATACAAGTGGCTAACGATTTAGCCGAAAGATATGGCATTAAAACTATTGCATTATGCCGGGATTTAAGTCGTCAGGAAGCGGCAGAGGAATTGCACCAATACTGCCTTGATAATAATTTGCAGGTTGACATATTAATAAACAATGCCGGTGTGTTTTTCTTCAACGAATACACGCAGACGAGCATGAAGCGCATCGAACTGATGCTGATGCTTCATGTCGTAACGGTGGCTAAGATGTGCCGCTTGTTTGGTGAAGATATGTGCACTCGCGGTAATGGTTATATCCTCAATATGTCAAGCATGTCGGCATGGATGGCATACCCTGGCATACAGACCTACAACTCAACCAAAGCCTTTATCTATAACTTTAGCAAATCGCTCTGGTATGAGTTTTATCCCAAAGGCGTAGGCATAACGGTTATGACCCCGGGCGCTGTTGATACAGCCCTATTCGGTCTGTCGCCTAAATACAGAAAACTGGCAGTCAATCTGCATGTCAGCATACCGCCTGAAAAACTTGTAGTCAAAGCCCTGAAACGCATGTTTAAGAAAAAGAAGTCCGGCATGCCGGGGCTGCTGAACCATCTTGCCACACCATTACTGAAACATACCCCCGATTGGCTCGTATTCCTGACTATAAAATATGTAGGCAAATTTCAGAAATAAGAAAACTTGAAAACAACATTTATATATCACTTTTATCGGCATAAGAACCGAGAGAAACATATTTTTAACAGATTGTTTTGCTAATTGAAAAAAAACATATTACTTTTGTAACGCAAAATGTGTAACGCAAAATGTGTAATTTATAATTGGCAGAGTATGAAAGAATTAGGCAATCCATTTACGGTTTATAACTTCGCTACTGACGACTATTTTTGCAATCGTCAGGCAGAGCAGGAGCAACTCTTATCAGCATTACGCAACGGGCGCAACGTTACGCTGATGAGCGAACGGCGTATGGGCAAAACAGGCCTGATAATCAATATGTTTGAGCAGCTGAAAAAAGAAAAGAACGCACCCGTATGTATTTATGCCGACATTTTTTCAACCAAGTCACTCAACGATTTTGTCCAGATATTAGCACGACAGATTTTAGGACGTTTCGATTCGCCTATTGAAAAAGCACTTGCCACACTTGCTAACTTTTTCAAAAATAGTCGTGTCTATATGGCAACCGACCCTCTGACCGGTGAACCGCAAATAGGGCTTGACTTTCAAGCAAAAGAAGCAAATGACCGCTTTATTGCAATATGGCTCAGAAGATTGTTTTTAGTAAATATACGCTAAAAAAGATACTTACCCTTGCAAATTAAACAAAATTACCGCATTTTATCCTTGCAAATTAGACAAAAACAAAGTGTTTTATCATTGAAAATTGAACAATAATTTGCATAATACATTTATTTATAGTAATTTTGCGACATAAATATAATTGATGACTATGTTCTCACGAGAAATAATATCTGATTTGCGAAAATGGGCTGCGAATGAACATCGAAAACCATTGATTCTGCGTGGTGCAAGACAAGTAGGAAAGACATCAGTCGTAAAACAGTTTGCCGCAGAGTTTGATACATTTTTGTATGTTAATTTAGAAGAAAAAAATAATAAACGTATATTTGATGAATTTGTATCGCTTGACCAACTTATTATACGTATGTTCGCATCTCAAGGAAAAATTCAAAATAAAGGTAGGACACTGATTTTTTTTGACGAGATACAATATTCGTCAGAAGCAATCAAGCAACTTAGATATTTCTACGAACAACGACCTGATTTATATATTATTGCCGCAGGTTCATTACTTGAATCTTTGATTGATGTACATACTTCATTTCCTGTCGGACGTGTGCAATATATGGCTCTACACCCGGTGTCGTTTAGGGAATTTGCAAAAGCATTAGGACATGAATCAATAATTGATTTAATTGAAAAACAACCATCTGAATCAAATGCTTTCCATGAAATGCTGATGGCACTTTTCAAAAATTATTTGCTTGTGGGAGGAATGCCGGAGGCTGTAAATCAATTCGTTGAGTCAAAAGATATAGTCAGCCTAAACGATATTTTCGACACACTGCTTGTTTCCTACAAAGATGACGTAGAAAAGTATTCGTCAAATAAAACGCAAACGGAAATTATTCGTTTCTTAATGAACAATTTATGGAATCTTGCTGGTCAAACAATATCAATGACACATATTCTAGGTTCCAACTATAAGAGCCGTGAAGTAGGTGAGGCACTACGTACTATCGAGAAAGCAATGTTAATAGAATTAGTTTACCCCAATAGCAACACTTCACAACCTTTGGTTCAACAACACACAAGAGCCCCAAAATTGATGATGTTAGATACCGGCTTGACTAATTATTTTGCTCATATCCAGAAAGATATACTTAACGCAGACGATATTCTTGACACTTGGAAAGGCGCAATAGCCGAACATGTTGTCGGACAAGAATTGCTAACATTAACAAATAGTGTTTTGGCACATCGCAACTTTTGGAGCAGAGAACGCTCTTCGGCTGAGATTGATTTTGAATATTGCTACGAAGGAAAAATCGTTCCTGTCGAAGTTAAAACCGGTCATAATGCAAAACTCCGCTCGCTTCATTCTTTCGTTGACGAATCAAAATGCGATGTAGCCATTAGGGTATGGTCAGATAAATATAGAATAGACAAAATTAAAACACTAAATAATACACCTTTTACCCTAATTAGCATTCCATTTTATTTGGTAGGTTATCTGCCAAGAATACTATCAGATTTTATTAGTCCGATTTTTGAAAAGACAGAATTATTGAACAAATGACAAACACCAGATATGCACTCATAACAGGAGCCTCATCAGGCATAGGACTTCAGTATGCTACGCAGTTGGCACGCGACTATCGCTACAACCTCTTGCTCGTCAGCAATCAGGAGGAGCAACTCATTGACCTCGCACGCCTTCTGCATGAGAATTATGCCGTAAGTGCAATACCATTATATAAAGACCTTACCGACACACATGCAGCACAAGAGGTTTTCGACTATTGCCAACAACTTCAACTCGAGGTCGAAGTATTAGTTAATAATGCCGGTTTCCTAATATTCACGCCATTCAACAATGTGCCGTTAGAAAAAGTCAATGCTATGCTGAAACTGCATGTTGTAACCACCACCAATCTCTGCCATCTGTTTGGCAAAGAGATGTGCCAACGAGGCAAAGGCTACATTCTCAACATGTCGAGCATGTCAGCATGGATGGCAATGCCGGGCATTCAACTCTACAATGCGACCAAGAGTTACTTGCTCAATTTCTCCAAAGCCCTTTGGTATGAGTACAAACGTTGCGGCGTAACTGTTACGGCAGTCTGCCCGGGAGCGATTGACACACCGCTCTATAACATCAGCGACAAAGCACGCCGCATATTACGCAACCTGCATATCATCATGCCGCCGGAAAAATTAGTCCAACGTGCATTGAAAGCCATGTTCCGTGGAAAAAAGAAAACAGTACCCGGATTTATCAACCACATAGCCATACCGATAATCAATCACCTACCCGATTGGTTCGTATTGGCTGCCCAAAAACGACTGAAAGTGTTTAATCCTGATTAGTCGTAAGCAATTAGCAGTAAGAAACAAGACGGATTACCAATGTCCCAAACAAACTACATATTCATAGCCGGACCGTGTGCCGCAGAGTCAGAACAACAAGTTCTCGCCACAGCGCAGGCTCTTCAGTCATGCCGAATTGATTTCTTTCGTGCAGGGCTATGGAAGCCGCGCACGTCGCCACACTCTTTTCAAGGTGTAGGCGAAAAGGGCATTAAATGGCTCATCAAGGCTAAAGAGCAATACGGACTCAAGATATGCACCGAAGTGGCTACACCTGAACATGTGATGCAATGCCGAAATGCAGGTTTTGATGCGCTATGGATAGGAGCACGGACAGTGTCTGACCCGTTTGCAGTACAGACCTTGTGCGAATATCTGATGGGCTATGATGGCACCGTATTGGTCAAAAACCCTATTAGCGATGATATTGACTTATGGCAAGGTGCCATACAACGCTTGCAGATGGTAGGAATAAAAAAAATTATTGCCGTACACCGCGGAGTTAAACCTTCAGCCTATCACCCGACAGAATTTCGCAATAATCCCACATGGGCTATGCCGATAGAGTTGCGCCGCCGCTTGCCGGATATGCCTATAATAACCGATCCGAGCCATATAGCAGGCAAAGCGGATTTAGTACAATCAGTGGCACAACAAGCCATGTCGTTAGGTCTTGATGGGCTGATGGTTGAAGTGCACTGCGACCCGTTGCATGCCAAATCAGACAGTGCGCAACAACTCACGCCCGCTCTATTCGCTGACCTGCTGCAAAACTTGAACTACCGACATCAATCACAACACGAACAAGAACTCCTGCAACTGCGCGAACAGATTGACAATATTGACAACCAACTATGGCAACTCATCGCTCAACGACTTGATGTTTCCGAACAGATAGGCAAAATAAAACAAGAACACGACATGCCCATATTTCAACCGGCACGATACGAACATATACTGCAACAACGCATTACATGGGCAAAGCAGCACAACATTGACCAACAGACAGTTAAAGACATCATGCAAATACTGCATGACGCATCGATACAAAAACAATTACAGAAAATATAAATCATCATATAACATGAAGACAATCAGAGTTATTCTTGCGGCACTATGTCTATTAGTTGCTGCAAATATTCAGGCTCAACATTACGTAACCGGTTCGCTGCAAGGCGGCTGGTCGTCAACATTCGACAACATGGACCAGACAAAAGACAAAGGTTTGTTTGGTGCACAAATCGGCGTGGGCTACGAATGGCAATATGAACGTTTATTAGTTGATATTGGAGCCGAATTTTCGTATTATAAACATCGTTGGTCGATAACAGACCAAAAAGTTTCAGCCCTACTCTATGACACTGAAGGATGGCCATTTACATATTATGGCACAGTAACAGACAGAACTGATGATTTTTCGTCAACATCGGTGCGCATACCTATCTTAGCCGGTATGCAATTCAATGTCTTTTCCAAAGGTTCAGTATATTTCTTAGCCGGTTTGGTTCCTGACCTACACTTCAATAGCAGTGCCCACGCAACAGGTACGCTCAAGACAGAGGGCGACTACACAGAATTCTACGATATCTTAAGCAATATGGCGAACCATGGATTTTACGAAATAGCCCAATCGACAGAGAACGATATGCGCTATAATTTCGATATCTTAGGACACGTAGAAGCAGGTGTTTCATTTGGACAGCAGCAAAAATACCGCGTTGCAGCCTTTGCCGAAGTAGGCATACTCGATATTGCACCACGCACAGATAAAGGCAGACTTACCGACCCTGATTTTAGCCAATACATGACCGTAAATTTAAATAATCCATACGTATCTAAAGAAGGTGCATTCGCAAGTCTGCATAACTATGAAGTAGGATTGAAATTTTCGGTAGCCATCAACGTGGGACAAAACAAGAAAGAAGGCGACAAAGAGGTTGACGATGAAGAGAAACTTGACTCGCTTGACAATGCGATGCAAGACTCGCTCGACAATGTACTCTTTGACGAAGCGCAAGCACAACTCGAAGCGGAAGCAGAGGCTGAAGCCCAACGTTCAGCACAAGCAGCCGCTGCAGCCATTGCTGAAGAAGAACGTTTGGCAAGAGAACAAGAAGAGGCGTTCCGCCGTCAGCAGGAAGCCGAAAGAAATAAACCATTTGACGATGATACAGATGATTTTTATACTTATCAGCCAAAAACATTCGGACCCGAGACTGAACTGACCAAAGATGATTTAGATAAAGGCTCGCAATACATATTGCAAAAAATTTATTTCGACACCGACATGTCAATAGTGATGATCAAATCATTGCCTACATTAAAGCAGTTGTACAAACACTTGGTTCAATATCCAGACATTCGCATTAAAATTATCGGTCATACCGACTCACAGTCAACAGATTACTACAACTTAGTACTCTCACGACGCCGTGCAGCCGCAGTGAAACGCATACTTATGCGTTGGGGAATTGATAGTTCACGCCTTGAGACTGAAGGTCGCGGAGAACGTGAACCAATAGCAACCAATCAAACCGCCGAAGGACGTCAACTCAACCGCCGCGTGGTATTTGAAGTACTATAAGACTACGACATAATAAAAAACAAAGTGCGCTACTATTGAAGTAGCGCACTTTGATTTTATAAAGAATAAATTTCGATTTACTCAATTTTTCTCAATATCGGTTGAACAGATAGGTCTCCGTTGACAGCTTGGCGCATCCATTCACGAGGAGTGAGCCGTCCTAACTGATACCAACGCTTGTATGTTTCAGCCCATGCCTCACCATGCTTATCGGCAAGGGCTTCCTCTAACTGAAAATGTACGATATGCCCAATCGGATAATTAGGCAGATACATCGGGCTATTGATCATGTGAGAATAAATCGCAAGTAGGACACAGTCTTTTTCACCCAGCACAGGTTCAAAAAATTCATTCCACACATTAGCAGCAATAGTAAGCGTAGCATCACGCAACTGGGCTGCCGTAGCGTCAGGATTATCATAAAGCCATCGCCATACTCTCATGTCAACAAGGCTGACTCCCATAATCTCATACATGCCCCAGAAGATATCATTGATAGTTTCCTTGTCCATCTTTTGCTCGCCATAGCCTAACAACTGCAGGTCGCGCTGCTGAAAGATAAAAGCACTCGTTTCGGTAAAACCTGTATTAGGTATTCCGTGAAGCATATAATAGTCAATGCGATAGAGGCTTACTACTTCTTCA